>OIXH01005095.1_pt1 | contig 10151 bp, 9 predicted proteins | sample 1587741 | NCBI WGS metagenome assembly OIXH01 (sample SAMEA3888916, study PRJEB22519) | human gut metagenome | biome: human gut; feature: human-associated habitat; material: faeces | place: Denmark | collected 2011 | reverse complement strand
CACCAGATGAAAAAGGGGAATATTTTTTCTATCTGCTTAGCGGAAGTTCCGATTATCTATCTCTTAAAAGCGGTAATCTGGAGGTAAATTAAATGTTGCTTTTGCGGGACTTCAGCATACCAATTAACTTTAGTATAAGGACAGGAAGACCTCTTCCGTACAGGAATAGGTCTTCTTGCTGTCTCCGTGCATGCTTTAAAGTATAAATAGGCTTTAATCTGGATACAATTTCAACTGCATCGTTGATACACGCTGTGTTTATCTCGTTTACTGTATCATTCATAAGAATTTAATTGGTTATGTTTATTGTGATGATAGAGTAGCCTTTGTTTTGAACATCTTCCTTGAAAGATTTGTAAACGATACTGTAGATTATCATATTCATTATGTCGGCGTAGATTCTTTAGATGAAGAATGTATTGAATGCAGAAAATACTCTGATTATTGTGAACATATTTTACCTGCTTTCTGGATAGATGACGATTTTTGTGAATAATGAAACACTGGTGTTTGGTTATTCAAAATTTAAGCTGATAGATACTGGTGTTAAGTATATTAATCCGAAGCATTTTTCCGTAAAAAACTTTGTAAAGTATTGCAGATTCAATAAAGAGTGAAATTACAGTAAAATAAAAGATAGTTTTTTCGTTCCTTTGTTATGCCATTGTTCTACGCCGGAATCTTTTCTGCCATCTCCGGCAGGCACTTCTCAAATAATTCCCGATATCTTCGATACCCTTCATCCCGGAGTGGACCTTGCAGTGATGTCAGAGACCAAAGGAGAAGCTCTTCCTCTTCCACAGCATACGGAGAGGTATAGACAAATTTTTTCCCGTCAAAATGCGGTTTTGATAACTTCAGTATTTCCGTAATCTCTCCTTTTGTTTCCGCCTGCATAATCATTTCCACTTTCTTCCGATGGAACTCGCAGACGATGCTCTCCAGAAATCCCTGCTTCAGATAAAATTCCGCCCTTCTATAAAGTTTTACAAGAGCCTCCACTCTTTCATCAAATAACTTGTCCTTTTCACTGACTATCATCTGTGCCAGTGCGTTTGCATGTTCCATAACCAATGCTGTTCCCATTACATTTCCTCCCATAATAAAAGCTGGCATAAGAAATTTCTTCTCACACCAGCACGATTCTTTTATTCCTCTGTGATGATCTCACTGCTTAATTTTCCATGTACCAGATAGCGATAATTCCGTCTGGAATTGACACAGGTAGACAGCGTAACTATCCGATCCGTTGCCGACAGCTCGGTGCCGGTATCATAATCCCTATAAGAAGACACCGTATCCAGAAACGTCTGAAAATCTTCCGCTTCCGGGAAATGATACCTATATCCCTCACTTCCGGTTCTTCCCGCATAGCAGGAAAAGATACGATACTTGAGGATCTTGTCCGGCAAATAGAGATAAAACTCCGGATGTTGTTCAAATAGCTCTTTGTCTTGGTACTTATCCAGAGTTCCGAACATGCTCCCGTTTTTCATATTATGCCCGTACACGATCGTATTCTGATCCGTAAAGTCCGGCTGATTATGGCAGTCCACAAAGATGCTCCCGTTGATATTGGATTCTCCCGAAAAAAGGTGATGAAGATAATATGCATTATCTTTCCCCTGTACCACCGGATAACTAATATCCAGTGCCGGAATCTGAATCCACGCTATGACATCCGGATTAACCGCTTTTAAACCTGCAAAATCAATTTCTAGATACCTATTCTTAGGTTCCTCCTTTTCTTTCTCAGACTCCGGTGATTCTTCTTCCTCTGGTTCCTGAACATATTCCTGCAGTTTCTCGTAACTTACGTCCCCTTTCTGATACTTCAGATAAGCACCAAAGAGTTTTCCTGCCGCTGCGAGAAAAACAAGCAACAGGCAGATAATGAGTCCTGCAAGAACCGTATTTCCTTTTTTTCTCATGATTGTTCTCCTTTCGGAAGAGCCGAAGTCTGTGCCCCGGTTCCTTCCTTCTGTTTGATGGCGGCTAAATAGTCATCAATCCCCTTGTGTTTCCCGTTCCACTCCCCGCTCTCGTCCATATCCCAGACCATCCGGTTCATCGGCAGGGAAAGCTCCCGGCAGATTTCATAGACCTTATTGCAGCCGTTCTGGATAATCCTCCGTTTCTCCGCCTTATGCTGGCAGATAACAGGGGAACGCTCAAAACAGACCGCACACTTACTGTCATGCTTATTGCAGGCTACTTTCATCTTCTTATCCATGTCATACGCCTCCAAAAGCTGTTTCATCCCATATCCTTTCATCCGCTCCAGCACCGGTTTCAGATTCCGGTACTGGTTCACTCCGGCAACGCACACAAAGGTAGCGCCGGACAGATAATGGGCTATGGTCCCTTTTAAGGCTCCTTCGGTCAGATAGACACGTTCTGCGGCAAGATCACCGATCACATGTACCGGACTTCCGGAGGAAACTCCCTGGTCATAATTGACACTGGACAGCCAGATATATTTTTTCGTGTCAGTCACATGATCTACCCGGATCTGAAAACCCTGGATGAACCCGTCCAAAGAAACTATGGGAATCAGGATTCCTGAGTTTTCTGCTTTGAAGTTAATCGTCCAGTTTCCGTCTGTATCCCGGTAGAATCCCGGCACGCCTTTCACCATATATCCTTCTTCTGCCAGCCTTTTGACCAGCTTCTTCATTCCAAACAGCGGGACACTCCGGTAACGCTGTGCTTCGATCTGTTCCGGTTTTAATCCTCGTCTTTGCAGATCCTCCTGATGCTTCCTGTTAAGCGTGAGCATGGACAGCATTCTCTGATACGTCCGGTGGATTTCCTCTATGGGTGCAAGCTCTGCCGTTGCCTTTTCTTCCTGTACCGGCGTTGCTTTGATATAATCCGTCCGGTATTCTCCTTTTCCTAATGCTTCCCGGATCTGCTGATTTGCTTCGGAGAGTGTAACATTGTGCAAATCCGCATAAAGCTTCAGCATCCCCCCGGACGCATCACAGCGGTTGCACCGGAATACATTCTTTTCCACATTGATATTCAGTTTTCCATGCGTCTCTCCACAAAACGGGCAGTCATAATAGTTTCCCCGCCGCTTTCTGAGATGCAGCACCTGCACCACATCCAGTATTCCATAATCAAACCCAGACATATCATAATACATCCCGGTCTCTTCCTCCTTTCCCCCGCAGAAAAAAGCTCTCTGCGGGGTTCTTCCTTAACCAGCCATCGGCATTGCTTTTTGTAAAATTACCTTTGCTGCCGCCGGAACCAGATTGTTCGGTCCGGAATATTGCTCGGCAAACCACTGGATCGTTGACGGGCTTTCAACTGCCACCTGTCCCATGGTCTTTCCGCCGTATTTTCCCTTTCCCGGAATCACAGTCCCGACTGCCATTTCATAGTTCATGTGTTTCATCAGTTCTTCTACCGGAAGGGACGTATCCAGATTCTGTAATGCTCCCTGCAGCATCTGTCCGGTCTTTGGCGGCGTAGAGGCAGCCGGAGCGGAACCGTAGCCAGGCATTTGTCCACTGCCATGGTAAATGGTGCTTCCCGCCGCCTGTGCCTGCTGATAGAACTGATTCATCATCTGCTGGCCTGCATATTCCGGCTGACCTGGCATCTCTCCATAAGTTGGCATAGGGGCATTTGGCATGACACCCGAATCCGGCATGGCTGCATTTTCCATGGCACCTGAATCCGGCATCTGTGGATTCTGATATGGAATTCCGGCATCTACCTGTGCAGGATCATTTTCCTCTCCCACATCCGCAAACTGCACACCATATCCGGCATCCGATAATGCCCTTCCTACGGCTGCTGTTTCTGCCATTTCCAGAAATTTGTCTCCAAACTTCGGGTCATCGCTCCGGAATTTCTGCGAAAAGGAATTGGCTACATAATTGTCTTCCTGATCACATTTATCCAGATAGATACGTGCTTCCACAACTGCCATGTTCTCTGTGAAAGTGATAATCCGGCTGATGATCTTTCCTGCCGGATTGACCAGACGAAACCATAGCTTCCGGTATTTCACATCCAGATAAAGCTGCTCCTCCTGCCCTTCTTCTCCAATCTTTCTTGCCAGTTCCATCGGATGGAAGCCATCCACACGGTTCAAAGCGGCAACTGCCTCTGATTTCTTATACAATAATTCTTTCATTCTCTGCTCCTTTCATTTAGAAAAGCAGACGTTCCCCTATATAAGAGTAATAGTCCGCTTATTTCAAAAATTGAAAAATATTTTTAAACAACAAGTTTTAACTGCTCCATTTCCGGTTTCTGTTCACTCTGATACTGATCGTAATACTGTACGATCCGCTCACTCAGAATGGTGTTCCTTGTCCCGCTGTCATCCGTATGGATTGCCTGACAGACTGCAGCCCATTCCCCTACCAGATAAACCTTGCTTTTCGCTCTGGTCACTCCGGTATAGAGAATATTGCGCTTCAGCATCATATAAAAGGCTTTTACCCAAGGGATGATGACAACCGGACATTCGGAACCCTGTGCCTTATGGATGGTTGTTGCGTTAGCATGTTCGATCATTTCCATCTGGTCAGCTTCATATTGCACCTGCCGCCCATCCGGGAATCCGATCACTGCCCTGGCATTTCCATCCTCATCCGTGATACAGTCCAGTATCCTGCCCAGATCGCCGTTACTCGCCATCTCGGTATTTTTATTCTGTAAAATCTTATCGCCAACCCGGAACACCTGACTGCCGATATGCAGTTCCTTCTTCCCTGCGATTGGCGGATTTACAAAATCCTCCAGAGATTTGTTCAATTCATCCACTCCGGCAGCACTGCGTTTCCGATACGGAGTCAGGATCTGTACCTGATCCATGCCGTTTTTTGCAATCTCGTCCAGATAAATCCTCCGGACAATCTCTGCCGCTTCATCTGCTCCTTTACAGGCAATGAACTGAAAATCCTCCCCAAAGCTCAGATTAGTCTTATTCTCCTGCATCAGTTTTGCATTATAAGGTATGCTGCTCAAAGCGCCCTGCCGGTAAACCAGATCCAGTACCGTGACCGGAATCAGCCCGCAGGCAATCAGTTGCCGGAACACATCCCCGGCTCCTACGGATGGAAGCTGGTTCTTATCCCCGACTAAAAGGACTCTGGCATGTCTGCTAACCCGCCGGAAAAATTCATAGGCAAGATGCATGTCCACCATGGACACCTCATCTACATTTAGAAATCCGGCAGACAGGTACTCAAAATCCGGTTCAAAATCCGTATCATCTCCCAAAAGCCCCAGGGCCAGATGCATCGTGGATGCATTTTCACAGCCGGTACTCTCCACCATACGTCTTGCCGCACGTCCGGTCGGAGCCATAAGCTGTACCTCTGACCTGCATAACGCCTGATGGATATAGAGAATCACCTTGAGAACCGTTGTCTTTCCGGTTCCGGGACCTCCGGTAATAATACTGATGGGATGTGCAAACACCATCCGCACTGCCTGTTTCTGTGTTTCTGACAGCGTGATCCCCAGTGTCTTCTGTGCCTTTTCCAGCTCCGGTTCAATGGACAGCAAAACCGGCTTCTCCAAAAGCCGTCTGGCTATCATGGAAGCGGTCTGTGTTTCTTCTTCATACTGCCGGATAGAATAGATCCGTTCTTCCTCCACAACAATGCTTTTTTGCAGCACCAGCCGGTAAAGCACCTGACTGACATCCTGCTCCGATACTGCCATGACCTGCAGATCCCGGTTCAGCATTTCCAGTGCTTCCCTGATAACCTCCTGACGCTGCTTAAACAGATGTCCTTCTTTCATTGCCTGATTCATGATATGTCCGATGCACCCGGATATCCGCATGGGATCATTGAGTGCACAGCAGCACTGTCTTCCGATCGCATCCACAGTCAGAAACCCGAAGCCTTTGACTGCACTCAGCATGTAAGGGCGGTGCCGGATAATATCCACCGATTCATTTCCGAATTTCTTCAGAATCATATTCACTTTTTTGGGTGTTACCTTAAAAGGCGCCAGAAACGTCATCAGTTCCCGGAACACCTGGTTTTTTCCATAGGACTCCACAATAGCAGCCAGCTTCTTCTCGGAAATTCCACGGATCTTCAAGAGTTCCTGCGGGTTGTTTTCCATGATTTCCAGTGTCTGAAGCCCAAACTTCCGGAAAATAGTATCTGCCATCTTGGGACCGATACCTTTGATTGCACCGGAAGAAAGGTATCCTAAGATACCCTCCTTTGTCCGTGGTACAACCTCCATGAAATTTTCCACCTGATACTGAGTTCCATGCTCTCCGCTCTCCCATCTGCCTTCCATCTCAAGCTCAATCTCGTCTGTAAGCGGAAGACCGAATCCAATCGCTGAGAAGCCGATGATATTCCGGGATGCCAGATATTTGTCTCTGGCTGACAGGGGGACAGACGTATCCTGTGTGGTGAATATGGCAATCGTATACCCATTCTCCTCATTCTGGAAAATCTTATGTTTAAATCTGCACCTCATTGTTTATATCCCTCCAGCTTTTTATCCGCATCCGTTCATTTGGTTTTCTCATTACGCCGCCTCCTTCTTAATTCGGAAAGTACGGCTCTCCGTTGTTTTTGTATATTCCTCATAGATATCCGGATGCTGGTTTTTCAGCTTCTCCATCTGGTCTTTCCCAACCGAAGTACGTCTGGTCGGATTATAGGTAATACGGTAACGGTTCGTACCGTCCTCCAGCACTGCCTTGCAGCCCTGCCCCAGCTGTTCCACAAAAGGAACACTGATTGCCCGCTGTTCTGCTTCGATTTCCTTTTTCCGTTTTTCCAACTGTGACTTTTCCTCCGAAAGGGTAAGATACTTCTCAAGATTTTTTGATTCCAGACCGGAAAGCACAATTTCCGGAATAGATTTGTCTGCAAAACCACCATAATTACGGATATTTGCCAGAACCAGATCGGAATTCCCGTTATGCGGCGGTACTACATTTTTCAATACATGTTCCTGCCAGAAATACGTTTCCTGATCAATGATGTCTTCTTCCTCAATCAGATCACGCTCAATGGTGCGATACACAAACTCATTCTCGTTATTTCCATACAGGCATGCGATAAAGGCTTTCTGCATATTCATCACAGACAGATAATGCCTTACCTGCAGCACATAATGAGCTGGAATACCCTCATCAGCCCACTTATCTTTCGCATTATAATTGCAGGTTTTACATTCCAGAATCGCAAATGTCCCATCCGGCATACGAACAAAAAAATCCACATCTGCAAGCATGAACGGATATAATGGATGCCGGAACATGACACGTACCGGAAATACTTCCAGTCCGGTCTTTTTGGAAAAGATTTCTGCCACCAGATCTTCCAGCCGGTGTCCGACTTCCTTGGCAACCCAGTTGCTTTCCTCTTCCTCCTGAATGACCGGCTGCACACCTGTTTTGTTGTAAAACAGATCCCGGATAGTGGCAAATGGAGAGATCCCCATGATTGCCGCTACATCACTGCCGCCGATTCCTTTTTTGCGGTATTCCAACCAGTCTTCTCTTGACAGGTTACTGATATCCACAACCTTTTCCGGTGTATACTCTGCTTTGTTATTCATTCCAATTCCTCCTAACATTTGACTGCTCCATAAACGTCATATTTTTTCCAGTCTTTTATAAGCGCCTTCGTAATATCCTCCTCCAGCTTCAGGATGCCCTGTCCGGACATTCCTTCACAGGCTGCAAAAAAGGAGGCTTCATTCATGGCATAATAAAGATCATGTGCCGTACAGGCACCTTCCCCGTTCTGGGATACAAATAGCTCCACCACCTCATTCCGGATCTTCTGTTTAATGCCAAGTTCCTTCATCAGCAGCTTCAGGCAGTTCACCGGATTACGGATCTCAATGTCCATAAGCTGAGTAAGATTCTTCATCGCATCCACATAGCGGGCGCATACCTGCTCCAGATTTTTCCGGAAGTCCAGAATCGTTGCCCCTTTATCGTGAGCCAGCTTGATTGGACTTCCCAGACTGATAACGCCGTTTGGTCCGTCTGTCAAAAGCATCGGATACAGATTTGCACCGCTCGCTGCCACGTCAGATGTGGTAAAACGAAGTGCCGGTGACAGGATCTTCTCATCCATTCCGTGTGCATCCAGTGCTTTTCGGTAAGTATCCAGAAGTTCCTGACTTCCTCCGAGCTTCCACATGGCAGATACAATGGAATGGTCATAGATACCAGAGCCCTCCATGTAAACACTGCCTTTGAAATTCAGATTCAGATATTCGCAGGTTGTCTCAAACATGGCTTTCATATCAAGGATGCAATAATCATGTTTATCCCCGCCATGTACTGCGGAAACCTTTCCGTCCGCAATCTTAATCAGGGCATCCCCTTTTGCAACCCGCAGGCAGTAATTGACTACCTTCGCATATGTTGCCTTATCCAGCTTGCGAAGCCCGTCTCCATTGACACCTGCGCGGCTTAAAATGGTGCGGATGGCACAGTCACGTACCGGATAGGATTCTCCTCTCATTTTCAGTACAAGCTGCGTCCAAAATTTCTTCCATGGATGCATCTGCCGCATCCAGATTTTGAGCCTCCTTTTCCAGTGGTGCCAGCCGTAACGTATTCGTTGGCTTTCTGATCCATTTGGCATTTCTTCCTCTCTCTGCCAGAAACTCCAGCAGATCTTTTACTTCTGCAAAGGATCTCTCAAATCCATCTGCATACACTCTTGCTTCATTCATGTTCTTATTCCACCTTTCTTAAAATAATATTTATCCATCAACAGCCGAAGCTGGTTGTGGCATGCAACTATGCCGAAACCTAAATGTAAGCACAAAAAAAGAATGAAAAGAGAGTCTTTTCTCTGTTCATTCTTAAAAGTCTGGTTTCTTCCTGAAAAAACAAAAGTGCCACGCAGCCAAAAAAGGCATACCGTGACACTCACTACAAACATAAACTACTTATGCCAGGAATCAGCTCCTGCTGTTTCCTGTAAGTTTGGAGATTCTTATGAATCCCGAAACTCCCCAAAAAGGGTGTGCATAAAATAAACTATATCAGTATACTAGCACAAGATATTCCTCATGTCAATTCAGGCTTATACTATATATGGTGTTTATATTTGTTCAAAATACTACATCTATTTTTCTACTACGAATTCAATCTTCTCTTTCAGATACTCCCGGCAGCCAAACCGAACCGTTCCACACTGCTTTGACTCCTCTTTCGCCTTTTCATTACAGCAGTCCAAGTAGGGACAATCGTTACATTGATTCCGCAGTGCTTCCTTCGCCCATTCAATTTCCTGCTCATTTCCTATAATCCGCACAGACATCCACTTCCTTTGCTATCATCATACCCCAAAATCCATTTTCTATCATCCATAATTTCTTTTTTTGTATCATTTTAGTAAATTACGGTTATATTACGGAATAATCACTATATTTCAAATATATCTCTATTTTATTCCGTAATTTGCTGTAAGTAAATAGTTTAAAATGTGGAAGAGAGGTGTAAATGTATGGATAAAAACTTTATTGGAGAACGCATCAGCGAACTGCGTTTAAAGAAAAATGTATCTGAATATCAGATGAGTCTGGATCTTGGCAAAAATAAAAGCTACATCCAGTCCCTCACTTCCGGACGTTCTCTGCCTACCATGCAGAGCTTTCTGGATATCTGTGACTATCTGGAAGTCACTCCTCAACAGTTCTTCGATTCAGAGCTGCACAATCTTCCTCTGATTGACAAAGCAACTGATCTGATGAAACAACTCGATGACGAGGATATGCTTGCGCTCATTTCCATGCTGAATCGTCTGGCTCTAAAACGCAAATAGATTTCCGTGGCTGCCAAATCAAGGCAGCTTTTATTTTTATCATTTTTTCTTAAAATTTTTCAATCTTAAAGAAAAGCCCCCTATTCCTTAATTGAATGGGTAATATATCCATTCGCCGTACCTTGAAAACAAAAGAAATCTTTCGGGAGATTGATATAGGTGACTGCAGATAGTTTGCATCTTCGCACGCCTGCAGCTTAATAGTTACAAAGTAACACCGTTTTACGTGGCCGGAACGGGCATAGGAACTGGCTTCTGAAAGAATAACATAGACTTTTGGGATTTTAGCTTATAGCGCTTTTATTAGAGAACTTTTACTCAAAATTTGATATAATAATAGACAGGTATCAAGTTGAT
>OIXH01005091.1_pt1 | contig 10155 bp, 7 predicted proteins | sample 1587741 | NCBI WGS metagenome assembly OIXH01 (sample SAMEA3888916, study PRJEB22519) | human gut metagenome | biome: human gut; feature: human-associated habitat; material: faeces | place: Denmark | collected 2011 | reverse complement strand
TTTCCGGGGGATCGGAACAGGAGCGATGCACGTGATCTGCGGAGCCATTGTAGGCGGAGGTCTCGCGTATGTGTGGCAGCGGACCTGGCTGAAGATTGCCGGAACCTGCGGTCTGCTGGGAGCAGCCATCACGTTTCACGCGCTCTATAATCTGCTGATCGCTTACGGCGGCGCAGTGCAGTATGCTGCCTATGTTCTGCCTGTAATGATCTTGGCAGCGGGAAAGCTGATTGCCCGCCGTCTGACATCGTAATATAACTTTATTTTGTGAGTTTTGGGAGCTGTTTTTAAGCAGCTCTCATTTTTTTTGAAAAATCTGCTTTCCGGGTGAGAGTTTTTCCGGATTTTTGTACCTATATAAGTGAAAGGCCTTTAAGCTGAGTGTTCAGAAAGGAGGTTTTGCGTGCATGTACGATACACAAAAGCGTGTTGCACTGGCAAAGGAGCGTATAGCGGAATCTCGCCGCCGACAGGCGCGGCGAAGCATTCGCAGTCTGTCGGCACTGTGCGCTCTGCTGTTTTTGTCTCTTCTGGGAACGGTAGGGACGGTGCAGAGCCAGCCGATGGATGCCGTGGGAATGTACGGGGCGATCCTGCTGCATGAGGGTGTTGGCGGATATGTGCTGGAAGCGGTCATTTCCTTTACCGCGGCAGTTGTGCTCACTGCTTTATATATCAAGTTCAGAAAAAGGAAACAGATACCATAGAAATGGGGGAAAATCAATGAGAAAGCCAGAAAAACAAAAGAAACAAAGAGAACGGATCTATGGGATCTATGCGGCACTGCTCTGCATCTGTACGATGCTTTCTTTAGTTTCTGTGCCTGTATTGGCGGCAGAAATGAGAAAAGGAGCGGGCAGCCATAAACATACCCCGGAGTGTTATACGTGGATGGAAAAATGTGTCCATGAACATACGCCGGAATGTTATCCGCAGAAGGAGATAACGGAATCTGCCTCCACCTCATCTGATGCGGTGGAGCCCACCGAATGCGGCCATGTATGCAGTGAGGAAAGCGGCTGCATCACAAAAGAATTAAATTGTCAATATGACAGCGAAAGCACTCCAATCACAGCGAAAGCGCTTATGAAAAATAAAGCGATCGCCACCCGGTCCAATGCGCGGAAAGTCTCTTCTATCGATCGCGCACAGGATATGATCGATGCTTTGCCGGACGTAACGGATATCAATAACGATAACATCGAGGAGGTAAGGCTTCAGTTTAAGGCTGTTGAGGACGCAATGATACAGCTTTCCGTTGAGGACGAGGTCGTACTTGATATCGCTCGCTATCTGAAGGTTGCCGCGGTGCTGTATGGACCGTTTCCTGACATCCAGAATCCTATCCTCGGCACAGATATTAAATGGACGATCAGCAGAGACAATAAGACCATTACGATATCCGGTAAAGGGGAAATGCCTGATTTCGACAATACTAGTTCCGGTAAAAGGTGTCCCTGGGAGGACAAAAAGTCTAAGATTGACAAGGTGATCATAGAGGAAGGAGTGACAACGATTGGAAAAAATGCATTTAGTGGATGCATAAGACTCAGTGAGGTGCAAATTCCAAAAACAGTCAAAACAATAGGGACTGCCGCTTTTCAGGACTGTAACACCCTAAGGCAGATTGATATTCCAAATAGTGTTAAAAATGTGATGCCCTTCGCGTTTCATAAATGCCCGCAACTTGGGCAAGTTCACACCCATTGGAAAGATCCGGATGAAGCAGAGTTGTCATTGGCATTTTATCTGCCCGGTGAATCATGGCCGGAGAATCTGAAGATATACGTTCCTGACGCGTATAAAGACAAATTTGCAGCTGCATGGAAAAATTGGAAAGTAAAGGGCGAAACTTACACAGTCTCTTTTGATGGAGACGGAGCACCGGGATATATGGAGTCAGTGGAAGGCATATCCGGGGATTACGTTCTTCCGGAGTCTGGTTTTACATATCAATCAGCGATCCTTGATTACTGGGCGCTGGATAATCCTGATGGAGAGAAAGCGGGCTGTCCGGGAGATATTTTTCCTGTTACGGAGAATGTGGTGTTTTATGCCAGCTGGAGACTTGTGATCGTGATACCGGAGCCAGAAAATCCGGATGTGTGTATTCACGCATGGGGCGAATGGCAGAGCAATGCCGATAAACATTGGAGGAAATGCATCCACTGTGAGGCAAGTGATATCAGGGAAGATCACTCCGGCGGAACAGCCACCTGCAAAGATCAGGCGGTGTGTTCTGTCTGCGGCGCGGCTTATGGGGAACTGAATCCAGATCATCACACGGGCGGCACCGAGGTGCGCGGCAGAGTTGAGGCCACCGCCAGCGCAGATGGCTATACGGGGGACACCTATTGTAAGGGCTGTGGTATCAGAATCGCGGCAGGACAGGCTGTCCCAAAGGATCCGACGACCCCGACGACACCTACGACCCTGACGACACCGACGACACCTACGAACCCGACGACACCGACGACACCGACAATCCCGACAACCCCGACGATTCCAACGGCCCCGACGACACCGAAAAAGGACAGCAGCAGTTCCGGAAGCAGCGGCGATACCTCCAGCTATACGCTGAACTTCCATGCGAACGGTGGCGGCGGCATAAGTGCAATTGGGGGAACCTACGGTAAGACGGTCAGCCTTTCCGATTATATTCCGACCCGTGAGGGCTATGATTTTACCGGCTGGTATTCCGATCAGGCATTGACACAGAGGATCACGGAACTCAGGATGATCGGAAACAGGACGGTTTACGCCGGCTGGATAAAGAGCGATCCAGATGCAGGGACGAATCCATTTACAGATGTGTATGCGAACGATTGGTTTTATAAGGTTGTGATGTTTGTCTATGAGAAGGGATTGATGTCCGGAATCAGCGCAACGACCTTTGCACCGAACACCAATATCACCCGTGCCCAGATCGCGGTGATCTTCTACCGTATGGCGGGCAGCCCTGCCGTTGAGGGAAAGAACCACTTTACGGATGTTGAGTACGGTCCCGGCACCGTAGGGCTTTACGATGCGGTAACCTGGGCACAGCAAAACGGCATTATGGGAGACTTTGACGGCAAGAAATTTGGTCCGGATGATCCTGTTACGCGCGAACAGCTTGCATCGGTCTTTTATCGTTACGCACAGCTCAGGGGCCATGATACCACGCAGAGTGGCATGGCAGCCGGCAGCGATCTTCCTGATCTGAAGGGCACGGTTACCCGCGCTGAGACTGCGGAGATGCTCCATCAATTTGTAGAAAAACAGGGACTGAAACCTGTTGCTGCGTCGACAGGCGCGACAGAATGGGTGAAACCGGCAAGCTGAGACGATACATCGGGCTGACTATCCGGTAAAAGGTGGAACCTGAGCACAGGCGGTTGATGACCTGTGTGTCCGGGTCAAAAAATGAATAAAAGACCTTTTGACATCGTTTGTTATTTTGTGTCAAAAGGTCTTTTTACTATTTATAAAATCTATGTAGTTCATGCTGGACGTCAGTTGTAGAAAGCATATTTCTGGGCAGGATGGAATTTCTGCAAACAGTCCTAAAAAGAGATGAAAGAGCAGGGATTTATTTTATCTGCGTGAAGACAGAATATCCACGCCCCACACAAGCAGAATCAGTCCCAAAAGGATCGCTCCAGCCTTATTCCAGTCGTACTGGTTCATCGCGAAGATCAGTGGTGCGCCGATCCCGCCTGCGCCCACGAGTCCGAGAACGGACGCCTCACGGATATTGACGTCAAAGCGGTAGAGGACGGCGGAGCAGAACGCCGGAGCGATCTGCGGGAGAACGCTGTGGCAGACGGCTGGAACCGGGTGGACACCCATGGCGAGGAGCGCCCGGTACGGGCCGGGATCGATGGCCTCCAGACATTCGGTGAAGCGCTTTGTGAGAAGTCCGATGCTGCAGACGGCTAACGTCAGGACACCTGTGAAGGCGCCGGGACCGGAGACCCGGATAAAGATCAGACCATAGATCAGAAACGGGATCGACCGGATCGCCATGATGATCAGGTTAAAGAAAAAAGCGGTCGGAGCAGGGACAAAGCGTCTTGTGTTGAGAAAGGCAAGGGGTGCGGCAAGGAAAGCACCGATGGCTGTTCCGACAATGGCAATGCAGATGGTCTCAAGAAGCAGACAGCCGAGCCCGTCTTTCTTTGCGGAGAAAAAGAAGCTCCAGTCCGGATGCGTGAGTCCGGCTGCCATACTTTTTAAGGCAGCGGCACTTGTTCTTGAAAAATCCGGCGGAGTCTGTGTCGCTAGGCAGAAGAGGAAGAGCACTGCAAAACCGAAAAGGATCATCCGTCCAGAGATACGGGTCTTTTTGGACAAGTCCTTTCTGCCTGAAAAAAGTTCTGCGATCTGTCCGCTGTGGATCACAGCTGTAAAATACCGGTTCGCGGATTCGATGACACAGACGGTGAGAAAGAGCAGCAGCAGGATCGTTCCGACCTTGTGGAACTCCCGCCAGGAGATCTTTTCATTTAAAATCAGACCGATTCCGCCTGCCCCTACGTATCCGAGAATGGAGCTGTGCCGCACATTCGTCTCAAAGAGGTACAGGGCGTTTGTCAGAAACGCGGGCAAAATCTCCGGCAGGACGGCATGGATAAATGCCGGGAAACGGGCGCAGCCCATAGAGATAAGGGCCTGATAGGGGGCTGTGTCCGTATGTTCCGCATCCTCGTAGGTGAGCTTAGTCATGATCGCAAAGGTGTAGAGCGTGATCGCGAAGGTTCCAGCAAAGGTTCCGAGTCCGAAGAGAAAGGTCGCGGCGAGCGCCAGGATCAGCGCCGGAAAAGACCGGAGTATCTGGATCAGGAGACGCAGCAAACGCCTTGCCCAGGACGGAAAATGCAGGGACACAGCGCCGAAAGGGGAAACGATCAGTGCCAGAGCGGATCCTGTTACGGTACCAGTAACGGACATCTGAATCGTGTAAAAGAGCGGCAGCAGGATCTTTGGAAAATAAGAGAGATCCGGCCGCATCATGTCGGCCGCCAGATCTGAAAGATGGGAGCTCCTTGAAATAAAAAGAGCCGGATCACATCCGGTGAAGGACGCGGCGGCGTAAAAGCAGAGAAGGAAGAGGATCCAGCCGGCAGGTTTTATATAATTTTTTCGATTTCTGTACATGGATTGCTTCCTCCTCTGAAATGCTTCTCTGCAAGGATCCATTGGGATGGATAAATGCATAAATAGCAGAGTCCTATTATTCATAACCTAAGACAGGTGGGAGTCTTCGAGACTGAGATAAATGTTTCTCAAGATTTCCTCATTCATTTCCGATGGCGTTCCATCAAAAACCACATTTCCGTCCTTCAGCCCAATGATCCGGTCGGAAAACTCCTGAGAAAATTCAAGGTTATGGCTGTTCATAAGAATCGTGACGCCATCCTTTTCCTGAATCTCCTTTAAGAGTGTCAGGATCTGCCGCCCGGTGACCGGATCCAAGGAGGCGGCGGGCTCATCAGCCAGCAGGATTTTTGGATGACGCATGAGGGCTCTCGCGATGGCGGCGCGCTGTTTCTGACCACCGGAGAGATTTTTTACCGGTTCTTCTGATTTTTCCAAGAGTCCCACGCGGTCAAGAAATTTCAGTGCTTCTGCCCGGCGCTTTTTTCCGTAGATTCCGAACACAGCGGGGAAAAATCCCATATCCGGTAGACAGGCAGTGAGCACATTTGCAAGGCAGGTGGAATTTTCCACGAGACAGAAATCCTGATAGATGGTGCCGATGGATCTCTTTACATTCTTCCTGGCGGTTCCGGACATGGACGATATGTCGCTGCCATCAAAAAGGACAGCCCCGTCCCCCGGCGTCTCCATGCCGTTTAAGATCCGGAACAGGGTGGTTTTTCCAGCTCCGGACGGACCGATCACGGAGACGAACTCGCCCTGAGGGATGGTAAAGGTTACATGGTCCAGGGCGCGTGTCCCGTTTTTAAATTGTTTTCCAATGTTCTGAAGAACGATTTCCATGAAGATACCTGCCTTACAAATAATGAATCAGTAAAAAACTGGAACCTGTTTAGTTCATAGACTTTAACATTTCCTGTGCGGCGCGTTCCCCGTCATAGTTCGCGTCATCGCCCCACTCGTAGCCGACCTGACTGAAGACTTTGATGATGTCTTTGCCTTCATCAGTTCCTGCGATCTCGATGAAGGAATCACCGAGAGCCTGACGGAAGTCAGCGTCCTGCATAAGGTCGGAAGTTTTGCTGTATGCGATCATATCGTTGTAGATTCCCTCTGTGACGCCGATGATGCCTGTCTGCTTTACCATATCATCAGTGCCGCCGAATTTCTCTTTCCAGTCCGGCGCATATTTTGTGCGGATATGGCCGTAGGAGACCATGAGGTCTGCCTGTCCGGAGGCGAGGCGGGCAAGGGAGGTGGTGTAGGAATCAGACTGGACCGCATTTGCGAGGTCAGCGATGGTCTTTCCGTAGCGCTCGTTTAACCATAAGGACGGATAAATGTAGCCGGACGCGGAGGTCGGTCCCATGACTGCCCAGGTGGCGCTGTTTAAGTCATCCCAGGTAAGTTCCTCGCCGTTGTTGACCTTTGCTAAGAGCTCCTGACCTTTTTCACTCGGTCCTGCGAGAATGATGGAGCGGTAATATGTGCTCATTTTGTCTGTGTTTTCCTCGATGGTGCCGTCGTTCCATTCCTTCGGATCTTCGGAGTCCTTGTTGATGGCGTAGCGGAGAGCCGTGAGGAGAACGTCGCAGTCATCGGAGAACAGGACATAGTTTCCTCCGGAGATAAATCCGATATCAGCGCTTCCTGCGCTCAGTGCCTCACCGACAGCAGTGTAGCTTGTTCCGACGGTCATGTCGATGTCTTTGACATCGTAGCCTTTTTCAAGCAGTGTTTCTTTTAAAAGGTTCTCTAACGGCTCTGTTGCTGTCGTGATCGTATCTGCGTCCGCGTACGGGGAGAAAGCGATCTTTAAGGAATCGATGGATTTTGTCTCTGCGGAAGCGGCTGCTTCAGAAGTGCTTTCCGCAGAAGCGGCAGCTGTGGTCTCCCCTGTGGAAGCAGCCGGTGCGTCCGTTTTGGAAGAACATCCTGCAGTGAGTCCGAGGCAGAGTGCCAGGGAGAGAGCCGGTACAACAAATTTTCTCATAATATAATACCTCCATAGCCCGTCAGGGCAGAATATATTTTCTGCTGAAAGAATGGGACACCGGGAAATACGGTGAAATAGTTTCAATATCCGCTAATGGTCAGGACACTGTGAGAGCGTGATCGTTCCGAATAAGAAATAGAACGCATTCAGCTGCCATGAATCCGGAAGAAACAGGCGGATAAAGAAAAGGGCATGCCTTCTGCAGCATGCCGTAAAAATGACTTTCAGGCAGAATGCTGACAAGCCGCGGACATGGATCCGCGGCATGGGACGGTCGATCCTTTCTGGGATCCTCTCAGCCCGGAACACGGACTCCCTCGCAATCTGGTCTTCGTCATCAAGTAATTGAATTGACCGCAGCACCAGGGCGCTCCCCCTCATGCTGCATTCCGTTAACCGATTTGGATTGTAGCACAGGAGATGGAAAAAGGCAAGAGAGGAAATTTATGAAAGGTCCGCCGGGAAAAAGCGATGGGCGGGGAACAGAAGGCTGTAAGCAGGCTGCACGGAATACATGAAAAATATCGATGGATCCATGCAAAATTCGCAGTCTTAAAATCATGTACGAAACCGGGTGCAAACTTGACTTTTCCGTGCGGAAAGTATATAGTAAATCTTGTCAGAAAAAAGAAAATAAACAGACCGGGGAGCCTGACGGATCAGGCTGAGAGTTGGCTGCATCGCCAAGACCCGTATACCTGATTTGGATCATGCCAACGTAGGAAGCTGCTGAAGAGAAAGAGTAGAAGTGGAGATACCTGCGGGTGTCTCCTTTTTTTACGCGAACAACGAGCCAAAGTCCGCGCTTGCGCGAGACCTTGGCGACTGTCGCGATAACAAGGGGAAACTCGCGAAGCGTGTTTTCACTTGTTGTAACAGGAAATTCCGGGGAATTCCCTATTACACAAAAGGTACTGACGTGCCAATGCTGTGCACTCGTGCGAAGATGTAGATCGTCGCAAGCGGCCGCGCGAGGAGCGGGAATGTGCGAGGCGCGTTTCATGTATTGTAGGAGGTAGAAGATATGAACTGCAGACCGGAAGATATGCTGCTTTACGCGGTGACAGACCGCGCGTGGTTAAACGGAGCAACCCTGGAGAGCCAGGTGGAACAGGCATTAAAAGGCGGAGCGACCTTTGTACAGCTGAGAGAAAAAGAGCTGGACGAGGAGACTTTCCTCGAAGAGGCAAAAAAGATCAAAAAGCTCTGCGGGAAGTATCATGTCCCGTTTGTGATCAATGACAACGTGGACATTGCCCTGGCGGTGGATGCAGACGGTGTTCATGTGGGACAGAGCGATATGGAAGCTGGAAAAGTGAGAGAAAAGCTGGGACCGGATAAGATCATCGGTGTTTCCTGTAAGAATGTGGAGCAGGCGCTTCTCGCGAAAAAGCACGGGGCGGATTACCTCGGTGTCGGAGCAATGTATCCGACAGGAACAAAAAAGGACGCCACAGCGGTGACACCGGAGGCGCTTTCGGCGGTCTGTCAGGCGGTGGATATCCCGGTAGTCGCCATCGGCGGGATCAATAAGGACCGCCTGGAGCCCCTTAAGGGAACCGGCGTGGACGGCGTTGCAGTCGTCAGCGCGATCTTCGCGGCAGAGGATATTGAGAAGGCGACACGAGAACTGAAAGAGGCGGTAAGAGAAATCTTATAATATAATTTTTTAAACACTACATTCAAACAAGCCAATAAGCCAGAAGAAAAATACTACTTGCCCGAAAATATGAATTCTAAATTCACAGAGCAGCAATTTTCCCTCTGGGTTTTGGAATAGATCAAGCGGAAAACATTTCCGCGGCGGCACATTGGGGGCACCACCTTGCGTCGCTATATAAAATCAATGCTTGAAAGGAGAAAAAGTATGAAACTCAAAAACAATCTATTCCGGAGCACGGCGGCAATCATCGCTACGCTCTTTGCACTCAGCTTCACCGGCTGCGGTCAGAATCCGATAATATCGGAAAGTCCATCCGGTATCGGGGTCGTCTCAGAAAGCACTGTGAGCAGTGACCAGACGGCTGGCGGTTCGGTGGACGGCAGCTTTACCATTCACTTTATAGACGTAGGGCAGGCGGATTCCGCCCTTGTTACCTGCGACGGCCACTCAATGCTTATTGATGGCGGCAATGTCGATGATTCTAACGTTCTTTACTCGGTCATGCAGCGTGAAGCCGATGGACACCTGGATTATGTCGTTGGGACTCACGCGCACGAAGACCACATCGGCGGCTTGTCCGGTGCTTTTGAGGCCGTCACTGCGGACATGACTCTATGCCCTGTGACGGAATACGACAGCAAAGCATTTCGGGACTTTGCAAGCTGTGCGGAACAGAAAGGCGGAGGCATTACCATACCGGATGTGGGAGACACTTATACTCTAGGGGAAGCAGAATTCACGATAGTTGGTGTTAATTCTGTTCCCGATGATACGAACAATACATCGATTGTTTTGCGTATTGTCTATGGAGGCACCTCGTTCCTCTTTACCGGAGATGCGGAACAGGAAGCGGAAAACGTGATACTTGCATCGGGACAAGACATTCAGTCAACAGTTCTGAAAGTAGGGCATCATGGCTCAAGTACATCTACCTCAGAGGCTTTTCTGGATGCGGTAAATCCAACATATGCTGTGATTTCTTGTGGCGCAGGGAACAGTTACGGCCACCCGCATCAGGAAACACTCGACAAGCTGCAAAACAAAGGTGTCGAGGTTTATCGCACAGACCTGCTGGGTGATATTTACTGCACCTCGGATGGCAAAGAGGTAAGTTTCACTTCCGGTGAATATCATGATGAGAATCGGATTGAAGCCGGTTCTGCTGCAGAGTCCAATGATGAACAAAACAGCAGACCTCTTGTAATAGACGAAACATACGTTCTGAATACAAGCACTATGAAGTTTCACAAACCCGATTGCTCTGTAGTCGAGTCCATGAGTCAAAAGAATAGAATCGACTATATGGGGCCCCGCGATGAGCTCATCCAGGAAGGGTATTCGGCGTGCGGGATTT
>OIXH01005086.1_pt1 | contig 10166 bp, 8 predicted proteins | sample 1587741 | NCBI WGS metagenome assembly OIXH01 (sample SAMEA3888916, study PRJEB22519) | human gut metagenome | biome: human gut; feature: human-associated habitat; material: faeces | place: Denmark | collected 2011 | reverse complement strand
ATAGCCTGTAAAAATGAAGTAAAAAACTGTGAGTTATATTGCCCGTTAAAAATACAAGGGTATGGAAAAGATAAAATTGTCAGAAGTTGCATTCACCAATGCTCCCTCATTAATTATTGGATTAACGGCCGATCAGAATGTAGCGCAGGTAACTGTAGATAGCTTGTCTAAGGTTGAATATACTGCTTTAACTTCAGGAACGGACAAAATGAGATATACACAATTAAGATACAGTACGAGTTCTGGGGCAGGAAGTAGGATTCTGCTATTTGTTCCTATTTCCGGATTAACCGATAAAATAGATGCTGCCGGAGTCCTGGGAAGTTTGTTTGTGTTAAGAGCAGGTGTAGGCTACAGTCCGATGATGGCCAAGGCCGATATCATGTTGTTGCGTTCCAATTCATATCTTATAAAAGACATGAATGTGACGGGTGCATGGGGAGGCGGCAATAACCTTGTAGACTTTAAATTAGGACATTGCAATTATAATGGGCAATTATATCTTGCTATAAAATTTAATACTGAATTCTCTATTACAACCTGTTTCCAAGGATTTTACACTTCAGATTGTGTATTTCGTAACGTTATAGAAGAGGATGTAACCGACTGGACGGAATTGTGATGGTATAGAACGGAATTGTTCTCGATAATCGGATAATAGGGGCATTATGCCCCTATTTCACGTCACATCAATATATGTCGCTGCGTCAATTTCATCTTGATTAGCTACTGATAAAGGTACAATATCATAAGTAGGTATAATAGTATTCAGAATCTTTATATATATGGATGGCGTATATTGTGTATGCTCTAATATGATTTTAAATGCTCCGGTACTTTCGTTTGACCATATTTTAAATCGTGGAGTTGATGGAACGAATGCTCCACCGATCCGATTTAAAATGATAGTGGGGGCTTTCAAAACATCGACTGACCTGTTAATGGTCATATAGAATAAGGTCATTGGCCCGCCGCCGTAAGCGGCAAGACTGATAAGTAAGGAGGTAGATATTGCTGTTGTTGAGGATAACCCTTCATACGCAATTCTCGAAGTCGTGGTTGCAATCATCTTTTCCTGTCTTACATCACTGGCAGATTTAAGCCCATTTTTTTCTGTTGTAGCCACCGGAATTGTATTTATCAATTCGTTCGCTACATCTGCGCTATTCAAATTAACTTTTTCCATACCCTTGTATTTTTAAGGGGCGTTTTTTCTATTATGAAAATCAGCCCAATTTAACATTTTGTTTTTAATCTCTTTTTGTTTAATTTGTTTCTCAAAATTACAGCATTGAGAAATGCTAATAAAGGACGGATTTCTCCGCGTGAATCTTGGAGAGCTAAATGCTCTCCAAGGTAACTCCGTCTGTAGCGGCTCTGAAATCAGATTTATTTCTGATAATGAAAGCTGCACCGCCTGTACCTGGAGACAGGCTGGGTAGTACAGGAGAGTATATTAGATCTATATTATCACCTGGTTTATTCAGCTTGATATAAGTATATACTTTGCCTTTGAACAGGAAAAATGGATTTTCCAAGGAAAATGAAACCGTAGTAACTCCACTTCCTCCATTGATTATACAAAGTTCTGTTCCGAGGGATTTAGCTCCTGTACTAAAATGCAAATAGACTTTGTTCTGCGCCTGACTATTCTTAATTACATAGTTATTACTTTTAGCAGTAATCTGAAAAAAAGAACCGGATTCATAAGCTACTATTCCACGCCTTATATTACCAGATAAATCACAACTTCCACCAACGATATCTCCGTTCATGAAATTAAGCATCAAATTGGGAGAAAATGCATCAGTTCCAAATTTACGATAATCAAACGTTGTATTTCCATTTGCATCAACGCCTTGCTGCGATATCATATATCCATTTTGAAACACAGCAGAATCAATCAATGCAAACTTTCCAAGAATGATTCGGCCGGCCAGTAAAGTAGAATAAGGATATGGTGTCCATAATCCACTTCCCGGATTGTTTTGTATCCATGTTTTAGGATTGGTAGCAGTATTACCAGGTACACGACTGGTCCACATATACAGGACATCATCCTCATCATACATGAAGTATTCTCCATTCTTGTAAACGAGATCGGCAGACCAAGGCTCCGATCGTGGAAATGGCGTAGGATTGGCAGCAATAATGTTCACCTGTTTGCTATCAATCTCTTTTGTCCGGGCGGCATCCTCATAAGCATAGATACTGATACGGTTAGCAGTAGCATACTTATCTGAAGGAATGGTGTAGTTATAAGAACTAACCTTTGAGGCAGGTTTGTCTTCGAACAACTTCGTTACACTACTCCCGACAACACTTTCAACCCTGAACGTAAGATAGGCGGACATAGCCACCTTATTGCTCCCTTCACCAGCCCAGAACCGGACTTGTAACGGTGCAGCCTGTACATTATTAGCATCCAAAGATGCTGTCTCCGGATTGACGCCAATCCAGAGGCGTTCAGCTTCAGCAACCAAGTAGAATGTTCCTGTCAGTATCATACCATACAATTTATGCAGTCCCGCTAATAGAGCCTAATAAGCCCATTTTAGCCCGAACCATGTCTTCAAAAGTAATCTTTACATTGGCGGCTGTAAATGTGGCGGTATCCTTGCCTGTCAAGATGAATGCAACACCTGCATTGTCTTTAAGAGAGAATGTCCAACTCGTGATTAGTGACGCGACTTCCTCGCCCGTGCTTCGTTTAGCTGCAACAGGCGTAATCGTAGCTGTCTCACCCGATTTTACACAATTGCCATTTATTCCTGTAGTTTTAATCACAAGATAATAAGGGTCGGAAAAATCTGTAACCTCATCATATCCGGATGCCACAATAGAACCATCCTTCTTAACATCACAACGAAGCTTCAGCACATTGTCCACATCATCAGTAGAAACTGCCTGCGTGCGCAATGTCCCCCAATTCGTATCACCAGCACCCAGCATCTTCACCCACTGGAATGTAAATCCTGTGTAGTCGGTGATTTCGGCACCGTCTTTAAAAATACGTACTGTCTCAGTCAGGGATTCACCAGCAGTCAAAAGCTGTGACCCCTTGTTATTAGCAATCAAGACATCGTATTGATTACCGGTACTCTCCTGAATGACGACTTCTTTAGACAGAGCGTTAAAAGCAATGGAAGAACCAGCAATCTCCACGGTTCCGGATACAGTGATGCGGTCATTGTCGTAACCGGATATCGGTACGAGATTCTTCATTATTCGCAGAGCCGGAACTTGATAAGTAGCACCGCCGATTGTAGTGCTATAGGCGTCTAATTTTTTAAAATAGCCCACCATTCCGCTATTAGTTGATAACCCATTACTACCGAAAGTAAGCAAAAGGTCATTATACCGGTATTCAATGCTATTGGGAACAAGAACACTACCGTCAGATATATCGCGCAAGATTACGACAACAGTTGGACGGCTGTTCTCGGCCAGTGTTTCAAAATTCGGTATAAAGACGTCTGTTCCTTTATTATAACGTTGTACAAGTGGAGTACCTTCCACACGCAGTGTACCGTTGATAGTTGTGCCATCCATCAGGGCAATAAGGGTAAAACCACCTTCAAGTTTCATTCTTCACCTCCTTCTTCCATGATAGGAGCTTCAGTAGAAGTAGATTCTTCCATAGCAATATCTTCACTTGGAGATTCGCTATCGTTATCACTTCCATCAGTTCCCGGTTCTTTACTATTATCAGCACTCCCTTCTTCTGGAGGATCATACAGGCCACTTGCTTTTTGCTCCTTAATCAGTGCCTTCAGCTTATCACCCGAAAAGATATCCGGTTTAAAGTTGGAAAGCACTTTTAGGGCATTGAGCTGCAGAATTACACGACCGTCCGGAATACGTTCGGCATATTGATAATCGTATCCTTGCTCGTCCAATTCTTCTGATTTTACTAATAGGTAATTCATAAGCTACTTAAATTTTGAAGTTATAATTAATTTTCCGTCACTCGTAGTTAATACCTTATTGTCACTCGTAGTAACCAATGCGGTGACTGTGTACATCTTAACAGAAGCATACACCGATATCGTGTATAAGGGATCGAAAGAATACTTTGAAGGAATGAACTCGATGGCTCTTCCACGTCCGACATTCACAGCAGTACTACCAGCCTTTGTAGACTTGGCATACCAATCGATCACAAACAGACTGTCCTTACTACTTCCTATCAACTGTTTATTGTATGACAAAATACATTCATAACCTACAGTCGTATTCATGCGAGCGGCCAACTTGACTCCCTTCGTCTGCCGAATATCTGCACGTAAGCTGACCGGCATTTCGACCTTGATGGAAGTTGTTGCCTGCATTTCTTCTGAAGTTGGAGAAGATGGACGCGTACCATTGTAGTATGCACCACGAACGCGAACCGAGATATTACAGAAGAATCGGGCATCCAATGTAAGGGTTTTCCCCCAGGTACCGTTTGCATTCTTGCCGGAAACAAACACATCCAATTCATCCTGCGTGAACTCCCGCCATGTCGTACCATCCAATATCTGCCACCAATACGCGGCATTGGAATCTGCAACCGTATCTTCGCCGGAGTACACTTGAGCGGTGATCGAATATAACCACTCGCCGCTACTATTAGGAGTTACCTCAAGTGGATTAATAGTCCATCCTTTGGGACGGTTAATCTTAAGCGAGTAATTATTTGAATCGAAAATGCTGGATCGTAAAACGATACTACGCTCAAACTTCTCTTGGGTATTCTTACGTTTATCTGTGATGGAGAAGATGCAATGCAACTCTATCGGACTGTTATAGTCCACATTCTTCTTCACGGTCAACGAGTATGCAGGTTTTCCGGTGGCCGATATCACGTAATAATCATTGTTAACGATACGGTTACTGCCATCTGCCTTGGGAGCTCCCTCATACCATTCAGCACCGGTGATTGTCTGACTTCCGGACATTATACCTTCCGGATCCTGAACAGAGATATAGGGCATAAGTACACAAGGGATGAGCGAACGATCTGATTCATACTCATTCGTATCCTTATTATAGTTTTGTACAGGGTTGCCGGATAGAACCTGTATCTCTGCCAGGAAAGAATAAGGATCAATATGTACCTGTACGTCTTTGGGTTGGGTTTGTATAGCCATTTTTTTATATTCTAAATCCAACATAATTTTCAACTGTCTCCATATCTTCGCCCACCGGTATGAATACCCGGCTGATGAATTTCACTGTTCTAACCGAAAGCCCCCATTCACTTCCCATATCTGCGGAAGTCAACCGGATAACATGCTTCTGCCCGTCCACATAAGTAGGAGACCAGCTGTTATCGGCAGGAACATTCCCGGTATTCCGCAGCCACTCCACTTCAACACCGGTAGTAGCCATGAGGACATTAGTGATATCACGGTTGCCATAGCTTACGACAGCGGCGATATCGGTGTTCACTCCTTTCTTGAAAAATTGCCAACCTGCAGTCGAAGTAAAGTCAAGGTGGTAGTTCTTGTCGCCTTCAAGCAATGTCCATCCGACAGAATTCCACTGAGGCTCTTCGGTAGTCTTGTCTACTATGCAGCCCCACTTACAGCCATAATGATAGGCCGTATGTTGTTCCAGAGTGGTTATTACCTTTTGATTTTCCAGAAGAGTTTCATAATCTACAAAACGATAAGGTTCATCGCCCTGGGCAGTTTCCAAGGCCCACTCTCCACGATCCACCTTTTTAGGGATGATTGTCCCGTTCCAGTCAGCTTCATATATCTTTTCAAAGACACCAATCTTCGACATGACTCCGACATCCAGAGGCCCGATAGGAAGTTTCTCTATCATCTTCACATTGGGGAACCGGCCAAGGGTCAACGCATAGTTGTAGTCTTCGAGAATGGGTTTGAAGACATTCTGCAGGAACATAATCCGACCTTCACGAGATGAAAGTAGCCATGATTGCGCACGCTCATTTGCCGCTTCGCCAGCATCCGGAACCGTTGCATTACCCCGGCGAGTGACGTTGTAACCTTCAACAGGCGGGTAGTTTCTTCCTCCTGGAACTTCGCTATCAGGATAGAGGACAACAGTCAATGTATTATCATTTATATTTTTGGATACTCCCCGGAACCAAGAAGTATAATAGTCGGCACCTCCAGAAAGCAAGGTGTTGATAATGGATAGCATGACGTCATTCTCATCAAGAGTTGTCCAGTCGGTGTCCGTGCGCTTCTCCATCCATAACTTATAAGTGGAATCATCTATTTTCTCTACTTTCTCTATTGTACCACAATCAGAAAACGAGAAGTCGCCGGACATTGCCTGGATCTCGTTAATGATGAGCGAAAAGACCTTCATGGCATTACGGACTTCCAGAGTGGAGCATTGAATACGGCCATCGGAAGTCATGATGATGCCTTTACCAGCAAGGAAGCTATCAATGGCCTCTCCAACATTGGCACCACCTAATAACTCAAGAAGGTATTTAGTGAAGTCCTGGCGGTCCTTGTGGATGTATTTATCGCCTTCGATATCTCCAGCTATATCTGCATAACCGGCTTTAATTTTCTGGCCGTTGACTAACAGATATTGCGAAACATAGCTAAGTAGATTGAGTAAATCTATGTTTTTATGCTGGTGGCCAACGCCGCCGCTGGATCCGGCAAACGAAGACAAGAATTGACCGACGAATGTGGCGAAGCCTTCGGCAGTGGTAGTCCCCCACTCCTCGGAGTAAGGGTTCTGGATAGGAAAGAGTGCCCCCTCGGAGAGTGGCAGGCGGGGAACTTCAGCAAGCCGAGGGGGCACTGTAAAAGAACCTACTTCGGGCACAGTAATGTTGAGGACATCTGCAGGTACGTCGGTTCTGGGGAGGTTTAATAAGGGACGGGCATCCGCATATTTGAAAGTGAATGTATAGTTGCTGGGGAGGGAACGATCGGTGTAACTTACGTTACTTTCGGTGACAACGATCTGACGCAGGTAGTTACCGACATAGAGGTATTTTGCCTGAGAGGGAAAGAAGTCGAGTAGCCATTTGCGCTCATCCAGGTTTAAGTGGCCAGTGTTTTTCTGAAACTTACGTTCAGTGTCAACGCGGTACTCCTGGGAGACTTCGTCAATTTCAGCCAGGTTGTGGGTGTGATTGCCGTTGAATGTGGTGGTTCCGTAGGCGCGGAAGGTATCGAGCCCGCCCAAGGAATTCTCGAAGAGGATCCACTGTTCCTGCTCTGTGCGCATGTCTTCGGCATAGTAACGCTGTACGTATGTGAGTCGTTGACCGATGGGATTCTCAACCCAGACATCGTAGTAGGCCGGCAGCTGATGGTTGAGCCAACCGGCAACAACGGAGTACTGCAGAGGGAGTGTGTAGGCGATGCCAGCAGTCAGTTCAGCGACAGTGTAGTCAGTATGCGAGATGACGGATCCGGAATCGTCAGTGAAAAAGGCCCGCAGCTTCACTGTACTGGAGACTACAGAGTAGTAGGTCAGGAACTCCGGAGAATAGTAGGTAACCGGCTTGATATTGGGTTGCCAAGTGAGGAAGTTCTGCGTGAGAAAATTAGCGGCGGAGTCGGATAAACGATCGACGCCGGCACGGATGACGCGGAAGGTCAGTACAGATGTGCCATCAATTTCTGCAGTAAAATCGGAAACAAGCGAGGTCTGCTGATATATTTGTCCGGACTCGAACAACCGATAGGATAACCTGGCATGGATGATATCACGCAAGTTTATTGTGATGTCGTTGTTGGACGACGGATCGTATCGTTGAGAGAGGATCTCGACATCGTCTTGCTTCAGGACAAAGGAGACCTGATCAGAAGAAGAGATGCGAAACTCTTTCAAGTTCTGAGATAGCGATAAAGCGTCCGGTTGCTGAAGTATTGTCATATTGATTTCTTTTTTATGCCAAAATTAGAACTGGAGAGGGAGTAACTAAAGGACAAAATCAGGTGGGAGTCGTCGATGGACGTGTAGGACGTTCATTGGGATCCTTTTCTGAGAATAGTGCCGGACGCAGGGATAAATCTATGCGATAATAAACTTTTCCATTTGTTCTACTTGTATAATATATATAATAGGTACGGTGATAATAAGTGCCTCCAGCATCGTAAATAGCCTTGGTTGGTGGCAAAGGATAGATGGCCGAAATTGTATTCCGAATATAACCTTCACCTTCGCTGGGACTATAACCGGCAGCAATATATTCAGATTCACTGACTTCTGTAGCGGAAGAAACAATCATCCATTTGTATTCTGTATTCCGGACCATACGTTCGGATTCGGACTTTGCAATAGATAACGGTTCATAAAGTGCAGTGGTCATCAACTCGGAGGTTACCGGTTCTGATTCTCCACCGATTGTGTATTTAAAGATGTTGAATAACAACTCAACTCCCTGGAGAGTAACCTTGTGATGAACCTGAAGGGAATTTTTCAAAGAGTTAGGGAGCAATAAATCGGCAGAGACCTTATGAAGGGAATTACGGAGAAGGTTATCAAACTTCCGGTAGAATTTCTCGAATATACCAGTGGGACCATTATATAGCAGGGAATATCCCCATTTGCCCAATACATCGTGGTTGGTTCCGACCGCATAATTAGAGCTATATTGCACAAAAGCCAAGATAGGTTTCTGATTCGGATTATTTGCCACAACATCTTCATCAGATGCTGTAGAATCTTCGGCAGCACTCTCTACCGGTACGCCATCGATCGTTGAGTTGAGTGTGCGACCATCACCGATATAAGGAGCTGTCTCTCCCCTTTTCATTGTACCTCTATTTGTATCTGGTATATCCGGAAAGGCAAGATAAGACAAACAAAACGCACAATCCGGTACTTTGACTTCATAGGCCTTGAGGGGCCCACCGGCATAGTAGGGAATGTTACCATCGGAAAGTCGCTCTTCGATAGTACTGTCTGCGTACCCTGTACGGCAATAGCTACCATCAGCCTCTTTGTACCAAGCTTCCGGATATTTAGCCTCCAGTTCGTAAGTTGAATCGTAGGTATCCCCTTCTGTAATCACTGTTTCAGAGGATAGCTTGAGCTGTTGGTATCCGGAGAAAGAAAGTTCAGGATGGGATTTCAAATATGGGGTTAAATCGACTGTTGGTTTTGACTCCATAATGTCGTTAAACAGTTCTATACGCACAGTACGTGCAACTTCGTCGGGGATAAACTCACAGCAGAACTTTTTGCGATAAACATCGAGAATAGTGTTGGCCATACAATCGGGCACCAGGTGGGCAAGCAGGATTGTACCGTTGACGAGGGAGTCGATGGTATTATTAATGAATACCATTTTGTTGAAAGGTTCGCTCGTTAGGAGGAAGTGATCGAGCAAGGTATAGCCAAAGTAGGTGAAGATGCGGCGCAATAGATATGCAGCACGAATGAAAGGAGAAATATAATAGCCCGGCTCAAGCTTGATGATACGATCGTTGACGGTTTCTTTGCGTTCGAAGGAGTTGTAAAAACGATAGCTTCCTTTTCCAGCAGTGCTGGATATGCAGACGCCAGCATCGTTCATATAATTGATGCGATTGACATACCGACGGTCTCCATCCAGGTTGACGGTTATAGGAAAAATGGCAAAATTGGGATGGGAGTTATCACGAAGGGACCAACAGAAGTCGATTCCTTGCTGGACGGTGGTGATTCCTGGAATGACTTCATCACCCAAAATATCGGTCAGGGTGACATCGGATATCCTGGAAAGGAAAGAACCTTCGTTCATGTAGAATGCCGTGGAAATCTTTTCATGGCGTTTGGCTCCTAAAATGGCTTGCCGGCAAGGCATAAAATAATCGCCATCCTGGATGCTACAGTCGATATTGGCTGAAGGTTTGTTCCTGTTGGCCAGCATGTCCGGGTAGTTGGTAAGCTGGCGGTTCAGATCAGTGCCCGGGAGATCGGTTGGCAGAGACTGCTCGCCCCACTCGTTAAAAAAGAGGTTGGGACGTTCTATTTCGAGTTGAGTACCGGGAGTAAGATGGTAGGCTTGGCCGGCTTTGGTATTGACTATTTTCATGATGCTTGTTTTTTGGATCCTATTGCACGGGCGCGGTTGCGGAGATCAGTTTTTCGCTCAATATCGGAAAGAACGACAGAAGCCGGTACTCCATATTCATCGAGATGGATGATGGAACGAGCCAACTTCTCCATGAGTTCTGGCGGCAGTGCAGTGC
>OIXH01005085.1_pt1 | contig 10167 bp, 8 predicted proteins | sample 1587741 | NCBI WGS metagenome assembly OIXH01 (sample SAMEA3888916, study PRJEB22519) | human gut metagenome | biome: human gut; feature: human-associated habitat; material: faeces | place: Denmark | collected 2011 | reverse complement strand
TAGAGATAGTCCTGAGAGGGATTATATCTATGCGGAGGTGCCCAGTGAGGGTCAGCAAAAGTCAAAAGCGGTTCTTTTTGGAAAAAGCCTTTGATTGTTTTCAGGGTTTGCGGTGTATTGGTTTCGTCGTCTCCCTCTTTGGCATTATTGGGTGTGATAACTACAGCCGGAGTTATTCCGCCCAGCTCGCGCAATTTATAGAACATTTCAACAGCTGCAAAGCGGGAAGAACAAGTCAAGATAGCTTTATAGTGCTTCGGCTTGACGTAGTTCAAAAAGTGCTCATGCAAATCGAAAGCTATCATATTAAGTCTTAGATCGGTCTGTGCCAAAGCGACAAAACGACTATACTTTTTCTCAAGATCCGTTCGCGCTTCATCCGAAAGGCCAATTGTAATATACTTCAAATGATTATTTATTTGTTCGCTTGTAACGCTTTGGGGAATGACTCGTCCCTCATACACAATTGGTACAGTAACTTTATCGTCGATAGCATCCTGGAGAGTATACTTGTCAATTAATGGACCGAATTTCTCATAAGTGTTTTTAGAATTCTCGATGTTTCTTTTATCACCTTTTTTGGGGTTCTTAATAAGCGGAGTACCGGTGAAAGCTATTTTTGCAGCGTTGGGCAATACCTTGTTCATTTGACGGTTCAGACTGCCATATTGTGTTCTGTGTCCTTCATCAATAAATAGATAGATGTTAGGATCCAGGTTACAATACTCCTGTTTAAATGCTGCCTCAAACTTGTTGACAAGGGAAGTGATAACTGTGTTTTCTTCATCACAAAGCAGCTCAATTAAACCCTTGCCGGTTTTAGCGCGGTGAGGGTTCATTTGTGCATGTATAAAGTTATCCCTAATCTGTTTATCAAGATTGATACGGTCGGTTACCATGATAAAACGTGGATTTTTTATAGGACTGTCTTTTTTCATGCTTTCGCGAAGAATGAGCTTGGTAAGCATGATCATCGTAAGAGTCTTTCCGCTGCCCTGCGTATGCCACACCACACCGCTTCTTTTTTTGACTTCGTCTTTCAGCAAAATGCGATCCATGCACTTTTTGACAGCAAAATATTGCTTATGTCGGCAAACCTTTTTTACATTGTTGTCGTAGATGATAAAATTGCGAATGATGTCAAGTAGACGTTCGGGGTGGAGCAGAGAAATCAACGCCCGATCCTGTTCCCTGATAGTGCCGTCAGGAGAACATTTTTTGCACCATTCGTTCAGCCATATTTTATTGTCCTCATGCCACGAAACAAAATACTTGGCAGGCGTTCCACAAGTACCGTACAAAACCTTATCCGGATTAACCGCCAGTACAAGCTGAGAATACATAAACAGCTGAGGAATGTAATCGTTTCCCCAGTTGCGTATATTCTGTTTTACGCCCTCCATCACGTCCACAGAAGATCTCTTGCACTCAATGACAACAAGAGGGATTCCGTTTATTAAAACGACAATATCCGGACGGGAAAATTTTCCATTCGGACGCTCTACCTCAAATTCATCTGTCACTTGAAAAATATTGTTTTCAGGATGATCAAAGTCAATAAAGCTGATGTCAAAGGACTGCTTTGTGCCGTCCGGCAGCGTTTCTTCAAGACTCTTTCCTGCACACAGCATATCGGAAATCTCTTTATTTGCGGCATATAATCCCGCTACGGGCTGAACGTTTAAGGAACGAATAGCAGCAGCAATAGACCCGCCGGAAAAATAGCGGTCCTTATCACCGAACGGATATGTCCGCTTATCGAGAAAAGATTGCAATTCATCCTCAAACAGCACAGCTTTTCTCGAGCCGCGCTTTGCTTCTGCTTCACTGCGCGGGACAAAGGTATATCCTAATTTTTCAATAACTTTTAGAGCCCGATTTTGTGATTCGGGACGTTCGTTGAATATTGTGTGGTCAGCCATAACAATTCTCCCTTTCAGGCACTTTATTGGATCAAAAGACGTTTTTTCCATTATGTATTCACACGAACGATTCCTGTCAGCAACAACTGTGTCATTGCCTTCTTTAGCCGTGTGTATTCTTCAACCTCACGCTGATGAAGGGTGATAAGGCGGTCAATGTCTGAAAAATATTTACCGATCTTAAACATTTCATCTTTTGTTGGAACTTTTATTGGCATTTTTTCAAAATGTTCTCTTGCAATATAAAATATAGTAGAACCAGCAGATTGTAATCTCATATAGTTCCTTGCTTCGGCAGAATGAAAAAACGTATACCAAAAATCAAGTGTATCTTTATCTTTAGGAACAAGACCAATAAACGTTTGATTTGTTATTAAATCTTGCGTAATTATGGCAGCTACGCCAAAAGTAGCACTTGATGAAACAATTAAAGAGTCTTTAGGTATAATCTTTAAGTTCATTTGCTTAATTGTTTCTTCTGAAACAAATTGTCCTGATAAACTACCATTTAGATATTTTCCCTTTATGTCCTCTATTCTTGTCCAAGGAATATTTCCACCAAATTCTTTAGGTTTATCTCTCATAGGAACAATAAAATCCGAAAACTCATCAGACAACTTACGCTGTTCCCAAGCACCAGTAAATCCTGGAAAACGAAGTTCGGGCACATTGCTGCTATTTTGCGGAAATATTTTGCTAAGGCAAATCTTTTTCAAGCTCTTGTACTCATTGACCTTTGCCTCACAAAGCTTTATGAGCTTATCATAGTGGCTTAATATCTTGGAGATTTTCTTCTGCTCGGCAAGAGGAGGAACGGGCAGTAAACAGCTGTAAAAATCTTTTTCTGTCAAGTTTAGCAGTCCATTGTCTCGAACACCATGATTTATTTTTTTTGACAACTGCTGATTTAAAAAACCGCTCACAAACAGATGATCATAGAAATCTGCACATTCAGACTGTATTTTAAAGCTTTCAAATACATTGGGAACAGCGGCGGTCTCACGGTCTTTCAAGCGATAAATGCATCCTTGCGGATACTTATTTGAATTTCCTTTGTTATAGGAAAAATCTCCTTTGTGAATAACATTGTATTTTTCGTACTGCTTTCCCGAAAGTTCTTTCCCAAATTTTTTGGCTTGATTTACGAAACCTATACCAGCAGAAATGCTGACAGTCTCGTAATAATCTGTTCCAGCAGTCTGGGTCACTTGCTCCGCAATATCAGATAGCTTTGCGACCTCCCAATCGCAAGGAAGTATGCCTATTTCCGTTTTAACATAATGTACGGCGGAATGATCTTGATGTATAGTATCAATTCTTTCCTTTAATGCTTTATTCATTCGTCACCACTCCCTCCTTTGCGCTTGATTTGTTTGAATTTATAGGCATTTCTCACAAGTTTCATTTTTTCCATTCACGGATTCCTTTACTTATAATCCGAGTTCCTTAAGATATTTTTCCATTTGTGCCTCTGCTTCGGCGATCTCGGATTTCAGGCGTGTAATATTTCCTCTGACTTCCTCAATATCAATAAGTTCTTCCTCCTCGAAGGTTTCCACATAGCGAGGAATATTGAGGTTATAATCATTGGATTTGACTTCTTCAATAGTTGCCACATGAGCAAACTTGTCAATGTCTTTACGCTCATAGAACGCTTTGATTATCGCATCAATGTGCTTTTGTTCCAGAATATTCTGGTTCTTATCCTTTTTAAAACGATTGTTTCCTTCTTTGTCTTTACCTGAAGCATCGATGAAAAGCACATCACTGTTTGAGCGGTTTTTCTTAAATACAAGGATGCATGCGGGAATAGGTGTACCATAAAACAAATTTTCAGGCAAGCCTATAACAGCATCCAACAAATTCTCGTCAACAACTCTCTTGCGGATTCTTCCTTCTGCGGCGCCTCTGAACAACACTCCATGAGGTGCCACCGCAGCAATCCGTCCACCTACAGCAGCACTTGCAATCATGTGTAGCAGGAAAGCCCAATCACCCTTGCTTGCAGGTGGGACACCCCAATCAAAGCGGTGATATTTATCAAGCGTTGCTTCCATCTTAAATTCCTTTTTGCCTTTGCCAACAGCATCTCCGCCGGGATTAAATCCTGCTGCCCACTTATCCTTAGAAAAAGGCATATTTGCCACAATAGCATCAAAAGTCAAAAGATTTCCGTCCTCGTCCTTGAACATCGGATTAGCAAGTGTATCGCCCCACGCGATTACTGCATCTCTTATCTCATGAATATACATATTCATCTTTGCCATAGCGACAGAAGAACCGTTGACTTCCTGTCCGAATATAGAGACCTGATTTGAGTTACCTTTTTTAGCAGCTTTGATAAGCAATGAACCAGAGCCGCAGGTGGGATCATACACACGTTCTCCGGGTTTTACAGCTACGATTTGTGCCATGATCTCAGATACGGCCGCAGGTGTATAGAACGACCCGGCTTTTTTTCCTGCCATACTTGCAAACTGTCCGATCATATATTCATAAGCGTCTCCAATTACATCCGCCGGAACCTCGCCGTCTTTAACTTCAATCTTAGAAGGGCGAAGATCAAGGGGATTTAGATCCTCCAGCAAATCTCTCAGGATAGCATTTTTGTGTTCACGCGTACCAAGTGCATTCTCGCTATTATAATCAGTTGTATTCAGCACTCCGGCAAGCTGTTGGTTGTTGTCATTTTCTATTTGACGAAGAGCGGCGTTGATTGTCTGACCAATATTATCAGAGAATCTTTGCTCATACAGAGTAGAGAACGAACAGTTTTCAGCCACTGTAAACGGCAAATATCTCTTTTGCCGTTCTAATCTGATACCATCATATTTTTTTTCAAGTTCTTCAACCTTTTCTCTGTATGTGTCGCTTAAATACTTTACAAATACCAAAGGAAGCACATAATCTTTATAGTTTGCTGCATCAATCGTGTCACGCAGCGAATCTGCGCCCCTCATCAAAGCATTTTCAATGTCATTTTTTGTTGTACCCATTATCGTTTTCCTCCAATTATTTTTTGGATATTAAGCATTGTCAGTTTGTTTTGCTCATCTATAAGATTTCGATAAAGCTGCTCTCGGCGAAGATTGGTTGAAACCATATCGGCAATGATTTGCTGATCTTTCAGGAGTGGAACAGGAATTTCCAATTCGGCAAATGTTGCAATTTTATCGCCCTTTGAGATTGCCCCCCTTCGAATAATCGAAGTGAATCGAATACTTCCGAAGTGGACAGCCAATATCTTAGAAAATGAGGCAAAACCTTACTGTTAGATATTCTTATAACTGCCAGCTGTGACGGTATAACCAGCCCGGCGTCCTGCTCTGTAATAACCACCGGAAAGATAGGAGTGAATAGCTTTATAACAATATCTCCCGGCTGTGTCAGAACAGCCGGATCCAGAATTTCCTTTGCCGGAAATATATCTAACTTTTGATGATCAATTTCGTTATATGAGCATAAAGACCTTAGATTAAGCCGTTTATATATTTTTTCTGTTTCTTCGTAAGAACGGGCTTCTTTTCTATTCAAAACCAGTCCGCTTTGTAGACTGGCAATATCAGACAACTTCATATTTCGCTCCTAATGCAAAATCGGCGCACCCACAGAATGCGAGTGCGCTGATCTGCCTAAATTATCGAGTATGCGATTCGGGGCAGCAATAAGCACAACCATCAACATAGGTAAAATACTTTTTTGCTTCCTTTATTGCCGACTGAGAAGCGTCGAAATCGCCAAGGTAAATGCGATTCTCCGCATCGGGCAACCAGCTGCACGTAGCTCGATGTACTTCGTGCTCGCCGGTTGGCTGAGCATTCTTGTTTACATAAAACTTCATAGAAATCTCTCCTTTCTTAAAAAAGTGACAAGATTTCGTTGACAAACCACATAAAGTGTGGTATAATGATTTTGGAATCCTAGTCAAACGAAGAAACTCTCACTATCAGCGGCAACTGATTTTGGGAGTTTTTTCTTGTCCTATTTTATTATGTGCCCATTGATCTCTATTAATATTTTCTACTTCTTTAAATACATTGTATCCTGTTTCAAATACCCACAAATTTCTATAATTAGTATTAAAAAAATACAAAATTTTTCCGTTTGATTTTTTTTAACGTATGCCTGTTTTAACCCGCGTAAATTACGGCTTAAAAGGGGAACGCCCGATAAAAGGCAAACGGAATTCTGCCCTTCGAATCATAAGAATTTAGGTGGATGATTAAAGCAAGATAAAGGAGTTTGGTTATATGAAAAAGGTATTTAAGTTAGTCAATCTGGATTGTGCCGCCTGACGCGCCGGTCCCGTCGCTGCCGTTGGCATTGCCCGCGATCATCGTGTAGATGTGCGCGGCGTTTTCCTTGTCCTCGTCGGTGACAGCCCGACCGAGTTTTGCCGCAAGATTTTCATACGCTGCCGCCAGCGAGAGCGGCACGGTGGCAGTGTAGGTTTCCTCCTGTTCTATGATGCTGCCATCTTCCAGTTCAACGGTCACGGTTCGTATTCGCTGTTCCGTGATAAAAAAGCAATCCACGAAGCGGTCTGCTGCGCGTTGGCTCGGCGCGGCCTCGCCAAAGCAGAGGGCATAAAAAATCGCCTTGACCTGTATCGGGTCAAGACGATTGCCGTCGGTCATAGTCGCGTTGGCTTCCGCCACCGCCGAATCCAGAAAGGAAAAAGCCGTCTGCATATCTGCAATGTGCGTTCTGAATTCGTCCGGCACATCTTCGCTATATGTCACCCCATAAAAAGAGGCTTCCACAGCGGAATTGTTGTGGTCGGCCCCACCCGACGTAGTCGAGCAGAGGATTGCAGCAATCAGGATGACCGGTGCGAAAATAGCGACCAGCAGAAAGCCGACGCCCTTGCGCCCCTTTTCGCTGGTCAGCAGCAGCGCCGCCGCACGGGTGGCTATCGCGCTCATGCTCATAGCTGCATCCCGCCCATGACCGGCGCGGCTTCCGGCGCTCCGTCGTGCTGTGCCAGCAAAGCCCGGTCACTTTCGGTCAACCGGTCTGCCAGACCAGCCGCGTCCATGTACTCCGTGACGCTTCCGGTTATGCGGCGCAGGAGCTTTTCTTCACCTTCTGCCTGCGGGCCCAGCCGGATGCGCTGTTCCGCCAGCGCCTGTGCAACCAGCCGCTGTTCGTCCGAAGACAGATGCAGGGTCATCGTTTCTGCTGACGCTGGATTCTCGCCGGCCATCATGTACCGCGCGTGGACGCTGTTGTCACCGCGGAACGCTTTCGTGATCGCAGAGGAAATGAGGGACATCCGATCTATATCCGCGCCGCTTTCGCCCAGCGTTTTGCCGGTGATGAAGCACTCCTTTTTGGGCTTGTCGCCCTCCTGCCATTCCAGATAGACGTCCAGATAGATTCCTTCGCTTCCGCCGTAATCGGTTTTACAGAAAAAGTCAGCACCTTTTGGAATCTGCCGACCATGTTCCCAGCGCCAGTCCATGGTGAAATATTCGTCGGGCAGATAGCCGACGCTGTCCAACTGCGTTTCCAGCTCGTGAAAAACATCTTCCGCCGTGCGCTGACCGGCATAGGTCAGCCTGCGCGGATTCTCCGCATCCGGCTCCCAACGTTCAAATTCAATTTGCTTCATATGGTCATCCTTTCATCGTTCATCATCTGCCGCCAGCCTTTCCGAACAGCGCTTCCTTATACGGCGGCGCGTGGACTTCCAGCAGGTAGCGTTCGTTGCCGCACTTATAGAGGCAGACGCCGCGCTGCGGGAACTTGATGAGGTCGAACTCGCTGTCCTCCAGCTGGAGCATATCCATATACGCGCGCCGGTCAATGGAACCGGCGTTGAACAGGAACTGGTGCGGCGGGATGGAGAACAGCGGTTTTGTCATTTCCCGCACACCCGGCTGGTCGAAATCTTCAAGGTTCTGGCTTGCCAGCACGAGCGCGGATTCCTTTTTGCGCACGCGCTTGAGCGAATTTCGGATGTACTCGATGGCGACGGGATTGGACAGCCAGATATAGAGTTCGTCCAGCGCCGCGACGGTGTTGCCCTCGGTCAGCAGCTTGTCTGACATATACGACAGCAAATTCAAAAGAATTGTGCTGCGCACATTCTGCGCCACGGACAGAAGACCTTTTACACCGAACACCAGAAAGCGCGTTGAGGTCAGGTTTGTGTGACCGTTGAAGAATTTCGAGTCCGCGCCGCGGCACATGGAGTGCAGCCCCAGCAGGATCTGCTGGAGCGTTTCTCTGGTGTAGAGCTGCGGCTTCGTTTCATCAAAATTCTCGTACTCGATCTCGATAAAATCATACAATTCTGAGAGAATGGGGTAGTCCTCCGGCCGCATCTGCGAAAAGTCTGTGTCCTCCGTGATGCCCCATTCCGTGTATAGTCTGGTTAACATAATTTCAATCGTGTCGATCTGCGCTGTCGTAAAGTCCTTATAGGTACGAAAAACATCCTTGAGGAAGGATGTGTGCTGCGCCAGCCGGGTGGACTGCCGGAACGCTTTGGGCGCGTCCACATCATATGGGTCTGCATCGGTGTCCCAGCAGCGGGGTTCCAGCAGATTGATCTTATACGTTCCCTCGATGATGTCCGCAAAGCACCCACCGAGCGCCTGGCACAGCTCCCACTGCTCATGCTCCACATCCAGCGTAATGACCGATTTGCCTGCTTCCAAGAAGTTGAGCAAAAGCAGCTTCATAAGATAGCTCTTGCCCTGACCGGAGTTGCCGAGAATCAGCACGTTGGCAGAGGTTTTATCTTCGTCGCGCTGGTCGAAATCGACAACAATGTTGCTGCCGTACTTGTCTTTCCCGATGTAAAAGCCTTTTCGGTCCGTTTTACCGGAATAGTTGAATGGGAACAGATTTGCGACCGAGCTGGCTGGCAGGACGCGCTCATACTCTGTGCCAAGCACATTGAATCCGACCGGGCTGACGGCGCAGAAGCCTGCCTGCTGGCGAAGCTTCAGCCTGTCCACGTTCAGCTTCGAGCGCATGAGCTCGACCTCCACATTCGTCTGCAAAATTTGCAGCTCCTGCATATCTCCCGCGATCATTTCGATGTAGACAGCGCAGTGCAGAAGCGGCTCCTTGTTCCGGTGCAGGGAGCCGATGAGGTTCGCCACGTCCTGCAAATTGCTCTCCGCTTCCACCGACCGCTGCAAATCCTGTGAGCTGCCGCGGTTCATGCGGTTACGGATCTCGGCGTTATGGACGATTTTGCGTTCTTCGAGCGGCGAGACCATGCGTGTATAGATGTGCAGCGTCACGCCGTGCTTTTCGCCCAAATGCCGCAGGATGGCAAGATCGTCGGTCGATGTCGGATACTCGCGCAGCGCCCAAATGCAGCGGAACGTGTTGCCGCAGATGTAATAGCCGGTTTCAAATTTCACGATGCTGGGCGCGATCATGTCGAGGAAGGATTTCAAAGATTCTGTTTCCGCGTCGGTCTGCTTTTTTCTTCTGAAAATACTCATCCCGTCGCCTCCATGAATCGCTGACCGTCGTAGTCCTCGAAGCGCTCCGTCGTGGTGTTCTGCTCGAAATAGATGGCAAGCAGGCGCTTGAGGTCTTCTTTCCCGGCGCGGCGCGTGGTGAAGCCGTTGTCGCGGAATTTTGTCTCGATGGTGGACAGCAGCGTGTACGCTGTGTCGGGCTTTTCGTTTTTCAACCGCACGGCAAGATAGAACTCCCGCGCCAGCGTCATCTGCACCTGCTTTTCGTCTAGAAACGCGCGATCCTGTTCGAGCAACTCCCGAATCGCGGGGTTCTGTTCCTCCTGCATCCGGTCGTGGTAAAAAAGGCACGTTGCGTTAAAGCTCTCACGGGAGTTCATTGCCAGAAGTTCGACGCCAGCCTGTGCGCTGAGTGTGTTTTGGAGCGCACGAATTTTCGCGCTGACCGCGCCAGCCGGAAGGACGCTGATGTTCGTTGGCTTGATGATGTAAAAAACAAGATCACCGGCATCTGTGGAAATGCAGTAGTCCGTGATCTTTTTGATACCCATGAGCTGCTGGGTGGACTGCCGACGCTTGTCTTTCTTCTGTTTTTTCATGTCGGGTCCTCCCATTCAAAAAGCTGTTGTTCGGTCAGATAGAAGCTGACCACAAATGAGAGAAAATCCAGCACACTGAGTCCGTCCAGATGGATGGACAAAAACGCATACGCCGCCACCAGCACCATGGGCAAAAACAATCCAAGCTGCGTCAGCGCAAGCACCGCAATGAGCAGCCCAATGCCGATGACGGCCAGATCC
>OIXH01005080.1_pt1 | contig 10175 bp, 10 predicted proteins | sample 1587741 | NCBI WGS metagenome assembly OIXH01 (sample SAMEA3888916, study PRJEB22519) | human gut metagenome | biome: human gut; feature: human-associated habitat; material: faeces | place: Denmark | collected 2011 | reverse complement strand
TAGTAGTACTTAGTGTAACACTAGCATACTTTACAGCACAAATAATAGGAAAGGGGAAAAATGTTACCATTAATAGTGCTGACTTAAAAATAATATTTACTGATAGTGATGGAGCAATATTTGGAAGTAATATTGAACCAGGATGGAATGTAACTAAAACATTTACTATAGAAAATAAGAGTAAAGAAGAATATAAATATAATATTGTAATAAAAGGCTTGGTAAACACATTTGTTACAAATGGATACTTACAATATAAGATAACTAGTACAAATGATGGATACAATATGACAGAGTTTAAAGATGTACCAAAAAGTGAAACGGCAACAGACACATCACTAGCTTACAGTGTATCTATACCAAAAGATGTTACTCAAACATACACAATAGAATTTAGATATCCAAATGATACAGAAGTAGATCAAGGGGATGACATGGGTAAAGTGCTAAAAGGGACTTTGTTTATAGCTGAAGGTTCAATACCAACGCTAACAGAAAAGTTACTTTTAGATAATTCAGCAAGAAGTGAAAGAACGGATTTTTCTACACTATTTAAAACAAATACAGCAAATACACTATATAAAGCAAAAGAAGATAATACAGATGTATACTATTTTGCTGGACAAGATACAGAGAGTACACCAATAAACAACTGGGTAAAGTTTGGAAAGAAAGGCACATGTTTCTATAATGACATGGAAGTTGTGTACTATGATGAAAATTCTACTAGTATATTAAGAGAAACTAAAAATCAAGAAGAATGTGTTTCCAGTAACGTTTGTGTTGTAAGTAATGCAACGGTAAGTATGGTGGTCGTAGGTGTTACGGACGAAAAATGTACTGAAATCGAAGGAACATTAACTGGAAAGAAAGCTGTATATGATGAAACAGCACAAATCTATTGGAGAATAATTCGTACAAATAGTGATGGAGGTGTGAGACTGTTATATCATGGAGCAAGTGCGAAATCTGTTATATCGCATATAGGTGATACTCCGTTTAATGATGATTACAATGACATTGCGTATGTGAGTTATATGTATGGAAGCACAGGAAGTATAGAAAATGCAAGAAATAATCAAACAATATCAAGTACGATAAAAACATATATAGACAATTGGTATGCAAGCAATATGACATCATATACAAAATATCTAAGTACAACAGCAGTATATTGTAATGATAGAAGTAGACCTGAATATTATTTTGGTGCACAAATAAGACTAGAAACAAATAAAACACCAACGTACGATTGTGCTGTAAAAGAGGACAAATTTACAGTAGATAGTAGTGTGGGAAATGGTAAACTAACATATCCAATAGCTTTAATGACGGCAGATGAAATGGCTTTTGCTGGCGCGGTATACGGAGCAAGAGAAAGCTCTACTGCTTGGTTTTATTATAATAGTGCAAATCTACCTTCAACAACTAACGGCATTTGTTGGTCAATGTCACCTTACTATTACTGGATGAGTGATGGAGGAAGGGGTGAAATGTTTGTGAGCACTTCAGTTGATGGTAGTGGCTTTACTTATCATTTCTTAGGTTCTTCATATCTTGGTATCGTACGTCCTGTAATAAGTTTAAAATCGTGTGTAAAATATTCAAGTGGGGACGGAACAGCAGAAAATCCTTACACAATTTTGGAAACTGAAAGTGGTTGTTAAACTTTCAGTTTTCTTATTTAGAGTTTTGTGGTATAATGTTGTTACTGGAGGAATTAGATATGTTTGATATTAGTTTACTTAAGAATGATAGTAAAGAAAAACTAGAAATAGATATGGATATTAATTTTACAAGTGAAGACCTCAAAGATACTCCTATAAAAGACACTAAAGATATAAAAGCTAAGGGTACTATTAATAGAGTTAGTAATGATTTATATCATTTAGAATTAAATATTACTGGAACTTTGGTGCTTACTTGTGCTAGAAGTTTAGAGAATGTTTTTTATCCAATTGATATTTTTATAGATAAAAACATAGAAGAAGAGCCAAAAAGTGACGAAAAACCATTAATTTTGCAAAATTCACTTGATATTTTTGCAATTGTGTGGGAAAATATTATATTGGAAGTTCCACTTCGTGTTGTAAAAGAGGATGCAAATTTTATAAGTGAAGGAAATGGATGGAGCTTAGTTGAAGAAAATGATAAAGAAGAAGTAAATTCACCACTAAGTGATTTACAAAAATTGTTAGATATGGAGGGAAAAAGATGAAATTAGATTTACAATTATTCGCTGTACCAGCAAGACGTGTTAGTAAAACTGCTAAAAGAGCAAGAAGAACTCATTTAAAGAAAGAGGCTCCAACAGTAGTAACTTGTCCTAATTGTGGTGCACCATTAATGCCTCATCGTGCTTGCACAGAATGTGGTTTCTATAAAGGAAAAGAAGCAGTAAAAGTAACTAAGACTAATAACTAGTTTTAGTTTTTTTTCGACATTTTATTTTATATTTATTAGATATACTAATTATGGGTGAATTTTTATGAATAAAAAGATAATCTTCTTATTAATTAGCGTATCTATTTTTTTGGTAGCATTTATAACTATTAAATACTTTGAGAACAAGTGTAGTTATGTTACTTATTATATTCTCCAGGAAGGGGCGTTTAAGAATTATAATGGGGTTATTAAAACAACTAGGAATTATAATAACTATGTTATTTCTAAAGAGGATGAGTTATATAAAATATATATAGGTGTTACGTTAGATAAAGAAGTGTATAATAAGTTAATTAGTATGTATTCTAAGACATCTAGTACTTATATGAAGAAAGTTAATATTAATAATAAAGAATTTTATAATAAAGTTAGAACTTATGATAATCTTATAAAGAATAGTGATAATTTAAAAGAAGTTGATCTTATTGTTAAAGAAGAGTTAAAACTTTTAAAAAAAATACTTGATTAATATTTATTTAGTGTGTATTATATATATTAAACTTTAGTTACTTTTATAGGAAGGTAAGTAATGAAAATTAAAGATATGTTAAATGAAGAAAAACCTAGAGAAAAGTTAAGTCGTTTAGGAGTAGAAAGTTTATCTGATTCAGAACTTCTTAGTATTATTTTAAGAACTGGGAATAAAAATGAATCTGTTAATGAGTTATCTACTAGGATACTTAAAAGTATTGGAGGAGTTAAAAATTTAAAAGAGATGACACTTCATACTTTGACTCAAATTAGTGGTGTTAAACTAAGTAAGGCTAGTACTATATTAGCTTCTTTTGAGCTTGCTAAGAGGTCACTAATTGATAGAGATAAAATATTGTTTAAAGTACTAATGATATGTTTAATTATGTTAAAGGAGATTTTGTTAATGCTAGACAAGAGAAGTTTTTAATTTTATTATTTGATAATAAGTTTAAATTAATAAAGAAGTGTGAGCTTTTTAAAGGAACAATTAATACAATTAATGTACATCCTAGGGAAGTATTTAGAGAGGCTATTAAAGAGAGTGCATCTTTTATAATACTGATACATAATCATCCAAGTGGAGATGTTACACCTAGTGAAAAAGATGATGAAGTAACTAGCATATTAGTTAAAACTGGGAACATAATAGGTATCAAAGTAATAGATCATTTAGTAGTATCATCTGATAAATATTATAGTTATTATGAAAATGCGAAAAAAAAGAAATAAGTAGCATATTATTAAATGGGTGGATAAGAGTGAGTACTAAAGAAAATTTTAAAGAGTTTTTAAAAAGAAATATGTATTTATCTAAAAGTGTTAATAGTGGAAAAACTACATATCAGAAATTATTTGAAACTTATGATATTTATGGAGAAGATAGTGATGTGTGGAAACAGTTTAGAACTGAAGAAAAAGATGTTAAATTAAATAGTAGTGTTAAATCGGTACTAAGTAATTTAAAAAATATTGATATTGATAAACTAGAAGAAAATATTTCTAGTTTGGAAAAGACTCTTGGCTTTTTAGAAGAAATAGTTTTATCTAGAAACGAGAAAAAAGAAAGTAAAAAAAGTGTAAAGAAGAGTGAAAAGAGTATAGAAAGGTTTTTTGATGATTAATGAGATATGATGTTAAAGAAAGTATTTATAAAGATGAGAATTTATTAAGATATTTAAGAGAAAATAGTGGTTGGTATAAACGTCTTAATAGAAATGAAAGCTTAGAAAATATGGTAAATGAAATGAAAGAAAGATATGGTTTAAGGTTTAGAGATAAAGTTGATAAAATAGGTACTGGAATAGACATTATTAATGCATTTATGAATGTTACTAAAGAGTAGATGTAAACTTGATAAAAATGTTTTATAAAGTGTTGACTTACTTAGATAAAATTTGCTATAATGAAGACATAGTAAAGAAAGATATATCTTCCAAGTATATCTTTTAAGGTAAAGGAGAGGATGATTGGAAATGAAAAAGTTTAATAAGAAAGGTTTTACTTTGATAGAGTTATTGGCAGTTATAGCAATACTTGCAATTTTACTATTATTAGTAACACCAAATATTTTATCAATGTTTAATTCAGGAAAGGAAAATTCATTTGTTCAACAAGCTGAAAGAGTATTACAAGCAGCTAATACTAAATATATTTCTGAAAGTTTAAAAAATAATCGTGCTTATGTGTTTAGTAATGTTACAAAAATTGGTGATAAAAATATTAAAGATCAGGTTGATGATTTAGGACTTAGTAATAATTCTGTAAGTTATTGTGTTGCGATTGATAATAAGGGTAATGTGACTGGTTTCTCTGTAAGTGATGGAAGTTATTCTATTAGTAAGAAAACTAGTAGTACATATATTACAGTTGATGATATTACTGCAAAAACTAATGATACATTTACTAATTTAAAAGCAAATGGTGATAATGGTTTTGTTGCTAAAAATAGTGTAGTTACTGCAGGTGAAGGAAGTAATGCTCCAACATGTGCTAGTGTACAATAAATGATTTATAAGAGGGAAACCTCTTTTTTTATTTTTCAAAATATTATATAATGTTAATGAAAGGAATGTGTTATGAATTATATACCTCTTAATGTAAAAACTCATTATGAAATTTTAAGTAGTCTTATTAAAATAGAAGACTTGGTTTTATATGCTAAAAAAAATAATGTTTCTAGTTTAGGTATTACGGATTCAAACATGTTTGGTAGTTTGGAATTTATTAATTTATGTAAAAAGAATAATATTAAACCTATTATTGGAGTTCCATTTTTAGTTCAAGATGTTAATACTATACTATATGCAAAAAACTATATAGGATACAAAAATTTGCTTAATCTGGTTAGTATTAGAAATACAAGAGGTTTAACTAATGAAGACATAGTTAAACATAGTGAAGAATTAATTTGTGTAATTAGTTCATATGACAAAATAGATATTTTAAGTACTTATTTTAAAGAAGTGTATTTATCATATAGCGATAAAGAAAGTATGATGAATGCTTTAAAAGTAAGTGATAAAGTTGTCTATATGAAAGAAGTAAGATATATAAATAAAGAGGATAATGAATACTTAGTTTATCTTAATTTAATAAGAGATGGTAAAGGAATAAAGTCTTTTAATGAGTATAGTTATGATAATTATTTAGATTATGAAATAAGTGAAGAAGATGTATTAACTACTAAAAGGTTTAGTGATTTAATTAATATTGAACTACCTAAGTATGAGTTTAAACTTCCACGTTATTCGGTTAATTCTAAAGAATTATTATATAATTTGTGTAATATGGGATTAAATAAAAGACTAGAAGGAAAAGTATCTAGTAATTATTCTAGTAGACTTAATATGGAGTTAGAAATTATTACTAATATGGGATTTACTGATTACTTTTTAATTGTTTATGATTTTATATTGTACTCTAAAAAAAATAATATAGTAGTTGGGTCTGGAAGAGGAAGTGCTACAGGAAGTTTAGTTGCATATAGTTTAGGTATTACTGAAATAGATCCATTAAAGTACGATTTATTATTTGAGAGATTTCTTAATAAAGATAGAGTTACTATGCCAGACATTGATACTGATATAGAATATTTAAATAGATATAAAGTTGTTAATTATTTAAAAGAAAAGTATGGATTATATAAAGTGGCTAATATAATTACTTTTGGTACTCTTTTACCTAAGCAAGTAATAAGAGACATTGGTAGAATATTTAATTTTAATACTAATAAGATAGACTTGATAACTAAGACTATTAATGATGAAGTGAGTTTTAGTGAACTTAAACGTAATAAAGAATTTATGAGAGTATATAATAATGATAATGAATACTATGATTTAATTAAGATATGTAATAAATTATGTGGACTTAAAAGACATACTAGTGTGCATGCTGCAGGTGTTATAATAAGTGATGAAGTTTTAATGAATCGAGTACCTTTATATATGAGTGGTAGTGATATAGTAAGTGGGTATTCTATGGAATATTTAGAGAGTATAGGATTACTTAAAATAGATTTACTTGCACTTAAAAATCTTACTATTATAGATAATATAGTTAAAATGGTTAGTATAAATGAGAATGTGAATATTAAACTAAATAATATTCCTTTAAATGATGTGCCTACTTTAAATATTTTCAAGAATGCAAATACTTTTGGTATATTTCAGTTTGAAAGTAGTGGTATGAAAGGTTTTCTTAATAGTTTGAAAGTGAGCTCATTTAATGATTTAATTCTTTCTATAGCGCTTTATAGGCCTGGTCCAAGAGAAAGTATTCCTATGTTTTTAAGTGTTAGATTTAATAAAACGAAAGCGAGTTATATTATTCCAGAGTTAGAAAGTATTTTAAGTGAAACTAATGGGATTATTATTTATCAAGAGCAAATAATGGAGATACTTAAAAGAGTAGCAAGTTTTAGTTATAGTGAAGCTGATACGATTAGGCGTGCGATGAGTAAGAAAAAAGAGAGTGTTATTTTAGAATACAAGGGTGAATTTATTAAAAGAAGTGTAGGTAACGGAATAGAAGAAGATAAGGCTAAACTTATTTATGAATTGATTTTAAAGTTTGCTAATTATGGATTTAATAAAGGACACTCTGTTGCATATTCAGTTATTGCTTATAGAATGGCTTATTTAAAAGCACATTTTCCTAATTATTTTTATAGTGTTTTGTTAACGGATGAAGTTAATAATCCAGTTAAGACTAATGAATATATTAATGAAGGTAAAACTTTAGGTGTGTGTTTTAGGTATCCTAGTGTTAACTTGTCTACTAAAGAATATATAGTTTATAATGGTGCTGTTATTTTGCCTTTAACTATTATTAAAGGTATTAATAAAGATGTTGTTGATGCTATAATTAGTGAGAGAAGTAATGGTTTATTTAAATCATACTTAGATTTTGTTAAAAGATTATTTGATAAAGTTAGTCTGAATGATATAAAGACTTTGGTTTTGGCTAATGCACTTCGTGAGTTTGGGATTAATAAGAAGACAATGATAGAGAATTTAAGTAATTTAATAGAATATTCTAAACTTGCTAGTACTTTAGATGAAGAGTTAATTAGTATGCCTGAATTAATAATGTATGAAGAGTATTCTAAAGAAGAGTTAATTAATTATACATACATGTGTTATATGTTTTATTTAGATAATCATCCAACTACTAAGTTTAAAAGAGTTCTTACTATAAAAGATATTCCTAAGTACTTTGATAAGTTTGTTAATTTGGTTTTGCTTATTGAAAATATTAGAGTGGTTGATACTAAGAAAAAAGAAAAAATGGCTTTTATGAGTGTCAGTGATGATACTGGAAAAATTAATGCAATTTTGTTTCCTAATCAATATAAATTATATAGTAATTTAAAAAAAGGTAGTGTTATAAGACTTTATGGTAAAGTTGAAAAAAGAGTGAGTGAATATCAGTTAATTGCTAATAAGATAGAAATTTTGTAAATTTTCTATCTTTTTTAGTATTTATTAAAATTGAATGGTTTTTTTAGACAAAGATTAACGAAAAAACGTGGTTTGTGGGGTATAAAATGTGTTTATTTATTAAAAATAGTACTTTGACAATGTGTAGTAAATATGTTAAATTGTTCTTGGAAAGGAGGTGAAATATGAAAAAAGTTAAGGAGTTATTTAATAGGAAATTAATACTTTCGATTATTACTATGTTTGTTATAGCTGGACTTTCTTTTGTTTATATAAGTAATACTAATAGAGAGTTAAAGAAAAGTGAAGTATATGATTTAGAAGTAGAAGAAAAGAAAACTAATAATTTAGAAATAGAGGAAACTATTAAATATATTACAGTTGATATCAAAGGGGAAGTAAAAAGTCCTGGCGTTTATAAGATAGAAGAAGGTAAGAGAGTAGTAGATGCGATAAATGCCTCTGGTGGACTTACTAAAAAAGCTGTTACTAAATATATTAATTTGAGTAAAGTATTAAAGGATGAAGATGTTATTATAATAAACAATATTAGTGAGTTAAAAAAGATAGAAGATAAGAAAAATATAGAAGAGATTAAGATAAATAATAAAAGTAATATTAGTGTTAAAGAAAGTGAAGTTATTACTAATGATAAGAGTGATATTGTAAAAGAGAGTGATAGTAATAAAAATACAATTGTGAATATAAATACTTGTACTTTAGAAGAGTTACTTAATATTAATGGAATTGGAGAAAGTAAAGCAAAGAGTATAATTGAATATAGAGATAATGTTGGGTTATTTACTAGTAAAGAAGATATTATGAAAGTTAGTGGTATAGGAAATAGTTTATATGATAAAATTAAGGACTATATTACTACAGAGTAATATTTATAGAGTTACTATAGTTGGAGTTATAATATATGCTCTTATAGTAACTCTTTTACCTAAATATGAAAGTGTTTATAAAGGAAGTGAAGAAGATTTCTTGTGTTCTATTGATAACTATAAAATAGAAGAAGATAAGATGAAGTTAGAACTTGTTTGTAAAGAAAAACTAGTAGGTAGTTATTATTTTAAAAATGATGAGTATAAATTTTTTAAGGAAAAAGTTAATATTGGAAGCAGTGTTATTGTTAAAGGAAAGTTAGTGTCACCTAAAAATAATACAGTTCCATACTTGTTTAATTATAAAAAATATTTATATAATAAAAGAGTTTATTATACTTTGAAAATAGATAGTATTAAAATACTTAATGAAAATAGTAATCCTTTTATTAAATTAAAAAATAGAGTTATTAAACATGTAAATAGTTATAAAGATAGTACTTATTTATATGCTTTTATATTAGGCAAAACTGAACTAATAAGTGATGAAGTTTTAACTAGTTATAGAGAAAATGGAATAAGTCACTTGTTTGCACTTAGTGGGTTACATGTATCTATATTTAGTTCTATACTTTTATTTATACTTAAGAAGTTAAGATTCAAAGAAATTTTAAATTATGTTATAATATTTATTTTTCTTTTATTATTTTCATTTATAACTGGGTTTTCACCATCAATATTAAGAGCAACTTTATTATTATTTTTATTAGGTATTAATAAAGTGTTTTATTTAAATATTAGAACACTTGATATACTTTATTTAGTATTTATTATTTTAGTTATTATTAATCCATTTATTATATATAATTTAAGTTTTATTTTATCATTTACTGCGGCTTTCTTTTTGATTTTTTCTAGTGATTTGTTAAAAGGTAAAAACTATTTTGTTAGTTTGTTTAAGGTAAGTTTACTTTCTTATTTTGCAAGTTTACCACTTAGTATATATTATTTTGGATATACAAATTTATTAGGAACTATACTTAACTTAGTTTTTGTACCTTTAGTTAGTTTTGTGGTTTTTCCTTTAACACTTCTTATTTTTATAATTAGTAAGTTTTATTCAATACTTAATATTACAACTAATTTGTTAGAGAGTTTATCATTATTATTTAACAAGTTTAAAATAATTATTTATTTTCCTAGGATTAATTTAATATTTGTTTTTATTTATTTGAGTATACTTATGTTATATATTAAATTTAAAAAGAAGATATGTTTATACTTAATAATAGTTTTACTTATATTTTTTAAAATTAGACCGTATATGGATAATAATACTTATATTTATTATATAGATGTAGGACAAGGAGATTCTATTTTGGTTGTGACACCACACCTAAATAAAATAATATTAATTGATACAGGTGGTATAGTTAGTTTTAATGAGAATTATAAAAGTAATATTGTTAAAAACAAAACTATTCCTTTC
>OIXH01005079.1_pt1 | contig 10175 bp, 9 predicted proteins | sample 1587741 | NCBI WGS metagenome assembly OIXH01 (sample SAMEA3888916, study PRJEB22519) | human gut metagenome | biome: human gut; feature: human-associated habitat; material: faeces | place: Denmark | collected 2011 | reverse complement strand
GTGAAAGTCAGAAAGAGAAGAAGCCGTGACAATCAGTAAGCCTCAGGTGCTGAACGTGGGGGCGGACTTCGCCCTGGCTATGCGCGCCGCCCCCGCTCCAGCCACATTGGAGGCACCACTTGAATACAATCGAACATTCCATGAAAGGAGCAAGAAAGAATGGGACACATAACAGATATTATGGACATACCACCGGTATTTGGTGATTTTCATACCCACTCCAACCTGTCCGACGGAAAGGAGTCTCCCCTTGAGCTGGCTGCGGCAGCCAAACGGGCCGGCCTGTCCATCCTGGCTCTGACGGACCACAACCGTCTGGACGTGGAACTGGCCGAACGGCTGAGCCGTGAGAGCGGGATCGTTGTGATCCCCGCCTGTGAATTCAGCGCCAGTATTACCTTGCCCGGCCAGAGCCGTCCAACAGAGGTCCATGTGATCGGTCTGTGGCTCCAGGAGACAGTGGAGATCCGGCAGGTGCTCCAGCAAAATCAGCTCAATCGCAAACCCTATGTGATGGCCTGGCTGAGCGCCCTGGACCGCTTTGGGATCGATTTAAGCCCAGCTGCTGACCATGATCTGGAACAGAGCTACCAGCAGCTGGTTTGTGAGAATGAAAGCTCCACCTATCTGGGCAGGGCCGCCATTGCCAACCGTATGGTGGAGTTAGGGATCGCCGGCAGTACCTGGGAGGCCTTCCACGAGTGGTTAGGCCGGGAGCCGGGGGACCGGAAGCGAATTCAGATCTGTTCGGAGGACTATATGAATTACACACCGCTTTGTGAGGTGGTGAAGGCCATTCACAGCTGCCCCGGGGCGCTCACCGTGTTGTGCCACCCATTCTACCATATCCCGGCGGAGCAGGTGGAGCGGCTGATTCGGGAGTATGCTCAACTAGGAGGCGACGCCATGGAGGTGTATTACGGCAGTGGCGAAAACGCTTATTCTGCTGAGCGTCAAGCGTATCTGCTGGAACTGGCGGAGAAATATCGCCTGTTGTCCAGTGCCGGGTCCGACCGCCACGATCCGCTCAGACCGTTCCGCAAGGGGACGCCGGAGGTGGTCCATCACATGTTGCGGCGGCATTTACATCTTCTGTCCAGCCGATGACACAAATTTTCCCATTTTGTTCCTGTAAATTCTTCAAAAACATGTAGACCAGTAACTGTTCATTAGGAAATTACTTTTAAAGAGGAAATCTCTTCGGTTTCAGTTTCGAAAACAATGTATTGAAAAGTAGTGATAGCTATAAAGCCGCCTGTCTTTTGAGGACATCAAAAGACAGGCGGCTTTCATTTTTTCTGATGGGGCATTGATTTGATCCAACACCCCTGCCATCGTCCCTCCCGCTCGTTCAGGCCCCATAGCGGTAAGCTGTGCCAGTGGCCTCCGGTACTGAGTTTTCATCCCAGCGGTGGATGCCGCTGTTCCGGAACTCCTGGCTGGTCCGGTTGAAATAGGTGTGTCCCGGCGCCCCGCCGATGGGGTCATCCCAGGCCGTATCGACACAATACCACTCATCATCCAGTTTCACCATGTTCCAGGCGTGCTCCACCCCGCTGCCGCTGGGTGCCCCATACACCGTGATGCACTCGATGTCCAGCATATCCATGAAAAGCTGGAAGGTGGAGGAGTAACCCCAACAGTTCCCGCTCTTGTTGATCAGAACGCCATAGGGAGTATCGCTGTCTTTTTCGTCGCCGCTGCCGGGGGCATGGCTAAAGGCACTCATATCAAAGCTGCTCCAGCTTGTGAGCCAGTCGTGGATGGCAAGTTCTTTTTCATAATCACTCATGCTGATGTTGGTTTCCTGGTCAAGCACATCTTTGGCAGCATTGAGGATGCTGAGGTTCTTTTCCGACAGGGATGACGTATCTCCTGATGTCCATGCCCGCAGTACGGCGGTGGAATTGTAGGCGTTATCCAGCTCCACAGGCTCGGATACCGGTTCTGTTTCAACAGGAGGTGTCACTTTCTCTGTTTCAGCGGGTTTGGGGGACTGCACCGTCTCCGGCGCCGGAGCTTGTGTGTTATCTGATGGGAAATCCGTGGGAGTTGCTGTTTCCGGTGCCACTGAAACCGGCTCTTGGGTATCATTCACTTCGGAAGGTTCCGCTGCATTCGGCGTTGTGGGAGCAGGTTCCGGCACGGGGATCTTTGCTGCTGCCTGCCCGCTTTCTCCAAAGCAACTGAAGAAAGCCGTTTTGGCCGCCTCCATGTCTGGACACATCAGCAAGGCCACATAGTTACCGTTCATCACCACTGTGCCGTCTTTTGCCAGCGCCGCCTGCTGCGGCGCGTAACCTTCAAAATCACCGGCGCGGTTTTCCATGTAAACAGACAGTGCCTGTTCAATTGCTCCCGCGTCTTCGGCGTCCTCCAGAACAAACACAGCGATCTCGCTGGCTTCCACACCGTCCGCATAGGAGATCACGCCGTCGCTGATCTGCCCCCGATCCAGCAAATAATAATTCGACAGGTAGGAATCAAACTCTTCCTCGCCGGCTGTGATCTGGATCAATGTGGGCAGGCCGGTCTGGCTGGAGATCACTGTATCCACGATCTCCACGGGTGTTTGGGTCGTTTCCGCAGCCTGCTCCCGCTGTCCACAGGCTGTCAGAGAGACTGTCATCAGCATGGATAGAACAAGTGTCAAAATCTTCATGGCGTTTCCTCCTTTGTCTTGACGAAATCATAGACCTTAGAGTACACTCTCAGTCAAGAGAGTTTCTCTATTTCTTTTTTCACAAAGGAGTCTGAGCGGTATGTACTATACAGTTTGTGAAGTTGCCAAGCGGCTGGATATCTCGCCGCACACGCTCCGTTTTTACGCGAAGGAGGGGCTGCTGTCCTTTGTTGACCGGGATCAAAACGGCAACCGCATTTTTAAAGAATCGGATTTTGAGCGGCTGTTTATGATCGCCTCCTTGAAGCGGGCGGGCATGTCCATCAAACAGATGAAGCGGTTTACTGAGCTATGTGACCAGGGCGACCCCACCATTCCACAGCGCCTGCAAATGATCAAGGAGCAGCGGGAGGCTGTGGAGGAACAGATCATAGAGCTACAGGATGCGCTGGATGTGCTGAAATACAAAATATGGCTCTATGAAGTGGCGCTGGAGGCCGGGACCACCGCTGTGCATGACAATATGCCGCCGGAGGATATACCCGCAAATATCCGGAAAACCAAAGAACGGATCCGGCTGCTGTGCCGGACACTGCGGCAGGGCAGCTCCGCTGTGACTGCCATAGTAACCGGCTGCCGCGGGGCCACCCCGCGCTCCCCTGGGGCGCTGCTGGTGCTAACGGCAGAGACTGCCCTGGGCACCGTCGGCGGCGGCCAGGCCGAGCATGATATCATAGGACCGGCCATGGAAATGCTGCGGGGCGGGGCGCCTGTACAGCAGGGCTGGCATCAGTGCCTTTCCGCCCAGGAGCTGCGCCATATGGGACAGGAATTCGGCGGTGAGGAGGAGATCCTGCTGCTGCGCTGGGAGCCCCGTGACCTTCCGCTGGCCGAAGCCTTGCTCTCCGCCATGGGGCAAAATGCCGATTGCTCCCTGCGTCTTGAATATGATAAAGTCCACTGGCGGGGAACACTTCTTCCCATAGCCGAAGCCCACACAGCCCCCGGATGCTTTACTCTGAAGCTGCAGGAGGGCGGCCGATGCTATGTGTTCGGGGGCGGGCATGTCAGCCAGGCGCTGGTCCCGCTTCTTAGCGGGGTGGATTTTTGCTGCGTGGTGCTGGATGAGCGTCCCGATTACGCCACTCCTGCCCTGTTCCCCACGGCAGAGGCCCGCTGCGGCCCCCTGCCCGCGCTAGCGGCCGCCATTCCCTTTACCACAGGGGATAGCGTCATCATTATGACACGGGGGCACCAGGGCGATTATGAGGTGCTGTGCGAAGCGCTTCGCAGCCCAGTGTGGTACATTGGCATGGTAGGCAGCCACCGCAAAATGGAGGCCACCTTCCGGCGACTGCGGGAGGACGGCTTTACCGATGCCGACCTTAGCCGCATCGTCACCCCCATCGGCCTGGCCATTGATGCCGAAACTCCCGCTGAGATCGCGGTTAGCATCACGGCCCAGCTCATCCAGCGGCGGGCGGCTCGCCGTAAAGCAGCTGAATAAGCGGCTCGGACATTTCCCTATCCTAAATTTGTGCAGAAGGCCGGGTAGGGCGCCCGCAGGGCAAGCCGCCTTACGGCGGCTTCGGCGGCCTTCGGCCGCCGGCTCCGGCTGCGCCGGAGCGCCCTGCGGGCGCCCCTCCCCTTATCCCCAACTATCCAAGGAGGAACACACCATGATCAAGATCACCCCCGATTTCCCTTGTATCCACTGTGGTGCCTGCGCCAAAGCTTGCAGCCACGGTGTGATCAAAATGGTGCCGAACGAGGAGGGAAAGCTTATCCCCAGGGTTTCCTTCTCTTCCTGCCGGTACTGCCGCGCCTGCCGCTGGGCCTGCCCCGTCATCCCGCGGGAAGAAGTCTGATCCTCCTATAAAAATTTTTTCCGGAAAATATGTCACACTTTTCCCGGATAGATCGTTTATAAAGGGTGAAGGCCATAAACGACAAACCGGAGGAGGATTACCCGCATGAAGAAAAGAACATGGCTCCTGCTGCTTGCCCTCGCCCTTTTGCTGATGGCGGGCTGCAGCAGCGAAAAAACAATGGGCGGCACCATCACCGAATACCTGCGCGGCGATACCGAGGTCAATGCTTTCCTGATGGAACAGGACGGCAAAACCATCGGCGTGCGGCTCACTGGGGAAACCGGCATCTACCCCGCCCTCGTTGATATCACCGATGAAGCCCTGCGGAATGCCGAATACCCCCACATGGAAGTCACCGTTACAGGAGAAAAAGCCGAAGAAAAGCTCACCGCTGCGGATGGCACCGAAGTGCCCACCTATACCGCCTCGGTCATTATCATCAATAGCATCCCCTACGGCGAGCCGCTGACCCTTGAGGACGGCACCACGGTACAGGTACGGCTGAACAGAGAGGGCCTGGCCTACTACGCACCGGATGGCATGATGCTGCTTCAGATCCACAATCAGATCCCCGATGATATCTTTGTCGATCGGGTGGATTTTGATGTGTTCCCCAAGGAAGCGCAGCAAAAGGTCATCGACCACTATGAGGAACTGGGCTTCTTCTACGATACCGCGTACCAGGTGGAGCGCGCCTGGGCCGAATACAATGAACTGGGCTGCCCCAAGGATTTCCGTGCCTATGTGGCGCGCCAGTCCACCGCCACCAGCTATTACAATGACCGCGTGATCTTTTACTGCACCAATGTGACCCTTTCCCGCAATACCCGCCGCAACTACGAAAAATACTACAATGCCGTCTATGACCGCAAAACCGGCGAGCAGGTATCCTTTTGGAGCCTGTTCAAGCCTGATGAAAACTACATGCACCAGTGGCTGCTGGTCCAGCTGGAGCCGCTGGACGCCGACCGGCGCAACCAGCTGGCGGAGGTCCTGTCCCCGGAATGGCTCTCCCTTGGGTACAACGGTCTCTACACTTTCATCCCGTGGGATGTCCTGCCGGGGGATGATGGCCCCTACCAATGCACCCATTTCTATGCGGATGAGGAGCTTACCTCTCTCCTCCAGGACTGGGTGTTTCCGCTGAAGGACCCCCACGGCGTTTCCCCGGATGTTCCTGCGCCAACCGCATAAATAAAAATTCCCCGGATACTGCGGTATCCGGGGTCTTGTTCATTAGGGGGAATTCCGTCCAAAGCAAAGCTCCCCGCCGGGCGGCAGGGAGCCATAATGCGGTCTTTCAGCGCATTACTCTTCTTCCGCGGGAGCGGTATAGCTGCCGGTCACAGTGGTCTGGCCATTCAGCACGCCGCCCTCTTCCACGGTCAGCTTGGCAACCTCTACATCACTATTGATAACGCCGGTCGCAGTCACTACCAGCTTACCAACATTTACGCTGTCACCGGTGATATTGCCCAGCAGCACCAGGTGGTCAGCGGTCACATTGCCCTCTACCGAGCCAGTCTTGCTGATATACACATAGCTGGAGGAATTGATATCACCAATGAGCTTACCATTGATGCAGATGGGCGAAGCACCCTCGATATTACCGGTAACGGCGTTGCGCGCACCGATGATGGTCTCGAACTTGCTCATGTCCTCTGTTTTTTTGCTGTGGTTATCCAGCAGGTCGATCTCCGGAAAATCATCTTCGCGTTCGCCAAAAAGCATCATTTGTCATTACCTCCATTGTTTGTCCCTTGTGCTGGAAAAACAGCACAGCTGCTATAAACCTATGCATAATATATGGGACGATTATATGGAATTGGCACAAGATCTGTGAAAAAGCCCCGCCAATTTCTGTTTATTGTCCACCCCACTGTTGTCACATTTGCATTTTAGCACTCCCCCCCGCAAATCGATACAAAAGGTGTGAATTGCTGTTTTCGGGGTGCAAAATGCACTGCCCCCACAAAAAGCATCTCGGCTTTAACGGGATATTTGTATTCCACCTACCTTCGCTTAACAAGGACACACACGCTTTTCGGCAGCGAAAATCGGCGCTGACTGCGTCATCTCGTCGTCGCGGACTGCGCTTCATGTCGGGGCGCTATTCCTACGGAATAGGCACCCCTCCAACGCTTCGTCGCTCCGCCTCTCCCCACGAGGTCTTACGACCTTGCGGGGACCCCGCAGCAGCATACGCCAGTATGCCGGCGTCCTCTTCCTTGTCATCATCCGGTTTTCTCTCGCCGAAAAGTCCTGCGGAGTTTTTGCGCGGGAGAAATGGCGCCAGAGGAAGCGCGGAGCGGTAGGCAGGCTGGCGCCTGTCAACGCGACGCGCAATGTCGGGCGGTATTTATGCCCGCAAAAACCGTATGTGCTCTTGTTAAGCGAAGGTATGGTAAGAATAGACCACCAGCCTAAAGCGGACCTAAAGTCCCATCCCCTAAAAAGGCAAAAAAATGCCCCGCCATGCCGTTGCGCCGCTAATAAAACCCCGTCTTATGCGACAAGGTGGGTAGCCTCCCGGGCTTTCACGCTCCCTTCTTCCACCCTACGGATGGGAGGTCTGCAATCCGGCCAAACGGAGATCCGGCTCCCGAAAGAAAAGTGTTGGATCATATCATACGGCGCTGACGCACACAGCAGGGTGTTGCCAGCAGTTATTCACTTATAGCTTATGTCGATGCAGCGGGGATTATTCCTCCTCGTCCTCATCCAGGAATTCATACTCCTCGCTCAGCTTATCCCGGAAGATCTCGGCCACACGGTCCAGCTCATCCTCATCCAGAATGGCATCCAGATAGGCCTCGCCGTCCTCATCCAGCTCCTCGCTCACCTTCAGGAATACCAGCTCCGCGGCATCCATCAGCGCTTCCTCCGGGTCCTCAATGATCGGCTCCAGGGCCATGTACTCGGTACCGTCCATTTCGGCACAGGCCACGATCTTGTATTCACTCTGGTTGCCTTCCTCGTCCATCAGCGAGATAATATCCTCGCCCCAGTTTTCGTTTCCGACACCCAGATAGTGGAGACCGAATGGCTCTTCGTGTCCCATATCACGGCGGAGAGCGGCCCATTCATTGGTAAAGTCTGTGCTGATGGCAAAATCGATCAAGTCTGTAAAGTTCTTGATATATTTTTCCTGCAGTTTGCCACCGGCTGGATTTGCGTAGTCGGAACGAGCCTGACAGAGAACACCGCAGGCCATAACAGGAAGCGGCTCTGCCTTTAAATCCTCTGCTAACTGGAAGTATTCCATATAGCCAAGTCCCAGAGTCATGACATAACCCCAGACATTGAAGTTTTCCTTACGGGTTTCTACCGGGCCGACAGAATCTTTCCAGTCATATACATTGTCCCAGATGTAAGATCCTTCGGAAATACATCCACCTGGGAAACGAAGGAAAGTTGGGTGGAGGTCCACCAAAGTCTCTACCAGGTCTCGGCGGAGACGATAGTGGGCACTGTCGGAAGAAGATTCTTCTTTGGCACCCCATACATTGCCGGGCATCAAAGAAACCATGTCAATGGATACCTCGCCCTGCATATGAAGTCCTAACTGACCCATGGCGCTGTTGGCCGCGATCAGTTTGGCACCGGTATATTTTTTCCATGTATTACCACCTTCAATAGAAATGGTAATGGAATTACTGATCTGTTTATCATTGTCATCCAGAAGAGCAACTTCAATGGAGGTTTGCTTTTCTGCCTTTGCCCAGATGGAGAAATGGTAGGATTCTTTCTCATCAATCTTCATGGAACATTCCATGTTGTTGTCACAGAAACCATGGTTGTACAGATAAGCGCCTTCTGCTACAGTCACATAGGTTGGATTGGTATCCGGGTCGGTAAGGCCGAAATGCTCATTCAGACCACCGGTCTGTTTTACGGTTACTTTGTCAAGATCACCGAACCAGAAGCGGAGAGGATTGTGGTTACGGCCGGCAGAAGTGCCGTTTTCGCCACTTCTTGGATCGTATACTTCAAAGTTAAACTCTTCAAAAGAACGGTTCTGTACTAACTCGGCATAGATACCGCCATCTGCTGCGTTGTTGATATCTTCATAGAAAAGACCAAACAAAGTCGAGCTGATGTCCAGCACTTCCTGATCTCCGTGAATCGTAATTTCATAAGGAGAAACAGTCTCCGGCAGAACGGTAGCGGAAAATGTTTTTACAAGCTGGCTGTCTCCGCAGGTAAGAGTAGCGGAGATCACAACGCCTGCCGCTTCTTTTCTGGCAGATACACTGCCGGTAGAAGAAACCAGATCACTGTGGTCACAGCTCCATTTTACGGATACTTTTCCTTCCATAAGGGTAGAAGGCAGGATCAGATCAGAGGTAATGATCTTATTTGGTGCCGGCAGGAATTTATCTCTTGCCAGGCGGAGAATTTCATCCTCTGAAAGAGATTCACACATTAACCCAATGATTTCCTCTTCAGACAAAGCTGCCTTGTAGATACGGAAATCAGATAAAGATCCGCCAAAGTCTGAATCTGCGTCAAACTGGGAATGAGCGATGAAATTATGGCTGTAATTAGCCGGATCATCTAAAGTAGCAAACCATTCTCTCAGTTTTTTATATGTACCACTGGAAGTCTGGCTGATAAAGCCATCTCCCATTAATTCGCCGTTTAAATAAACTCTCGGACCGGCACTGCTGAGAGTACCGCCTTGTGTACCGGTAATGGACATGGCAACATGAACCCATTCGCCTTCCGGACAAGGTTTCACAGAAGCAGCTACCAGATCGCCGCCGTTGAAGCAGACGCCCCGCAAGAAACGGGTCAGGAACATGTAAGGGCCAGGCGCTGTCTGGCCAAAGTCAAAGATCCGCTCCCATACATTATTTACTTTGTCACAGTGAACCCAGGTAGAGATGGTGATACCAGTCTGGTCGTTTACACCGGTCAAAAGATTTTCAGGCAGTTCCAGGTAGGAAGTGCCATATACACCACCTTCAAAATGAGCCGCTCTGCGCCCGTGTACTTCTTTGATTTCCGGCAGAACTGTTCCTTTTGGTACAGCATCGAAATGATGGCCGGACTGGTCTGCAAAGGCAGATTCAGCATCGTCAAAGGGATACCATACTATCAGATTGCTGTCAAAACCATTTTCAGTCATAGTTATCCTCCTAATGTTTAATCTTCTTCAATGACATGAATTTCCAAATAGTCAAATTCGATTTGCTCAATAAAATTATCCTGATAAAAACGGGTTTTGTCAGAACGCTTGAATTCCGTAATATTTTTCTCCAGCCAGATGGGCTTTTGCAGGTCAAATGCCATGCAGAATTCGTGTAGACCGGCATATACCTTTCTGGTACGGTTTAAATCCGGGTCACTGTTTTCATAGACCATGTCCTGGAGCAGATGGTTATCTTTAAAAATTTTTCCCCAGATTCGCATGATTTTTCAAAACCTCCGTTTCGGATATTGTTTCGGTTTCTGCAGTTGTTTCGGTTTCTGTTTCCGGTTCTGTCTCTGATCCGGCAGTTTTTTCGGTCGCGGAAGCATCAATCTGATACTCAATTTTTGATTCATCCCGGTCCATAAAATAGCGGTAGATCAGAGAGGACATTTCCTGCAGATAAGAAACAGCAGAACTTTTGCTGGAAAGATCGCAGGACATGATGCAGAGAATATAATCGCCTTTTGGTGTATAAATAATCGCG
>OIXH01005074.1_pt1 | contig 10182 bp, 6 predicted proteins | sample 1587741 | NCBI WGS metagenome assembly OIXH01 (sample SAMEA3888916, study PRJEB22519) | human gut metagenome | biome: human gut; feature: human-associated habitat; material: faeces | place: Denmark | collected 2011 | reverse complement strand
GTGGAAATCGGGCACGCGGCCCTCGCCGATGTCGCGCAGCAGCTGTACCGCCGCATGAACGCCGACACTGTTTTCTCCATCGATGCCGATCTTCTTGTCGTTATGTGCGCCGATGGAGATGTAAACCGCGTCATACTGGTTTTCGATCTCGGAGAACTCAATATCACGGCCGATCGCGGTATCAGTATGTACCTCGATGCCGGTCGAGAGGATAAACTCGATGTCGCGATCCAGCTTTTCCTGCGGCAGACGGTAGTCCGGAATGCCGTATCGCAGCATGCCGCCGAGCTGCGGACGCTGGTCGTATACAACAACCCTGTGTCCCATCAGCGACAGAAAATAAGCCGCAGACAGACCGCCCGGACCGCCGCCGATAACGGCAACATCATATTTTTTCATATTAACACAATTCCTTTACAGCGGCTTTATTCTGCCGCAAATTTGGCGCCGTATACGGAACAACTTCAACCGCACACAGCACAACTATAATTATAAGAAATTTCGATAAAATATGCAACAGTTTATTTTACAGTTCGACAGTTCCGCTGAAAACCAGTTTTGTGTCGCCGGTCAAAGTGACTCCGTCGTCGGTGTAATTGACGATCAGATCGCCGCCCCTGACCTTTACCGTTATATCCTCGCCTTTTTTGCAATAGCCGTTTTCAACTGCGGCTACAACCGCGGCGCACGCACCCGTTCCGCAGGCAAGCGTTTCTCCGTTGCCGCGTTCCCACACTCTCATTTTCAGCGTGTTTGAATTGACCACACGCACAAATTCGGTGTTTATGCGTTCGGGGAATATCGAAGCGTTTTCAAATGCAGGTCCGACCGAACGAATATCTACATTATCGACGCGGTCGCAGAAAACCACACAGTGCGGATTGCCGACCGAAACACAGGTAATTCGATATTCTCTGCCTCCGATATCGGTCGGGCGTCCGACAATGCGCTTTTCGCCAAGAGTACACGGCAGAAGGTTGGCATCGAGACTCGCCTTTCCCATGTACACACCGGCGTATGTCACCCGATCGTTACTGGTATAAAGAGTCAGTGTCTTAACTCCGCTCGCCGTCTCGACGGTCAGCGTGTCGCTGTGGCACAGTCGGTTGTCGTACATATATTTTCCGACACAGCGAATACAGTTGCCAGCCATTTTACCCTGCGAGCCGTCGCGGTTATACATACGCATCTTAACATCGGCAACGTCGGAATTTTCGAGCAAAACTATACCGTATGCGCCGACGCCGTAATGACGGTCGCAAAGACTGATGCATAGCGATTCGGGACAGCTTATTTTGCCATCAAAATTCTCGATGAAGATATAATCGTCACCGGTTGCTTCCATTTTGGCGAAATCAACGCGCTGACGTTCGGTGCGCATATGATTTATGTCAACCAGTTCGGTGTTTGCCTGAGTATATCTGCCGGCGATTATATCGGCAAGCGCATTTGCGGTATCAATCGAAGTAAAGCACGGAATGGAAAGCTGCAGTGCGCGTCTGTGCAGGGCGATATAATCGTCAACGGTAGAGTCAAGCAGTGCACCGGTATATACGATGTAGCTTATTGCACCGCTTTCAAGCAGCGAAAAGGCGTTATCGCTCTCCCGTATACCCTTGACGTTTACAACATCGATTCCGAGCTGTGAAATCGAATGTGCCGTTTCCGCAGTGGCATACAGCTTAAAGCCCAAATCGTCCAGTTTTTTGGCAAGCGACACAATTTCGAGCTGATCGTGGGAATCGACGCTGATAAGAACTCCGACCCCGTCGTTATGTATGGACGATTTCAGCACCATTCCGGCCGATGTCAGCCCCTTGAACAGCGCTTCGTTGAGGGTTCTGCCGATTCCAAGCACTTCGCCGGTTGATTTCATCTCTGGTCCGAGGTATGAATTGACGTCATTCAGCTTTTCAAAGGAGAAAACAGGCACTTTAACGGCAAAATAAGGCGGTGTCTTGTACAATCCGGTGCCGTAGCCCAAATCACGCAGAGGTGTGCCGGTCATAACCTTTGACGCAATATCCACCATTGGCACATTCGTCACCTTGCTGATATACGGTACGGTACGGGAGGCGCGCGGATTGACCTCGATAACATACAGCTCACCGTGATAAATAAGATACTGAATATTCACCAGTCCCTTTGTCCCGAGCGAAAGCGCAAGCTTTGCCGAGCTGTCGGCTATGGTCTGCATCATTTTATCATTGATACTGTACGGCGGATACACGGCAATAGAGTCGCCGCTGTGCACTCCCGCGCGTTCGATATGCTCCATAACGCCGGGAATAAGAACGTCGGTACCGTCAGATATTACATCAACCTCGATTTCGGTTCCCATCATATATTTATCGACCAAAACGGGGTTGTCGATACCGCCGGCAAGTATGCGATCCATGTATGTGACCACCTCGGAGCGATCATGGACAATGCGCATATTCTGACCGCCGATAACATACGACGGACGCAGCAAAACGGGATAACCGAGCGAGTCCGCGGCAGCTACCGCCGCCTCCTTAGTTGAAACGGCACCCCCCTTCGGGCGCTTTATGCCGAACTGTTCAAGCAGCGCGTCAAACTGCTCCCTGTCCTCGGCGGTGTCTATGCTCTCCGCCGATGTGCCGAGTATGGAAATGCCGTTTTCATGCAGGAATTTTGTGAGCTTAATCGCCGTCTGACCGCCGAATGCGACCACAACGCCGACCGGCTGCTCCACCTTGATTATATTCATAACATCCTCAGGCGACAGCGGCTCAAAATAGAGGCGGTCGGCGGTATCATAGTCGGTGGATACCGTTTCGGGATTATTGTTGACAATGACTACATCGTAGCCGAGCTTCTTCAGAGTCCAGACGCAGTGAACCGAGGAATAGTCAAACTCGATACCCTGACCGATGCGTATCGGGCCGGAGCCGAGAACGAGTATGACCGGCTTATTTGAACGGGCAAATGCACGTGATTCGCACACCTTGTCATAGGTCGAATAAAAATACGGTGTCTTTGCGTCAAATTCGGCGGCGCAGGTATCGACCATTTTATATGAGCAGTCGATCGGCTTCGCATAAAAATCGCCTATCAAGCCGTGCAGCGCTTTGTCGGTGTAGCCGAGCCGTTTTGCCTGCACATAGCTGTCGCCGTCAATGCCGTTTTCGGCAATATGACATTCAAAATCGGCGAGTTTCTTAAGCTTGTTAAGGAAAAAGCGGTCGATGCGTGTTGCCGTGAATATTTCGTCGACCGTCACGCCGCTTTTGAGCGCCTCGAAAACAGTAAAAAGCCGATGATCGTCGGCAATTTTCAGCCGTTCGGCAAGCGGTTTATCGCTCAGCGGCTTTGCGTTCAGCGTATCGAGAGATATTTCGGCGCCGCGTACGGCTTTCATAATCGCCGCCTCAAAGCTTGGTGCGATCGCCATAACCTCGCCTGTCGCCTTCATTTGCGTGCCGAGCTTGCGGGACGCACCGGCGAATTTATCAAACGGCCACTTCGGAAGTTTTACGACCACATAGTCGAGCGCAGGTTCAAAGCAGGCACAGGTTTTTTCGGTAATGTCGTTTTGAATCTCGTCAAGCGTGTAGCCAAGGGCGATCTTTGTCGTAATCTTAGCAATCGGATAGCCGGTTGCCTTTGACGCCAGAGCAGACGAACGCGAAACACGCGGATTGACCTCAATAACGGCATACTGAAAGCTGTCCGGATCAAGCGCAAACTGACAGTTGCATCCGCCGACGATACCGAGTGCGGAAATAATATTGAGCGACGCGCTGCGAAGCATCTGATATTCCTTATCGGAAAGTGTCAGCGCAGGAGCGACTACGATGCTGTCACCGGTATGCACTCCGACGGGATCGAAATTTTCCATACTGCAAACCGCTATAACATTGCCTGCGGCGTCACGCATGGTCTCAAACTCAATCTCTTTCCAGCCGTAAATATAGCGTTCGACAAGCACCTGAGTTATCGGCGACGCGTCCAGTCCGGTTTGGGCGACCGAACGCAGTTCATCGGCGTTATATGCCACGCCGCCGCCCGCACCGCCGAGCGTGAACGCAGGCCTGATTATGACCGGATACCCTATCCGATCGGCTATTTGCAACGCTGTTTCAACATCATTCGCAATGTCGGACGGTATGGTCGGCTCACCGATCGCCTCCATTGTCGATTTGAACAGCTCGCGGTCCTCGGCTTTGTCGATTGCATCGGCGTTAGTGCCGATCAGGCGAACGCCGTGGGATTCTAAAAACCCGTCCTTATTAAGCTGCATGGCAATTGTAAGTCCGGTCTGACCGCCGAGACCCGCAAGCAGTGAATCCGGTTTTTCTTTTTCAATTATCCGCTTGACCGTCTGTTCGGTCAGCGGTTCAAGGTATATTTCGTCGGCAAGCGCTTTGTCGGTCATTATTGTGGCAGGATTGGAATTGACAAGTACGACGTTTACACCCGCCGCCTTCAGCACACGGCACGCCTGTGCTCCGGCGTAATCAAATTCCGCCGCCTGACCGATAACAATGGGGCCTGAACCGATAACCATTACCTTTTTTATGCTTTTATCGAGCGGCATTTACCTGTCACCTCCCATAAGTGAGCAAAACTTGTCAAACAAAAACGAAGTGTCGTGCGGACCGGAGTTTGCCTCCGGATGAAACTGCACGGAAAATGCGCTGTAACCCGGATAATTTATCCCCTCACAGGTGCCGTCATTGGCATTGACAAAGCTGATTTTGCCCTTTTTTACGCTGTCGGACACCACCGCATATCCATGGTTTTGACTGGTAATATAGGTCCGGCTGCCGCCCACCTCACGCACCGGCTGATTTGCGCCTCGGTGACCGTATTTAAGCTTTACCGTCTTGCCGCCGCAGGCGAGCGCAAGCAATTGATGACCGAGACAGATTCCGAAAATGGGCGCTTTGCCGAGCATTTTTTTCAGTTGAGCGATCTCTTTTACATTTTCCGCAGGGTCGCCGGGGCCGTTTGACAGCATTATACCGTCGGGTGCGGATGCGAGTATATCGGCGGCGGAAACCGACGCCGGATATACCGTCACTTCACATCCGCGGTTGCATAATTCACGGATTATATTGCGCTTTGCGCCGTAGTCAATCAGCGCGACGCGAAAGCGCCTTTCGCCGACCGCATCATATGTTTTACGCTTGCCGCAGGTAACGCTTTCAACGGCATTTTTGACGCTGTATTTTGCAACGGCGGCAAGGTTCTTCGGTACACTGTCGCAGAGCATTGCGTTTACCACGCCCTGCTCGCGAATCAATTTGGTTATTTCACGCGTATCGACGCCGCAAATTCCCGGTATACCGTTATCCTTCAGGAATTTGTCAAGATCGTACTGACAGCGAAAATTGGACGGCTGATCGCACCACTCCCGAACGACATATCCTCTGACATGGCACTTGCCCTCGAAATCGTCCTCAATGATGCCGTAATTGCCGATCAGCGGAAAGGTCTGCACGATCTGACCGTAGTAGCTCGGATCGGTCAGCGTCTCGATATATCCGCACATTCCGGTCGTAAAAACCAGCTCGCCGATACTTTCGGTGTCGGCGCCGAACGCCTCGCCCTCAAAAACCGTGCCGTCCTTTAATACAAGATATCTTTTTTTCATATTTATCAACCGCTTATTTTATTAAAGTGTTGCCGCCATGACGGCCTTTATTGTGTGCAGTCTGTTTTCCGCCTCGGCAAAAACCAGCGACCGCTCGCTCTCGAAAACCTCGTTGGTGACTTCCATGTCCTCGCGCCCGAAACGCTCGCACATTTCCCTGCCGATAGCAGTGTTTTTGTCGTGATAGGACGGCAGACAATGCATAAACACAGCCTGTTCGCCGGCGTTATCCATAAGCGCTTTATTCACCTGATACGCCGACAGGGCGGCAATGCGCTCCTCCCACACCTCGACGGGTTCGCCCATTGAGACCCATATGTCGGTATAAATAACGTCGGCATCTTTCGTCGCGGCAAACGGATCTTCCTCAAATCTCAGCGTTGCACCTGTTTCGGCGGCAATTTTTTCACATTCTGCGACAAGCTTCGGGTCGGGAAAGTATTTTTTCGGCGCGCAGGCGGTGAAATTCAAGCCCATCTTTGCACAACCGACCATAAGCGAATTGCCCATATTATATCTCGCATCGCCCATATAGACGAAATTGATTCCCTTTAGACGGCCGAAATGTTCCTTAACGGTCAGAAAATCGGCAAGTATCTGAGTCGGGTGGAATTCATTGGTCAAGCCGTTCCAAACCGGCACGGAAGCATATTCGGCAAGCTGTTCGACGATTTCCTGACCGTAACCGCGGTATTCAATGCCGTCGAACATTCCCGACAGCACACGCGCAGTATCGGCAATGCTCTCCTTTTTACCGATTTGAGAGCCCGACGGATCGAGATAGGTCGAACCCATACCGAGATCGTGCGCCGCCACCTCAAATGCACAGCGTGTACGGGTACTCGTTTTTTCAAATATCAGCGCTATATTCTTACCCTTGCACAGTTCGTGCGGCTCACCCGCTTTTTTCTTTGTTTTCAGCTCGGCGGCAAGGTCGAGAAGAAAACCAATCTGTTCGGGAGTAAAATCAAGCAGTTTAAGAAAATCTTTGCCTTTCAAGTTCATTTCATTCGTCCTTTCGGTTTGTCAGACGGCACAGGCGTTTTTAATCACACCGAGTGCCTTGTTCAGCAGTTCATACGGTATATTGAGCGCCGGCAGCAGCCGCACCTTATTTTTCGCTTTCAGCACAAGCACGCCGTTTTTCATGCAGTCGGCAACAACATTGGAAGCGTCACGCTCGGTCTCGATGCCGAGCATCAGCCCGAGCCCCGTTACCGATTTTACGCCGCTTGCTCCTGCAAGCTCGTCACATATAAAGTGCGACTTTTCCCGTATCGAGGCAAGCAGTTCATCGTCAATGCGTGAAATAACATTCAGCGCTCCGGCACAGCATACGGGGTTGCCGCTGAATGTAGAGCCGTGGCTGCCGGCAGTGAACACTTCGGCAACCTTTTCACCGAGCATGGTTGCGCCGAGCGGCAAGCCGCCCGCAAGCCCCTTTGCGGTTGAAACAATATCGGGCGTAATTCCGTAATTCATGTAGCCGTATAACATTCCGCTGCGGCCGTTGCCGATCTGCACCTCATCGGCGATAAGCAGCAGATCGTTCTCTGCGGCAAATTCGCTCAGTGCCGTTAAAAAGCTGCCGTCAAGCGGATTTACACCTCCCTCACCCTGCACGACTTCAAACATAACAGCGGCGCATTTGTTGCCGTCGGCAAGTCGCTTTACCGAGTCGATATCGTTCGCGTCGGCATAAAGAAAGCCGTCGGTGAGCGGTGTAAAATCTTTATGAAACACATCCTGTCCCGTTGCGGCAAGGGTGGTTACCGTCCTGCCGTGAAAGCTGTTCTTGAGGGTGATTATGTTGTAATATCCGTCGCCTTTTTTGTCGGCGGCGTATTTACGGGCGGCTTTAATTGCACATTCGTTTGCTTCCGCGCCCGAGTTGGAGAAAAACACTTTTTTCATTCCTGTACGCTCGCAAAGGGTCTGTGCGAGACGAACACACGGCTCGGTGTAATACAGATTTGACGAATGCTGAAGGGTGGCAAGCTGATCGGTAACGGCGCTTATCCAACTTTCATCGGCAATACCGAAGGTATTAACGGCAATACCGCTGCCCATATCTATGTATTCCCTGCCCTCTGCGTCAAAAAGCAGAGAGCCTTTTCCGCTGACAAGCTCGATCGGAAAACGGGCATAAGTATTGGCAATATATTTTTTATCCTGCTCAAAAATATTTTTCACGGCTTACTGTTCATCTCCCTTAAACATCGTTCCGATACCCTCGTCGGTCAGCGTCTCTATCAATATCGAATGAGGCACCCGTCCGTCGATTATAAACACCTTATGAACGCCCCATTTTATAGCGTTTGTACAGCACTCCACCTTCGGTATCATGCCGCCGCTTATTACGCCGTCGGCGATAAGCTCGGGCGCTTGAGAAACCAATATCTGCGGAATAAGAGTGGACGGATCATCTTTATCACGCAGGATGCCCGCAATATCGGTAAGAGTTATGAGGCTCTCGGCGTGCAGCTCGCCGGCGATCTTTGCCGCCGCCGTATCTGCGTTAATGTTGTAAACATTGCCTTCGCTGTCACAGCCGACGGTCGATATGACCGGAATGTAGCCCTTTTCAATAACGTCAAGTATAGGCGCTACATTGACACCGGTGATCTCACCAACATAACCGAGACGCTCATCCTTTGCTCGCGCCTCTATCATGTGCCCGTCCATTCCGGACAGTCCGATCGATTTGCCGCCCTTTATCTGTATCATGTTAACAAGGCTTTTGTTTATCTTGCCTGCAAGCACCATTTGGACAATGTCCGCCGTCTCCTTATCGGTTACTCTCAGACCGTTGACAAACTCGCTTGTTTTGCCTATCTTTTGCAGCATATCGGTGATCTCGGGGCCGCCGCCGTGTACTAGCACGACCTTTACGCCGATAAGCGACAGCAAAACGATGTCGCGTATGACCGAGTCCTTGAGCTTGTCGTTTATCATTGCGTTGCCGCCGTACTTGATGACGACAATCTTGCCGTTATACTCCTGAATATACGGCAGTGCGTGCACCAGTATGGACGCGCGTTTTGCATTTGAAATCTCCATTATCAATCACCTCACAATAACGTTATATCAGGTACGGTAGTCGCCGTTTATTTTCACATAATCGTATGTCAGATCACAGCCCCACGCGGTTGCCGTACAGTCACCGGAATTCAGCCCTGTCAGTATCTCGATCTCTTACTCGAGCAGTATTTCTTTTGCTTTTTCCTCGGAAAAATCAATGCCTGCACCCGATTTGCATACCGCGATCTCGCCCTTTGCCGAGCGGAATGAAACATCAATCTTATTTACATCGACCGGCGCCTTGCTGTAACCGATAGCGCACAGCACTCTGCCCCAGTTGGCGTCGGCGCCGAACATTGCCGCTTTGGTAAGTGACGAGCAGATTACGCTCTTTGCCACAGTCTTAGCGATATCGGTCGTTTTTGCTCCGCTGACCTCACATTCAAGCAGCTTGGTTGCGCCCTCTCCGTCGCCCGCAATGCAGCGGCACAGATGAACGGTCACCGTATTGAGCGCCTGCATAAAAGCGTCAAAATCCGCACCGTCGCAGGTAATTTCGGTGTTGCCCGCCATGCCGTTTGCAAGGACGGTGACCATATCGTTGGTCGAGGTATCGCCGTCGACACTGACCATATTAAAGGTATCCGCAATATCGGTGGAAAGTGCTTTTTGCAGCATATCTGCGCTGACAGCACAGTCGGTGGTGATGAAAACCAGCATGGTAGCCATGTCGGGATGTATCATGCCGGAGCCTTTTGCAATGCCGCCTATCCTGCATTCCGTGCCGCCGACCGTAAAGCTGACTGCGATCTCCTTAACGCGCGTGTCGGTCGTCATAATGCCCTCGGCGGCATTCAGACTGCCGTCGGCGGCAAGTCCGCTGACAAGCAAAGGTATTCCCGCCTTGATAGGCGCTATATCGAGCGGCTGGCCGATAACTCCGGTAGACGCGACAACCACATCATCTGACGCGATATTCATCTGAGCTGCAAGCAGATCGCTCATTTGCTCGGCAATTTCGATACCGTTTGCATTGCAGGTGTTGGCATTGCCGCTGTTGCAAATTATCGCCTGCGCCGTACCGTCGGCAATGTGCGCCTTTGTCACTATAAGCGGCGCACCTTTGACCAGATTGGTCGTGTATACTGCCGCGGCGGTCGCCTTTTTCTCGCTGAAAATAAGCGAAAGGTCGCGTTTTTCCTTGTTCTTACGGATGCCGCAATGTATTCCGTTAGCGGTAAAGCCCTTTGCGGCGCAAACACCGCCGTCTATAATTTTCAACATTATAATTCACCCTTTTTATTTCAGTATGTCGAGTCCTTTTGTTATATCGGCGCCAAGCACCATGTTCAGGCACTCGACAGCGGCACCGGACGCCCCTTTACCGAGGTTATCGTACCGTGCGATAAGTAAAATGCGCTCGTCATTTCCGCACACGGTTATCTGCATATCATCCCTGTCGGACAAATGAGCCGCCGAAATGAAGCCTTGCTCGTCAATGCTTTCGCAGTATTTTACCATCGGACCCGTGTATTTGTCGG
>OIXH01005066.1_pt1 | contig 10195 bp, 10 predicted proteins | sample 1587741 | NCBI WGS metagenome assembly OIXH01 (sample SAMEA3888916, study PRJEB22519) | human gut metagenome | biome: human gut; feature: human-associated habitat; material: faeces | place: Denmark | collected 2011 | reverse complement strand
TTCCTCTCTTGCCTCTCTTTTTAATGAAGCATCGATATTCAGTTCTTTGCACAGAGCCTCCCAATTACGGATATGTCCTCTGTATTCTTTGATGATTATCATACGTGTTCATACTCCTTTGTTTTTCAACTATTTTATTACAATTTGACTAACTCTTTCATCTAATAAATAGTTAGAATTAGTTATTTTAATACTATTGTTTATTAAATAGTATTTACCTATTATTTGATTACTTTCTAATATATCTTTTAAATTTGAATATTTTTTTACTTTGTTTACTAGAAAAGTATTATTATATACTATACTTATATATATATAGTCTCTTTCTTTAATGTTTTTAATCTTGTTATATATGTCAATTATTTCATATAAATTATAAGTATTAGTTGTTACTTTATTAAATATAACACTTATATTAGGATATGTTCCTAAATAACTTAGAAGTAGTTTATAACTTGATATATCTTTTTTATTTAAGTTTATATATATTTTAGTATCAAATCTTTCATTTATTAAATTAAGTGTTTCTAATACATTCTTTATGTTATCTTTTAGTATATAATAATCTTTTAAGTCATACTTATTTTCTATATGTATATCTAAAGTAATACTTTCTTTTTTAGGAAATATTTCCATTAGTTCTTTATCTGTTATGTCATAAATACTCTCTTTCTGGTAAGAAGGACTTGTAGTATCTTTAAAATCATTTTCTATTATTACTACTTTAGTTATACCATCAATACTAGGAATTTCAGAATAAGCATAAGCATTACCTGATACTGGACTATATACTTTTTTATTATTATATTCACATATTATGTCATTCTTTTTAACAGTTTTAGAAGTGACAAAGACACTCTCTTTATTAGTGTATGGTAAATATATAAAATCACTCATTAAGTTTACAATTAAATAATCATTCATTTTTTTCACTTCCTTTTAAACTAATTAAGTAGTCATGTAAATCACTTGCTACATTTGTTGGTAATATTTCTTCTAAATCACTTATACTAGCCTCAGTCATCTTTTTTAAACTTCCATATTTTTTTAGAAGTTCTTTTTTTCTAGTTTCACCTATTCCATTTACATTAGTTAAAACGCTTTCTAAAGAACCTTTACTTCTTATTTGTCTATGATAGTTAATAGTGAATCTATGTACTTCATCACTTATTCTAGTTAGTAAGTAAAATAAGTTACTTTTTTTATTTATTTCATATGTTTCTAAAGTATCTCCATCAACTAAGGCTCTTAAAGTGTGTTTGTCATCTTTCATTAAACCACAAACTTTTATTTTTATATTAAGACTATTTAAAACCTCATTACAAGCGTTTATTTGATTAATTCCACCATCTACAAGTATTAGGTCTGGCATTCTTTTATTGTTCATTAAAAGACTATAATATCTTCTATAAATAACTTCTTTCATTGCTCCTACGTCATCGTTCTTGTCAAATGAAATTTTGAACTTTCTATAATCATTTTTACTAGGTTTTCCATCAATAAATGTAACCATTGCACTTACTGTGTATGAACCAAAAAGATTTGAATTATCAAACGACTCAATCACTCTTAGGTTTTCTATATTAAGTAACTCACCAAGTTCCTTATTAGCAAGAATACTTCTTTCTTCATCTTTATATATCATTTCCATATTATTATCAAGTGATATTTTAGCATTAGTTCTAGCAAGATCAAATAGTTTTTTCTTTTTACCTTTATATGTACTAATTACTTTAGTTTCTAATATAGTACTAAGTAAAGTGGTATCTAACACAACAGGTACGATTACTTCTTTTGGTACTATATTTTTTTTGTTATAAAAGTTAACTATGTAGTACTCTAATGTTTCTTTTTCTTCATCTATTAATGGAAATATATTCTTTTTATCTCCTAAAAGTTTACCGTTTCTTATAAAGAATACTACTATACTAATGTAACCATTATCTACATAATAATTAAATATATCTCTATTTATTCCGTCATTAAGTTCAACTTTTTGTTTTTCAAATACAACACTTATATAATCTAATTCTTTTTTTAAATCCAGTGCTACTTCATAATTTAGATTATCTGAGTTAACTTGTATTTTTTCTTTTATTTTTTGAATTAGTATATCATCTCTCCCATTTAGAATAGAAATTATTTCATTTCTTAAATTAGTTGTATCAATATTCTTATATTCACAATAACCTAAACATTCTCCAATATGGTAGTATAAACATACTTTTTTAGGCATTTTATCGCATTTTTTAAGAGGATATAATCTATTAATTAAGTTTACTAATCTTCTTGCTGCACCAACATTTGGGTAAGGTCCAAATAACATTTTATTTTTTTTATTAATATTTATTTCTCTTTTTACTATTAAACTAGGATATTTATCGTTTTTAAATTCTATGTAAGGATAACTCTTATCATCTCTTAGTAAGATATTATAATGAGGGTCGTACTTCTTTATTAGATTTATTTCTAATATAAATGCTTCTAATTCACTAGATGTTACTATATAGTCAAAGTCTACTATTTCACTTACAAGTAACTTAGTTTTACCAGTATGTGTTCTATTAAAATAACTATTTAATCTGTTTTTTAGTATTTTTGCTTTTCCTACATATATTATTACACCTTTATCATTTTTCATAAGGTAACAGCCTGGTAACATCGGTACTAACTTTAGTTTATCTTTTAACATATTCATATCTCCCAGTTATAATTATACTAAAAACAAGTAGTTTTAGCAACTATTTGATATTTTATACATATATTAGTTACTCCTAATTACCTTTTAAACATATACAATCTAATTCTTTTCTTCTAGATTTAGACAATATATTAGCTCTTACACCATTATCAAATATTACATCATTATTTTTCCAGTCTAGTACTGAAACTCTTTTAGTATTTAATATATATGACTTATGACTATAAATAAATTTATCATTTAATTTGCTTTTAATATTTTCTAAAGTATCATTTATCATATGTTCACCAAAATCTGTTACTAATACTGTTTTTCTTTTATAGTTATCCCTATATAAATATAATATATTTTCTAAATCTACTATATATGTTTTTTTCTTAATAGTTAATTTAAAATGACTTCTTAGTTTTAATTGTTTGAAACAAATATCAAATAATTCATGTAAATTCTTTTCTGCTTCATATTGTTTATTTACAAAGTCTAATATTTGAAGTCTTTGTTTAAATGTCTCTAAAGCCATACCACCATTTACACTAAAAACTATTATAGGACTTTTCCAGTCATAATTTCTTATAGTTCTAGATATGTCTATAGCATTAGTATTAGGTAGTTCAAAATCTAAAATATATATAAATGTATTATGTTCTCCTACTTTAATAGTATTTATTAATTCTTTAGAGAATTTACTAAACGTTTTTATATCAAAAGGGTAATCATTTTTCATCATATAACTCATTATTATTTTTTTAGTTTTTTCTAAATGTAATGGATTATCCTCTACTACTATGAAATTTATCATTATATTACCTCTGTCTGAATATATAATACCACTTAAAAAATATTTTAACAGGCTTTGTTAGTCCCTATTATATATAAAAAAGAGATTAATTTTCATTATTAATCTCTTCTATTATTTTTTCTATTTTTCTTCCATATTCTATAGATGTATCATAAATGAAATTTATTTCAGGCATATGTCTTAAGTTTAATCTACTTGCTAATTCTGTTCTAAAATAAGAACTAGCATTTTTCATATCTTTTATTACTTTATCACGTTTTTCATCATCAAGAGTTGTAAAGTATACTTTAGCACTTGATAAGTCATTAGTAACAGTAGCATAAGTTATTGTAACATTCTTTAAGTCTTCATCTTTTACTTCTGTTAAAAGAATCTTACTTATTTCTTTTACCATATCTGAGGCTACTCTTTCTCCTTTTAATCTCATTATTTCTTAATCTCCTTCATTTCAAAAGCAATTATTGTATCTCCTACTTTTATATCAGAATAGTTTTCTATAGTTAAACCACAGTCATAACCTGACTTAACTTCTTTTACTTGGTCTTTTTCTCTTTGTAAACTACCTATTTTGGAAGTAGTAATTATTACACCATCACGAATTAGTTTACATTCACTATTATTTTTAATAACTCCACTAGTTACATGAACTCCTGCAATATTACCTACTTTAGAGAATTTAAATATTTGTCTTATTTCTGCTTCTCCAGTAGTTACTTCTTCATAAGTAGGATCTAACATACCTTTCATAGCACTTTCTATTTCTTCAACTAATTTATATATTATGTTATATAGTCTTATATCTACTTCATAGTTTTTAGCCGCTTCTTTAGTTTTAGCACTTGGTACTACATTAAAACCAATTATTATAGCATTAGATGCACTTGCAAGGACTACATCGCTTTCAGTAATTGTTCCTACACCACTTCTTATTACTGTTACTTTTACTCCTTCAACATTTATTTTTTCTAGAGCATTTTTAACAGCCTCTTCACTACCTTTAACATCAGTTTTAAGTACTATATTTATTTCTTTATGACCACTTTCTATTCTTTCAAATAAGTCTTCTAAACTAACTGCTTTTTTAGTATATTTCTTTTCTTTTTCAGCATTTGCTCTTTTTTCAGCAATACTTCTTGCTTCTTTTTCTGTTTCAAATGCCATAAACTTATCTCCCGCAACTGGTACCACATTTAATCCTGTTATTTCAACTGGTGTACTAGGTAGAGCACTTATTAAATCGTTTCCATTAGAGTCTTTTAATGTTCTTACTTTACCAAAAGAACTTCCTACTACTACAGGGTCTCCTAAACGAAGTGTACCATTATTTATTAATAGAGATGCTGTTACACCTTTATTTTTATCTAATTTGCTTTCAATTACTGTGCCTGATGCATATCTATTTGGATTAGCCTTTAAGTCTTCCATTTCAGCAAGCGCTAAGATACTTTCTAAAAGTAAATCAACATTTTCTCCAGTATGAGCACTTAATTTAACGAATATTGTGTCTCCTCCCCATTCTTCTGGAGTTAAACCATATTCACTCATTTCACTCATTATTTTATCAACATTAGCAGTTGTTTTATCTATTTTATTTATTGCAACAATAATTGGAACATTCGCACTTTTAGCATGGTCAATTGCTTCTTTAGTTTGAGGCATAACTCCATCATCTGCAGCAACTATTATTACAACTATATCAGTTATTTTAGCACCTCTTGCACGCATTTCAGTGAATGCAGCATGTCCCGGAGTATCTATAAATGTTATTTTGTTTCCGTTTATTTCAACTTGATATGCACCAATTGCTTGAGTAATTCCGCCTGCTTCACCACTTGCTACATGAGCGTTTCTGATATAGTCTAGTAGTGAGGTTTTACCATGATCTACATGCCCCATTATTGTTACAACAGGTGCACGTGGTACTAAATCACTTTCTTTATCAATAATTTCATATTCTTCAAAATTACTTATGTCAACACTAGACTCTTTTTTAAGCTCTTTTTTGTATTCCATACATATTACTTCTGCATCTTCAAAACTAATACTTGAATTAATATTAATCATAAGTCCCATATTGAACATTTTCTTTATTAAGTCAGTATCACTTACATTTAATGCAAGTGCTAAATCTTTTACAGTCATTTTATCTTTATATAAAACAACATTATTTGTTTCATTAGTGTTTCCTTGTAATTTAGTTTTGTTTTTATAAATACTCTTCTTTTCTTTTTTAAAGTTCTCATTATCTTTAGAACTATCTTTCTTTTTAAGTTTTATCTTTTTAGAAGTAACTTCTTTATTTAATAAACTATCTTCTAATAGACTTTCAGCACGATCTTCAAAGTCATATTTACTTTCTAATTCTTCACTTAATAAGTTTTCTTCATTATTAACTAGTTCATTATCTAAATAAATTATATCATCATCTTCTAAAAAATCATCTTTATTACTAGCGTTTATTCCTAGTTCTTTACATTTTTTTAGTATTTCTTCTATACTTCTATTTGTATCAAGTGAGTATTCTTCTACTGTCATAAATTCACACCCTTTCTTTGGTTAAATTTTTTCTTTTAATATATCATATATTTCTAAAGGTATTTTTGTTTCTAAGTGTCTATCTAATACTTTAGAAGTTTCTGCTTTTTTTATAACTTCTAAGTCTTTTTTTAGATAGCAACCTCTTCCATTGGCTTTTAATGTATCATCTACTATTATAGTTCCTTCTGGAGTTCTTACAACTCTAAGTAGTTCTTGTTTTGGTAGTTTTTCTTTAGTTACTACACAAGAACGCATTGGTATTTTTTTATTTTTCATAATTACTCATTTATTTGTTTATTTATGTCTTCTAGAGTTTTAACTTTAATAGTATATTTTGTTAATTTACTAGCCAATTTTATATTAATACCTTTTTTACCTATTGCTAAACTTAGGTTTTCTTTATCTGTTATAGCAAGTGCTTCTTTGTTTTTCTCATCTACTATACTTACATTTACATTTTTGGCAGGACTTAATGCATTAGCGATAAATTCTTCTTTGTTATCACTATATAAAACAATGTCTATTTTTTCTCCATTAAGTGCTTCAATGATGTTTGCGATGCGTCTACCTTTTTCTCCTATACAACTTCCTACAGCATCAACATTTGGATTTGTACTTGAAACTGCAACTTTACTTCTTACACCTGCTTCACGGGCAACACCATGCATAAGTAAAGTGCCATCAGAGAATTCTGGAACTTCACTTTCAAATAATCTTTTTACAAAACCATAGTGTTTTCTACTTAATTTAATACTTGGTCCTTTTGGAGTTTCTTCAATTTTTGTAATATATACTTTTACAGAATCTCCCATTTTTAGTGTTTCACCTGGGATTAATTCATTTTTTGGAAGTAAACCACGTGCTGGACCTAAGTCAACATAATAGTTTCTAGCATCTTCTAGTGCTAAAAAACCTATCATAATTTCATTTTCTTTATCTCTAAATTCTTCCATTACTTGATTTCTTTCTGCTTCTCTTATTTTTTGAAGTACTACTTGTTTAGCAACACTTATTGCAACACGTCCAAAGTCTTCTGTTTCAACTTCAGTTTCGTATACATCACCTAACTCAGCATCTGGGTGATCTTCCCTCGCTTCTTCTAATGTAAACTGTGCATCAGGATTTTCTAATTCTTCTACTACAGTCATTCTTCTAAATACTCTTATTATTCCATTTTCAGTATTTATTTCACATCTAATATCTGCATCTTCTCCTGTATTCTTTTTATATGCAGCAGTAAATGCATTAGTCATAGCTTCTTTTATTATGTCTTCACTTATTCCTTTTTCTTTAACTAAATAGTCAAATGCTGTTTTAAATTCTTTATTGTTCATCACTACCTCCTTTACTACATATGTCTAAAACATATTCAGTCTTTATCAAATCTAACTCATCAATTATTGGGTTAACTATGTCAGATACTTGTTTACATAAATCTGTGTCTACTACTTTATCACTATCTATTTTGATAAATAAAGTATCAATTCCATCTTCTTTTTCAAATGAGATATCATATATTTTAACACCTACTTCATTAAGAGGATTTGATAAAACATCCATTAATTTTTCTTTCATAATGCCTCCTTTACATAAATTAAAGAGTGGCTTACATAATGCCACTCCTTTCAAGTAATTTAATTATACCATGGTATTTTATGAAATACAAGGCTTTTAGTGAAATTTAGCATCCACTTGTAGTTTCTTTTATTGTGTATGGGTCACTCGCTGAGCCATTTCCACCACTTGTCTTGACACAAGATTTGAGAGAAACGGCGGGGCGCACGGCTTCAGCGGAGTAGACGCCGTTGCCGTTCAAGTAGCCAGGAACGGACGAACCGCCCATGCGGAACACGCTAGCGTAGCTGCCAGTCCAATAATGAGGAGACAACAGCCACCAAAATGTTGAGCCTGTAGAACTACCGTTTGCACTATTATAATAATACCATGTTGGTGCATTTGTTATCCATAGTCCACCTGCAAAACTTACTTCGTCTGCTGTCATTAAGGCTATTGGGTATGTTAGTTTCCCGTTTCCAGTACTATTATCTACTGTGAATTTGTCTTCTGTTGCTGTACAGTCATAACTTGGTGTCTTATTTGTTATTAGTCTTGTAAGTGCTCCAAAGTTTGTATTATCTGATGTACTTCTATCGTTACAATATACTGCTGTTGTACTTAGGTATTTACCATAATTTGTATTCAAATTATCTTTATACCATTTATCTATTATTGTTTTTATTGTACTGTCAGTTGTATTTTCTCTAGCATTTGCAACACTTCCTAAATTTCCATACATATAACTTACATATGCTATATTATTATAACTACTATTAAATGTTGATGTTCCTATATATGCGTCTGTTGCTGTTGTACTTGTACCGTGATATAGTAATCTTACTCCACCATCTGAGTTTGTTCTTATTATTCTCCAGTATAAATCTTGATTACTTGCATTCTTTCCAAACTTTACCCAGTTGTCTGTTGCATTTCCTGCGAAATAGTATACAGTTTTACTGTCTTCAGTAGAAGTATATAATGTTTTTGTATTGTCATTTGTTAAAACTGTACTATAGTCTGTTCTTGTTAATACTGTTGATTTGTCTGCAAGTAATTGACTTAATAATGTAACTGTTCCTTCTGTTCCCTCGGTAATAAATAACTTTCCACTTAAAGTTTTACCCATATCTTCACTTTGGTCTACACTTTCATCGTTTGCATACTTAAATTCAATTGTATAGATTTGTGTTACTCCATTAGGTATTACTACACTATAAGCTAATATTGTATCTGTTGCTACACTAGACTTTGGTACATCTTTAAACTCAGTCATATTGTATCCATCATTTGTACTTGTTATCTTGTATTGTAAGTATCCATTAGTTACAAATGTATTTAATAAGTCTTGTATAACTATATTATACTTGTATTCACTTTTACTGTTGTTTTCAATTGTAAATGTTTTGGTATCACTCCATCCTGGTTCAATGTTACTTCCAGATATTGCTCCATCACTATCAGTAAATATTATTTTTAAGTCAGCACTACTTACTGAAACATCTTTTCCCTTTCCTATTATTTGTGCTGTAAAGTATGCTAGTGTTACACTAAGTACTACTACTAGTAAACTAGCAACTACTAATATTGTTTGTTTTTTCTGCATATATTTTCCTCCTACTTATATATTGTGTTATATTTCATATTAAGTATAGAAGAATTTCTTCTAAAAGTCAATAGAAATAATTCTTCTATGATATATTTTTGTAGGTGATACAATGAATAGATTAAAGGATTTAAGACAAGAATATGATTTGAGACAAGAAGATGTTGCGGAGATACTTATGATGAGTCAAAGAAATTATAGTTATTATGAAACTGGGGTTAGTATGTTAACTTTGGAGGTTTTAGATATTTTGGCTGATTATTATAATACTAGTATTGATTATATAGCTTGTAGAACAGATATAAGAGAGCCTTATAAAAAAAGTATTTTAACTAAAGAAAAAGAACACCAAATATAAGTTAGGTGTTACTTTTTTGTTATCATTTCTTTTATTTTTCTAAATCTATGATTTATACCACTTTTAGTTATTTTTGTACCTGTTTCAAGTGATATAATACTAGCTAATTCTTGCATAGAACTTTCTCTATATTTTTCTTTATAAATACATATTTCTTTTATTTTATCATCTAATAAGTCAAAGTCATACATACTTTTTAATTTTTCAATATTTTCTAATTGTTCATTAGAAGAGAATACTATTTTATCAGTATTTGCTTGTTCACAATTGTTAAGTCTATTTGTCATATTAACATGATCTCTATATATTCTTATATCTTCATAATAGAATAGTGAATTATATGCATTAAGTAATTTTATAAAATCACTTATTTTTTCACTCTCTTTTAGGTATACCATGTAATGTTTTTCTCTTTTTAATACTTTTGAGTTAAAGTTTAAACTATTTAATAAATTGTTTACAAAGTATGCAACTATTTTATTTTCTATTATAAATTCTAAATGATATCTACTTGTTTTAGGATCATTTACACTTCCACATATTAGGAAAGCACCTCTTAAGTATGACTTTTTTTCTTCAAGTGAATCTACTATATAATTAGATGGTTTATATTTTCTTTTATTATTTTCATTTATTAAA
>OIXH01005063.1_pt1 | contig 10197 bp, 9 predicted proteins | sample 1587741 | NCBI WGS metagenome assembly OIXH01 (sample SAMEA3888916, study PRJEB22519) | human gut metagenome | biome: human gut; feature: human-associated habitat; material: faeces | place: Denmark | collected 2011 | reverse complement strand
TCCTGATGCAGATATCCCCTGCCACCAGCCACAAAAATAATTGTATGACTTTTCTTCTGTCCAAAGCTGCGCTGTTCACTCTCTTCTATTTTTACATATTCCATTTCGTAACCCTGTTTCTTCATATGTTAATTTTGCACATTCCTCCACTTATATTTTTGTTTATTTTGTCAAATTATACAATACATCAATTTTTCGTAGTTTGCAATCAATTTTTGTATATGTTTAAATATTTAATCCCCCTATAATAATCTTGTAGCTACCAAAACAATATAAAAATTGAGAGGTATTTTTATTATGAAAGAAACGAGACCATTTTCCATGAAGGACAAGATCGGTTACACTCTTGGCGATCTGGGGTGTTGCTGTACAGAGCAGTTCCGTGCCATGTATCTAGCTATTTTTTATACACTGGTATTAAAGGTTAACCCGGTACACGTAGGAATCCTTATGCTTATCACAAAGCTCTGGGATGCTATAAACGATCCCCTGATCGGTGCACTTGTTGACAGCCACAAAAACAAAGGAAAAGGTAAATTCATTCCCTGGATTAAATTCTTTGCCTTTCCAACAGCAGTTCTTTGTATCTTAGGCTTTGCTAACGTAAGTAATTTTGCTTATGGTGCCCGTATTGCGTATATGTTCATCACATATGTTGTATATGAAATTATGTACACCTGTGTAAGCGTACCATTCGGAAGTCTTTCCAGTGTTATGACGGATGATGTAAACCAGCGTACTGACCTTTCACGTTTCAGAAGCCTTGGCGGTACAATCTTTATGACAGTTATCGTTATTGCCGGACCATTATTCTTATACAAAGACAACCAGCCTGTACCAAGCCACTTCCTTATTATGTCTGCAATCTGTGCAGTTGTTGGTTTCATCTGTCTTATGTTTACATCTCACTGGTGTAAAGAACGTATTGTTACAGAACCGGTTGCGGAAGAAAAAGAGAAACTCAACTATTTACAGGTAATCAAAGCCATCACAAAAAACAAAGCTTTACTTGGTGTTATGTTATCAAGCTTTATCGGTATCGTTGGTGCAGGTATGGTAAACGGATTGAATACTTATTTATTCCGTGACTACTTTGGAAACGTTGCTATCATGGCAATTTCTGGTATGTTAAGTGTCCTCTGGTCGCTTATCGCATTCATTGGGACAAAATTTGTTGCAAAGAAATTTGGAAAAAAAGAATGGATTATGTACAGCGCAACTTTCTCAGTTGTTATTTATGCTATTTTATTCTTTTTCCCACTTGAGAACCCGATGCTCTTTATTATCATCAACGGAATCTGCTACCTTGGTGTCAGCGGTTTCCAGGTATTGGTATGGGCACTTGTAAATGACGCTATTGACTATCAGGAACTTCAGACCGGAAAACGTAACGAGGGTATTGTTTACTCTGCATATACATTCTTCCGTAAGCTTGCCAATGCCGTATCCGGAAGTATGAGCAGTTTTGCTCTTGCAATCGCAGGCTTTAACGTAAATGAAGCGGTTCAGAGTGAAGCATTCTCCGGGCGTCTCTGGAAGACCTATACAGGATTATATGTAGCAGGATACTTATTAGCTGTACTTGTATTAAAGTTTGTATACCCTCTTACCAAAGAGAAAACAGCTGAAATGTTACAGAACTTATCAGACAAACGAAATGCTGCAAACGCAAAATAATTTCAGAAACCGAGGTATATTACATTGACAAAACAAGTTGAATTAACCAACCGCTCAGGTCATGTCTTACGCGGAATCGTGAATATTCCAGATGAGGGCACACGTTTCCCTGCCATCGTCAACGTACATGGATTTACAGGAAATAAAAGCGGTTACAAAAATATCTATACTCACACCGCCAGATTCTTAGCAGAAAATGGATTTGCCAGTGTCCGCTTTGATTTATACGGAAATGGTGAAAGTGATGGCGAATTCGAGGACATGACATTCACCGGTATCTTACATGATATCGAAGATATTATAAACTGGACAAAACAGCAGGATTTCGCTGACCCAGACAAAATTATTTTATCGGGACAGAGCATGGGCGGCTATGCAGCCGCTACTGCTGCACCGATTGTTAATCCGCATGCTCTTATCCTCATGTGTCCGGGGGCTGGCATGTGGTTTGGATGTAAGGATCGTGCCGAGGCAATGGAGGCACAGGGAATCACGAAGGCAGATATCGAAGGCCTTTGCTTCCCTACTTCTTTTAATCATGATTTATATCAGTACGAGCCATTTTCTTCCGCAGAAGGATATACCGGTCCTGTTCTTCTCATCAGAGGAACCGCAGATGACCTGGTAGATGATGCCACCTGTCATCGATATGAATCTCTCTATGGTGGCGGATGTAGTTACAAAACAATCGAAGGTGCAAATCACAACTTTGCAAGTGCTTCTGCAAGAGCTGCATTAGACAGATTACTGTTAGAATTTTTAACACCATTAAAATAAGTTTGAAAGGACGTATGAACAATGAAATTATTAGAGCCTATTAAAGTTGGAAACATCGAATTCAAAAACCGTATTATGTTTCCTCCGCTTACAACCGGATACGAAGAAAAAGACGGTTCCATCGGAGAACAGAGTTTCCGTTTTTATGAGCGCCTCGCAAAAGGCGGTGTTGGATATATTGTAATTGGAGACGTTGCTCCACTTTCAACATTCTCTCCTACACCAAAGCTTTTCTCACCCGAACAGGCAGAAGGCTTCAGGCGGCTTGCAGATGCCTGCCATGAGCACGGCGCAAAACTTGGAATCCAGTTATTCCATCCTGACTACAATGTCGCTGCATTAAATGATTTGTTCCATCAGGGAAAAATGCAGGAAGCAAGAGCAAAACTTCACCACGATATGCAGCACTTTGTAAACGAAGTCACTGTTGAAGAGCTCGACGAAATTATTAAACATATGGAAAACTGTGCTATTTTAGCACACGAAGCTGGTGTTGACTGTATCGAGGTACACGGAGACCGCCTTGTTGGTTCTCTCTGCTCTCCTATTTTAAATCACAGAACGGATGAATATGGCGGAGACCTTGCAAATCGTACACGCTTTGCTTTAACTCTTGTAAAGCGTTTAAAAGCAGTTGTTCCAGATATGGTTATCGACTACAAGCTTCCAATCGTAACTCCTCTTGGCGAAAACGGACTGAGAGGAAAGGGTGGTCTTCCATTTGATGAGGCTTGCATTTTTGCAAAAGAATTAGAAACTGCAGGTGTTGACACATTACATGTGGCACAGGCTAACCACACCGGAAATATGGGGGATACCATTCCTGCTATGGGAACACAGCCATACGGATTTATGGTTTCATACTCTAAAAAAATCAAGGAACTTGTTTCTATTCCAGTATCCGTTGTTGGACGTATTGTAACACCAGAAGCTGCTGAGGCAGTTATTACAAATGGTTCTGCTGATATCATTGCACTCGGACGTTCCCTGCTTGCAGATCCTGATTTTGCAAACAAGTGTGCCGCTGGACACTGCTGCAGTGTCAGAACATGTATGATGTGTAACAAGGGATGTACAGACAATATTCAGAACCGGGCCTTCTTAAGCTGTGTATTAAATGCTGAGAATGGTTATGAAGGAAGCCGTCAGATTACTCCTGCAGCCTCATCAAAACGAGTTGCTGTCATCGGAGCCGGAATTGCAGGACTTGAGGCTGCCCGTGTTGCCGCTTTAAGAGGTCACCAGGTAACTATTTTTGAAAAATCACTCCAGATTGGTGGCCAGCTTCTTATTGCCAGCGTTCCACCAAGAAAAGAAGAAATGATGAGAAGCATTAACTACTACTGCAGCGTGCTTCCGGAATTATCCGTTACCTTCCGTCTTGGTCAGGAATTTACGGAGAAAGATTATACTTCATTTGACGAAGTAATTGTTGCAACAGGTGCAACGAATGCAATTATCCCGGTTCCAGGTAAAGACCTTCCAACCGTTACAAGTGCATGGGATGTTCTTGCCAAAAAGGAAATTGTCTTCGGTAAGGTATCTGTCATCGGTGGTGGTCTCGTAGGTGTTGAAACTGCAGAATACCTTGCTTCACGTGGATGTAAGGTTACAATTATAGAAATGATGGATCAGATTGCAAAGGAAGAAAGCAGCACTGTTCTGCCTACTTTGATGAACGAATTAGAGCATTATCATGTTCAGATTCTTACCTCTGCAAAATTATCAGAGATAACTGACCATGCTGTTATTGTTGAAAAAACAGAAGAAGATAAAACTTCAACAGCAGAAATCGAATCTGACTTCGTTGTAATGGCTGTCGGCGCAAGAAAGAATCTTCCGGATTTTTCCGCTTGTCCGCTCCCACTTCATTATATTGGTGATTGTGCCGGAGAACGTCCAAGCAATATCGACCATGCTATTAAATCAGCATATGATGTGGCATGTGAAATATAAATATGAATTACCCCATTATCAAAAATGGGCTGTAAAAAACTCCACTGAGAACAAAGTGTGCGCCTGCCGCACACTTTGTTTCCTCCAATTCCATGTTATGGCTTTGGAGTCAGTAGAACCCTTTGCAACGCAACGCCGGGCCACAGAATTCATCAAGAATTACCTTAAATCCCTGCTTTATATGAAATTGTTCTTTTCCTATTTTCTTCCCCTGATATTCCAGTTTAACCACAATATCTACAATTATAAAACAGATGGCATCTCCTCGTAATTTTTTATATTTCCCAGTTTACTTATGTTTGCTTTATGGCTTCTATTAGCCAAAATCAATATTTTTTCGATTTTGGCTAACAGAAAGTTGTCTATTGTATTCTTGTCACATGAAAATTGCAACACTCATCGCCATTTGCAAGCGTTTTGGTGCGAAGAAGCATCGCCCGGTACTCTCTCTTTACCTTTTTCCGGTAAGTCTTCCTGTTCATTTCAGATCGCAGCGTTTCCAGTTTACATAATGCAGGTTTAAAACACAGCCATTCCACTGCTTTTGCCATAATTCCATATTTGAGCATTTCTATCCCCCTCTTCCGAAATCACCAGTCTGTCACCGGTTTCTTCTGTAGCCCTGTTCATCGCGGTACTCCGGGTGCTTTCTGCAATAGTCATCCCGGTCTCCACAGATTGTGTAGTCGCACCTGCATCCGTTTGAGCAGGTTGTTTTCCGTATCAGCCGCGCATGAATGAGCTCCATCGCCGTAAAATCCGGGTTGCATAGCGCGGGCATAACCTCAAGTAAGTCATGTTTTTTGGCAAACTCCGCTATCGGGCACTCCGTAAATTCATAATAAATCGGCTTATCCTTCCGGTACGGTGCAACCTTCATCTGGTAATCGCCCCATTTTGCACACTGTTTTCTTGCCGATAAAAACGAAAACTGTAGCAGCTTTTTAAAAAATGACTTGTTTGCATCCACAAACTTTAATTTCCGAAATGCGGGCAGGAACAAACTGCCCTCAATCTCCTCGATTTCGTCTAAGCTCGTGACCGCTTTGCAGACCACATAATATGCCATCAGCGCGATACAGTCGTAGGTTCCGCCTGCCCCGTTATGAAAATTTTTCTTCCCGCCGAGGTCCGTACGCCAGTCCTTTAAAAATTTCACATACTGCACCTGCACATCCGTCCAGATTTTTTCCCTCTGCTCTATCGGATAGTGCAATGCTATTTTCTCCAGAATCTGCGCTTTACATCCCTTGGAATAAAGAACATGACATGTCCGGTTAAACTTTAATTCTTCGTCTTTCATTTCTCACCACACCTCTTGTTTTATAGGAGGTTCCAGCGGAATTTCCTATACGTCAAAAATAGAGTTAGCTTTTGCTAACTCTATTTTATCACAGGAATTTAAATTGTCATCTTTTTTAGGGGGAAATTTTCCATCAATATCCGAAAACAACCGCATAGTCCAAAGCTGCATGCACCAGTACCGGAATCCAGATGGAGCCGGACTTTTCTTTCAGGAATTGAAACAGACAGCCCATCGCCACAAGTCCAAGCATCTGGGAGGTCACAAAGGAAAGCACATACGATACGGTAATATTTCCCCATCCGGAGTAAGAAAACAAGTGCATTGCAGCAAACAGGACATTCGGCACCAGATAACGGACTGCCTTATGTTCTTCCCTTAAAAACCAGACACAGACATCCCTCACGACAAACTCTTCTGTGAGCGCAATAAACACCGTGTAGTACAGCAGATTATACAGCACGGTAATTTTATCTTCTTTTGTCACCAGACAAAAAATGGTCATCACCGCTAAAACGACGGTAAGGATGCAGACGGCTCCCCACTGTTTTTTCCCGTAAACCTTAAAATACATCTCTGTCACAAATTTCCCTCGCAGTATGAATAATGCAATCAGAAAGATTGCAATCGGAACTGCTGCCACAATCAGATTCTGTGCGAAAATCCCCGGAAGATTGCCGGACGCATTTCTGACGGAGAGCACACTTCCATCCTGCTTCCACTTATAAATGAATCCCGCGCCCCACAAAATATCCACAAGGCAGATAAATAAAATAATGACACATTTCCAAATCAGCTGCATTTTTCCTTTATCCCGCATCTCACACCTCATCTCTCTTACCGTTCATTTTCGGCCTGCTTCGTGTTCCCTTAGACTGCTTTTCCCATCTCAAATGCCTCTTCTAACACCGGCACTGAGCAGATAAAACTTTTTATTCTGTAACAACGGCTCCACCGCAAATGTCCGGTCAATCATTCGTTTCATCAGCGAAGTCCAGCTGTAAAAATAAACCGGTGATGCGAGTACAATGGCATCCGCTTTTTTCATTTTTCTTTTGCCCCTTCTGCAAACGCATCCGCCAGCGCAGATGTATTTCCTTTTTTCCTTGGGTTTCCCTTTATCACTAAAGTATGTTTACTCACAATAATTCTTGCTTACGTAATCTTTAATTGCCTCGCTGTCCTCCGGCATTCTGCATCCGACAGTATACTCGCCCTCATTGTCTGAGCATCGGATGACACATCCGGTCAGAGGCTTGCCGTCTAACACTGCAAAATCCTGCACATCCAACTTGAGATTCTTGCCCTTTAAGCCAGCAAATACTGCATCGCGCACAGCAAACGCAAATCCGTTGGCGCTGATGTTTACCATATGTCCGGAGTATGACTTATTGTCTCCGTCTACCCGGATGGTACATTTATTCGGGATTGGCATACGCGGATATTTTCTGCGGTTAAATACCTGCGGATTGGAGTCAACTGTCAGACGGAACTGACCGTTTTCACCCGCTTTGCACTGGTGAATTGCGACACTCTCCCAGTAATACAATACGTTGTCCACCACAATTCGAAGCTGGCATACTGTATGTCTGTCTCTGCGGTCAATGATTTCTTCGCCCATGGTGTCTAACGTTACAAGAATATCATTGTCATTCCGCTCTGTTACCTCTCCGACATACTCTTTCCTTCTGCTTCCCTCATTTGCAAAAGCAACTGAAATCTTCATGCCGCCTTTAATATCCTGTACGCCCATGAAGCCGCCGACACCGAGTTCTTCCATGAGTTCCCCGACAATGCCCTCAATATCCAATGCACTTTTTGCACTTGACTCATATTTACTGAGCATAGTTCTGGTGGTTAATTCCGCTCCATTGATGCTCTCGGTCATAGCCTCCATCACTTCGCCGACCTGATTCATGTTGTCGGTCAGTGTCTGGTTGGAGTGCTCTACTTCTTTTACCGCACTGTCTACAACCTTGATATTCTCACCAAGACTTGTGGCGTCATTTGTAATATCGGTAACACTTCGATTGACATTTGATACCTTTTCAATATTGACCTGAATTAACTTCACGGTCTCTGAAATGGATTCCATCATCTTCTCAGAAGTTACTTCCAGACGGGAAAGTGCTTCCATAATGCTGCTTGAGGAAGTCTGCGTTCCACTGCTTAAGTTCCGGATTTCATCCGCAACCACAGCAAATCCCTTTCCTGCTTCTCCTGCTCTTGCCGCTTCGATGGAAGCATTTAAGGCAAGCAGATTGGTCTTAGAAGTAATGCCTTCAATCGTACTCGTCTCTTCTTTTACATTCTGGAATTCGTTGCGGAAATCTTCCAGGATTCGTTCTACTTCCGTAGAAAGTGTTGCCATCTTATTGGTAATCTCCACAACCTCTGTCAATTCTTCCGCACTGACATTCGCATGATCCACGGACGCCCCGATAAGCTGTACCACCTGTTCCATCAATCCGGCAACATCTTTTACCTGATTGTCAATGACTCTGGTCATCTCCATGGAAGAAAGTGTCTTATCGTTGAGTACGCCGTTGTTATCTGCAAGTGTCTGCATGTCTTTCATGACATTGTTTGCGTCCACTTTATTCTCATCTGCCAGTTCACGTACAACTGTCACACCGTCGACAATCGCATTGCTCGCATCCTTGACCTGCTCGACTGTCTTTACCACGCGCTCCAGATTTCCCTTGATAGAAGAAGTCAGTGCTCCATCAGATTCTACCAGATGTTTGATTGCCATATTGGTGCAGGCGTAACTGGCAAGCACAATTGCAAACTGTAAGGCACACTGCTCGCTGGACACGAAGTCCATCATTCCTTTCACAAATCCCTTATACAAATTACTGGAAATCATGACAAATATCGTAAGCCACATCATGACCTTGACATACTTCGGGTCTTTATAGAGAATGAGAATGGATACGATTGGTAAAATAAATACAAATGACATCTCGTCCATGGAAGTCCATGCAATGATGGAAAAGAACATCATATATCCAATTCCAAGCATCCACTTGTACCGCTCGTTTGCTTCTCCCTTTACCTTCAATAAAATCTTACTTGCAATATAGTCTGCCCATCCAACGACGGAAAACATGGTAAAGAACCCAACATCCAGTTTTCCGGATGCAACCCGTATTCCATAGTATACGGATGCAATAATCATTAACGTAAGCCAGGTAAGTCCAGCACGTTTATTTGCTTTTGCCCTGAAAAAGGCCTCATCGTACTCATGCATATCGCTTTTATCCTTTCTGTGTGACTTTTGTTCTATCGCCCTCCTGCTAGTGTAACACAGTTAAAATAAAAAATCTATCAGTAACTTTCTTTCTTTTCCATCTGATAGCGGCTCAAATCCACCCTGCCGTCCACAACTTCCACGCCATCTGCCCGAAGCAGATCTGCCTGTCCTTCTGCCTCCCCAAATGCAAACGCACCAGCAAGTTCTCCTTTTGCATTGACAACACGAAAACACGGAATATGCTCCGGATCCGGATTGTGATGCAGTGCATTTCCGACTGCCCGCGCCATCCTTTTATTTCCGGCAAGTTCCGCCACCTGACTGTATGTGGCGACCTTCCCCTTCGGAATCTTTTTTACCGCTTCATAGATACGTTTTGTCGGACTGTCCGTGACAAGGTCATAGCTTTCCGCTATCATCCGTCTGATATCATCTTCCGGAATGGTTCCATCTACTATAATCGTATTCCAGTGTTCTTTGTTCTGATGATATCCCGGAATTACCGCTGCATAAGTACTGCGCCAGAAATCCCGCCACTCTGTGCTTACCTTGACATTCAGGTTTAAATGTCCTTCCCGCTCATACGTCCAGAGAAATGCCTTTTTGTCTTTTTTGACACGCACAAGCTGCCAGTTTGGGTCGTGAAACGGCGCTTCCTGATAGGTATCAGGAAATGAAAGTCCATATGACAATGCTTCCTCTCTCGTCATCCTTTTCGTTCCTCCTTTATTTTCCTAGCATCAACTGTGCCATGAGCTCGTAGCCGTAAAGTGAAAAAGGAGCCCACCGTTTGCACGGCAGCCCCTTTTCGTATCAGAATAATTATTTCTGAGGTCCTGCAGAAACAAGTGCTTTACCAGCATCATTTCCTTCATATTTTGCGAAGTTCTTAATGAATCTGTCTGCAAGATCTAATGCTTTTGTCTCCCACTCGGAAGCATCTGCATAAGTATCACGCGGATCAAGGATTCTAGCATCAACGCCCGGAAGTTCGGTCGGAACTTCAAAGTTGAAGTGAGGAATTGTCTTAGTCGGAGCATTGTTGATATCTCCGCTTAAGATTGCATCGATGATACCACGGGTATCTTTGATGGAGATACGTTTTCCGGTTCCGTTCCATCCTGTGTTAACCAGGTATGCTTTTGCTCCGCTCTTCTCCATTTTCTTAACCAGCTCTTCAGCGTATTTTGTCGGATGCAGTTCAAGGAATGCCTGTCCGAAGCAAGCT
>OIXH01005058.1_pt1 | contig 10211 bp, 7 predicted proteins | sample 1587741 | NCBI WGS metagenome assembly OIXH01 (sample SAMEA3888916, study PRJEB22519) | human gut metagenome | biome: human gut; feature: human-associated habitat; material: faeces | place: Denmark | collected 2011 | reverse complement strand
CCTGATTACCGTCGCGGCGATGGCGCTCATCAATCTGATCTTCCCGAAGGAAAAATACGAGATGTAAGGAGGACGGCCCCTATGCGAAAATATCCGTCTTTCTGCCTGCGGCAGAAAAGCCCTCCCGCAGGCCGCGTCAGCGGCTGGGCGGGAAAGGCAGTGCACGTTCTGGGCAAGGCTCTTATCCTGTGCTGGTGCGCCTTCACGGTCGCACTCATCGGCTGGGTGGTGCTGGCGGGGATCGTCCAGCAGGTGCTTTCTCCATCCACCGGCGTGCTGAATTATGTGATCACGGCCCTGGGAGGCGAACCTATCTTCTTCATGGGCAGCACCAAGTGGTTCCGGCCGGTGGTGGTGCTTTCCAGCATCTGGCGGAACTGCGGCTGGGACAGCATCATCTACCTGGCGGCCACATCCGGCATCGACCCCACCATGTATGAGGCGGCCAACCTGGACGGCGCTACCCGGTTTCAGAAGATCTGGTACGTGACACTGCCCGGGCTGATTCCCACCATTACCATTATGCTGATCTTTGCCCTGGGCGGCGTTATGAACGATGATTTCGACCAGCTGTACAACATGCTCAATGCCAAGGTCTTGTCCGTAGGCGACGTCATCGGCACATATACCTATCGCGTGGGCCTGCAGCAGATGAATTACAGCTACGCCACCGCCGTCGGCCTTTTCAAAAACGTAATCGCGCTGCTTCTGGTGTCGTTGAGCAACCTCTTTTCCAAAAAAATCAGCGGCAGCTCGCTGTGGTAAATCCAGGGCAGAACAGGAGGAGCCAGAATGACCCATACGAAAAAAAGACGCGCGTCCATTTCCAGCAGAGTCTTTGATGTCATCGTCTATACGCTGCTGGTGCTGGTGGCTCTGGTGACGATCATCCCCTTTTTGCAGGTCGTTACCATTTCCATGAGCCCGCCGGAGGTGGTGGCCAGCTACGGCCTTCACCTTTTCCCCACGAAAATCGACATGGAGGGCTACCGGAGCATTTTCAAATACAAGCTGCTGTGGAGCTCTTACTACAACACCATTGTGCGGACGGCGCTGGGCACGGGGCTGAGCATGGCCCTGTACATCGTCGGCGCGTATCCGCTGTCCAAGAGGTATCTGCCAAACCGGCGGTTCTGGATGTTCTTCGTGATCTTCACCATGTACTTTTCCGGCGGCATGATCCCCAGCTACCTGCTCATCAACAACTGGCTGAAGCTCTCCAATACCCTTTGGGCCCTGATTCTGCCCCCGGCCATGAGCGCCTATAACCTGATCATCGTCCGGAACTTCTTTGAATCCATCCCCGACTCCCTGGAGGAATCGGCCCGGATCGACGGGGCCCGGGAGACCACGGTGCTCTTTCGGATCGTGGTGCCCCTGTCCAAGCCCGTCCTTGCCACAGTGGCCCTGTGGTGCATGGTGAGCCACTGGAACGCCTGGTACGACTGCATGCTTTACATCCGGGACGACGCCAGGTACGTCCTGCAGTACACCTTGCAGCGCATCCTTCTGGACGGGCAGGTCCAGGACCTGGACAACATCGGGGCCAAGGTCAACACCGAGACCATGAAGATGGCCTCCATCGTGGTTTCCATCCTGCCCATTATGGTCGTCTACCCCTTTGTGCAGAAGTATTTCACCAAGGGCGTGATGATCGGCGCAGTCAAGGGCTGATGTTCCCTGCGACAAGTGAGCCGCCGCGCAACCGGCGGATTTGCTGAAAAATCGGCGGACGCCGAAGAAGGAAGAAGGGTGATCGCAAAGAAGTTCCGGCATCCCAGGATTGCGGCTTGCGCGGTGCGCGGGCCGAAAAGCAGGACGGCTTCTTGCAATTCCGGCAGAATCGTGTATAATGAAACCAACGGAATGTGCAGGCCAGCCGAAAAACGTATCCGCTATGGAAAGGAATGAATCAACCTTATGAAAAAGAACAGAAAATTGGCTGCTCTCGGGCTGGTTTGCGCAATGATGGCCAGCATGGCCGCCGGATGCGGCAACTCCGGCGATACCAGCAAGACCCCGGAGGACTCCAGCACCCCCGTTTCCTCCGCCAGCAGCGCGGTCGTGGAGGAGGAAAAGGACCCGGTCACCCTGGAATGGCTGGCCTACAACTGCTACGGGCAGCCCAAAGAGGACTCCCAGGTGGTCCAGGAGTTTGAGAAGCGCTTTAACGTAAAGTTCGACTTCTGGTTTGTGGACGACCAGAAATGGGAAGAAGTTCTGGGCGCCCGGCTGGCCTCCGGTGAGATGCCCGACGTCATGAAGGTGAAGAACACCAGCAACATCCCCAGCTATGTGAAACAGGGCGTTCTGGCCCCCATCGACGATACCATTCAGGCCAGGATTCCGGCGACCATGAAAGCCATCAACGACCTGGACTCCGATGGCACCGGCTTTATGGATGCGTATTATGACGGCCAGCTCTACCTGCTGAAAACGCCTACGGTCTACGGCGACTGCGCAACGATCCTGATGTGGCGGAAGGATTGGCTGACCAACCTGGGCATGGAAATTCCCACCACCATCGACGAGCTGGAACAGGTCCTGGTGGCGGTACGCAACAATGACCCCGACGGCAACGGCGCTAAGGACACCTATGGTCTGTCCAACACTGCCTTGAACGCCATTTTCGGTGCTTATGGCGACATTCCCATGAAGGAGTTCCGGGGCACCGGCTCCCAGAAACTGTACTTTACTATGCGGGATGACAAGGTTGCATATGCCTGCATCCAGCCTGAAATGAAGGAAGCCCTGACCAAATTGCAGCAGTGGTACAAGGACGGCCTCATCGATCCGGAATTTGTCACCGGCGAAAACACCGGCGGATACTGGGCCATCTCCCAGGCCTTCAACAACGATAAGATCGCCGTGACCGGCATGGTGACGCCCTATCACTGGCTTACCCCCGAGTCCGATGAAATCGCCGGCGGTCCTTGCTGGGTGGAGTTCGTTGCGCTGCATCCGGACACCGAGCTGGGCACCACCGTTGACTTTGGCACGCCTTTCGTCGGCCCGGAAGGCAAGTCCGGCACTCAGTGCACAGGCTTCTGGAGCAACTCCGGCTTCGGCATCACCACCCAGTGCGTAGAGGATGAGGACAAGCTGAACGCGCTGACCTCTATCATGGAAGGTTTGGTAACGGACGATGACTTGTATCAGCTCGCTCGTATCGGCGTCGAGAATGTGGACTGGAAGTATGACGACCAGGGAATCCCCCAGAACCTCAACGAAAGAACTGCTGCGGAAACCGATGAGGAAGGTATTGCAGTGTTCACCCAGGTTGGTCTGAACTACAAGATGATGAAGAATGTCTATCGGCCTTATGTACAGCAGTACTTTGAGGATCACAAGGTTTCGGGTTATACTGGCGTATTGGTGCCGGTTACCGAGGCAGAGACCAGCTACGGTACCGATCTCAAGACCTTCACCCTGGATGCGTACATCAAGTTCATCACCGGCGAGGAGAGCATGGACACGTGGGACGATTTCGTCAGCCAGTTCAACTCTCTGGGCGGCCAGCAGATCGTGGACGAGATCAACGCAGTCCTGGGCAAATAAGCCACGAGCTTTAAAACGGAATCAGGAGGCCCCGGAAGGGGGTCTCCTTTCCGTGGGTTTTTCGGGGATTTCAAACGCGGCGAAATGACAGCGGAAAGAGGTGGTTTGGATGGCAGCCGGTTGGGGCGCAAGGTTCCGGGCCCGGGTGAGAAGCGGCGTGGAGGCTCTGGCTCATGGGTATCGGAAGCGGAACTTTTACTACCGCATCATGGTGCCCTTTGCCGCCTTCAGTACGGCGCTGGTCTGCGTCACCACGGTGACGGCCTGGGTCTGGATGAGCAAGCGCCAGGAGAAGGAGCAGCGGGACTCCAGCAGTCAGATTCTCCGGCAGGTGCAGCAGTATACCGACGATGCGCTGTATTCAGACGCCCTTCAATTCCTGAACCGGGTGTTTTTCGGCGGCACGTCCTCCTATCTGGACGATTTTTTCGTGTATGGCGACAGCCTGCCGGGGGATTACGCCCTCAAGGCGTATCAGGAGCTGGCGGGCTTATGCACCCAGTGGGACTATCTGGAAAACGTCACCCTTTATAACGCCAGCGCCGATATGCTTCTGGATAACACCTATGGGCTTTGCTACCAGGTGTCCCGGTCCATTTCCCGGATGGAGACGTTTCTGCCCATTTCCGATTATCTCGACGTTCTGAACCACGCCTCCGACGGCCTGATGTATCTTTCCGGCGATTCGGTGCGCGCCGGCGTCCGGGAAAATTTCACCATGATCAAGCTGATCCCCCTCCACACCGAGGCGGCGGAGGCCCAGGGCTTTGTGGCCTTTCGGTATAACGAGGAAAAGCTGCTGGCCAGCCTTTACCGGCGGTTTGGCATCGTTGGGGACCTGCTGATCCTTTCGCCGGAGCAGAAGATCATCGCCCGGACCGCAGATTTCCCCGTGGATTTTTCCGTCGTGGACGAAAAGGTCCTGCGCCGGGAGGAAGCGTCGGACGCGGTGTACTTTTCCGACGACGGCGTGCGGTACTGCATGCTCCGGGCGGAGTCGGGCCAAAGCGGGTGGACCTATCTGCTGTGCCTGCCGGTGCGGGCCATGAACGCGGAATCCTATATGGTGAAGCAGGTGCTGCTGATCATCGGGATTTTCGCCGTTTTGCTCTGCAACGTCATTGTCCATGGGATTTCCAAGAAGGTCTACCGGCCCATTCACGTGTTGAGCAGCCGGTTCCAGCAGCAGACCAAGCTGCCTTTTTCCGGCGAGGAGTTCTCCGTCATCGAGGAAGCCTTCAATTTTCTGGAATCCCAGATGGACACCGTGAAAAAGGTGGTCAGCGACAACCAGGGCGTGCTGCTCCAGCGGACCATCATCAAGCTCTTGAGCGGGGACAACGCCTCCGATGATGAGATTCTCAAATCCCTGGCCCTTTGCGGCAGCCGCCTGGAGGGGGAGGGCTTCTGCGTGGTCGTCACCGCCTTTGACCGGGCGGTTTTCCAGTCGCTGCTTCTGGAGGAGCGGGAGTACTTCGCGGAAAAGGCCCGGGAGCTTCTGAAAAGCTGGTTTTCCACAGCGGGTATCCCGGAGATTTCCATCGTCTATCCGGATCACCAGGTGGTGTCCATTCTCAACCTGTCCAAGGAAGAATACAGCGCCTTCTGCGACAAGGCGTCGGAGCTGACGGCAGAATTCCGCAATCAGCTGCATATCCAGACCAACCACGGCGTTTCCGATTATACCACCTTCCTGTACGAGGTGCGCCGGCTGTATTCGGACTGCCTGAGCTATTTGCGCTATGATTTTATCTACGGCTCCGGGAACGTGTTCCTGCCGTCCTTTATCCGCGGCCTGGAGCGGGAGCATTTTTCCATGGGCCCTCAAGCCAAAGAGCAGCTTCAGGAGCTGCTCCGGGACCGCCGCGGCGATGAGGCGGTGCAGCTCTTGACGGAGTACGTGAACCAGATTCGCTCGGGCCGGGCCTCGCTGGCAGAAGCCAACGTCTTTGTCCGGGAGGTCTACCGCACGGTGGTCCAGGAGTGTACCGAGGCCGGGGTCTTCCGGGACGCCGCCTATAAGGAGCAGATTGAAAAGACCATCGGCGAGGCCATTACCCTGGGGGATTCCATGGAGTGCATCGACCTGATGATCCAGCGCTGCTGCGCACCGTCCAGTCCCAAGGTGCGCACCGAGAACATTCAACTCATCGACGACATTTCCGCGTATATCCGCCTGCACTGCGGGGAGAACATCACGCTGCCTGCGGTGGCCGAAGCCTTTCACATTACCCCCTCCCACCTGAGCCGCCTGTTCAAGAGCGTCCGGGGGGAGAACTTTTCCGGCTATGTCCTGAACCAGAAGCTGATGCTGGCCGCCGATCTCCTGGTCAGGGCTCCGGAGAAAAGCGTCATGGAGATCGCCGAGAGCCTGGGCTATTACACCCCCACCTACTTTACCCGGCTTTTCAAGGAAAAGTTCGGCGTTACCCCGTCCCAGTACCGGAAAGACACCGCCGGTCAGCCATAAATCCCGTATACATCATAAGGAGGACGTTATGAAAATCAATCGCGAATGGTACCTGGACAAGCTGCGGGCCTGCTGGAAGGGCAAGAACATCGGCGGCACCATGGGCGCGCCCTACGAGGCGTCCATCGAGATGCAGGACATCTCCGGGTTCAATTCCCCCAAGGGCAAGCCCATTCCCAACGACGACCTGGACCTGCAGCTGATCTGGCTCTGCGCCGTGGAGGAGCGGGGAATCCAGAACATCACCCCGGAGACCCTAGGGGAGTACTGGCTCAGCTACATCCCGCCCCATTGGAACGAGTACGGCATCTGCAAGGCCAATATGAAGCTGGGGATACGGCCGCCCTACTCCGGGGAGTACAACAACGAGATCTGGAAGCGCTCCAACGGCGCATGGATCCGGACGGAAATCTGGGCCTGCCTGTTCCCGGGCTTCCCCCAGCTGGCGGTCCGGTACGCCTATAACGACGCCTGCGTGGACCACGGAGTCACGGATGGCACCTACGCGGCCATGTTCGTGGCGGCCATGGAGAGCAGCGCCTTTGTGGAAAGCGATGTCCGGAAGCTCATCGACGCCGGGCTTTCCTATATTCCGGAGAACTGCCGGGTGGCCCGGAGCGTCCGGCTGGCAGTGAAGTGCTATGACGGCGGCGTCTCCTTCCGGGACGCCCGGGAGGCCATCGTGGAGGACAGCAGGGATCTGGGCTGGTTCCAGGCTCCGGCCAATGTGGCTTTTGTGATCCTGGGGCTGCTTTACGGGGAAGGCGACTACAAAAAATCCATGCTTTACGCCATCGACTGCGGCGACGACACTGACTGCACCGGGGCCACCATCGGGTCCCTGATGGGAATCATGGGCGGCTGCGGCGCGGTCCCGGCGGATTGGGCGGAGTATGTGGGCGACGAGATTCTGTCGGTGGCCATTGATCTGTCCTATCTGAGCCGTCCCACCAGCTGCGCGGAGCTGACCCGCCGGGTCTATGAGCTGGTGCCGTCGGTGCTGAAAGCCTACGGCGTTTTTACGGAGTACACCGACGGACCCAACGAATGGGAACAGGTGCCGCCGGAGTTCCGGTTCTACGACCGGTTCACGCCGGTGGAAAAGGGGTACAATCCGCCTCCCGGGGTCATCCGCAATGCGGGCTACGACGTGCCCGCCGCGGGGCTGTCCCTGAACTTCCCCGATGTAATCTACGCCAAGGTCCGGGTGGAGTTCGATCGGTATAAAATCAAGGCCGGGGACACCGTCACCTTTACCTTTGTGGGCAAGAACACCATGCCGGCCCCCTGCGAGGCGTATATCCACCTGAATCTTCCGGAGGGCTGGACGGCGGACCGGGTCGATTTCCCGCTGTATCTCCACGAAATGCGGATGAAGCTGCAAACCACCACCACGGTAACGGTCACGGCGGCGGAAAATGTCCGGGCGGTGAACACCATTACGGCCACCCTGACCGCTCCCGGGCGGATTCACTGCGCGATTCTGCCCATCATTCTCTGCGGCTGACTTTAGGAGGAACGCTTTCAATGGAAAACTCAATGGCGTCCGCGCTGGACCTGCAAACGCTTTTTCAGCAGGCCCAGGCCCGGATGAAACAGCAGACCAACCTTTGCGATTCGCTACGGGTCCTTTTGCGGGGCCAGCCCGAGGCGGCGGAAAAAATTCTGACCACGGCCCGCAACGCCTGCCAGGGAAAGGTGATCCTCAGCGGCACCATGGGCAAGCCGTTTTTTGTGGGAAACCCGCCCCGCTGGCACGAGGACATGGTCAACGACGGCGAATTCGTGGTGGAACTGAACCGGATGCAGCACTGGAACGACTGCATCGCAGCCTATGCCCTGACCGGGGAGCGGCAGTTTCCGGAGCGGATCATTTCCGAGATGGCCGACTGGATCAGAAGCTGCCCCTGCCCGGCGGTGGACGGCGATTGGGAGGAAGTCCGGCCCAATTTCCGGGGGCCCAAGCCCTGGAGCTCCCTGGAGGGCGGCCTGCGGATGATGAATTCGTGGTACAACGCCTTCTGCTTTCTGATGCAGGAAGACCTCATGACCCCCGAGCTGTTTTCCCTGTTCGTAGGCAGCGTCCGGGACCACGGCGAGATGCTGCTGAAGATACCGCCCAAGCTGTGGCCGGAGGCCAACCACAACCACTATCTTTCGGAAAACGTCGGCCTGTTTTACGCCGGGGAGATGCTGTACGAGCTGCCGGAGGCCAAGGTCTGGCAGGCCCACGCAGAGCGGGAATTGGAGCGCTGCGTGAAAAATCAGCTGACCCCGGACGGCGGCCAGGTGGAGGGCTGCCCCCTTTACCACAACGTCTGCATGGATATGTTCTGCAAATGGGCCCTTTCGGCCAAGCGCTGCGGCGTGGAGATTCCGGCGGAGATGCAAAAGCAGATCCGCAGCGCCATTGATTACGCAGTGTACAGCCTCCGGCCCACCGGCGAGGGCGTGCCCTGGGGGGATTCGGACCCCGATGACCAGATCGTCCAGACCGTGGGACTGGGCTTCCGGGTATTCGGCAGCAGTCAGTGGATTCACGCGGTGTGCCGGGTGATCCCCCTGGAACGGCTGAAGAAAATGAGCGCCCGGTACTGCTTCTCGCTGATTGGCGTGGATTTCGACAAACTGGCCCGGACCGCCGGTTCGGATGGGGAGCAGATGCCCTGTATCAACTGGCAGCGCCAGCTCCAGCAGGCCATGTTCCGCACCGGCTGGGACAAGGACGCCCTCAGCGTCTTTTTCGCCTGCCGGGTCCCGTGCCAGAACGGCCACGGCCATATGGACCCGGCGGGGTTCGACTTCTGCGCCCTGGGCAAGGCGCTGCTGGTGGACCCCGGGCGCTATACCTACCGGGAGGAGGAGATGCGCCGCACCATCAAGTCGGCGGAGATGCACAACACCCTGACCATCGGCGGCCGGGAGCCCTTCGCCTATGTGGACACCTTTTCCTTTTCCGGCGAGAAAAACGGCTGTCTCTTGGACTGTGTTCAGGGGGAGAATTACATGGCGGCCCAGTCGATTCACACATCCTATTTCCCGGCCATCCATCAGCGGCTGGTCGCCATCGGGGACCGCAGCTTTTTGCTGGTGTGGGACCGGATTTGCCATCTGCCCCGGGACGAGAAGGTCGAGATCTGGTACAACGCGGATACCCGGACGGCAACTCTCTGCCCGGACGGCGCCGTTGCCACCCGGGATGAGGTGAATTTCTGCCTGCGGGCCAGCGATGGGCTGGACGTTGATTTCCTGCCCGGCATGATCTCCGAGCATGTGGACGCAGTGCGGCCCTCCACCCGGGTTCGGCTCACGGACAACCGTACCGCGCCAGGGACCCGGAACGCTCTCAGCGTCATCGTCCCTTACCGGAAGGACCGGCCGCAAATTTCCGCCATTGCCTTGGAGAAGGACGGGAAAACCGCCCTGTTCACAATCGATGGAAAAAAATATCGCTGCGTCTGGCAGAACGACTCCTTCCGCCTGGAGATTCTGCCGTAAAGGATTTGTGCGACCTGATTTGCCGACGTTGGCACTCTGATCGAACAGTTTAAGAGAACCCTCCCCCACCCGTTGCTTTTGCGGCGACGGGTGGGGGAGGGCTTTTTGTGTGCGGGTTAATGGGGAATCCTGCAGGAATTAGTTGTAGAGTTTAATAGCGCTGTATACTTCTGCACTTTCAATGTAAGTTCCATTAGAATAGTAGACATCAACCGTTACTTTTACACGATAGAATTTATTCTTTATAGGGAGATACATATCTTGCTCTTTGGAGGCGGTTTCTGTAAATGTACGTGTCCGAGAAAATTTATCCTGCCAGGAACTTCCATTGGAGGATTCTTGCAGTGTAATTTTCATTACAACTTGCGGATTGGTCAGGCGGACCCTATAGGAACCTATGGCATATACAAAATTGTCCTCAAATCTTATGTCGGCTACGATGTTTCCGATTTGTTCATAGCGCAAGAGAGCGATATCATCTACACAGGTAGTTGAACAGGCCGCCGATACCGGCGCACACATGGCAATCGAAGCAAGATAAGGTACAATAAATTGCGCAAAAAGGAAAATACATAAAAGAAGACATAGTTTGCAGACTCTGGTAGAATGAAGTTACCACACAAACATTCTGAAAGGAGACAGCAAACTATGTCCGAGAAAATTGTACAGCTAAACGAGGAAATTA
>OIXH01005057.1_pt1 | contig 10211 bp, 8 predicted proteins | sample 1587741 | NCBI WGS metagenome assembly OIXH01 (sample SAMEA3888916, study PRJEB22519) | human gut metagenome | biome: human gut; feature: human-associated habitat; material: faeces | place: Denmark | collected 2011 | reverse complement strand
CTTTTAGCAGAGTTACTGTCGGGAAAAGTATATTTTGTATTTGTGCGGTGTTACCCTAAATCTTGCAAGCTGATGTGAGGGGGGGGGATCCCCCCTCACACTTTCACTTTACCATATCGTTAAAGGAGAATAAACATGGCAAATAGCAAGCGGGCCGCCCACGGCAGCGGCACGATCCGGAAGAAGACTGTCACAAGGAACGGTCGGGATTATACATATTGGGAGGCACGTATCACCACGGGCTACGATACCGGAACCGGCCGGCAGAAGCAGCGTTCTGTTACCGGCAAGACGCAAAAAGAGGTGCGTGAAAAATTACAAGCGCTGGCCGTAGAGGTCAACAGCGGCACCTATCAGGAGCCGTGTAGGATGACGCTGGGCGAGTGGCTGGACATCTGGGTGGAAAACTACCTGGGCGCCTGTAAGCCGCGCACAAAACAGATTTACGAAAGCGACATCCGGGTACATATCAAGCCCGCACTGGGTGCAGTCAGGATGGAAAACCTCCTGCCCCATACTGTGCAAACCTTCTATAACGCGCTGGCATCGGATAAGGCCGACAAGCCCGGCCTGTCGGCGAAGACCATCAAGAATATCCACGGCGTACTGCATCAAGCGCTGAAGCAGGCTGTACTCAATGGTTATATCCGAACCAACCCCTCCGACGCCTGTACCTTACCGCGAGGACAAAAAGCAGAGATCAAGCCTCTGGATGAGGACGATGTAGCCGCTTTTATCCGGGTCATTCAAGGACATCCCTTTGAAGATCTCTTCCTGACCACGCTGTTCCTGGGCTTGCGGGAGGGCGAGGCGCTGGGACTGACCTGGGACTGTGTAGACCTGGACAACGGCGTTATCACCGTAAACAAGCAGCTCCAGCTCCATCAGGAAAAGGGCCTTGCGGCCTATGAGCTGGTTCCCACCAAGAATAGCCGCAGCCGCACATTGGTGGCGTCCCCTACGGTGGTCGCCCGCCTGCGCCACCGAAAAGCCGAGCAGACACAGCAGCGTCTCATGGCAGGCTGTGCCTGGGAGGACAGTAACCTGGTGTTCACCGATACGCTGGGGCATCACCTGACGAAGCCGACGGTCTACCGCCACTATAAGAAAGCGGTTGCAGCGATTGGGAGGCCCGATGCCCGTTACCATGACCTACGGCACAGCTACGCCGTAGCCGCGATCAGCTCCGGCATCGATATCAAGACGGTACAGGGCAACCTCGGGCATGCCACCGCCGCCTTCACGCTGGATGTCTATGGTCATGTGACCGACCGCATGAAGCGTGAGAGTGCCGACAAGATGGAGGATTTCATTCGCCGTGTTTCGGGGGATTGACAATCACCGCAACTTCCCTGTTGCGCGGCGGGGAGGAATCGGGTATAATAGAAAAAACTGCGGAAGGAGGCAGACCATGCGGACACTGTATCACGGCAGCCGGGTAACGGTAGAGCAGCCGGAAATACGCATTCAGAAGTTCCATAAGGACTTCTATTGGGGCTTCTACTGCACGGAATATGAGACGCAGGCTACCCGCTGGGCCACGCGGTTCGGCAGTGGTATCGTGAATGTCTACCGTTTTGAAGAGCAGTCAGGGCTGTCGGTCAAGCGTTTCCCTGAGATGAGCGATGAATGGCTGGACTTCATCGTGGCCTGCCGCAGCGGCATCCCCCATAACTATGACATCGTAGAGGGGCCGATGGCCGATGACACCATCTTCAACTACGTACAGAGCTATACAGATGGCGAGATCAGCCGCGCCGCCTTCTGGGAGTTGGCACGGTTCAAGCATCCCACCCATCAGATTAGCTTCCACACCGCCAGAGCGCTGGCGACGCTGACCTTCGAGAGGAGTTACGAGGTACATGTGTGAACGAAACCACAGCGGACTGTTCTTCACCTGCGCTTTGGTGGAGCAGTTGGGCCGCGACCTGAAACTGAAACGCCGCGACGTGGTGAAGGCGCTGGGAGTGAATGGCGTGCAGATGATCCTGGGCCATGCCGATGTGTTCCACTGCGAGCCCATTGAAAAGGTGTCCGATGATATGCAGCAGCACTTCGGCTTGCCCCACGGCCAGTTCGATAACGTGGCGGCGGCCAGATACGCCGTGCCGGATGTATGGACGATCGGCAAGGTATACGCCCGCTTGATTGAGGACGTGTCCGGGCAGGATGACGTGGCGGAAACATTGGTGGCCGTATATACCTCGTGGATCGACGAAAAGCTCTGCGACTATAACTCCTCATTCTACTATCAGTCCCGTGACTACATCGCGGAATGCTATCGCGTAGGTCACGTGATCGACGCATAAAAAAGGCCTCTGATGCGTTGACATCGGAGGCCTTTTCCATCGCTAAAGGGAAAAAATAAGGGAAAACTGAAATTTTAAGCATAAGAAAAACCTCGTAACCCGCATGGTTACGAGGTTTTTGGTTGGAGGTGACACCCGGATTTGAACCGGGGAATGAGGGTTTTGCAGACCCTTGCCTTACCACTTGGCTATGTCACCATTTTGATCGGCAGCACCACTGAGGTGTAACGTCCGAGGGACATTATACAATACCTTGCGGCGGTTGTCAAGGGAAAAGGCAAATTTTCCTGTGAATAAATTTTTTGTCAAAGAAAGGACGACCTTGCGGCCGTCCTTTCTCGGTTACGAGCTGGTTTTTACCACATTTTGGAAGTAATAGACCCCCATGCCGTCGGTGTGCAGGCCGGTGAAGGTGTCCCGCAGCAGCCACGTATACGTCTCGTTATACAGGGGCATCACGTAGCCGCTGTCCAGCAGCATGGTCTCCGCGTCCGCCAGATAGGCGTCCCGCGCCTCGTCGCTGCTGGAGTTGGCGGCGGTGCGGATCAGCATATCGTAGGCGTTGGAGTAATACTGGCCGTAATTCTCCAGCTGGCCGCTGCTGAAGCGGTTCAGGTAGCTCAGCGCCGTGTTGCGGTCGCCGTTGACGCTGGTCAGCGCCAGCGAGAACTCGCCGCTTTTCAGGGTGGTCATCATATCCTCCGGCGCCACGGCACGGACGGCGATGCGGATGTTCAGCTTTTCGCGCCAGACGGTTTGCAGCGCCTGAGCCACCTTGGCGTTTTCGGCGGTATTTTCGTACAGCAGCGTCACCGTGTTCATATGCTCCAGCGTGGTGGGGGTATAACCGGCGCTGCGCAGCAGCTCCGTCGCCTGCTGGCACCGCTGGTCGTATTTCTCCGGATCGTTGTCGATGGCCGGGCCGTTGGCCTGACGGAAGGACTCGCCCTGAGAGGTGGTGATACCGTCGGGGATCAGGCCGTCGGCGGCGCGGAACACCTCGTCCTCCCCGCCGGCCAGCTCCGCCAGTGCGTTGCGGTCGATCACCATGGACATGGCCTGACGGACGCTCTCGCTCAAGCTGGTGGCCATCTGGTTCACCAGCACGGTCTTGACCACGGCGGAGGAAGCCTCCACCGCGCCCTCCGTCTCTCCGGCGTCCAGCACGAAGTCCACGTCGCCGCTGTCATACAGCGCCATGGCGTCGGCGGAATTGGCGGCATAGACGAACTCCAGCTGATCAGGGCCAAGGCGCCGGGCGTCATAGTACTTCTTGGCGGCGCTGGCGTTCAGGCCGTCCGCCGTCATGGACGAGACGGCGTAGGGGCCGTTGGTCAGCAGCGTGGCGGAGGACAGCGACCAGTCGGGCCGCTGCGTCGGTTCGGTATCATCGGCCGTGTCAGCGGTGTCGCCCTCCCCCTCCGGCGTCTGGGTGACGCTGGCGCGCACCGGCATGGTGGACACCGCCGTGCACACCACCGGCAGGAAGTAGGAGCAGTGACCCTCGATGACCACCACAAGGGTGCGGTCGTCGCTGGCCCAGACCTGCAGAGCCGCCGGATCGCCGGACACCGCGTCGGCATAGCCCGCCACCATGTTCAGGATGGAAGCGTGGGGGGAGTTGGTCTCCGGATCCACCAGACGCTGCCAGGCGTAAACGAAGTCGCCCGCCGTGACCTTCTGGCCGTCCGACCAGTAGATATCATTGCGGAGGGTGAAGGTATACGTCTCGGTGCCGTCCATGTTGTCGGTATAGGTATAGCTGGCGGCCTGCGCGGGGGTAAGGGCACCGGCGGTGTTGATCTTCATCAGATTTTCAAACAGCTGGGCGTCCACGGTCTTTTCCGTTTCGGTGACGGCCAGCGCCGGATCCAGCGTGTGGGGCGCGTCCACCAATGCGGCGCGGACGGTCATATGCTCCGGCTCCGCTTCGCCGCAGGCGGCAAGCGTCAGCGCCATGCACAGCGCCAGAAGCAAGGCGAGTAGTCGTTTGGTAGGTTTCATGGGTTTTCTCCTCTTTGTTGGGGCTATGTCATTGCGAGGAGCGAAGCGACGCGGCAATCCGTTTCTTTCCCGTCAGGTAAGGATACGGATTCCCACGCCAGTCTGCTGACTGGCTCGGAATGACATTTTAAGGGGGCAAGGGGGTTCTTTTTACCGATCGTAGGGGCCGATGCCCACATCGGCCCGCCGTTCACCGGAAATACCATCGTTTACCGTGCGGCGGGGTGAGGGCACCCCGCCCTACGACAAATTCGGATGGTCGGTTCGTTCACCGCGCGGGCCGTCGGGGACACCCTCTCAGGCCGCTGCGCGGCCAGCTCCCCCATAGGGGGAGCCAAGAAATCGGCATTTTCGTTGTCGTAACTGCCTAGGTTTGGCACAAAAAGCCAAAGGTACTGCCCCCTTGGCTCTCCCTTTAGGAGAGCTGTCAGCCGAATAGGCTGACTGAGAGGGCCGTTCGTAGGGCCGATACATGGCGGCTTTATATCTCACTCCGCTACCACTTCGCCGTTCTCCGTCAGCTTGGCGGAAACGATGGGGCTGCGGGTGTTGCGCTTGATATCGTCCAGCCGCATGCGGCTGGGGAAATCGCTCAGCAGCGTGTAGGCCACGCCGTGGCGCTTGGCACGGCCTGTCCGGCCGATGCGGTGGATGTAGTACTCATTCTCCTCCGGCACGTCGTAGTTGAACACGGCGTCCACGTCGTCTACGTCAATGCCCCGGCTGGCCACGTCGGTGGCCACGAACACCCGGAGCTTGCCGTCCCGGAACTGCTGCATGACGGCCTCACGCTTGCTCTGGGGAATGTCGCCGTGGATGCACTTGGCGTCCACGCCCCGCATCTGCAGGAACTTGGTGAGCCGCTCGGTATTGCCCTTGGTGTTGCAGAAGCAGATCACCCGGTCATAGCCCTCGTGCTCCAGGATTTTGGCGATGGCATCCACCTTGCCGTCGGCGGGCACCTCGATACGGTATTGTAGGATATCGGGCTTGTTCTCCCTGGTGGCCTGGACGGTGATCTCCTCGGGGTCACGCTGATAGACCCAGGAAATATCCATCACCTCACGGGAGATGGTGGCGGAGAACATGCCCAGATTCTCGCGGCTGGGGATCTTGTCCAGAATGCGGGTCACGTCGTGGATGAAGCCCATGTCCAGCATGCGGTCGGCCTCGTCCAGCACCACGGTCTTGACGGCCTTCAGCACCACGGTGCGGCGCTTCATATGGTCGCTGAGACGGCCCGGCGTGGCCACCACGATCTGGGGCTTGCGCTTCAGGGCGTTGATCTGCTTGCCGATGGGCTGGCCGCCATACAGGCACACCAGCCGCACGCCCTCGTGATACACGGCGATATCCCGCATTTCGTCGGTGATCTGCATGGCCAGCTCGCGGGTAGGCGCCATGATGACAGCCTGTACCTCCTCGCTGTCCGGATCGATCTTTTCAATGATGGGAATGCCGAAGGCCATGGTCTTTCCGGTGCCGGTAGGGGCCTTGGCGATCACGTCCCTGCCCGCCATCATGGGCGGAATGCAGCCGGCCTGTACCGGCGTGGATACGGTATATCCCTTGTTGCGGATAGCCCGCAGCGTGGCCTCGGACAGGCCGAAGCTCCCAAAATCCACCCCTTGGGTGATTTCCATAGCGTTTTCCTCTTTTTTCTCAAAAACTTCAATCATTTTTATTATATCACGGCTGTCAAGATGGGGCTGCGCTCCCCTGCCCTGCCGGCGGGGTTGGCACATATACCAGCAATTTGCCCAAAATCGGGGCGGATATTTGTACGTATCTGTGACGAAGCTTTGCTTGAAAGCGGCGGCCATAGCTGGTATACTGAATATGTATACGGCGCACCGCCCGCGGAACCCCATGGGGTTCCGGCTTTTTACAGGGACGTAAAAAGCCATACCACTTTCCCTACCGGCACTGGGACAAGCGGCGGCGCGTCGCAGAGACAGGAAACACAACGAGGAAAGAGAGGTTCCAACATGAAGAAAACGATCACCGCCCTGCTGTGTCTGGTCATGGTCCTGTGCCTGACGGCTGTGGCATGGGCGACAGGCGCACCGCCAGCACCCACTGAGGATGATATCATAGCACTGGCAAAGGGGAAGGTACAGGTCAGCTGCGAAGAGCTGAAGGTTTCTGGCGATTACACACAGGGCACCCGCCACGGCAGCCAAACCTACGACCTGGCCGCAGGCACCTTCTCCACAGAGGGCTCCACGGTAGAAGCCCCTGCTGACACCGACGGTAAGTATACCTATACCTTCCGGTTTACGGATGCAGACCCTTACATTAACCGGTTCCAGCAGGATACGGGGTATGCGCATATGAATGCTTCCTTCTTCACCACTATCACGCTGGAATACGACAGCCATAGTGGGAAATGGCAGCTGGAAAACAATGGCATAATCGAGATCAAGGTGCGTTCCTGCAGCACCGTTGCTATGCCCGCCCCCCCCTCCCCGGCGGTGATCGAAACCGGCAAGGTCACCATAATCTGCGAGAGTAATCATCATCAGCAGCAGCACAACATGCGGGAGTTCAATCTGGCCCCGGGCACCTATTACACAGATGAAACCAGCGTGTTCTGGAATGACGATTACAACAATACCGGCGCATGGTTCTGCAACGTGTACCTGCGCTATGACAATGACAGCATCAGCCGCTACACAAATCCCTTCAACCAGGCAAACGGCAAACACCTGGTGAACTACGTCAGAGGTGTGATTTGGTACGTCTACGATAGCAGCCAAGGAGAATGGGCCATCTGGACGGAAGACAACAGAGATCCCGACTCCGCCTACATCTTTCTGTGCGACCTCCCCACTGCCGCTGAGCTGGGGCTGAAGGTCAACGTCCAGTGCAAGAACGGCAAGCACACGGATAAAACATATGGCACCGCTAATCTGCTGGCCGACACCAGTCTGAGCTTCACGCCGACGACCCCCATCCACCACCTTTACCCCGGCTCCCCCTATGTGGAATATCGCTATCAGGTCTCCCTGACCGACGCCGCGGCCAACGGCTATGCGGCCAATTACGGCACCTCCGTGGGCAAGACCCATACGTGGGATAAAAACAAGGACTCCGTAACGATGTACTGGGGCATCAACGACAACGGAGATGCCTCCAACTATTCCATCGATCCGGACAATAGGGATTCCGCAGCGATCGCCGTCTACTCTGATCCGGCCACCGATCCTCCTGAGGTCGATCCCGACAATCCCGACCACAAGTGGAAGCTGGTCAGGGGCAGCAAGGACACCCTCACCGTTAACGCCACCTGTACCACCACGACCACCGGCGGCACTGGCGGCGGATCCTCCACCAAGAAGACGGAGACCACCACCGTCAAGTCCGCCACCACCTTTGACGCCGGTGTTGCCCTGTACGCCGGCCTGGGCATCCTGTCCATGATCGGCTCCGCCGTGGTGATCCGCAAGAAGAAGGAATTCTAAAAAATTTGATAACAAAAAACACCCCTTATGAACAAAAAACACCCCATAATGGGTGTTTTTTGTTATCAAGCGCCCAGCGGCGGGCCACACGGGGCCCGCCCTACGGAATGACCATCAATAGAACTCTGTAGGGGCGGGAGACTCTGCCCACCCTAACGATGACTATACCATTCCGACAGGGCAGACAGAGTCGTCCGCCCCTACAACATTCTAACGAACACTATACGCATACACGGGCCGGTGTGGGCATCGCCCCGCACGGCAGACGACCAGACCGAAAAACGGGCAAAAAGTAAGGAGGGAAGAAAACCTCTTCCCTCCTAACAAGGACACACGTCGATGACTTACTTGCCAGCGGCCACGGACTTGATCTCCTTGACCTGACGGCCATTGTAGGTACCGCATTCCGGGCACATTCTGTGAGGCAGATGCAGCGCACCACACTTGGGGCATGCCACCAGACCGGGAGTCGCCAGCTTCCAAACGGAGCTGCGTCTCTTATTGCGTCTTTGCTTCGATACTTTTCCCTTAGGGACTGCCATGTTGACACCTCCTTGGTCTTTTAACTGCCGTGAGCAGTAGTATAATAGTTCAGCTTCCGCTTACCGATCCTCCAACAGCTGGGCCAGCTTGGCAAGACGCGGATCAACCGCCTTCTTACACCGGCACGGTTCCACATTCAGATCCGCGCCGCAGCCGGGACATAAGCCCTTGCAGTCCGGTGAGCAGAGGTTTTTCGTGTCCATCTCAAGGATAAACGCAGTGCGAGCCACTTCGCCCAAGTCCACCTCGTCATGCTCCAGCAGCACGATATCCTCATCATCATCGGACTGCCGTTCCTCTGCCAGCACGCACTGGTAGGTGACGGTCTTGTCCTTGGTGAAGGGTTTTGCGCAGCGGTCGCAGACGCAGTGAAGCGTCGTACTTGCCTCCAGCGTACACAGCAGGACGCCAGCCTTGTTCCGAAGCCTGCCTTCCACAGTGACGGGCTGGGACACGGGGTAGCCGCCGCCGAACTCCATGTCGCTCAGATCCATGGTAAACTGGACATCCTGAGCGGCGTCCGGCGTATGCAGCAGCTTGTTCACATTCAAAAGCATAGTACACCTCGCAATGACACGGATAGTATTATAACGTGAAAAACAAGGGTTGTCAAACCTTTTTTGCAATTTTTCACCATATTTTTCGCGGTTTTTTCCAGCGTGGAATTCCCTTTGACATTTGTTCCGCTGTTGGGTACAATGGGAGCGATGATTTTATTGTGGGAGGTGCGCCCATGCGGGAGCTGACCATCGGAAAAAACGACGCGGGACAGCGGCTTGACCGCTTTGTATCCAAATCTCTGCCGCTTCTGCCGCCGGCACTGCTGCAGAAATACATCCGCCTGAAGCGCATCAAGTGCAACGGCGCACGGGCCCAGCGTGACCAGCGGCTCCAGGAGGGGGACGTGCTGCAATTATACATCAACGACGAGTTCTTCGACAAACCCCGTGAGGACAATCTGTTCCTGACGCTTTTCAAGCCCAGTCTCACCATCGTGTACGAGGACGAGAACCTGATGCTGCTGGACAAGCGGCCGGGGCTGGTGGTACACGCCGACGAGACGGAGAAGGTCAACACTCTCATCAACCACATTCAGGCGTACCTCTACCAGAAGCGGGAGTGGAACCCCAAGTGGGAGAACGCCTTTACCCCCGCCCTGTGCAACCGCATCGACCGCAACACCGGCGGCATCGTCATCGCCGCCAAGAACGCGGAGGCCCTGCGGATCATCAACGATAAGATCCGGGACCATGAGCTGCGGAAGTCCTATCTCTGCGTCACCATCGGCCGTCCCAAGCCCGCCGAGGGCAAGGTGGAGGGCTTTCTGCTGAAGGATGAGAAGAAGAAAGAGGTGTCCTTCTACCGCAAGCCCGTCCCCGGCGGCAAAAAGGCCATCACTTTCTATAAGACCCTGGAGACCTGGGGCCAGCTGTCCCTGGTGGAGTGCGAGCTTCTGACGGGGCGCACCCATCAGATCCGGGTGTCCATGGCGGAGCTGGGCCATCCCCTTTTGGGCGACGGGAAGTATGGAAACGGCCAGATCAACCGAAAATACGGGGAGACCCGCCAGGCTCTGTACTCCTACCGTCTGGCCTTCGATTTCACCACGGACGCGGGCGCCCTGGAATACCTGCGGGGCAAGGTGTTCACCGTATCGGACATTCCCTTTCAAAAGAAGTATTTTTCGTAAGGGATATCCCTTGACTTTTCGGGACATTTCTTTTATAGTTCTATATTGCCGAATTTCGACGAGAAAGGTTCCCCCTCAACAGAGAAAAGAGGCTGGATTTCACAAAAAATTTATTTGAAATGGGGGAGGATACATGGCAAAGGAGTTGATTCGCCTGCGGAACCTCTGCATGGCGTTCGACGACGAACAGGTTTTGAACAA
>OIXH01005051.1_pt1 | contig 10225 bp, 9 predicted proteins | sample 1587741 | NCBI WGS metagenome assembly OIXH01 (sample SAMEA3888916, study PRJEB22519) | human gut metagenome | biome: human gut; feature: human-associated habitat; material: faeces | place: Denmark | collected 2011 | reverse complement strand
TAATCCCTATTTACCGACCTATGAATATGTTCCGGACGGGGAACCGCATGTATTCGGGGACAGAGGCTATATATATGGGAGCCATGACCGGTTTGACGGAGAAATGTTCTGCCTGAATGATTCATGACAAGCAGATAAAGCTGACGGCCTTTCAACGGCTTCCAATCCACCTGATCATAATGTCCATCATCGCAAATGAAACTGGTGAAAATCAATTTCTCCGGCTCTATCTTTGCTTGATTGAGGGCGGCTATTTCAAGGCTGTCGGTCAATATGACAGGGGCCTCCGGATAAGCAGCCAACTCCTGCAAATTGAATAAGGGTAATTTCTTTTCCCCCGGAACAGCCATGCAATATCGTTGAAGAGTATGCTTGACCCGCCAACGTGTCACAGGCAGGAAATTTTTCCGCTGAAAAGTATCATCATAACATTTCAATACAGTCATAATCGTATAGTTATCTTCATCCTTGAACGGAAAAAGAAACCGTTGCGATTTCTCATACACTTTGGGTTGATATTCTAATAATGAACTTGGCAATCGCTTTGCCGAGAACATGCTTTTTAAGGAATCGTGAACACTTTCAGCTTCACTTTGTCCAGAAATGACAGGCTCGAATGGCATTGCCGAAGCAACATCTTCAAACTGCAAAAGGTGATGAGGCAAAGAGATCGGCGATAACGGCAATGTTTCAGTATGGAAAAAACGACAGATTTTCCACGGAGTATTATGGGAAGTTGATGACTCCGCCAACTGAAAAGTCGAATGCTCAGCAAAATGTTTTTTCAACTCCTCCTGAAGTTTACTGGAACAATTACGCAAAATATCTGCAGCTTTGGAGTCAGTCCAGGGAAAAGAAGGTTCCGCATTTTGTAAATTTCGCGCCAAGAGTTTTTCACATTCATTTCTCTCAAACAATGAATCTTTTATATGCCAACGTCCACTAATCTGGAAGTAGTCAGTTGTTGTTTCTGTTCTCGTTATGCAGTAACTGGAAAAATTCCAAGAATAACATACATCTACGTAGGTGTATCCGACTGTCGTGGGTGCGGGAAAAGTCGTCGGTGCAGTAATTTGAACCGACAGCGGAACAGGCAATTGAAGAGTAAGAACATTTTCATTGATACATACATTGAAAAGCGAAGACAATTCCTCCAGAGAAGCATTATCTATCAGCATGGAAGCACGCGCTTCCATGCTGATAGAGTTACGCCAGGCTGTATTTTCCGGGATATTGTCGATGGGGATAAAAGAGTTAATAAAAAACTCTTTCAGTTCATCTTGTGTATTCATCAGTAGCTCCACTCTAATAATGTACTTGGGAAAACTTTCTGGAATTTGAATTCCTTTGGATTCTGCCAGTAATCACAAGTTCTTCGAACAGGAAAAACAATCTCTAATTTTTCCAAACGTCATAGCTTACATTCACTTTACCTTCTTACATTATGGGAATGACTAGGCGGCTACTTTTGTCTGACAAAAATTTCCGGGGTATCAGGCACATATCCATGCGTTGATCCCTGATAATAGCGAATCGTCGTGGGTACCTTGAGATTGTTATAAAATACCGTTACCCCGGAAGGTGGGCAGACATAATCGCCAAGACCAACTCGCGTGATATCCACCGGACATTTGATCCGTTTGGCAAAATTGATCGGATCATAGTAATCAAGCGCTTTAACGTACTCAATGCGCCAGTCCCCGGAAATGCGTCTGAAATTCTTTTCTCCCCCCAAGTCGCAGCACCACGGAAAACCGAAACGAGCAGCCGTGACATCCGGGTCAAGGCCTGCCGCCCAGATTGCCTGAAGTCCACCTTGACTTCCTCCTTGTACAACCAATTCCTTGTTATTCCATTGTGGAAGCACCTTGACAAATTCGAGGGAACGCATTACGCGCAGCGCCATACCATTGAAATAAGCCTTTTCCGGATCGGAATTCTGTATTGGATCAAACGCATAATCTTTGCCATTGGATCTGATCGTTTCGCCGAACTTCTGATAATATGCCCTGTCTCCATTCAGTTTGTAACCGTGAGCATTGATACACAGACTGATTCGATCCACCGGTCCTCCGTTCGGAGCTTTGTCTCTCTGTGGATTATAGCCGTAACCAGCGTAATGGACTGTGATTGGAAGCGATTTATCTTTCGCTCCGACCGGAACAGTCAGATAACCGGTAACCGACTGCGGTCCGGCACAATCAATTTTAACCGCGTAAACATCGACCTTGGCATTGCTTTGCGGAAGTTTCCTCATTTCATATTTCACAGGAACGGCAGCCAGACGGGCCTTCTCGGCCGACTTGGCGTCGGTGGCCAGCTTGTTGGTCTTGGCTTCGATCTTGCCGGCTTTGGCTTCCATCCACTTGTTGAAGCGGGCTTCTGCCTCGGTTTCGGTGAACGCACCCTTGGCGACGCCGCCCAGCAGGTGTTTCTTGTACATTACGCCCTTGTACGAGAGGATAGCCCGACAGGTGTCCGTAGGTTGTGCGCCTTTCTGTAACCAATCCAGGGCTTTCCCGAAGTCCAGGTCGATCGTAGCAGGATTCGTGTTGGGGTTGTAGGTTCCCAGCTTCTCGATGAATTTACCATCACGTGGCGCTCTGCTATCTGCGGCAACGATGTGATAGAAGGCATAACCCTTCTTACCGTGACGTGCCAGACGAATTTTAACAGCCATTTGCTATAAAATTTTGTTGTAATTAATAAAAAACGCTCACCCCTTCGGGCTTTTAAGCCTGCAAATGTAGGGAAAATATTCCGCCCGGCAAAATAAATGCTGCAAAAATGCGCATTTTGCGCCTGCAAATCTGCGGTCGGGATGTCGGATGCCGCGGAAAAATGAAAAACTTTTCCTATCTTTGCATCCGCAATTCGCATGGATATGCGTCGTGTGCGTTGGTTCCGTAGCTCAGTTGGATAGAGCAACAGCCTTCTAAGCTGTGGGTCGAGCGTTCGAACCGCTCCGGAATCACATCCGGAAAACTTCCGGCCGGAGGCCGGAAGTTTTCTTTTTGCCGTCGTTTTCGATTGTCGATAAATTATCGTACTTTTATGGGTGTCGAAAACAACTGACTATGGGACGGGCGAAAGAAAACTTCAACGATGTGAATTTCAAGGATGAATCGGGCGATTTCGTGCCATTCGGAACCCGATTCGACGTGTTGCGCAATATCTTCTGGAATATTATGGACGGACATGCGCTGGTCCGGGAATCCGTGCATTGCCGCTACTCGATCGAGGCCCGGGGAAAGCGGTGTTATCTGGTCGAGGAATATAAGACCGGAGGGATTTCCGGACGCTACGAAATCCTGAACTGCACCTATGGAGAGCTGAAATGCAGAATAAACCGCAAACTGCCGGAGTGATCTGCCGTCATTCCCTCTCTTTGGCCGACGGACTGAGAAAACCGCACGGTGCGATGATTTCGTCCATGCGCTGAATCATGCGTGCCACGGCGTCGATGAACTGCGCGGCGTTCTCATAGACGGTTACGATGAGCCGTCCGTTTTCCTCGATGCTTTTGTAGCTGATTTGCCGGTACCAGGCGAGTTTCTCGGCCATGCCGTCCGCATACGACGGATTGTCCGTCATGCCGAAGTGTTCCCAGTAGAAGACCGTGTTCGTCCGTTTGTTCCGGATTGTGAAATCGGGGTATCGGGTTTGCCCCCGGGCGGTCAGCGGACGTTCGTAATAGACATCGAAATGCCGGACGGCCAGCAGCCGGTTCATAATGTACAGTTCGGCTTTCGAACGTACCGTCACGCCGTTCGACGCTTTGAACGATTTGGTCTGCGGCAGGAATCCGGGGGCGGCGTCGGGATGCGAGGTCGCTTCGTTCCGGTCGTTTTCGGTCGTCTTTTCGGGAACGCTCTTCTCTGCGGGAAAGAATCTCCACTGATACCTCGAATGGCAGGAGGTGTCAACCTCGTAATTTTTGATGAACTGCTGCATCAGGCCGCAGTCGTGCATTTTCCGCAGGAAACGGCTGAATTCGGTCGAATCGGGGATCGACTGTCGGAATTCAGGCTTGTTCTTTACGTAATCGTAAATGTCCGAAGCCCTCGCAGGTTCTTTCTCCTGCCGGAACTCGAAATACTCCGCGATGCGGCGTTTCAGTTTCAGAAGCAAACCGGTTTCGGGTGGTAACGGTTCCATATATTCGTTCGGGATTTGTTTGTGCGGCAGGGTCCGCCGCTTTCCGGCGTTCGTGCGGGCTGGGACGATATGGATAAAAAAAGCAGACCGGACGAATCTCCGGCCTGTTTTTTCGGGAAAGAGGGCCGCCGAAGCCGCTATTTGAGGTATTTGTCGAGATACATTTTCAGTTCGCGCGGCATGACGGGCTTGGTGATGAATCCGTTGCATCCCGCCTCCTCGGCGACGCGCCGGTCGGTGTCGAAAGCATAGGCCGTCTGCATGATGACGGGCAGACTGTCCGTATGGAGCCGAATCTCCTTCAGCGCCTCGATACCGTCCATCACAGGCATTTTAATATCCATCAATACGGCGTCGGGATTGTGCGATAGCGCATACGCCACTGCCTCCTTGCCGTTCTTCGCCCAGAGCAGGTCATACTCTTTCTTGAGGATTATTTCCAGCAGCTTGTAATTGCTTTCCACGTCTTCTGCAATCAGGATCAACGGCTTACGTTCGGATGTATTGTTGTCTGTCATTGTGTATTACGTTGCAGTTCCCGCAAATATAGGAAATTTTTTCCAAAACCGTCGTTCGTCAACGGTAAAATGTTCCTTCGAAATGCGTTGCGTTTCCGCATCCGTCGGTGACCGAAAGACGCACGGCGTGGGTGCGCCGCTGCGCCGGCGCGTCGAAGAAATGAACCAGCGTTCCTTTCATCGGAAAACGGTCGCAGGGAACCCATTTGCCGTCGATGTGCAGCCTCCACGAGGCGATGCCCGAGAAGTTGTCCGCGGCGCGGAACCGCACCCCTTCGGCCCGGGTGAGGTCGGCGCCTTCGGCGAAGAGCGGACGGATCGCGGGCGGCAGCGTGTCGGCTACGATCGCCAGGTCTCCGGCCGTCCGCACCGAAGCCGTCACCGCGCCGTCGGCATATGCGCCTCCGACGCAGGCCAGCGAGCCTCTGCGCGTGCGTACGGCCAGTTGGGCGCGTAGTTGCAGCGGGCGCGGCACGCTGCCGCGGAGCGTGACCTCCACGGCGCGGAAAAGGGGCGTCGCGGGGTCGAAGAAACGGTAGGCGGGCGAGAGCACGACGACGCCCGAATCCGCCTGCGGGGCCTCTCCGAGTCCGGGACGGACGAAGATCGGCTCGTAAATCGTCCCTTCGGGAATGCGGACCTCCGCCTCGCGTCCGACGCGCAGGACCGAAGTCCGGTCGGGCCGCAGCGTCACGGCCGTGGTGTCGGCCTCGGCGCGGAACTCCCCGGCGCGTCCGCGGACGGCGAATTCCAGCGTCGAGACATTGCCGCAGTCGTCCTCGGCCTCGATGCGGATGCGGCGCACCTGCCCTTCCGCCGTGCGTATCAGCCCGCGTTCCGCCATCGTCGGGTAGAAACTGTCGGGCGCGCCCTCCAGCTGGGCCAGGCGGATCGCCTCGTTGCGCGAATTGATTTGTATCGGGTAACAGCTCACGGCATCGCTGCAACGCGATATGTCGTAGGTGAAGCTGTCCATGCGGAATTCGAAGCAGGGGATGCCGTCCGCGAAGGCTGTGACGCGCCATACCCCGAAGGTGTTCCAGACATCGTTGCGGCGGTCGGTGACTTCGGCCACGAAATAGCCCCTGCGGCCTACGCCGACGGGTCCGTCGTGCGTCAGGGCGTAACGGCCTGCGGCCGTGCGGATCACGGCGTAGCTCTCCGGGACGCTGCGCACGGGCACGCCCTGCACGGTGTCGACCTCGACGTAGTGCAGGCGCACGATGCGCGGCGGATATTCGTCCCTGGGGCGGATGATTCCTTCGCGGACGGGGTTGTAGAGCCGCTGGGTCTCCGTGTCGCGGATTTCGTAATGGAGGTGCGGGCCGCCCGACGAACCGCTGTCGCCCGAGTAAGCCACCACGTCGCCCTGCTTCACGGGCCAGGTTCCGGGACCGAACCAGAGGTTCACGCCGTTCGAACGGCGTTCGTAACGCTCCCTGCGCACGTGCCGCTCGATGTCGTCGCGGAAACGCCGGAGGTGGCCGTAGACGACCGTCGTGCCGTTGCGGAGCGTGAGGTAGACGGCGCGCCCGTAGCCGCCCGCCTGCAATACCACGCGCGAAACGTAGCCGTCGGCCGCGGCCACGACCGGTTTGCCCTCCTCGGCGTCGGTCTTGATGTCCACGCCCGCATGGAAATGCCCGGGACGGATTTCGCCGAAATTGGCCGAGTAGAGCCGTTGTTTGAGCTCCCGCAGGGGGTAGATGTAGTCGTTGGGGTCGAGTTGCTGGCCTTGTGCCCCGAGGCAGGCCGTCGTAAGCAAAAAAAGTATTAGAAATCGTTGCATGTGTCCGTCTCCCTGACCATTGCCGAGGCTGCGTCCATGACGGCCTCGTAGTCGTATCCGAGCGAAAGCCCGTAGCGTATCAGTTTGGTTTTCAGTTCGTATTGCGAGGTGTATTTCACCGTCCGGGCCTTGCGTTCGAGCTGCTGCGCGAGCCGCTCGCCCATTGCCGGACGGTCGGCCTGCGACAACGCCGCGTCGATCCGTTCCTTCGAAACCCCCTTGCGTTGGAGCGCCGTGCGGATTTTGTACTCGCCCCAGCCGCTGAGCCGCAGTTTTTCGCGCACGAAGGCCTCGGCGTAGCGGCTGTCGTCGATAAAGCGGTCGCGCACCAGCCGGCCGAGCACCTGCTCGGCATCCTTTTCCGCCACTCCCCAGCCGCGCATCAGCCGCCGGGCGTCGCCCTCCGACTTTTCGGCGCGGGCGCAGAGGCGCATCAGCGCCGCGAGCGCCTCGTCGGGCGTTTTGTCGCGTTTTTTCCTTATTTCAGCCGGGTGCATACCATGCGCGGTTTTCCGAAGAGGTCCTCGCGGACCTCGGTGTCGGTGTATCCTTCGGCGCCGAGCATGCGGACGATCTCCGCCGCGGCGCGTTCGTAAATCTCGAACCAAAGACGTCCGCCGGGCGTCAGCATCTGCCGTCCCGCCCGGGCGATGGCGCGGTAGAAACGGATGGCGTCGTCGTCGGGGACGAACAGCGCCAGGCCGGGTTCGTGGTCGCGGACGTTGGGGTGCATCGCCGCGCGGTCGCTCTCGGGAACGTAGGGCGGATTCGATACGATCGCGTCGAACCGCTCCGGAAAAGCCTCCTCCAGCCCGTTCAGGGCATCGGCTTTGCGGAGCGTGACCGCCGCGCCGAGTTGTTGGAAATTCTCCGCCGCCACGGTCAGCGCGTCGTCCGAGATGTCGGCGGCGAAGACCTCCGTCCCGGGCATCCCCAGAGCCAGCGAAGCCGCGATGCAGCCGCTGCCCGTCCCTACGTCCAGCAGCCTCCGGGCTTCGCGCTCCCCGTGCAGGATCGCGTCGACCAGCTCTTCGGTTTCGGGCCGCGGGATCAGAACCCCTTCGCGCACGGCGAAGCGGCGGCCGTAAAATTCCGTGTGTCCGACGACGTATTGCAACGGCTCGCCCGCAGCCAGACGGGCTGCGGCCTCTTCCAGCCCTTCGACGGCGAGTTCCGCTTCCGGGTCGGTCAGCAGGGCCGACGGCGAAAGCCCCGAAAGCTCCGCCACGGCGGCCAGCGCGATGCTGCGGGCTTCGCGTGCGTCGTAAAGTCCCGTGAGCCGTGCGGCCAGCGCGTCGATGCTCCCGCGGCGCGTCATTGGCGGATGAAGTTGGCCAGGGCGATGGCCACGGCGGCTTCGACGACCACCGCGCCGCGCAGGGCGACGCAGACGTCGTGGCGGCCGTGGATTTCCAGCGGTTCGACCCTGTTGGTCGCCAGGTTGTAGGTGATCTGTTCGCGGCCGATGCTCGGCGTGGGTTTCAGCGCCGCGCGCACCACGATCTCGTTGCCGTTGGTGATGCCTCCGTTGATGCCCCCGGCGTTGTTGGTCGCCGTCGTGCCGTCGCAGTCGGTGAAGCAGTCGTTGTTCTCCGAGCCGCGCAGACGCGCTCCGGCGAATCCGTTGCCGAATTCGACCCCCTTGACCGCCGGGACGGCGAACAGCAGGTGGGCGATCATGCTTTCGGCCGAGTCGAAGAAGGGCTGTCCCAGGCCGAGGGGCACGCCCTGCACGCGGCATTCGACGATGCCGCCCACCGAGTCGCGGTCGGCCGCCGCGGCATGCAGCACCTCGTTGAAACGTTCGGGGTCGGTGCAGCCGCCGATCTCGGTCAGCCGGGTCGCGAAGCGGATGCTTGCGGGCAGCATCTTTTTGGCCACGACGCCCGCGGCGACCAGCGCCACCGTGAGGCGCGCCGAGAAGTGTCCGCCGCCGCGCGGATCGTTGAATCCGGCGAATTTGTGGTAGGCCACCAGGTCGGCGTGCGAGGGGCGGTAGTGGCGCATGACGGTCGAGTAGTCCTGCGAGTGGGTGTTGGTGTTGGCGAATTCGATGGTCAGCGGCGCGCCCGTCGTGTAGCCGTCGTAGACTCCCGACACGATCTGCGGTACGTCGGGTTCGCGCCTCGGCGTCGTGCCGGGCGCTCCGCTGCGGCGTCGCGCGAGGTCTTCGGCGAAGTCCTCCTCCGAGAGCGGGATGCCCGCCGGGACGCCGTCCAGCGAAATGCCTATCTGGTGTCCGTGCGACTCGCCCCAGATGGCGAGCCGGAAATTGTGTCCGAATTGGTTCATGGGCGGTTTGGTGTTTTAGACCCGAATATGTTCCAGGTCCCCGAAGAACCCGGGATAGCTTTTGGCGACGCTCTCGGCCCCTTCGATCTCCACGGCTTCGTCCGAGCGCAGGGCGGCGACGGCCAGCGACATGGCCATGCGGTGGTCGCCGTGGCTCTGCGTGCGTGCCGCGCGGACCTTTCCGCCGCGTATTTTCATCAGATCCTCCTCCGAGGTGTCGACCTCGATGCCCAGTTTGGCATACTCCTCGCGGATGGCCTCCGAGCGGTTGCATTCCTTGTATTCGAGGCGCGAGGTTCCCCGGATGACGCTCACTCCGTCGGCTGCGGCGGCCAGCGCGGCCAGCGCCGGGAACAGGTCGGGACAGTTCGTGGCGTCGAATTCGAAGGCCCGGAGCGGCCTGTGCAGGGCCGTCACCGAATCCTCCTCGTTGATCACGGCGGCTCCTGCGCGCACCAGCGCGGTGCAGATGGCCGTGTCGGCCTGCTTCGAGAGCATCGAGACGTTGCGCACGGTGACCTCTCCGGCCGTGGCGCCCGCCACCAGCAGCATCGCCGCGGCGCTCCAGTCGCCCTCGATGCTGAAATAGGTCGAACGGTAGCGCTGCCGTCCGGGGATGTAGAACTCCTCGTAGTCGCGCTGGCTGATTTCGATGCCGAAGCGCGCGGCCGTGTCGAGAGTCATATCTAAATAAGGTGTCGAGACCGCTCCGCGTACGTGCAGCGAGGTGTCGCGCCTGGCCAGCGGCAGCGCGAGCAGCAGCCCCGTGATGAACTGCGACGAGACCGACCCGTCGACTTCGGCCTCTCCGCCCTGGATCGGGCCGCAGACCTCGATGGGGAGGAATCCCCCGTTGTCGCGGACCCGCACGCCCAGCCGGCGGAGCGGTTCGAACATCATCTGCATCGGGCGGCGCAGCAGCGAGCCGCGCCCCTCGATGGTGACGGGTGTGGGGCAGAGCGATGCCACGGGCGTGAAAAGACGTGTCGAGAGGCCCGATTCGCCGACGTTGAGCACGCAGCCCTTCGGGGACAGTCCGCCTTCGATCGAGAGCGATGTGGGGTCGACCCGGCGCACCCGCGCGCCGAGCGTCTCGATACATTGCAGGGCGGAACGCGTGTCGTCGCAGAATTCGATGTTGCGCAGCACCGAAACCTCCTCCGAGAGCAGTGCCGCTGCGAGGGCACGCTGTGCATAGCTTTTCGAACAGGGCGGCGTCAGCGTGCCTTTGACGCGGCCCGGCGGAACCGTTTTATCCATATTTACTCATTAACCTCCTGTCCCTTGCGGTTTTTCATCTCCTGCGTCAGCTGATGGCTCTTCTTCAGCTCGAAATGCTGCCCGAGGTAGACCTTGCGGACCATCGGGTCGGCGGCCAGCTCTTCGGCCGTACCCGTTTTCAGGATCTTGCCCTCGTAGAGCAGGTAGGTGCGGTCGGTGATGGCCAGCGTCTCGTCGACGTTGTGGT
>OIXH01005045.1_pt1 | contig 10236 bp, 9 predicted proteins | sample 1587741 | NCBI WGS metagenome assembly OIXH01 (sample SAMEA3888916, study PRJEB22519) | human gut metagenome | biome: human gut; feature: human-associated habitat; material: faeces | place: Denmark | collected 2011 | reverse complement strand
GCCCGTCGTGATAACGCCCTCCTTGACCTCCATTGAGCCCAGGGAGGTGTAGCGTCTTATCTGCGACTTGACCCTTGCCATCAGCTCGAGCGGGTTGAAGGGCTTCGTCACATAATCGTCCGCCCCGAAAGAAAGCCCCGTTATCTTGTCGGTGTCCTCGCTCTTGGCCGAGAGCAGGATTATCGGGATATTGTGCTTCTTCCGCAGCGTCAGCGTGGCCTGGAGGCCGTCCATACCGGGCATCATTATGTCGAGGATAACGCAGTGCACCTCGTTATTCGTGACCTGCTCGATCGCCTGCCTGCCGTTCTCGGCTCGCAGGACGTTGTAGCCCTCCAGCTTCAGATAGATCTCGACCGAGTCGAGTATGGCGACGTCGTCGTCGCAAACAAGGACGGTATACATATCTTTTTCACCTCAAAAAAATCAGATCCCCACGAAACAATTGCATTATACAGCCCGTGAATTACAAACAAGGCGGTAAAAGTGTTACAAATTTATTACGAATCGCCGCGGGGGCGTCTTTCATCACTCATTATACTATTTTTCAGTCAATTATTCAAGCATGACCGAAAACGGTTGAAATGACGGGCAAAGTATGGTAATATATTTGTATAAAAAAAAAGAGAGGACGTTTTATGCTTACTCAGATATTAGGCTTCTTTACCGCGATTCTTATTTTTATCGTCAATACTTTTCCGATGTACCCCGGCCCCGACGTGCTCCATCAGGGCATCAACCCCGACCCGAGACCTTATGTGCAGCACAGCGGCACGGCGGGCTATATCTTTAAGGAGGGCGACGTTGAGCTGCCGTTCCGCCTTGTCAAGCCCGAGAACATAGAAGAGGGCAAGACCTACCCGCTCGTCGTCTATCTCCACGGCTCCGGCGAGAGAGGCAAAAACAATATCGCACAGATGCAGCGCTCGCTGCTCAGGGGCATCAAGAAGCACGGCGAGCCCTGCTATATCATCATGCCGCAGGTGTTCGAGGACAAGACATGGACGAGCGACGGCTACGACGCGGCGCTGACACGGCTGATAGAATATATGCTCAAGCTCTATGCCGTCGACTCCGACCGTATCTATATCACGGGCATCTCCATGGGCGGAGCGGGCGTGCTTGACCAGCTCCTGCGCCACCCCGGCAAATACGCCGCCGCCATGCCCGTGTGCGGCTACACCGACGTCGAGGATCTGACCGCCTTTGCGGGCACCCCGATGTGGCTCGCCCACAACTCGGGCGACAAGACCGTTTTCGTTGATTACTCAAGGAATATCTACGCCGCCGTCAAGGATATCTCCGAGGCGAAATACACCGAGTATGACAGAGCGGGTCACAACGCATGGGACAGGTTCTATTCCGACCCCGAGGTGTGGAATTGGGCATTCTCAAAGACTCTTTGAACATATACCGAGGCTATCTGCGTTTCGGGTGAGAAAATAACGCAAAAAATTCGCCTCCGTGCTACAAAATTTGCCGCACGGGGGCGTTAGTATTTTACCGTGTAAAATAAAAATGCTCCGCCTGTGATTTTAGCGGAGAAAGTGCCATATACTTTCATTAGATAATCAGGCAGAAAATCAAAACATAATTATTTGGAACGGTGATCGGAAATGAAAAAATTCAAACCGGAGGGTCAGCTGATATCAACTGAGGAGAACAAAAAGAGGGTCTCGAGCGCAGGCGCTCTGCATGACGCATTCTACAGCGGCGCTCCCGTCGAGTGTCGGGTGCTGCGCTGCGACGCGGAGCATAATCTGCACGTCGACCTCGGCTGCATGAAAGGGATAATTCCCCGCTGCGAGGGGGCGCTCGGCATCGAGGACGGCTCGGTGAGGGATATTGCGCTTATCTCGCGGGTCAATAAGCCCGTGGTCTGCGCCGTGACGGGGTTCGCATCAACTCCCGAGGGCGAGAATTACGCCCTGCTCAGCCGCCGCAAGGTGCAGCAGGAATGCGCCGACGAATATATCTCGACCCTGCGCCCCGGCGACGTAATACCCGCGACCGTCTCCCATATTGAGGGCTTCGGCGTATTCTGCGATATCGGGGCGGGCATCAACGCCCTAATGCCGATAGACGGCATCTCCGTGTCGAGGATCCCGCACCCGTCGGCGAGATTCACTGCGGGGCAGAGCATTTACGCCGTCGTCAAGAGCATCGACTCCGACGGCAGGATAACCCTGAGCCACAAGGAGCTGCTCGGCACATGGGAGCAGAATATCTCGAAGCTCAAAGTGGGCGAGACCGTGCCCGGAATAGTCCGCTCGGTCGAGAAATACGGCATTTTTGTGGAGCTTGCTCCGAATCTTGCGGGGCTTGCCGAATTCTCTCAGGGGGTCGAGGCGGGCTGCCACGCCGGGGTATACGTCAAGAGCATTATCCCGTCAAAGATGAAGATAAAGCTGATAATCGTCGACTCCTTTGCGGCGGATTACCCAGTAGAGCCGCCCGAATACTATATCACGAGCGGCCATATCGACCGATGGGTCTATTCGCCTGAGGAGAGCGAAAGGCTCATAGAGAGCGTATTTGACTGATGATCCTGCCGCCGCCAACCACGGTTTCGCCGTCATAGATAACGGCGCTCTGACCGGGGGTTATCGAGCGCTGCGGCTCATCGAATATCGCCCTGAAGCCGTCGCCCTCGGGGATTATGAGGGCGGGCTGCTCCTTGGCCCTGAAGCGTATGCGTACGCTTGCCCTGAACGGCTCGGTTACGGCGTCGCGGTCGATTAGATTCAGCCTGTCGGCAACGAGACCGATGCCGTATTGAGCGCCGTTCTCACCGATGACGACTGCGTTGCGCTCCGAATCAAGCCCCGTGACAAACATCGGCTTGCCGTAGGCGCCGAGACCCTTGCGCTGACCGACCGTATAATTTATAATTCCGTTGTGAGTGCCGAGCACGTTGCCGCTGCCGTCCACAATATCGCCGGGGGGCGAGGTTACGCCCAGCGAGGCGAGGTAGGCGGAGTAATCGTCGTTCGGCACGAAGCATATCTCCTGGCTGTCGTGCTTTTTGGCAACGGGCAGCCCCGCGCTCTCGGCAATGGCTCTTATCTGCGTTTTATCCATGCCCGCAAGCGGGAAAACGGCTCGCGAGAGCTGAGCCTGAGTGAGACGGTAGAGGAAATAGCTCTGATCCTTGACGCTGTCTGCCTTTTTGAGCAGGAAGCGGCCGCCGCTTTGCTCGATCTTGGCGTAGTGACCCGTTGCGAGGGCGTTGCAGCCCTTTGAAACGGCATAGTCGAGCATTGCGCCGAATTTAATAATCCCGTTGCACTCTATGCAGGGGTTCGGAGTCCTTGCGGCGAGGTATTCGCCGACGAAAGGCTCGATTATCTTCTCTTTGAAAAATTCTCTCAGGTCGAGCACCTCAAGCTCTATCCCGAGAGCCTCGGCAATTCGGCGGGCGTCGGCAATGTCGGCGTCGGCGAGCGAGCCTTGCTTCAGGCGCAGGGTGATGCCCATCACCTCGTAGCCCTGCTCGCGCAGCAGATAGGCGGCAGTGCAGCTGTCGACCCCTCCGCTCAGACCCACGGCGATCTTCTTCATATTTATCCCTCCGTTTCGGGAAATTCAATTGAATATAACATCAGCCGCCCCGTTTTTCGAGGCGGCTTTCGGTTTTTATTTCACACGCAGCCAGACCTGCATATCGCTCTCGCCCCTGTTGGCGTAGGCGAAATACGGAATGAGATTTATCTCCCTCTCCGTGGTCGAGGCGGGCGAATAGTTGCGGTAAAGCTCGTCGAACGGAGCCTCCTCAAAGCCCGTGGCCTTTACGGTGTACGCCTGCATCTCTGCATTGTAGCGCAGACCCGCTTCAAGGTCGGAGTCGAGCAGGAGCGTGTCGAGCGGCACGTTGCCGTTGTCTATCTTCTCGGCGCAATAGACTATCGGCCCTCTGCAAAGGGCGACCCTGCCGAGATCCGCCTGAACGGCGGGGTTCGCAGTTACAAGGCGGCAGTCCATGTCAAGATAGAGCTTGAGGTTCATTTCGTCGGAGTCAATATCAATATAGATATAGCCCTTGACGGTCTCGCCGAGATATTGTTTGCCGTTTATCGCCACATAGTCGCACCAGCCGGGCACTCTGACGGCGAGGCGTTTGCCCTTCATGCCGCTTATGGTGAAGAGGATATCTCCCTCGTTCGGGTATTCGGTTTTTTGAGTTATCTTAATGCCGTCGAATTCCGCTTCGCTCTCAAAATAGTGGTGAACATATACGGTGCCCTCGTCATAGCTGTAGAGGAAGTCGCCTATTGAAGCGATAAAGCGGGCGATATTCGGCGGGCAGCAGGAGCAGTCAAAGACCTCGGCACGCTGAGTGAGGAGCTTATCCTTGCGCTCATAATACTCTGCGCCGAGCCTGTGTCGCTCGAGATTTATTTCAAGGGGATTCACATAGAAGAAGGAGTTGCCCTTGAGCGAAACGCCCGCGAGAGCGCAGTTATAAATAGCGGTCTCGGCGATGTCGGCGTATTTGGAATTCGGGTCGACCAGGCTCATGCGCCTTGCAAAGAGGGCGAGACCTATAGAAGCGCAGGTCTCGGAATACGCAAGGTCATTTGGCAGGTCATAGTCCTCGGTGAATCTCTCGCCGTAGGCGGTGGAGCCGATGCCGCCGGTGATATACATACGCTTTTGAGCGATGCTGTTAAATACTCTGCGGCAGGCTTCGAGCAGCTCGCTGTCGCCCGTCCTGAGAGCAAGATCGGCCATTGCGCTGTAGAGATATACCGCGCGCACGCTGTGACCGACCGCGTCGCTCATTTCGCGCACGGGCATATGGCACTGCGAATAATCGAGGCTTATGTAGTGGACGTTGTCCTCGTCCTTTTTGCTCGTGCCGCGTTTGTCAACGAAGAATTCCGCAAGGCGCAGATAGCGCTCGTCGCCTGTGCAGTCGCTGAGCCTGACAAGCGCCAGCTCTATCTCCTCGTGGCCGGGGGTGGTGAACTGAGCCGAATCCTCGGTGACAAAGACTCGCTCGATATAATCGGCGTAGTCGCACATCAGGTGAAGGAATTTATCCTTGCCCGTGGCTTCATAATATGCGACAGCGGCTTCGATGAGGTGACCCGCGCAGTAAAGCTCATGGAGCAGGCGGTTGGTGAAGCGGTTCTCGGGCTCGCAGACGGTGAAATAGATGTTGAAGTAGCCGCAGGGATCCCTGTGCTTCTCAATAAGGTCGACAACGCCGTCAACGATGGTCTCAAGCTCCTCGTCGGGGCATTGGCGCACCGTGTAGGCGACAGCCTCTATCCATTTCGCGACGTCCGAATCCCAGAAGAAATGGGGCTTGTGCTCCATGCCCTCGTGCCAGTCGCAGTTGAATGCGGCGAATCTTCCCGTCTCGCTGAATCGCTCATAGACGGCGGGGATCGTCACGTTTTTGTTGATGTCAAAGCGGTTTTTCCAGAAACCGCCGAGTTTAACTTTATCATAGGTGACAGCTTTCATATTGTTACCGCTCCTCAGCGTGATTTGGGCTTCTTACCGTCGGCGGACTTGTCGCCGAGCTCGATGAGCATATAAGAAGCAGTCCAAACGATCAAAAGAATGAAAATTATTAAAAGTCCGTTGTGGAAGCCGCCGAGCATCAGCTTGTCAATGCTGACAACGCCGCCGATAAGGGCGGTAATGAGGCTCGAGCCGCCTATGGCGCTGACGATGTTGACCGTGCCGTCGACCACGTCGCCCGCCGCGGAGTTGAAGCAGGCTATCATCACTATCGTCGCAGCGAGACCGACTCCAGCCGCCGCAAGGACGGGGATGCGTTTGCCGCTGCAAATGGAGAAAATGATGATAAAGAGCGCCGCCAGAGCCGCAACGCCGAGGGCGACCGCCGCCGCAATGAGCCTTGCGTTGAGCGGGGCAAGCCCCTCGGGCCAGGTGAAGCCCTTGTCGGATTTGACAAGGCTGCTCAGCGGGTCGTTGCCGGTGAAGATATCAATTATTCTTTTGAGCGAGATGCTCTCCTCAAGGCCGTATTTGGCCAGCGAGGTGGACGCTCTGAAAAAGATGAGGTCGAGGAAGAAAACGGCGGGGAAAAACAGCGCCGCAAGAATTATATTCACTATCCTATACAGATATTTCATTTAGGCGCCTCCTAAAATTATTTCCAAGAGGAGTTGAGAGCCACGGTGCGGTTGAATACGAGCTTGCCGGGCTGCGAGGTCTTATCCACGCAGAAGTAGCCCTGGCGCATGAACTGGAAGGTGTCGCCGCACTTTGCGTCCTTGAGACCGCCCTCGACAAGGCAGCCGCTGAGGATCTCGAGCGAATTCGGGTTCAGATTATCGAGGTAATCGACGCCCTCCTCGCCCGCGGGGTTCTCGGTGTTGAACAGACGGTCGTAAAGGCGTATTTCGCACTCTGCGCAGTCCGCGGCGCTGACCCAGTGGAGGGTGCCCCTGACCTTCCTGCCGTCGGGTGCGTCGCCGCCCTTGGTGGCGGGGTCATAGGTGCAGTGCAGGCAGGTGATGTTGCCGTCGTCATCGGCTTCCCAGCCGGTGCAGGTGACGAAATACGCGCTCTTGAGGCGAACTTCATTGCCGGGGAAGAGCCTGAAATATTTCTTCGGCGGCTCAACCATGAAGTCGTCGCGCTCGACGAATATCTCCCTTGAGAAATGCACCGTCCTTGTGCCGAGCTCGGGCTTGTCGGGGTTTATCTCGACCTCGATGGCCTCGGTCTGACCCTCGGGGTAGTTGTCGATGATGACCTTGAGGGGCCTGAGCACCGCCATGGCTCTGGGGGCGTTGGCGTTCAGGTTATCTCTGACGCAGGCCTCGAGCAGGCCGTAATCGACAACGCTGTAAGCCTTTGAAACGCCGATCCTGTTGATGAATTCGCGGATAGCCGCCGCGGGGTAGCCCCTGCGCCTCATGCCGCAGAGGGTGACCATTCTCGGGTCGTCCCAGCCGTCAACGATGCCTTTTTTGACCATTTCAAGGCACTTTCTCTTGCTGGTCACGCAGTAGTTGATGTTGAGGCGGGCGAATTCTATCTGTCTCGGCGGCTCATCGAAGCCGATCTCCTTGATGAACCAGTCGTAAAGAGGTCTGTGATTCTCGAATTCCAGCGAGCAGAGGGAGTAGGTAACGCCCTCTTTTGCGTCCGAGAGGGGATGAGCGAAGTCATACATCGGGTAGACGCACCATTTGGCGCCGGTACGGTGGTGTTCGCGCTTGAGTATGCGGTAGATGACGGGGTCGCGCAGGTTGAGGTTGCTGCTTGCCATGTCGATCTTCGCCCGCAGGACGTGGCTGCCCTCTTCAAATTCCCCCGCGGTCATCTTCGCGAAAAGCGCGAGATTCTCCTCGACGCCGCGGTTCCTGTAGGGCGAATCGACGCCGGGCCTCGTCAGCGTTCCGCGGTTCGCGCGGATCTCGTCCGCGTTCTGATCGTCAACATAAGCTTTTCCGGCCCTGATGAGCTCCAGCGCCCACTCATAGAACTGCTCGAAATAGTCGGAGGCATAACGCAGCTCCGCCCAGTCAAAGCCGAGCCATTTGACGTCCGCCATGATCGCCTCGACATACTCCGTCTCCTCCTTCGCGGGATTCGTGTCGTCGAAGCGGAGATTGCATTTTCCGCCAAATTGTTCCGCCATGCCAAAGTTGAGACAGATGGATTTCGCGTGCCCGATATGGAGATAACCGTTGGGCTCGGGAGGGAATCTCGTGATCACCCCTTTGACCGTGCCGTTTTCGAGGTCTTTGGTTATTATCTCTTCGATAAAATTCTGGTTTTTGTTTTCTGAAGCCATTAGGCCGCCTCCAATTGTCTATTAAAGTTTTTCAAGATATAAATGCAAAATATTCTCCGGAGATTCCGGAGATATCAATAATGAGAGATATGATAATGCAATAAGGAACTCAAGGGAATAGCTTCCCTGGCTAAAAACGGTAAATTTATTTTTTGCGAGCTCCGCGATGCCGACGCCGCCGTAAAAGGACGGGTTCTTCCTGCCGCGCGCGCAGGAACTCGCGGCGATGACAAGCGGCCTGCACCCGTCGTCCGGAAATACTTCAGCCATCAGGCGGTGCAGCCGCTGCGGCATGTTTCCGGCGCCATATCCGGCGAGGATGATTATCTTTCGTGGTTCAAAACGCGGCAAAGCGGCCGGGTGCAGAACGACAAGCTCCATCTCTCCGGCGGCTCTGCGCCAGTCGCCATCTTTCGGCATGGAGATCCGGCGGCCGTAATTACGCGGCGCGGCTCCGCGCCCGGTCGACGTATAGGCGGCAAGCGCTTCGGCGTCCTCTTTATGGACGAACGGCCCCTCATAGTTTGCCCCGTCAAAGTGGATATATACGCCGCAGTCCGTTTCACAGAGAAGAGAGGCCGCGCCGCAGAGGTTCGTCTCGCCATCAAAGTCCGGGGCCTCAGGCGTCCGCTGGCTGCCGGTAAGCACCACGGCGGCGGCCGGGTCGGCTGTCAGTGAGAGCCAGGCGGCGGTATAGGCCATGGTGTCGGTCCCGTGGATCACGAGGATCTTAGTTACGCCCCGCGATACGGCTTCGTTTATCTTCTCCGTAAGCCGCATCCATTCAGCCGGCGAAATGTCTGAGCTGTCGCATCCGGCGTCTCCGAAAATAAGATCCACGCTGTAAGAATATCCTTTTTCGCGGAGGAACTCCCCCGCCTTTCGCAGAACGCCGAGCGCCGCCTCCGCGTCAGGAACGGCTCCGCTGCCGTGGTCCAGGGAGACGATAGTGCCCCCGGTGGAAATTATCAGTACGTCTTTCATCAGAACGACGCGGCCTCTTGTGAGAGAAGTATGCCCTCGTACCAGAGCAGCAGCATGGCGGCCACCGTCAAAATGGGGATGAGGCTGCCCCTTATCGGCTTCGGCAGCCTGTTTTCCGCGCACTGTACCGTGATCCAGCAGGCAGGCACCAAAATGAGGCGCGCGGCTGCGACCGCGAGCCAGAAGATGATGAAGTTAAGCGCCTGGCCGCGCCACGAAATGCCGAGCCCTTCGCTTATCGTGGCGATCATATCCGACGGGAACAGTATGTAGGTTACAAGAGAGATCACGATAAAGGCCCGGAAGACCGACCATATTTGCAGCATTCCCCGCGGCGCGCCCGCGTACTCCGGCGATTCACCGTGCATAAAGAGGGCGCTTCCCGCGGAGATACTCCTGTGAGGGATCTGGCTCAATATCACGAATACAAAGAGTATGACGCCGCATATGCCCCATTGCGACATAGAGGCGAAGTGTCCGGTCATGGAGAAGGAGTTCAGGCTGAAAGGGTCGCTGTCGAGGCCGTTCTTCGTGAAGAACGAGGCCAGCGAGGCGCAGCAGGCCATGAGCGGCACCAACAGCCGCAGCATGCCGCGCATCTCGCTGCGGGCGATCTCGTTGCCGGTCCCCGACCCGAGAGCGTAAAGCGAGATAAGCGCGAATATCTCCGAAAGCAGCATGAACTGCACCAGCTGGATAATATCGGAGCCGTTGTCGATGATGGGAATAAACGTGCAGTACGGCAGGCTCGCGCAGACCGTCATCAGCGAAGCGACCGCCAAAGCGGGAGCGTAGAGGGCGATATTGACCGAGGCACTCTCCGGCAGCCCGATCTCCAGGCGAAAGATGGCGCGCAACCCTCTCACAGCGGGCGCGCCGTCCTCCAACCGCCGCTTCCTCAGCATGATCGAAATCGATAGCAGGTAAAACTTTTCCGTCGCGATCGCCGTGACGAGCGCAAATCCCATCAGCAGCCAGGCGTTGAAATATTTAAAGATCATCGAAAAAAAATCAATCATTGTAAATCACCCTAAAAATATTGCGGTCACAAACAGTATCAAAAGCGCCGCGATCCCGAAGAGGCCGCAGGAGGGAAGCTCTCCCCACGGCTCGATAAATATCCGGCTGAAGCCGGCGATGAAGCGCTCCACCGGCAAGACGCCGGAGTGCTCCTGCATGTTGTGCGCCGGCTCGGGAAAGAGCCTGCCGCCGCGGCGCCTCACGGCAATATTGACGACTAACCAGGCGACAAGCGCGGAGAGGAGAAAAACCAGCAGCCACCGGTACACGTCCCAGATGAAGAATCCCGTTGAAATTCTGAAGGCCATCATTATTTACTTACCTCCACAGGCGTCAGGTCGGACGGGGCCGTGCGGTTGATCAGCGATTCGACGGAAGGCGCCACCGACTCCTCGAATAGCTCGCCGGGCAGCACGGTCGTCGTGATAAAGAGCATCAACAGCAGGAAC
>OIXH01005043.1_pt1 | contig 10237 bp, 8 predicted proteins | sample 1587741 | NCBI WGS metagenome assembly OIXH01 (sample SAMEA3888916, study PRJEB22519) | human gut metagenome | biome: human gut; feature: human-associated habitat; material: faeces | place: Denmark | collected 2011 | reverse complement strand
GTGAGATCTCTTGCCTGATTTGCAGCAAGGACAATGTTCTTATTATTCGGGAAAATGTAGATGGTGTCTGCATTTACCTCTTCGATGGCATTCAGCATATCCTCTGTACTTGGGTTCATGGTCTGTCCGCCTTCGATAACATAATCTACACCTAATTCTCTGAAAATGTCATTCAGTCCGTCTCCAACGGATACACTGATAAAACCATGTTCCTTATGCGGCATCTCTTCTGCCTGTTTTTCAGCTTCTTTTTGTTCCTGGGCCTTACGGTCTGCATCACGGATCACACGCTCATTATGTTCTTCTCTCATGTTGTCAATCTTCATGCGGGTAAGTGAGCCATACGTCAACGCCTTCTGGATAGCCAGTCCCGGATCATTAGTGTGTACATGGATCTTCACTATATCCTCATCCGTCACACACACAATCGAATCACCAATAGACTCTAAATACGCCTTAAACTCCAGTTCATCCTGTCTCGAAAATTTCTTCTCAAGCATAATAATAAACTCCGTGCAGTAGCCATATTTAATATCTACATCGGCAATCGCTTCCGTTTTGGCACCGGCAGGAACAGACGGAACCATCCCTTCATCTGTCTTGATGTCATAATTCACATTTTTTCCAAGGAGACAGTCATATGCACCTTCAAGAATAGTCAGAAGACCCTCTCCACCAGAATCCACCACGCCGGCCTCTTTCAGTACAGGCAGCACATCTCTCATGTAAAGTACTACTGAATTTACCAGTTCAATAATATTTTCTGTTCCATCACAGATCTGCAATGCCTTCTCAGATCCCGCTCTGGCCACTGTCAAAATAGTTCCTTCCTTTGGTTTCATAACCGCCTTATAAGCTGACGCAACAGCGTGTTCAAAAGCCTTTGTAAGAACTTGAACATCCACTTCTTCTGCTTTCTTTATTTCTTTTGTAAAGCCACGCAAAAGCTGGGAAAGAATGACTCCTGAGTTTCCTCTTGCTCCTCGCAGGGAACCACTGGATATTGCTTTACAAAGCTGCTGCATGTCGGCATCTTCCTCCAGTGCAGCTACTTCCCGCGCCGCTGACATAATCGTCATAGTCATATTGGTTCCTGTATCGCCATCCGGCACAGGAAAGACATTCAGATCATTAATTATTTCCTTTCTGGCATCCAGGGCATTTGCCCCGGCCAGAAAACATTTTCGTATATCTGCGGTGCTCAATGTTCTGATTATCACTGTTTTATTCCTCCAAAATCATTTGATTATCTGAATTATTCAACACTAATTAATAACTCTGACACCCTCTACGCATACTACAATTTTGCCAACTTCCATTCCCGTAAACTCTTCAACCTTGTATTTCACATTATCAACCAGGTTTTCTGCCACTGCCAGGATACTAACTTCATATGCCACAATGATATGAAGTTCGATCACAAGTTTATCATTCTGGATCGACACTTCTACTCCGTGACGGAGATTATCCTTGCGAAGCAGTTTTACGATGCCGTCTTTCACACTGACAGATGCCATTCCCACTACACCATAACACTCAACAGCCGCAGACCCGGCATACTTTGCCAGTACATCCTCGTCTACGATGATTTTTCCCATATCTGTATCCATTTGTCCCTTCATATGAATCCTCCATTCTATAAAGCACTCTAGCATAATTATATTTATTTTACACTAAAACATACAAAATTGCAATTACAGGGCAAACTTTTTTTACCTTTTGCATACATTGATAAAAAGGATCCCGCTAAAGGGCAGGTGGTGCCATGAAACAATTATTGGGCTTCGTACTCATATGGATCGGCATCGGCATGTGTATCATGCTGTTTTTGCGCAATAGCTTCATCGCTCTGTTTATTATCGTATTCTGCCTCTGGGTCGGTTACAAACTTTTTTCCTGCAAATAGCCTGTTTCATATTTTGCCCAAAAGAAAAGGGACTGCCTGTAAACAGTCCCTCATCATCACACATTTAATCTCTATGCTCTTTCAACTTTTCCAGAACGCAGGCAAGAAGTACAAACATACATCTTCTTTGTACCACCGTTTACCTTTACTCTTACAGATTTCAAATTCGATTTCCAAATCTTATTGCTTCTTCTATGAGAGTGGCTGACAGCGTTACCGAAATGTACGCCTTTTCCACATACTGCACATTTTGCCATGACGTTGCACCTCCTCGTACATTACTAGATTCACATTATATAGTGAACCCACAACAATCATATTCTAGCAGATGGCGTCGTATAATGCAAGGAAAAATTAAAAAAATTATAAAAAACAAAAAGAAAGGTTTTCTTTTACTATAAAAACAGTTATAATAACCTAGAATATATATGTGCAGTATATGTGTGCAAACATGATATGGAGGTAAATAGATGAAGGGAACGATGAATACCCAGCTTGGAAGAATCGTCATTGATACGGACGTAATTGCAACATATGCAGGCTCCGTGGCAGTTGAATGTTTCGGTATTGTTGGAATGGCGGCTGTCAATATGAAGGATGGTCTTGTAAAGCTGTTGAAAAAGGATTACTTAAATCATGGTATTAATGTCACACTGGACGAAGATAATAAGATTACCATTGATTTTCATATGATAGTAGCTTACGGAGTAAGCATTCTTACGATTTCTGAAAATCTGATGGAAACCGTAAAATACAAAGTAGAAGAGTTTACCGGAATGCAGATTGATAAGATCAACATTTTTGTTGAGGGCGTCCGTGTGATTGATTAAGGAGGGTAAACAGTTGGAAATCAGTACAATAGATGCTTCCCAAGTAGCAAAGATGTTTTTAGCTGGTGCAAAGAATTTAGAAGCAAAAAAAGAATGGATCAATGAATTGAATGTATTTCCGGTCCCTGATGGTGATACCGGTACAAATATGAGCATGACGATCATGTCTGCCGCAAGAGAGGTCAGTGCATTAGACAATCCTGACATGAAATCCTTATGTAAGGCCATCTCTTCCGGTTCCCTGCGTGGTGCGCGCGGTAACTCCGGTGTTATCTTATCCCAGCTTTTGCGCGGATTTACCAAGGGTGTCGCAGAATACGATGAAATTGATGTCATGATCTTAAGTGAGGCTTTGCAAAAGGCAGTCGATACTGCATACAAGGCAGTTATGAAGCCAAAAGAAGGAACCATTTTAACGGTTGCAAAAGCAGGAGCCCACAGAGCATTAGAGTTAGCAGAAGAGACCGATGATCTGGTATATTTTGTCAGTGAGGTCATCAAAGAAGCGGACCGCATGCTGCAAAAGACTCCGGATATGCTTCCGGTCTTAAAACAGGCCGGTGTGGTAGATTCCGGCGGACAGGGCTTAGTGGAAGTCTTAAAAGGTGCAAATGATGCACTTCTTGGCAAAGAAATTGATTATACGATCGAAGGTGCTGCATCCGCAGGAACCGTGACAAAGATCACACCACAGGCAGAAGCAGATATCAAATTTGGTTATTGTACAGAATTTATCATTATGCTGAACAAGCCGATGACTGACAAACAGGAACGTGATTTCAAATCCTATTTAGAGTCGATCGGAGATTCTATCGTAGTCGTAGCAGATGACGAGATTACCAAGGTTCATGTACATACGAATGACCCTGGTCTTGCAATCCAGAGAGCGTTGACGTATGGTGCATTGAGCAGAATGAAGATTGACAATATGCGTGAGGAGCATCAGGAAAAACTGATCAAAGATGCTGAAAAACTTGCGCAGCAGCAAAAAGAAGAAGAGGAAGAAGCCAAAAAACAGGCAGAACAGGAAGGACCTGTCGAAGAAAAAGACATGGCGTTTATTTCCGTGTCCATCGGAGAAGGGATCAATGAGATTTTCAGAAGCCTCGGTGTCGATGAGATCATCGAAGGTGGTCAGACCATGAACCCAAGCACCGAAGATATATTAGAGGCGATTGAAAAAGTTCATGCAAAATCCATTTTCATCCTTCCGAATAACAAGAATATCATTTTAGCAGCAAATCAGGCAGCAACCTTAGTAAAAGAGAAACATGTCATTGTCATCCCGACAAAGACCGTACCGCAGGGAATTGCCGCACTGATCAACTATATTCCTGAGAATACACCGCAGGAAAACGAAGCTGCCATGAAAGCAGAGATTGAGAACGTAAAGAGCGGTCAGGTTACTTATGCCGTGCGTGATACGATCATCAACGAAAAAGAGATCAAGCGTGGGGACTATATGGGAATCGGCGACAGTGGTATTATTTCTGTCGGCAAAGACCGTGATGAGACCTTAAAAGAAATGCTTTCTAAATTAGTAGATGAGGACTCAGCATTGATCAGCCTCTACTATGGCGATGAGATTACCGAAGAAGAAGCCGAAAAAGTAGGCGCTGAACTTGGTGAACTTTATCCTGATTTAGATGTAGAAGTAAATTATGGCGGACAGCCGGTTTACTATTATGTAATTTCCGTGGAGTAAACAAACGATGAACTTAGATTCGCAGATTCGAGAATTAAAAGGCGTCGGAGAAAAAACAGAAACATTGTTTCAAAACTTAGGAGTATACACCGTGCGTGATATACTCCTTCATTTTCCACGCGAATATCATAAATTTGAGCAGCCAAAAAGTGTCGATGAAATATCCGAAGGAACCGTAATCGCAGTCCTTGGCAGGATCAAAAAGACACCCTTAGTCCGTCGTAACGGAAGAATAGCAGTCACGAGCACACAGATCGAAGGCAGGGAAAAAATCCTTTCTCTGATCTGGTTTCGAATGCCTTATTTAAAAAACACGTTAAAACCGGGCATGCAGTATGTATTTTACGGAATTGTGAAAAAACGTAAAAACCAGCTGATCATGGAACAGCCAAAGATCTATACGATCACACAGTATCAGGAGCTTTCCGACAGTCTTCAGCCGGTCTATGTATTGACGAAAGGACTGACAAACAATCTTGTGCGTAAGATGGAAAAACAGGCATTAGAATCCATCTGTCTGCTGGATGATTTTTTACCGGAAAAACTGAGAAAAATACATGATTTTTGTGAATATGGACAGGCTGTAAGGCAAATGCATTTTCCGGACAGTGAGTATGCTTTAAAAAATGCGAGAAACCGTCTGGCATATCAGGATTTTTTTGAATTTATCCTGATGATGCAGATGTCAAAAGAGCAGCGTGTCACCGCAAAAAATCAGTTTACCTTTGAAGAAAACGGAATCGTAGAACAGATCATTTCCAAACTGCCTTATCCGTTAACCGGTGCGCAAAAGCGGACGATCGACTGCATTCATAACGAAATGCGTGGAGATTATGTGATGCAGCGGCTGATCCAGGGAGATGTCGGTTCCGGTAAGACCATCGTTGCATTTTTAGCCATGATCGATGCGGCATCCAATGGCTACCAGTCTGCCATCATGGCACCGACAGAGGTACTTGCAAGACAGCACTATGAGAATTTTACACAGATGTGCCTGGACTATGACTTAGACTTTCCGGTGATCCTGCTGACCGGCTCCATGACGGCAAAGCAGAAAAGGGATGCCTACGAAAGGATGTTGCTATATCCAAACGCACTGATCGTCGGAACACATGCTTTGATCCAGGAACGCGCCGTCTATGAAAATCTTGCACTTGTCATCACGGATGAACAGCACCGCTTTGGTGTCAGACAGCGGGAAACACTTGGAAAAAAGGGAGAAAAACCGCATATTTTAGTGATGAGTGCCACACCGATTCCAAGAACACTCGCCATTATCTTATATGGAGATTTGGATATTTCTGTAATTGACGAAGTTCCGGCAAAACGGCTCCCGATCAAGAATTGTGTAGTCGGTACGGAATTTCGCCCAAAAGCCTATGAATTTATAGAAAAACAGGTAAAAGACGGACATCAGGCATATGTCATCTGTCCGTTAGTGGAAGAGAGTGAGAATACCGAAGCAGAAAATGTCACAGACTATACGAAATTATTAAAAGCAGAACTTCCGGATGTACGGATTGCCTGCCTGCACGGAAAAATGAAACCGGCAGAGAAAAACCGGATCATGGAAGAATTTTTAAATCACGATACTGATGTGTTAGTTTCCACTACCGTAATCGAAGTCGGAGTCAATGTCCCGAATGCCACGGTCATGCTGATCGAGGATGCACAACGTTTCGGACTGGCCCAGCTGCATCAGCTCCGCGGAAGAGTCGGACGCTCCGATCTCCAGTCCTACTGTATCATGATGAATACCTCCGAATCCAAAGAATCCAAAAAACGATTAGACATTTTAAATCGTTCCAATGATGGATTTTACATAGCCAGAGAGGATTTAAAACTGCGTGGTCAGGGAGATTTCTTTGGTGTACGCCAAAGTGGTGAAATGGAATTTGCTGTCGGAGATATCTTCGCAGATGCAGGACTGTTGCAGGAAGCCGCAGAAGACGTAAAAGAACTCTTAGACAAAGACCCCGAACTATCAAAAGAAGAACACCGGGCATTAAAACAACACATGGAAACCTATGGCGAACAATGGTTCGAACAACTGAATCTCTGATAGTATAAAAAAATCTAACTAAAATTAACAGTTTTCCCATACATTTGTAAGTCTAGAAAACCCGAAACCACATATACTAGCATTGTAACAAACAAGTTACAGCTTACAAAAGTAAAAGGGGGAAATGATTATGGCACGTTCTAATACCACAAGTGTACCGGAAGCAAAAAGCGCAATGAAGCGTTTTAAGTATGAGGTAGCAAGCGAGTTAGGAGTACCGTTATCTGATGGTTACAACGGTAACCTCACTTCTAAGCAGAATGGTTCCGTAGGCGGATATATGGTCAAAAAAATGATCGAGGCTCAGGAACGCCAGATGGCTGGCAAATAAGCATACCCGACACAACAGGAAAATGAAGAATCAGTAATGGCGAAAAGGCCCGGATGGAGAATCCGGGCTTTCGTCATGTTCGCTAATCTATTTGTTGGATTCCTGCAATATCAGCTTCACTGACCATTGAGTAGTTCGTGTAATAAACCACAAATCCCGGTGCGGCACCGTTTGGTTTTTTCACGTTTTTCTTTTGCAGATAGTCAATCTCTACCTTTCCGGCTTCTTTTCCCTTAGAATAATAAGCAGCCAGCCGTCCGGCTTCTTCAAAAGTCTGATCCGGCAGTTCGTCGCCATTCGTTTTTACAATGACATGGGAACCCGGCATTTCCTTTGCGTGGAACCACCAGTCATTTCCGGTTGCCATCTTAAAAGTCAGTTCATCATTCTGATAATTATTTTTTCCGACATAGATATCATATCCATCGGAAGATACATAGTGGAACGGCTTACTCTTAGCGGATTTCTGTTTTTTCGTGCTGTGTTTTTTGATATAACCGCTTTCCGTTAATTCTTCCTTGATCTGGGAAAGGTCGCTTTCACTCGTTGCAATGTCTAAAGACGTTGCAATAGAATCTAAATGGATGATCTCCATTTTCGTTTCTTCGATCAGGCTGCTGAGTGCCTGATAGGTACGTTTTAATTTGTTATAGCGGTCAAAATATTTTTTTGCATTTTCTAAAGCAGACAGATCTGCGTCTAACGGGATTGTGATCATCTCATTGGTGTAATAATTCAACGCCTCTAGGCTTTTTGCTCCTTCCGGGGCAGTATAGCCATAAGTATTGAGCAGTTCACCGTAGATTTTATATTTTTCGCGTTTTTCCGTATCTTTTAACTGCTTTAACTGCAGATCATATTTTTTTCGGTTGCGCTCTAGGGCAGTGGTTACGATCCTTCGTAGATCTGCGGATTTTTGCCGCATGTGGGTGTAAACATTTTTTGCTGCATAGAACTGTTCAAGCACCTGTGAGATGGAATCATAGGAGATCGTCTCTAAATCAGCATACTGTTTTAGCAAAAATGCCGAATATTCCACCGGCTCTTTGCCACGCATCACAATATTCGGTGTGAAATTCCCTTCTTTTACATCTTCCATATACCAGAAGAAATTATTCGACAGATGCAGTTTTTCATCTTCCGACAGGGCAGAGGTCGATGCATCGGCATCTAAGGATGCACGATAGCAGATTTCTCCGGCTGCTAACGGACTGATCCCCGTATAAGAGGAGTAGATTGCCTTGCGGATGGTTGTCGGTTTTTCCATGATCTCAAAAAGAAAATGTTCACGGTTTTCCGTCAATGGATTGAATTTTTCACTGGTCTTTGGGATAAAATACTCCCTGCCCGGCAGCACCTCACGCACAGAGCTGACCTGTGCGGAAATATGTTTGATACTGTCGATGATCTTATCGTTTTCATCACAGAAAATAATGTTACTGTGTTTTCCCATTACCTCAATGATCAGAGATTTTTTACATAAATCCCCTAAATCATCTAAATGTTCTATCTCAAAGCGTACGATACGCTCCATTTCCGGTTGGAAAATCTTCGTGATCCGTCCGTTTGCAATATGTTTGCGTAAAAGCATACAAAAATTCGGTGCATTCATCGGACTTGGTTTATTCGTGTCTGTCAGATATATTAACGGAAGAGATGCGGAAGCGGAGAGCAGAAGACGTGCCTGTCCGACGTTTCCTCCCTTGATCGTTAAGATCAGCTCATCCTTTTCCGGCTGTGCGATCTTTGCAATGCGTCCGTTTAAAATGGTCCGGTTTAAATCATATACAATATTTGCGATGGTAATACCGTCAAATGCCATGGTGTCATACCTCCTTCCTTCCTAGCCTAATTGTTGACAGGAAAAAAGTCAAGAATATTTGACGTACCCTTCATTTTTGTATATAATAAAGTATCTATGCATACAGGTATCGCAAGACGGATAGAGAGATGCACAGAAGAAATCAGACAGGAGGCTTTTATGATCAAAAGTATGACCGGTTTTGGCCGGGCAGAGGTTATGGAGGAAAACCGGAAGTTTACGGTTGAGATCAAATCCGTCAACCACCGGTACTTTGACGTCAATATCAAGATGCCAAAGAAATTGGGCTTTTTTGAAAGTGCCATCCGTAATCTCCTAAAAGAATACATGCAAAGGGGCAAGGTCGATGTCTTTATCACTTACGAAGACTACAACGAGAACAATGTAGCTTTGAAGTATAACGAAGAGATTGCCCGAGAATACTTAACACATCTGAACGCTATGGCAGAACAGTTTGATCTGCAAAACGATATTACCGTCGGCAAATTGTCAAAATATCCGGAAGTGTTCACGATGGAAGAACAGGATGTCGATGAAAAAGAACTCTGGAGCGTTTTAGAAAAAGCACTCAGACAGGCATGCGAACAGTTTGTTGCATCGCGGATCACTGAGGGAGAGAATTTAAAGAAAGATTTAGTGGAAAAACTCGATGAAATGTTAAAGAACGTCGATTTTATCGAGGAGCGTTCCCCACAGATTCTCAGTGATTACCGCAGCAGGCTTGAAGCTAAGGTCAAAGAGCTGTTAGAAGATACGCAGATCGATGACGGCAGGATCGCGGCAGAGGTGACGATTTATGCGGATAAGATCTGTGTAGACGAAGAGACCGTACGTTTAAGAAGCCATATCCAGGGTACCAAGGATGCCTTAGAAGAAGGTGGCAGCATTGGAAGAAAATTAGATTTTATTGCCCAGGAGATGAACCGCGAGGCAAATACGATCTTATCCAAAGCAAACGACCTTGCCATTTCAGATACCGGTATTGAACTGAAGACGAACATTGAGAAGGTCAGAGAACAGATCCAGAACATTGAATAGCTTTACATAACCGATATTTGAAGAGGAAAATACGATGAATTTAGAAAAAAAAGGAATATTAGTTGTCGTTTCCGGCTTTTCCGGCTCAGGAAAGGGAACGATTATGAAAGAACTTTTAAAAAAGTATCCTGAGCAATACGCACTTTCCATTTCGGCAACGACAAGACAGCCAAGAGAAGGCGAAACAGACGGCGTAGAATATTTTTTTAAAGAAACCAAAGAATTTGAGCAGATGATCGCAGACGGCGAACTGCTTGAATATGCACAGTATGTTGACAACTATTACGGCACACCAAAAGCCTATGTGGAAAAGCAATTAGCTGACGGAAAAGATGTCATCTTAGAAATCGAGATACAGGGAGCTTTAAAAGTCAAAAAACAGTTCCCACAGACATTGCTTCTTTTTGTAACACCGCCATCCGCCGAAATCTTAAAAGAACGGCTGATCGGCAGGGGCACAGAGGATATGGAGATCATCAACAAGCGTTTAAGCCGTGCGTGCGAAGAAGCCGAGGGCATTGAAAATTATGACTATTTAGTCAT
>OIXH01005041.1_pt1 | contig 10246 bp, 6 predicted proteins | sample 1587741 | NCBI WGS metagenome assembly OIXH01 (sample SAMEA3888916, study PRJEB22519) | human gut metagenome | biome: human gut; feature: human-associated habitat; material: faeces | place: Denmark | collected 2011 | reverse complement strand
GGATGTGCTGTGAGCATAGAAAATACAGAATCAGAGTCCAGATTGCATGAAATGTGGATTAGGGATTTTTGCAAAAATACACCAATGGAAATCAGAGAATGGCTTCGAGAATTAGCTTAAGAAATGTAAATAAAAATATACCCTAACTCATTTTTGTGGTATCATTATTAGTAGAGTTTGTGAAATTTGATTTTGCGGAAACCTGGAGTGATAAGAGATAAGTATAAAAGGAGCATATTGATATGAAGAATAGACGAAAGTTTTCTATTTTTATAAGTTCTACCTATGAAGATCTTAAAAAGGAAAGACAGGCATTGGTAGGTGTGGCACTAGAGAATAATTTTATTCCGGTAGGAATGGAGCAATTTCATGCTGCACCTACAAGTCAATGGAATGTTATAACAAAAATGATTGATGAGTGTGATTTTTATCTTCTTGTTATTGGTGCTAGGTATGGGTCAATTGATGAAGAAACTGGTATAAGTTACACGGAGAAAGAGTACAATTATGCAAAAACTAAAGGATTACCAGTACTTGTATTGATTAAACAACCTTCGGCTATTTCTGAAAGTGAAAAGGATACCGGAAATGATAAGTATGATAAAATGAAGAGGCTGGATGAGTTTAGAGAAAAAGTCAAAAATGATAAAAATACAGTTGATTTTTTCACAGATTTAAACAGTTTAAAGTATGTGGCATCACCGACATTTAGGAACGCCGTTAACTATGTTGATGATAACGCTGGATGGGTTCGATATCGAGATATAGTGGATATAATTAATGAAGAGGCAGAAGGACGAAATAAAGCAAATACTGAACTTGGAGAACATCAACAGAAGATGCTAGATGATATGAAAGAGATGTTTTCTCAATTCTATAGTAGACTCACTGACCTAGAAAATAACCAGTTAACCTTGAAAGAAATTCCTACCGCAACAAGTGAAGATATCAAAAAATTGTTCCAGGTTGAAGATAATACGTTAATTATTGGAAATCCAGAAGAAAATAAATCAGTTGTAGGGCTAGATGATGTTGGGAACATTCCAGTGGACTCGGCTTTTTTATTAGTGTATGCGGCTGACGGTGATGGGCAAATACTAAAGATACGGACACTTGGTTCACCTACTCAGATTTTTACATCAGGTAAGCAGTTTATGGCCGATAATTCAAAAAGAGAATCTGCGAGATGGGAAGAGGCTTTAGACAGACTTATAGAATGGGGCTGGGTTAAAGCTGTAGGGTATAAAGGTGAAATATTTGAATTGACCGGAACAGGTTATAGCAAAGCTGATTGGTTAAAAAACAATATGGCAATAGATACTTCAAAAGAACCGCTTGACGAGTTAAAAGAGTTTGACGATTAATACTGATTAAACTAATACAGTTATGTGTATTTATTTGTAAATATGCATGACTGTATTTTTTATTACGGGCAGGGCTCTTCGGGGTTCTGCCCTTTTTCTTTTTCCAGACCAAAAGACCACCTGCTGGAAAAGAACAAGAAAAACCTGAAAGGATGTGGTGACTTATCATTATAGGAATCGATCATGGATATTATGCCATCAAAACTCCCCATGTGTGTTTCCCGACAGGACTTACCGGATACGATTACGAGCCGTATACCATGCAGAATGTCCTGCAGTACAATGGGAAATTTTATGTGTGTGGAACCGGGCGGCAGACGCTGGTGAGAAGCAAGACTTCCAATGACAATTATTATCTTTTGACAATGGCAGCCATTGCCCAGGAAATCCGCTATCGCCGGGGAGAGCGGAAAACAGATGTAGTTCTGGCAGCCGGTCTTCCACTGGCAAGTTTTGGCAGGGAGAAAAAAGGCTTCCGGGAATATCTGTTTCGGAAAGAGCAGCCTCTGCGTTTCCGGTACGAGGATGAGAGCTATGAGATCCGGATTCAGGATGTAAAACTGTTCCCACAGGGATACTCAGCCCTGGCTCTCCACCCGGAATGTGTTCGGGACGAGCCTTCTGTTCTTCTCGCAGATATCGGTGGCTGGACCGTAGACCTGATGCGGCTGGACAACAGTGTTCCAAATGCCGCTACCTGCCGCAGCCTGGAACTTGGTGTGATCCGGTGTGTGGATGAGATCACCGAGCAGGTACGCAGAAATACCGGACTGTCTGTAACGGATATTCAGATCGAACGTGTTCTGAACGGCCAGAGCTGCAGCATGGACCCGGCCGCAAAAGAAATCATTGTCCGGCAGGGAAGGCTCTACACGGAGAAAATACTGTCTGCAATTATGGAAGCCGGGTTCGATCTGAAGGCAATTCCGTCCGTGATCATGGGCGGCGGAGCCAGCATTCTGAAACGGCACGTGACACCGCAGGACGGGCTGTGTCGGCAGATTTACCTGACAGACGTACACGCCAATGCTTCCGGCTATGAGCGGATTGTGGGGCAGATGTGCGCGAAGTAAAGAGACCCGTTTTCTCGTTCCGCCTGAACCTTGATAACCCAGATCACAAAAAGGCATGGGAGATCCTGCAAAGTGTTCCAGATGGACAGAAGAGCAGCTATCTGGTTCAGGTGATCTTAAAAGATCAGGAAAACAACCAGCTGGAGAAAAGCATCCGGCAGGCAATCCGGGAAGAACTGGCAGGTGTTTCCATTTCTGGCTCCGGGGAGAGTGTTTCAAAAAAGGAAGAAATCCCGTCCCAGATGCTGGATTTTCTCTCCGGGCTTGAGGATGCATTCTGAAAAAGTCAAGTCTTTCCTGGTGATAAAATAGCCAAATTTCAAGCAGTCAAATTAGTATAAATCACGGATTTTTGAAAGGGGTGATGCCTATTGAATGTTATTGGATCTGCATCCTTTGGGAGCTTTTGAGAGCCTCATATTCGTTGGGTATTGTGAATAGCTTTCTGTCACGTTTTAGGGTATGTTGTATGTAGAAAAAAGAAAGGAGAACGAACACAATGGAGATGAAAAACATATGCGGAAAAATCCCGGTAGAGCTGCATGAAAAGCTAAAACTGGAAGTCGAAGAGTTAGGAATCAGCATACCAAAATACCTTGAAATGGTAATCGAAGAACACATGACAAGAAAAGGAGAAAAGACGAACATGGCAGATTTAAGAACAGTAGCAGTACAGGTAACCGAGGATTTATTTTCCAGACTGAAAGCAGTCCTCGCCAGGAATGGCATGAAACAGAAAGACTTCTTAATCGGGCTTATCGAAGATGCAATCGAAAAAGAAGAAGCCAAATGGAAAGCAGAGTCAGAGGAAGCCGAAGAAACAGAAATGGAAGAGCCTGAGACTGCGAAATCAGAACCGGATGAAGAGTCAGTAGAACCTGAAGCAGAAGAGCCTGAGACAGAAGCACTGGAAGCTGAAACAGACGGAGAAATGACAGAACCGGACGAAGCTGAAGCAGATGAAGAGCCGACAGAGCCAGAAAACGAAGAGCCAGCGGAAGCAGAGCCAACAGAACTGGAAACCGAAGAAGCAGAAGAATCTGAGCCAGAGGAAGCGGAATCAGAAGAATAGACATCACAAAACAGAAACCAAGAGACGGAAACGGTGCAGAGAAATCTGCACTGTTTTTTTCGCAGCGAAGGGAGGCTGATAGCCGGAACAATTCGATTTTTTGACCTGTTCAGTGGAATCGGAGGATTCCGAGAAGGGCTGCACAGGGCAGGGGGCTTCACCTGTGTCGGACACTGTGAAGCAGATGCATATGCAGACCACAACTACCGGGTGCTGTTTGATACGGAAGGAGAGTGGTTCTGCAATGACGCAAGAAATATTGAAACAGAACGAATGCCGGACTTTGATCTTTTATGTGCGGGATTTCCTTGCCAGGCATTCTCAATCGCTGGACGAAGGGAAGGATTTGCCGATGCAAGAGGAACCCTTTTCTTTGAAGTTGCCAGACTGGTTGCAGACAAACGACCTGCGTATTTTCTCCTTGAAAACGTACCCGGTCTGCTTTCGCATGACAAAGGGCGGACGTTTCACACCATCCTCAGTACGCTATCTGAACTGGGGTATCATGTCGAATGGAAAGTGCTTAACAGCAAGGATTTCGGAGTCCCCCAGTCAAGGAAGCGGGTGTATATTGTCGGATATCTTGATGGAAGATGTGCCGGAAAAATATTACCTTTCCCAAAAGCAAATGGAACAGCTCTTATACAAGTCCATGCTGGCAAACAGGGAGAAAGAGTCTACGCAGAAGAAGGACTGAGCTGCACGCTGACCAGCGGGGCTGGTGGTATGGGCGGCAAGACCGGATTATACGAAGTCGGTATCCCAATCAAGGAAAACACCCGAAAAGGATACAAGATGGCCTACGAGGGGGACAGCATCGATCTCGGATATCCGGGAATCAACAGCCGCAGGGGAAGAGTCGGGCATGAGATCGCCCATACCCTGACGACCGGAAACCAGCAGGGAACACTGCATTTTGTAGATATCTCCCCTCCGCCGCTGGTGACAGACGTTGCAAGATGTCTGAATACCAGACAGGATTCCAGCATCCATAACCACAGGGGCGAAAGTTCCGGGGTGCTGGTGGAAGAACCGCCAAGGGCAGTGCTGACACCGGCCAAGGAAAAAGTCCGCCAGAATGGAAGAAGGATGAAAGAACCGGAAGAGCCAATGTTCACCATTACGGCAACTGACCGTCATGGAGTGATTTACCACGGCAGAATCCGCAGGCTGACGCCAAGGGAGTGTCTGCGGCTGCAGGGATATCGGGATGGTCAGATTTCCAAGATGGAAAAAGAAACATCGGATAACCAGCTTTACAAGCAGGCCGGTAATGGTGTCACTGTCAATGTCATTGAAGCAATAGGCAGAAATTTGAAAGCAGTAGATGAAGAGATCCAAAGCGGCTCACCTGTTCCAGAAGCGAAGGGTGGGTGAAGCAGATCGACCTAAAAGACCAGTATTTTGGTACAGAGATTGAGATGACAGGTATCAGCCGCTATGATGCGGCTGTTGCGATTGGAAGAATGTTCGGAACAGAGCCATATCATATCCGTTCTTACGATTCCTGGTGTGTAAAAGATTCAGATGGAAAAACGTGGAAATTTTCAAGAGACAGCAGTATCGACTGTGAAAGGCTGGCAAATGGTACTGTAATAGATGCCGATGGAGATTATTCGACAGAAATGGTATCCCCGAAATTGGAATATTCGGAAATGGGGAAACTCCAGGAAGTGGTGCGGTGTGTCAAAAACGCAGGTGCTTTTGTCAATTCATCCTGTGGCATGCATGTCCATGTGGACGCATCCAATCATACACCAAGGAGTCTGAAAAATGCACTGACGATCATGTACTGCAAAGAGGATATTCTGTTCAAAGCCTTAAATGTACAGACGAGAAGGGAAGATGAGTATTGCCAGAAAGTCCGTCCTATGGTATTGGAGAAGATCCGCCGGATGCCAAACAGCACCATCACGATGGAAAAATTCAAAAGGGCATGGTATGAGGGAAATGACGGAAGCTCCGAGCATTACAACTGGACAAGGTATTATGCCTTAAACCTACATGCTGTTTTTTCCAAGGGAACACTGGAATGGCGTTGTTTTGAAAGCACCCTCCATGCAGGAAAAGTCCGGTCGAATATCACACTGGCACTTGCCATATCCGCACAGGCGATCAACCAATCTTGTACCCATGCAAAAAAGACGGAGATCGGGGATAACCCGGCATTTACGTTCCGCACCTTTCTGCTCCGCCTCGGATTGATCGGGGACGAATACAAAAATGTGCGGAAGCATCTGCTTGCCAATCTGGACGGGGATAAGGCATGGCGGTATGACAAAAGTACCTATGCCTGTCTGCAGAATCCAAGACGGACAGATGATGCGAGATAACAGAATAATGAGAACAGACAGGCCGGGTGGAAACATCCGGCTGTTCTTATGCAAAATGAAGAAAAAGAAGAAAGAGGTAGAAAACATGAAGAGTAAATATCGATTCAGGCGAATCCTTTCAGGGGTGATGGCGGCAGTCACCATCTTATCCACGGTCATTTCACCGCTGACGGTGTATGCTTCGGAAGAGCCGAAAGCGGCGGAACCGCCAGCGTATGAATCCGTAAAGGATCAGCTGGATGAAAATGAAGTGGTAAAAGCCACCGATCTGGAGCTGGAAGTCGGACAGGACTTTGATGTTTCCACGGATTTTACAAATTTGGAAATCAAGGACGAAAGCAAAGTCAAAGTGACATTCCAGAAAGCAGAGAATGACGCCGGGGAGAACTTCAGCACCAGCCATGCAGACACTTACCATGCCGTTTATTATGTGGAGCCAGTCAACCAGAACCACCCGGTTTATCAGATTGGGAGAAACCTGATCGTAAAAGAGCCTGTGACAGCAGCTCAGAGTGAACCGCAGACAGAACAGGCAGTTACCGAAGAGGATACAGGTTCTGATGATGAGGAAGCTGCCTCGCAGGAAGAAACTGAGACAGTGCCTGTAGAGACAGAAATTGTTGAGCCGGAGACAGCTGAATCTGAAACAGAAGAACCGGAAGAAACAGAACCCGAATTTCAGGACGGACTTTCCGAATCCGAGTTTGATGCTGCATTAGAGGAATCCGAAACGGAAAATACAACCGATGAAGAATCCGGGCTGACACTCAGCGATGTTCTGGAGCAGGCAGGGGAACAGGATATTGACCTGATGGCAATGGAAGATGGGGAAACCGTTTCATTCACCGCAGTCAATACCAGTACAAGAGCAACACAGGACGTAGATGTGACAAGAGGGGCTGCATACTATTATGCAGACTACGGTCTGGGTTCCTATGTAACTTATAAATATACCGTAAAATTTGGAAACGTGTCTGCAACTGCCTACTGTGTGCAGCCGTCCAAGGCAGGACCTGGGGATGGTGTCTATAAGATCACCAAACTGGGTGACAGCAAAGCACTGGCAAAAGTATGCTACTACGGCACAAAAGCATCCGGCGAAAATGGATTTTTCTCAGAGAAACATCCTGATTTTTCCGCTGGAAAACAGTTTATCATTGTCCATCTGGCTGCGTCTTATGCCAATAACAGTAGTGACGCTTTTTCCGGTACGAATGCAACCGGACAGGCTCTGGCAATGGAACTCTACAATTATTGCATGAGCCAGCCGGAGATACCGGAAGTGGACATGAGTTTCTCCAATGCAAATGTTACCGCATATATCAGCGGCAACAGCCAGAGAACAGAAGAGATCACCTTCAAGGCATCCGAACTGCAGACCATCACCATGAAACTGCCTTCCGGTGTCAAACTGCATAATGTGACAACGGGAAAAACAAGCAGTGCAGGTGCATCCGTGGAGATCTGCGGCGGTACCAAATTCTACTTATCTGCACCGCTGACACAGGCAGTGAATGTCAAAGGGGAATGGTCTGTCACCATGAAGGGAAGCATCATCAAAGATTATTCCGCTTATAAGATCACAACCGGAAGCGAGACACAGGACCTTGCCCTGGTATTTGGCGAGGGTGTGACCGATGAGAAATATGTAGATTTTAAAGTATCATGGGTAAAACAGGCAACTCTGGAGATCGTAAAGAAAGACCGTAAGAGCAACAAAGCCATCGCAGGTGCAGTTTATGGCGTTTATAGTGACAAGGATGGAAAGAACCTGATCACAAAGATGCCGGCCACAGATGCCAACGGAGCTTCCAGCGTTACGATCACCAAAACACAGGATACCGTATACCTGAAAGAGATCTCCGTACCAAACGGATATCTGCTGGATACCAAAGCCTACGATGTGAAACTGGTCATCGGGGATACCGTAAAACAGACCGTTACCGATGCAGAGCAGATGGCAAGCCTGACTGTTTATAAATTAGGAGAAGTCCTGACCGGAGCAAAGGTAACTGATGATGGTGTTTCCTTTGTTTATACCGAGCAGAAACAGAAGAGTGCGGTTTACAATGTTTATGCCGCAGCGGATATTGTATCCGCAGACGGAACCGTCATTTATAAAAAAGACGCACTGGTCAAAGCCGGACTTACTACCGGGGATGACGGAAGTGTCACACTGGATAATCTATATCTGGGAAAATATGTGGTAAAAGAAATGCAGGCACCACAAAATCTGGTATGCACAGGCGAAAGCCAGGAGATCACCATTTCCTATGCTGGAAGCAACGTAGAAAAGGTCATGGGAAGCGTGACATTCAAAAATGACCGCCAGAAAGCAAGCGTAAGCGTATACAAACAGGATAAGGAAACCAGGAAATACCTTCCGGGCGGCACTTATGGCCTGTATGCCGGAAACGACATCAAAGCAGCGGACGGAACCGTTGTGGTCAAAAAAGATACCCTCATTGAGAAGGCAGTGACCGGAACAGACGGAAAAGCCGTATATCAGGCAGACCTGCCGATCGCTAACAGCTACTACATGAAAGAGGTTTCTGCACCGGCCGGATATACCAGAAACAGTGAGGATGTGTACTCTTTTACGTTCCAGTACACCACAGACAAAGAGGCAACCGTTTCTTTCAGCCACACGTTCCAGAACGAGCGTGTCAATGCGAAGATCAAACTGGTAAAAGAGGATTCCGAAACCGGAAAGACCGCACAGGGAGATGCAACCCTTGAGGGTGCTGTTTACGGATTGTATGCCCGTGAAGATATCGTACATCCAGATGGACAGACAGGTGTTCTTTACCCGGCAGGAACACAGATTGCAACCCTGACTACGGATACAGAGGGAAATGCAGAAGTCGCAGACCTCTATCTCGGAAAGTATTACGTTAAAGAACTGACTCCGCCTGTCGGATATCTGGCAGACACGGAAGAACATGATCTGGAGTGTAATGACGAGGGAGATCTGGTTCAGACGGTAGAACGTACCGCAACTTCTCTGGAAGATGTGATCAAACAGCCGTTCCAGGTCATTAAAGCAGCCAACAATGGTAAGACCGATGCCGATCTGTTAAAAGGTGTGGGATTCAGTGCATATCTGGAGAGCAGCCTGAAGAAAAATAAGGACGGTTCCTATGACTTTGCATCTGCAACTCCGGTTGTACTGACCGCAGACGGACAGACAGAAATGTTCACGGATGAGCGTGGATATGCATGCTCCATTCCGCTTGCATACGGAACCTACATTGTAAGGGAGACCACCACACCGCACAACTTCAAACCAGTCGATGACTTTAAGGTTGTGATCTCGGAAAACAATCCGGATCAGCCGCAGGTATGGCGTGTGCTTCTGGACGAAGAGTTTGAAGCAAAATTAAAGATCGTCAAAAAAGATGACGAGACAAAGAAATCTGTCCTGGTTCCGAATACTGAGTTTAAAGTATACGATCTGGATAACAAGAAATATGTGGAACAGGTGACCACCTACCCATCTACTATGGTACATAAATCTTATTTTACGGATGAGAATGGATACCTGATCCTGCCACAGAATCTGGCTTGTGGAAATTACCGCATCGAAGAAGTGACTGCACCGGATGGATACACCCACAGTGCCAATACCGTGGAAATCAAGGTAGACAGCGATACTGCATACCAGGAAGATCCGGTCAGCGGTGACCTGATCATCGAGGTGGAATTCGAGAACCACCCGGCAAAAGGCAGACTGACCATCCACAAGGAAGGAGAAGTAGTCAAAGGTTTTGACAAGGATTTCATCCATGAGGAAGCCAGCCTTGCAGGAGCCGTGTTTGAGGTTTATGCCGCAGAAGATATCTATACCGCAGACCATCAGAAAGATGAGAACGGCAACCGTTATCTGGAATATGCCAAAGACACACTGGTGGCAACGGTGACAACCGATGAAACCGGAAGTGCCGTAGTAGAGAACCTTCCGCTCGGCAAATACCGTGTAGAAGAGAAAAAAACGCCGGAGGGCTACACCTGGAATGCCAAAGGCGAAGAAGTAACTTTTACCTATGCCGGACAGGATACCCCAGTCGTAGACGAAGAAGTGACTTTTACCAATGAACGCCAGAAAGTAAGCATCACCGTGGAAAAACAGGATGCAGAAACAGGAAGCACGGTAGCTGGAGCTACATTCGGTCTTTACAATAAGAACGAGATCAAATCCGGTGACAAGATTATTGTGAAAGCAGATACCTTATTACAGGAGATCACAAGCGATGAAAAAGGACAGGCACACTTCACCCTGGACCTGCCGCTTGGAACTTATTATGTGAAAGAAATTTCTGCACCGGATGGTTTTGTATCTTCTGACGAGATACTGGAATTTGATGCCACCTATCAGGGGCAGGACATTCCGACCATCAAGCTGAA
>OIXH01005039.1_pt1 | contig 10247 bp, 8 predicted proteins | sample 1587741 | NCBI WGS metagenome assembly OIXH01 (sample SAMEA3888916, study PRJEB22519) | human gut metagenome | biome: human gut; feature: human-associated habitat; material: faeces | place: Denmark | collected 2011 | reverse complement strand
GTCACGGGGTCGAGGGCGGCGATCGGCTCGTCCGCCAGAATGATGCGGGGGCTCTGGGTCAGCGTCCGTGCCAGCGCCACGCGCTGCTGCTGGCCGCCGGAGAGCTGGTCGGCGCGCATATACGCCTTGTCCAAAATGCCCACCTTGTCCAGAGACTCCAGCGCCTTGAGCTTGTCCTCCCGGCGGAACGCGCCCAGCAGCACGCGCCAGAAGGGCATATCCGGCACGCAGGCGGAGAGCACATTTTTGATCACAGTCGTGCGCGTGACCAGATTGAACGACTGGAACACCATGCCGATGCCCCGGCGGAACTGCCGCAGAACCTTGCCGGACAGGGTGCTCACATCCGTGCCGTTCACTGTCAGCGTGCCGGAGGTGATCCGGTGCATGCGGTTCACCGCCCGCAGCAGCGTGGACTTGCCTGCGCCGGAGCGGCCGATGATGGCGACGAACTCGCCGTCCTGAATGGTCAGGTTCACATCGTCCAGGCCCACGGTGCCGTTAGGATATACCTTGGATACATGGTCAAATACGATCATACGGTCTCCTCTTCTTCCTGATATGAAACGCGGGGAGGACGGCACAGCGGAAGGTTCTTGCCTGTGCGTATCCTCCCCGCGTTTGGGAAAGTTCTGGCTTAGTTCGCGGCGGTCAGCTCCTGAATGAGCTTCTGCGCGGCGCGCTCGTTGTCATAGTCGGAGGACTGCGCCTTCTGGTAGCCGTTGTGGCTGTAGATGGCGATGACCTGCTTGCCCTCGTCGGTGTTGCCGATGTTGATGAAGGCGTTCTGCAGGGCGGCGATCAGCGCGTCGTCCATGATCTCGGAGTTCTTGCTCACGGAGATGGTGTCGTTGTAGATGGGGGCGGTGACGCCGATGACGTTGGTCTCCTCCCAGATGGAGGCCTCGCGGTTGAACTCGGTGTTCCAGCGCTCGGCATAATCGCGGCGGGCGTCGGCATAGGTCACGAGCACGTCGACCTGACCGGAGGCAAGACGCGCGAAGGCGCTGGCGTAGGAATCGGACTGCACGGCGCTGCTCAGGTCAGAGATGCCCTTGCCGTAGTGATCCTGCAGCCACAGGGCGGGATAGATGTAGCCCGCGGGAGAGGAGGTGCCCATGATGCTCCAGTTGGCGCTGTCAAGGTCCTCCCAGGTCAGCTCCTCGCCGCCGTTGACCTTGGCAGCCAGCTCCTGACCCTTATCGGAGGGACCGGCGATGATGAGCGCGCGGTAGGAGACCGCCTGCTTCTCGGACGCTTCGGTGGGCTGACCGTCGTTCCAGTCCTTGGCGTTGTCGGAATCCTTGCTCAGACCGTTGCGGGTCGCGGTCAGGATGACCTCGGCGCCGTCGTCATAGAGAACATAGGTGCCGCCCGGGATCAGACCGACGTCGATGGTACCGGCCTCAAGACCCTCGCCGACGGCTTCGTAGGTGGTGCCGACGGTGATCTCGACCTCGCCGACCTCATAGCCCTCCTTGGCAAGCTCGTCCTTGAGCAGCTGCTTGAGGGGCTCGGTCGCGGTGATGATCTCCTGCGGCTCGCGGGACGGAACGAACGCCACCTTCAGCGTTTCGATCTGCTTCGCGCCGCTCTCGCCGTCCTGCTGGGGTTCGTCAGCGGTGGTGTCTTTGCTGCCGCAGCCGGCCAGCAGGCCGAGGCTCATGACCAGCGTGAGCAAAAGTGCAAGACTTCTTTTCATTGTGCTTTCCTCCATAATGTATCGTTTGCGTTTCTCCGCCGGATGCCCCGTCGGAGCCGATGGTTGCGGAAAACGGCGTTTTCCGCCGCACCGCATTTTGAGTATAGCACAGCCGCGGAGGAAAAATTTTTCCGGTTGAGTAAAAAAAGTACCGATTAGACGCTCTCCTTTCGCTCAAAATAGCGCGCCATCAGATCCTCGAACACCAGAATGACGTGCCCGAAGAAGGGATTCGGCAGGCTGCCGGCGAGCGTCTGCTTTGTCCCGTCGAGCACGAATACAAGGTCAGAGAGCTGTGCCAGAGTAGAATCGCCCCGCCGGGTGAAGGCCACGATCTTATGTCCGTGCTGCTTTGCGTGGCGCACGTCGTTGAGGACCGGCTCCGTCTCGCCGCTCTGGCTGATGGCGAACATGACCGCCGCCTCGTCATTCACCGCACCGCGGTGCGCCTCCTGAAAGAGCATATAATCGTAAAAATGCACATTGTTGAACGCCATAAAGCCGCAGATCGACAGGCGCTGCGTGATATAGGTCCCCACAATGTTGGAAAAGCCCTCGCCGGTCGTGAACATCTTTCCGCCGCGGCGCTCCCGGAGCAGCGCGCAGAAGCGCTCGACCAGCGCATCGTCGTAATTGTCGATCAGGCTCTTGAGGTTTTCCGCCTTTCGGTCCCCTGAAGAGGCAAGCTGGCGGCTGAGGTGGTAATAGAGCTCGCTGTAGCCGTCAAAGCCCAGCCGCTTGCACATTTTGACGATGCTGGTCGTGGACAGAAAGTTTTCATTTGCGATCTGCTGGATGCCCACGCGCTTCTCGCCCCGTTCGATGTGCGCGGCAATACCGGTGATCACCTTGCGCTCATCCTCCGAGAGCAGATTCGTCAGCAAAAAATAATTGTCTCCCATGACGGGTCCCCCTCTCCTGTGATCTCAGCCGTGCCGCCCCGGCCGTCCGTAGCACAGCCACCATCCCAGCGCGCACACCGGCAGCGCGCACAGCACATCGAGGATCGAGTGCTGCTTCATGAAAACCGTGGAAAGGCTGATGCACAGCGCCAGAAGCACGGACGCCGCCTGCCACCACGCCCGTTTCCGGAGCCGCGGGCCGTCCCGCAGCGCGAACAGCGCCGCGGCGGAGCCAATGACGTGGAGCGACGGGCAGACGTTCGTGTTTGTGTCAAAGGTATAAAACCACGCGACCGCCCGCGTGAGCGCATTGTCATGTGCAAACGCCTCGGGCCGCAGCAGCTGCTGCGTCGGGTAGATGAAATAAACGGCGGTCGCGGCCGTATAGGTGACGATGACGAACCGCATCATCCGCCGGAAGGCGGGCACATCCTGAAAAAAGGTATACGCCAGCGCGCCGATCAGATAGACGAACCAGAGAAGATACGGGATCAGCGCCCATTCGCTGAACGGGATTGCATCGTCCAGAGCGCAGTGCATCACATGATAGGCCGCATGGGGGCGGAAGCGCTCCAGCGCCAGAAACACCAGCCCGAAAACCGGCCAAAAGAGCAGCAGCTTGATGTGCGAAAATTCCGGCGTGTTGAGCTTACGCAGGCGAAACTGCCGGTAGTCCGGCTTTATGACCATCTGTGGGGCTCGCGCTTTCATTTCTTCTCCGCGCGGGCCATGGCTGCGATGTCGCCCACGCCGTCGAGCACGATGCTCGGGCGGTAGGCGTAGGTGCGGAGCGTCTCGCGCGTCGAGACGCCGGAGAGCACCAGCACCGTGGACATACCGCTTTCCATGCCGGAAATAACGTCGGTATCCATGCGGTCGCCGACCATCACCGCCTCGGCGGAGTGGCAGTTCAGCATTTTCAGTCCCGTTCGCATCATCAGTGGATTCGGCTTGCCGCAGAAATACGCCTGCTTGCCCGTCGCCATCTCGATGGGCGCGATGAGTGCGCGGCAGGCGGGCGCGATGCCGTTTTCGATGGGGCCGGACACATCGGAGTTCGCGCCGATGAGCTTCGCGCCCTGCATCACAAGGTTCGTCGCCTTTGTGAGCGTATCGAGCGAATAGCTGCGTCCCTCGCCCACGACCACATAATCGGGGTTCACATCGTTCATCGTGATGCCCGCGTCGTAGAGGGCGTTGAGCAGTCCCGCCTCGCCGATGGCAAACACCGAGCAGCCGGGCGCCTGCTCCCGCAGGAAGGCCGCCGTGGCGAGTGCGCTCGTATAAAAGTGCTCCTCCGGCACATCGAGGCCCATGCGCGCGAGCTTCTGGTTCAGCTCGCGCGGCGTGTAGCCGCTGTTGTTCGTGAGAAAGAGATATTCCTTGTTCTCCTCATGCAGCCATTGGATGAACTCCGCCACGCCCGGCAGGATGCGGTTGCCGTGGTAGATGACGCCATCCATATCGCAGATGAAGCCCTTTTTCTCGTTGAAATTGATCGAAGTGCCCATGTAGATTTCTCCTTCGTTTCTTCTTTCTGTTTGGTACGTTTTCCTGTTATATCATTGAAGGGAATGGATTTCCATATCATTTCTGTAAAATTTAAGGCAGAACCGCGCAATTTGATGAAGTGTGAGGACACAATTGTGCGATATTGCCTTACGATAAGCCGCCGGTAAAGTCGAGCACACACGCGCGCAGGCGCAATATCTCCTCCGGCGTATTCCGGCTCAGGTGCATTCCCATCCCCAGCTCGCGTCCCGCCTTCGGGCTGACCGGCAGCGTCCGCACACCCTGCGTTCTCCCCCGCATCATGATCTCCGTCATCATGGTGATGCCGAGCCCCTTGCTGACCATGCGGATCACCGTTTCATCGTCCACATGGCAGGGGCGGACCTTCGGCCTCACCTTTTTCGGGCTGAGCGCGGCATTCACATCAATGTCGAACCGCCCGTAGGGCATCAGGAACTCCTTCCCGTCGAATTCCTCAATGGGAAAGCTCTCTCTCCCGCCGACCGGATAATCCTCCGGCAGGATGGCATACATCGCGTCGTAATACAGCGGCGTCCAATCGCAGTTGACGCGGCTCTGCCGTGCGGCAAAGATGACGTCGGTACGCCCCGCCTCCAGCAGCTCGAACGGCTCAAGCTCATGGTCCACCATGCGCAGGTCGACATCCGTGTCCGGGCACACCCGCCGGAAGCGGTAAAGGATCTCCGGCATCCAGTGCATCGCGACGCTTGCGTACGCGGCAATGCGGATCGTCGCCGTCCGCTTTTTCGTGATGGCCTCGATCTGATTCTCCAGCCTTGCCGTCGCGCTGAGATATTCCCGTATGGCGGGCAGCAGCGCTTCTCCGTCCTCGGTCAGCGCGATGCCGCTGTGGTCGCGCCGGATGAGCGTCATGCCGATCTCGCGCTCCAGCCCGTTGATCAGGTGCGTCAGCCCCGACTGGGTGTAGCCCACCACCTCCGACGCCTTGGAAAAGCTGCCGAGGTTGACTGCCGTCATCAATATCTCAAGCTTCTTGCTGTCCACGGGTCTGCCGCCTCCTGTCCATCAGGGTATTTCAATTTGTAATATAACTATTATAACCGGTCGTTTCTCTTTTTCAAGTGCAGGGTGTAAGATTCTCGGCACAAAGGAGTTGATTTTCCATGACGACCAAAAAATTAACGCTCCGGCAGAAAATTCTTGTTGCCGGAACACTGTTCGGAATGTTCTTCGGGGCCGGGAACCTGATCTTCCCCGTTCACCTCGGCCAAATGGCGGGGCGCAATGCCTTGCCCGCGATCATCGGCTTTATCATCACGGCGGTCGGCATTCCCATCCTCGGCGTCGCCGCCATCGGCGTCACGCACTCCGACGGACTTCAAACGCTCTCCGGCAAGGTCGGCAAGGGCTACGGCATTTTCTTCACCTGCCTGCTCTACCCGACCATCGGCCCGCTCTTCGCCATCCCGAGATGCGCCACCGTTTCCTTCACGACCGGCATCACGCCCCTGCTGGGCGCGGATTCGCCGGAGCGGCTGTATCTGCTCCTCTTTTCGGCGGTGTTCTTCGCCTTCGTGCTCTTCTTCTCCCTGCGTCCCGGTAAGATCACCGTCTGGATCGGCAAGATCATCAATCCGCTCTTCCTGTTCTTCTTTGCCGTGCTGATGCTCGCGGCGCTGCTCGCGCCCGGCGCGGCGGTCTCCGCGGTCGAGCCTGTGGAGGCCTATCGGAGCGACGCGTTCTTCCCCGCGCTCATTGAGGGTTACGGCACGATGGACGCCATTGCCGGCCTCGCCTTCGGCATCGTGGTCATCGACGTCATCCGCCGCATGGGCGTGGACAATGACGACGCCATTGCCGAGGACGTGCTCTCCTCCGGTCTCCTCACCGGCGCGCTGATGGCGCTGATCTATGTGGTGTCCATCGTGGTCGGCGCGCAGTCAAGAGGGCTCTTCGAGCTGTCTGAAAACGGCGGCATCGCCCTCACGCAGATCGCCGGACATTACCTCGGCGGCGTGGGACTGTTTATTCTTGCCTTCACCATCACCTTTGCCTGCCTCAAGACCTCCATCGGTCTGGTCACCGCCTGCGCGGAGACCTTTTCCAAGATGACGAACGGGAAGATCTCCTACCGCAGCTGGGCGATCCTCTTCACGGTGTTTTCCTTTGCCGTGTCGAACATCGGGCTGAGCGCCATCATTGAATACTCCATTCCCATGCTCATGCTCATCTATCCCCCGGCGATCGCGCTCATTCTTCTCGCCTTCCTCGGCAAATTCTTCGCGCATGACCGCACCGTTTACATCGCGACCATGATCGGCACATGGGCCGCCGCCATTTTCGACTGCATGAAAACGCTGCCCGCGCCGGTGCAGGCCGCGCTCCATCTGGACGCGCCCATTGCCTTCGCCGCCGCGCATCTTCCCCTGTTCGACAAAAACCTTGGCTGGCTGCTGCCCGCGGTCATCGGCTTTGCGGCCGGCATGGCGATCCGCGCGAGCCGGAGGCAGACGCCCGCAGCCCTTTCCTAAACTGCCGTCTGCATCCTTCTGATGAATAACGGAAATGCTCAGAATACCGCACGCGAAAATTTTTATGCAAATTTGTTTAAGGCAGCTTTTGCATAATGGAGTCGGAATAAGATATACAACAAGGGACAGGCACGAGCCTGTCCCTTATGTGTTCGTCAGTTATAATCGGCAGAATTTGTATATCTCCTGCTTGCCGAAACAATGACCGACCCAACTACGATCCCGAGTATAGATATGGATTGCGACAGTGATAAGCCATAAAGCATTCCGCGGTAACTATCACCTCTGAAAAATTCCAGAACAAAACGCAATTCTGTTGGAAACGGCTTATCCCATCACAACGGACATGGCAGCCAGAAGAATTGCCAGGAATGCAAAGCTGATCCCAGAAAAAAGGAAAAGAAAACGCTTCCCGCCATTGGGAACGCGGCGCGTATACTCCCGAAACGTAATAAGGCTTGCCAGAGAAGCCACCAGCGTCCCTGCACCGCCCACATTGACGCCAACCAGAAGAGCACGGGCATCCTGCGTGAAGCGGCTGAGCAGAATGGCAGCAGGAACGTTGCTGATGATCTGGCAGGTGAGCGCGGAGATCAGCATGGTCCCGTGGGACAAAAGGCGGGCGAACAGTACCCGGACCGATTCCAGCCGGGCAAGATTGCCGGAAAAGGTGAAGAACGCGGCGAAGGTGGCCAGCAGTCCCCAGTCCACGGTTTTCAATGCGTGCCGATCCAAAAACCAGAGCGCCAGAACAATGACCGTCAAACCAAGGACATAGGGTACCAGCCGCAGCACCATGGCAACGGCTAAACAGAATAGTCCACCATAGATGGCAGCTTGACGGGAGTCTACTGTGGCCTGCGTTTCCGGCACACAAAGCTGGTCCTTTGGAAACGCCAGGCAGCACAGGAGAATGAGGACGGCAGACAGGATGAAGGGCGGCAGCATTGCGGAAAAAAACATTTTCGCGGAAAGGCCGTAATAGCTGAAAAGATAGAGATTCTGCGGATTGCCGAAGGGCGTAATCATCCCACAGAGGTTGGCGGCGCAGTTTTGCAGAATGAACAGAAGCGCGGCGTGCTTTTCCTGACCGGTAGAGGAAAGCACAAACCAGCCAAGCGGCAGAAAGGTCAGCAAGGCGGTATCATTGGTCAGAAGCATCGACCCGAACATGGTGATAACCACCAGCGCCGTACACACGCCCCGGACAGTGGAAAAGGTGTGTACCATCCGTTGGGAAAGAGCGGAAAAGATATGCAGATCCCGCAAAGCACCCACCACTGCCAGCACACAAAATAGGCAAGTAAGTGTCTTGAGGTCATAATAACCTAAGTAGTCCCTATCAGGCGGAACAAAAAATGCCGTTACAATTGCAGCCAGTAGTGAAATGACCAGCATGGCATTGGCGCGGCACCAAGATTTGATCTTACTCATAAAAAGCCCCTTTGCGTGAAAAATACAGAATTTCGCGTGTGTATTTCCGTGAAGAAGATAACACATTTCAGGATAATTTACAATGAGGTTTTATTAACCCGGCAAACGCCAAGGGGCAACGCAATTTGGTGCATATTGTGCGCTGCCGAAAACAATAGAACCTCTCCAAAAACGCACCGCTGTAACCACAGAAGATGTCCAAAAAGTAATAGCTTTCTTCAAGGAGTTGTGGTATGTGTTGTGGCTACCAAAGAAAGTAGCGATGCTCATGGCAAAAAAACGCGCCAACGGCGAGGGCAGCATTCGCAAGCGTGCAGACGGGCGTTGGGAAGGCCGCTACACCGCAGGCTACCACCCTGAAACCGGCAAGCGCAATGATTCGGATCGCGCTGCCTACGAAACCGCGTTTTTGAACCGGGCCAAAGCGCTGGGCATTCCCTGTGTTCTCTGGGACAACAATTATTTCGACGACGGCGACGAATGGTTCGGCTTGTTTGACCGCACGGCGCTGCGCTGCAATTCCCCGGAGGTACTGAAAGCTATGCTGCCCTTTCGCGCTGCTAAAAAATAAGCGAAGGAAGAAAAGAACAATCGCCAGATCAGGAAGACGGTAGCATTTCTATCTCTTTTGAAAAATGGGCGTGAAGAGCAAAGTAGCTCCTCACGCCTGTTTGTATGGTGAAAAATGAAAGCGATTCAGAATGAAAAAACGGGAAACCCTTGTAACAAAAGAAACGTCTGATATATAATACCAGATGTAAGACGTTGTCTGTACATGCGGCACAGACCGGCGAATGGCTGCGATGCAGCTGCATTGATGAGGTGGCAGAATGAAAAAGCACATGGTTCTCTCCACGAATAAGCATCCCACCAAACTGGGAAAGGCGCTGCATGGAATCAGTCGGATGATGCTGATGATGTGGATAATGGTTGGGGCTATTTTGCTGGTATCGGAATTTTCCTTCCGATCGATCCTGTTGTGGTTGATATGCTGTGCAGCCGGGGTGCTTCAACTGATAGGGATTCAGGGGCTAATTTCCCGTTACGAGAGAAAACAGAAGACTCCTTCGGAGCGAGCGTCTGTGCAGTAACAAACGGGGAAACGCGAGACGGCCTCCATTTTCGCCGAGAACGATGGCTTTGAGGTGGCAGGGGTAAAATATACATCCTTTGACGATCTGCGCCATGCAGAAATCCCATGGGAGGACAAGGAAACACGGTTGTTTTCTGATAGCTATGGGCGGCTTGTTCTTTACGACACAGAACTTTATCCCTGCTTTGATTCATATGACGCGATTTTTGAGAAGCGCAAGTATCATCTTTTTTATATTTTAACAAACAACAGTCAGGCCGGGCAGGGCCAGTGGGCGTGTGTGCGCTTTCCCGATGAAAAAACAGGGGCGCAAGTGCTGTTTCAGAACTTGCCGTTTGAGAAAATCAAAGTCCGCGTTGCAGAACGAAGGGTATCGCTTTTCGAACAGATGGAGCAAATGCAAGCGGAGCGGGGGAAACATTCCCTTTCCGAAGGATGAATACAGAAAATAACAAACGATATGATATAAAGAAAATCCGAACCTTTCTTATTGAAAAAAGGTTCGGATTTTGTCATGCTTGGTGGGGCATTCCCGCCCCGAACCCTGCTATGAACGAATACGACAAACTGGAATTCATCTCACTATCCCATTCCATTTTTTTACAATTATATCTGCGTTCTTTTCAAGAGCCGCAGCTCCATCCAATTCAATTTTTACACATGACATATTTTTCATCCATTCTTTCTGTTCTCTCATATTTGGTGATCCATCTTCTTCATAACTTCGATTATCTTTCAAAAATTTCATATGGGATTCATACATATCTCCACCTTCAAGTACTCTTCTTCCAAATCGCTCTATTGCTCTTTTATGAACTCGTTGTATTCGAATATCTGGTTCAACATAAAGAAATACCATCATTTTAAACATATCATCAAATGCATAATGAAAGGAACTCATCGAACCAGCCATAACAAAATGTTCATATGGAGCAATATCAGTGTTCAGTCTGCTAATCTTTTCTTCCCTCGTATACATTTGTGTATATGGACTATCTGTATTCTGTTTCCAAATATAATCATCCACATCAAAATATAGATATCCCAGTTTCTGTGCAACTATTTTTCCAAGTGTTGTCTTTCCACTTCCG
>OIXH01005037.1_pt1 | contig 10256 bp, 12 predicted proteins | sample 1587741 | NCBI WGS metagenome assembly OIXH01 (sample SAMEA3888916, study PRJEB22519) | human gut metagenome | biome: human gut; feature: human-associated habitat; material: faeces | place: Denmark | collected 2011 | reverse complement strand
GGGTTAATGCCATGAGTAAAGAATATGAAACCGTCATAGGATTGGAAGTACATGTGGAATTAGCCACAAAAACAAAAATATTCTGTGGATGTTCCACAGCTTTTGGTGCCGAACCTAATGCTCATACCTGCCCGGTATGTACAGGTATGCCGGGAAGTCTCCCGGTACTCAACAAGCAGGTTGTTGAGTATGCCATGGCAGTGGGTATAGCAACGAACTGTGATATTACACAGTATTCAAAATTTGACAGAAAGAATTATTTTTATCCTGACAACCCACAGAACTATCAGATATCACAGCTATATCTTCCGATATGTCGAAACGGATATGTGGAGATAAATGGTGAAAATGGAAAGAAGAAAGTCGGAATACATGAGATTCATATGGAAGAGGATGCAGGAAAGCTCATTCACAGCGAGTGGGATGACTGCTCAATGGTAGATTATAACCGTTCAGGTGTTCCTCTCATTGAGATAGTATCTGAACCTGATATGCGTTCGGCAGATGAGGTTATAGCATATCTTGAGAAATTAAGACTTATTATCCAGTATCTTGGAGCGTCAGACTGTAAGCTGAATGAGGGTTCTATGAGAGCCGATGTCAATCTTTCTGTGAGAGAAGTTGGAGCAGAGAAGTTCGGTACAAGAACAGAGATGAAGAATCTTAACTCATTTAAGGCTATAGCAAGAGCCATAGAAAATGAGAGACAGCGTCAGATAGATCTTATTGAAGACGGTGAGGCTGTAGTACAGGAAACAAGAAGATGGGATGACAATAAGGAATATTCATATGCCATGCGTTCTAAGGAGGATGCACAGGATTACAGATATTTCCCTGAACCGGATCTTGTTCCTATAGTTATCAGCGATGAGTGGATAGAACAGGTAAAGGCAAGACAGCCTGAGCTGAGAGATGAGAAAATGGCAAGATATGAGGCTGACTATAAGATTCCTGCATATGATGCGGATATCATCACTTCTTCAAAGAAAATGGCAGACATTTTTGAGGAGGCGGTTGCAGATGGTGCAAATCCAAAGAAGGTAAGTAATTATCTTATGGGTGAGACCATGAGACTCTTAAAGGATAAGTCGATGGACCCGGATGATATTACATTTTCACCTGCTAACCTTGCAGCTCTAATTAAACTGATAGATGCAGGAAGCATCAACAGTTCCGTGGCTAAGGAAGTATTTGAGAAGATATTTGAAGAAGATATCGATCCTGAGAAATATGTTGAAGAGAACGGACTTAAGATGGACAACGACGAGGACGGAACGCGGAACTGGCACGAGTTCGGCTACACCAAATCTCCATTGGAATTGTTCTTGAAACTCATGGACAAGCGTGTTAACATCGACGAGCAGATACTGAACGACCTGGAGACGTTGTTCATGGGCCTATGGCAGTAAGGAGGTAGAAATGGCAGTGCTGGGACGCGACGAGTTCTTCGAGCGCCTGGACTCCCACCTGACCGACAGCACCAGCGAAGAGGATATCCAGTGGTTGGAGGACATGACAGACACCTACAACGACTTGGAGCAGCGGGCAAACGGCGGCGGCGAGGACTGGGAGCAGCGCTACTACGAGAACGACCGCAAATGGAAGGAGCGGTACCGCCACCGCTTCTTCACGTCCGATGGAGGAAACGTCGGGACGCCCTCCGACAGCGGCGGCAACGGCGAATCGGTGGAGGAGCGCGCCAAGCGCATCACCATCGAGGACTTGTTCAACTAACGGAAAGGAAAACGAGAAATGGCGAACCGTCCAGAACCCCAGACCTTGGAGGCCAACAGCATCGACGTGCTGAACGCCATCCGAAACACGGCCTCGGCCAACTACCGCGACTACGTGCCCGTGGCCGTGGACGAGTCCAGCGTCCGAGAGATCGGCGCTGTCATCATGGCCATGCAGGCCCTTCAGAACGAGTTCCTGACGGCGCTCGTGAACCGCATCGGCATGGTCATCATCACGTCGAAGATGTACGAGAACCCCTGGCAGATGTTCAAGAAGGGCCTCATGGAGTTCGGCGAGACCATCGAGGAGATCTTCGTCAACATCGCGCGGCCCTTCGAGTTCGACCCCGCCGTCGCCGAGAAGGAGGTGTTCAAGCGCGAGACCCCGGACGTGCGCGCGGCCTTCCACGTCCTGAACTACCAGAAGATGTACAAGAGCACCGTCACCCAGGCGCAGCTCCGTCAGGCGTTCCTCTCCGTGGAGGGCCTGAACGACCTCATCACCAAGATCATCGAGGCCATGTACTCCGGCATGAACTACGACGAGTTCCTGGTTTTCAAGTACAACATCGCCCGCCATCTTGTGGACGGGCACCTGTACCCCGAGACCATCCCAGCCGTCACCGATGCCGACATGGGGAAGATCGTGAAGAAGATCAAGGGCATCTCCAACAACTTGGAGTTCATGTCCCCCGACTACAACCTCGCGGGCGTGTACAACTACACCATGAAGGAGAACCAGTACCTCATCATGACGGGCGACTTCGACGCCGCCGTTAACATCGACGTGCTGGCCGCTGCATTCAACATGGACAAGGCCGAGTTCTCGGGCCATACCGTCCTGGTGGACGGCTTCGGCAAGCTCGATCAGGAGCGCCTTGCCCAGCTCTTCGAGGACGATGCGAACTACCGCCCGCTGACGGATGCGGAGATCGCCGCCGTCCAGAAGATTCCCGCAGTGCTGCTGGATATCGACTGGTTCATGCTGTACGACAACCTGATCGAGTTCTCCGATATCTACAACCCCCAGGGCCTGTACTGGAACTACTTCCTCCATGCCTGGAAGATCGTCAGCGTGTCGCCGTTCGCGAACAGCGTCGCGTTCATCCCCGGCACTCCGTCCGTGACCTCCGTCACCGTGACGCCCGCCGCCGTCACCACCGCCGCGGGCCAGACCGTGGCGCTGACCGCCGACGTGGCCACGGAGAACTTCGCGCCGAAGAGCGTCACCTGGTCTTCGTCCAGCGAGTCCGCCACCGTGGATATCGACGGCAACGTGAAGATCGCAGCCGACGCGAGCGCCGGCGAGATCATCATCACCGCCACGTCCACGTTCGATGAGACCAAGACGGGAACCGCGAAGATCACCGTCGCCTAGAAGATGGAACTGGGAGGGCGCTCGCCGCCCTCCCTCTTAGGAGCTGAGAATGGGCAAGCAAAGCAGGAACCAGGGTCGCGACACGCTGCCCAAGGCACCTAACCTGAGCAACGTCTCCAACAACGAGTTCTGGGGTTCCCTGTGGGACAACTCCCTGGACTACCAGGAGTACTTCAACCGCCTGATCGAGCTGAGCGTGTCGATGTTCGAGTGGAAGGGCCTTCCCGATACGGTAGACCCGCGATTCTTGGAGCTGGCACTGTTCACGGACGGGCGCGCCGTGTTCTTCAAGGACGAGGTGATGGGCTATCTGGGGATGAGGTGCAACCTGATCGGGATGTGGGACGTGTACAACACGCCGTTGAAGAGGCAGGCGTTCGCGTCCAACGGGTACAACAACAGCGATCTCGATGAGAGCAACAGCGTGGTGATCTGGAACAACTTCCTGCGCATGAACTCCGCTGGAACCGTCATGCTGTTCGCGAAGCGCCTGTACAACCTGGACATGGCGATCGATGTGAACGTGAACGCGCAGAAGACGCCGATCATCGTGCGCGCCTCGGAGAAGCAGCGCCTCACCATGAAGAACCTGTACGCCAAGTACGAGGGCAACGAGCCGTTCATCTTCGCCGACCCGAACATAGACATGAACGCCTTGGAGGTGCTGAAGACGGACGCTCCGTTCGTCGCACCAGAGCTGTACCAGCTCAAGTCGCAGATTTGGAACGAGGTGCTGACATATCTGGGCATCAGCAACATCAACGTCACCAAGAAGGAGCGCATGATTACCGACGAGGTGACGAGGAACCTGGGCGGCACTGTGGCGTCGCGTTACTCGCGACTGGAAATGCGCCGTCAGGCTTGCGGTCAGATCAACCGAATGTTCCCGGAGCTTCACGTCGAGTGCGACTACCGCGAGGACTTCCAGGAACTGACGGAGAGGATCGACACCCAGGGAGAGGACGGCTCGGAAACGCCCTTGCAGGAGGAGCCGTCCGAGTGATATAGTGGCAGCGGAACCTAGAGGAAGGATATTGACATGGAGAACGCGATGAACGGGTACTCTCCCTGCCCGCAGCCCTGGGGAGGGGCGTACCTGCAACCCTCGTGCCAGAGACCGGTGGAGGACCTTGTCAGAGTGGCGGGCCTCGACGGGGCCAAGATGTACCAGCTCCCGCCGAACAGCTCCATGCCGCTGTTCGACGTAAACGAGGACGTGCTCTACGTCAAGACCACGGACGGCGCGGGCTTCTATACCATCCGCACGTTCCGATTCGTGCCGGCGGACGAGCAGCCGGGCGATCGGGACGGCTGGGCCACCAGGGGAGAGCTGTTGGAGCTGGCCCGGCAGATCGAGGAGCTGAAGGGGGCGCTTTACCATGACGAGCAGTCTGTTTCCCAGTAGCGCGCCAGAGCAGATCGCCAGGGAGAACGGAATAGACTTCAATCAGGCCGGAGGCCTGTTTGGATAGAATGCAATCCTACTGAAAGGAAGAACTGGCATGGGAGCCAGCCGAGATATTATGAGCGGGCTTGCGAACAAGCAGGCCGCGGGGATGATGAGGCACGGCACGTGGGCCGACTGGATGTGGCTCGCCGGGATGCGCGGCTTCGCCCTGTTGCAGGAGCAGCGCTTCCGCGACGAGTCCGAGGATATGCGTGAGATTCGGCGCTGGTGCATCGTCGAGTCGGGGGAGGTTCCGTGGAACGTCTGCGTGGAGACGGACTACTCGATGCCGCCAGAGTACCGGGACTTCGGCGAGAACCAGAGGGCATCGCTGGAAGATTCCGTCGCCCAGGAGGACGTGCGCACGGTCATGAACGACTGGTGCCGATGGGAGCGGGAGGTTCACGAGGCCTACGGGGAGGCGCTGGAAGAACTCGAAGACCCCTTGTGCATCCAGAAGGTTTCTGATATGATGACCGCCCAGGCCCGCGAGCTTGAGGTCGCGGAAGGGCTTCGCTCCAAATTGGAGCAGGTGTGCTACGACATGGAGGCCATCGCCGACGTGCAGGACGAGCTGGCCGCTATCTACGGGAAGGAGAGCTTATGACGGTAACTTCCATGCAGCCGTTCTACACGGGCAACGGCAGAGGGTACCTTCGCTACTGGTGTCAGCACGCGCTCCCTGCCGTGTACGATGATTCGCTGTCGTACTACGAGCTGCTGTGCAAGGTTGTCGCGAAGGTAAATGAGATCATCGAGATTCACAACCAGGAGAACGACAACTGGGAGGAAATTCAGAAGCGCCTGGACGAGATCGAGGCGTGGATAAAGGAGTTCCAGGAGCACGGGCTAGACCCCTACTACGAGGCCCAGGTGGAGAAATGGGTGACGGAGAACCTGGACTTCATCTTCCGCAAGGTCGTGAAGCAGGTGTTCTTCGGGCTGAATCGGGACGGCTACTTCGTCGCCTACGTGCCCGACTCGTGGAACGACATTATCTTCGACACTGGATGGAATTTCGGGGATGCCAACTACGGTCGGCTCATCCTGCGGTGGGATGTGGACTCCGTCCACCATGTGTTCCAGCAGCCCGAGACGGCTGGGGAGAAGCCCCACGGAAGCCCCGTCCAGTCCTACAACGCGAGACCGCAGATCGGAGGTGAATAGAGGTGAACGAGATTGTTCAGGCAATTAGCACTGTGGGTTTTCCTATTGTTGCCTGTGGCGCTATGTTCTATTTCTATGACCGCACTATCAAAGACCTTACAATTACTCTCACTAAGATCGACACTACTCTCGATGGAATTGCAAAGCGTCTTGACGTCATCGAGGATTTCGAGAAGAAGCAGGCAGAATAGGAAGGAGCCTTAAATGGCAGACAACGTTACGACCCCTCCCGCCACCGACTACAGCGGAGTTCGCGAGTACATCGGCGCGCGGTACGTTCCCGTTTTCGCCAACCCTGCTGAGTGGGATAACACACGGGGCTATGAGCCGCTGACCATCGTGCTGCACCAGGGGAACTCGTTCACGTCCACGCAGTACGTGCCGACTGGCGTTGATATCAACAACACTGAGTACTGGTTGGAGACAGGGAACTGGAACGCCCAGATCGAGGCGTACCGAGAAGAGGTGCTGCGCTACGACGGGCGCATCACGCAGAACGCCGAGGACATTGAGGCGAATATGACGGCCATCGCAGGCGAGGCCGCTGCACGTGCGAGTGCGGACACTGCTCTGCAACAGCTCATCGAGAGTGAGCAACAAGCGCGAATCGATAGTGACAACGCACTTGCATTGAGGATGGATAATATGGAAAAGGCCACCCCCTTGGAAGATATGAACGGGCGGCACGCTGTATTTATCGGCGACTCGTTTATGGCACCTAGTGCATCTTACCCCCAAAAACTGGCCTACTTCGTAAGTCAGCTCTTGGGATGGACTATGCACAACTACGCAGTGGGTGGAACTGGCTGGTATGATGAGGGAGGAGTCGGAAAGAACTTCCTTCACCAGCTCGAAGATTCTGTAACCAAGATCACAGTACCCGCAGACCAAGTTAGTTACGTGGTCATCGGGGGAGGTTTCAATGATTGGAACGACCCTACTCCGCTAAACTACGATCAGTTGTACAGCGCGGCATTGAACACTGTAGTAAAGGCACACCAGCTTTACCGGAATGCAGAAATCGTTTGCATTCCGATGATGTTCCGAAACTACGGTGTGGACACACATATGCATGATCTTTACTCGGCAATCGTGGCGGGCATCAATGCATCGAATGCGCCTGTGAAGTTGATTACAAATGCGTACATGTGGCAGCTTGCATTTAAAAACGTTGATGGAGTGCATCCTACTACCGAGCTTTACAAGATCATGGCCGAATATGTTTGTTCATGGATTCTGGGAGGAGGTGTTAAGGTAGACCGCTTGTATACTCAAAAGTTGAGTGCGGAAGGAATCTCCACGACTCTTAACTTCTCCCTTACTCCGACAACTGTTACAGCTTGCCTTGATGCTGTAGTTCTTCCCACGATGACAGCAGGTCAGCAGGTAACAGTAAGTTCCCAGGTTATACTAAGCGGTGCGGCCTCTAGTGCAAAGCGGCTGGTTGTCTACAATTCCTCGTCTGAGGCAGTTGGACAGTTCATTTGGAGCGGGTCATCCATTCTTTTCATCGCTGCAACTAATATCCCTGCTGCTACGTATGCAGGTGGCTCCATTTCATACCCGCTTTGGGTGAAGTCTCCCCAATAGGAGGCACTCATGACAACCATGCGAGGAATCGACGTATCCTCCCACCAGGGCAAGATCGACCCCACGAAGCTTCCTCAGGTGGAGTTCTGCATCACCAAGGCCACGGAGGGGAAGACCTACGTGAACCCCGAGTGCGACCGAGTGGTGCAGCTGTGCCGAAAAGCTGGACTCCCCTGGGGGTTCTACCACTACGCGCGGAGCAACGACGCGGTTTCGGAGGCGGACTTCTTCGTCTCCACCTGCTGGAACTACTTCGGCGAGGGCATTCCCGTTCTGGACTGGGAGGAAGACCAGGGCGTCGAATGGGTGAACAGGTTCCTTCAGCGGGTCTACGACAAAACGCGCGTGTGGTGCTGGGTGTACGCGAACGCCTGGCGGTTCGACCAGGGAACTGTGAACCGTCATTGCGACCGCTGGGTTGCGAAGTACCCGAACGTGCTGCGCCCCTCCATCGAGTGGACTCTCCCCGAGCGCCCGAAGGTGGACGGCCTCATGTGCGCCTGGCAGTTCGCGAGCGACGGCAAGGTAAGCGGCTACAGCGGCAAGCTGGACGTGGACGTGTTCTACGGAGGGCCAGACCAGTGGCGGGCCTACGCTCGGGGAGATCGCGGCGATGCCGGCGATACCGCGCCGCTCCCCACGATCACGGTGGAAGATGAGAACTACCGTGTTGACATTACGCGCAAGTAGATGTATACTCCGAATCGCGACAGCGACCTTGATTCAATCGCTCTCTGCCGATTCGGAGGTTGCAGGTGAAAGATACTGCCGACGGCTTTGGGCCTGACCTGCCTGTGAGCGCAATCTCGGTTAGGCATCGCATCGCCTCCCCTGCCAGCCCATGCGGCGCAGGGGAGGCTTTCGTAGAAAGGAACTGCAATGGGCTACACGAAGTACGCGCGGATTGACAACATCGAGCTTGCGGAGGGCGTGACCGCCGACTCCACGACTGTGCTGCTCACCATGGACAACCAGGTTCTGCTCACTTCCCTTATTCAAATACCCTCGGGTCATAGCGGAACCATCTTCACGCTGGACGAGCATGAGGCGCCCACCCTCGAAGTAATCATTCCCGCTTACTGCAATGGCGCGTTCCATCCTATGCGCATTCGACCAGACGGCACCGTGGACATTGTCGATGGTGAAACTGGAAAGCTGCGAATCAACGGGTATTCGTACAACATCGCCTCGAAGTTCTACAACGACGAACTCGGCACAGGGACGTTCGAGGCCACGAGCGATTAGGAGAATGTATGCCGTCATTCTGGGGAACAGCGCCCAATCTCAACTTCGCGGTAAATCGTTTGAACCATAGCTATACGCTGCTCGACAGAATCGTATCCGTTATCCAAGGCGTTATTGGTGGTCTGCAAGGAGGCAGCGGTGCAGCGGCTCCAAACGCGAATGTAGAGAAGGGAGTCCAATGGGCCATCGCCATCGCCAACGATGATTCCCATGGATACTCGCAGAGCGTTCGATGGGGGCCTAGTTACGATTGCTCGTCGTTCATGACCTCGGCCATGCGCCAAGCTGGTTTCAACATCGGAGGTGGCGAGGGAGTGTACACAGGCAACATGATAGAGTACTTCACAGCGGCTGGATTCACCTGGCACCCTGCACCTGCCAACAGAAGGCTTCCAGCCTCGATGCTGAGACGTGGTGATATCATGCTGAACACTGGTCATCACACGCAAATGTACATCGGCAACAATCAAGACGTTAACGCTGGCAGCACTAAGAACGGCATCTACGTTACTAGGCATAACGAGTATTACACATACGGTAGTCCTCAGGGATGGGATGGGTTCCTGAGATACGAGAAAACTGTGGAGCACGTGCAATGAGCAACTTCTACTGGGACATTATGAAGCCTTGGAGCTACAATTGTCTGTTCAACTTCATCATTGGAAACCGTGGTGCTGGTAAAACCTACGGATGCTTGAAGTTCTGCATCGAGCAGCACAAGAAAGCTGCCAAAAAGGGTGAGCCCTGGCAGATGCTATATGTTCGTCGTATCAACAGCGAGTTAGAGAACCTTACTAAAACGCGCAATGGACGTCTGTTCAATGCAGTGAAGAATGAGTTTCCTGATGACGAGCTTAAAGCTGGGAGTAACATTCTCACTTGCAATGACAACATCATGGGATATGCTCAGCCGTTAAGTACAGCCAGCATTTTGAAATCCGATGCTTTCCCGAATGTTAAAGTGATTATCTTTGATGAGTTTATCATTGACAACACTGGCACATATCATTATCTCAAGGATGAAGTGCGCAAGTTCTTAGATTTGTATGAGACGGTTGCTCGAATGCGAGATGTACGAGTGTTCTTCTTGAGCAATGCTGTTAGCATCGCTAATCCGTACTTTGATTTCTTCCACTTGGATAAGCCATACAATGGGGACATTCAGGTGTTCGGTTCTTCAAAGGACATACTGGTTCAGAACGTAGCGAATACTGCTCTTATCGAGGCTAAAAAGGAGACAAGGTTCGGTAAGTTAATCAGCGGTACTGAATACAGCGATTATGCTATCAACAATGAATGGCTTTTAGACAACACAGACTTCATTGAGAAAAAGACTCAACGCTCTGAGTACTTTGTAACGTTGCACTATAAGGGCCATGATATTGGTGTATGGTTTGATCGCGTTCAATGGCTGTACTACATTAGCAGCAATATAAACCCACAATGCCGTAACGAGTTTAGCGTTACTACTGATGACCATAAGCCAAACGTCATGCTCTTTAATGCTGGTAAACGGCTTGGATTCATGAAGAGTTTGATTGATGCTTACCAGCTCGGTGCTGTACGGTATGAGTCTATAAAGCTGAAGAGCTGGTTCAGAGATATTATGCGTATGAGCAACATGTGTTAGGAAAATGTTATGCAGGTAGATTGTTATCGTCGTAATTGGCGCACCCAGGTGTGCGTCCCTAAGTGC
>OIXH01005033.1_pt1 | contig 10259 bp, 10 predicted proteins | sample 1587741 | NCBI WGS metagenome assembly OIXH01 (sample SAMEA3888916, study PRJEB22519) | human gut metagenome | biome: human gut; feature: human-associated habitat; material: faeces | place: Denmark | collected 2011 | reverse complement strand
GGGAACTCCTGCCGTTCCGATCGATGCCAGGGTTGCCGTAGCAATGACCATGGCATATTCCTTAAGACCCAGAGGGATTCCGAAGGCCTGCGCCGCAGCGGGGGAAGATGCCTGTCGCGTGTGTGGAACTCATTGTCGGTAACGCGGTTGTAGGAGGCGTCAACCACGTCGCAGACAATTTTTCCCCCGGTGTTCAGGCAGGGCCGGTAGGTACGCAAAAAACTTTCCATGGAAGCTCCGGGAATGTGATACAGCCAGTTGACTGAAAGAATGGCGTCCACGCGCCGGGGCGGACGCGTCGGCGCAAGGCCGTCATCCTGCCAGACATCAAGACTCGCTCCGGTCTGGCGTGAAAGACCACGGCAAAGTGCGACGACTTCGGCGGAAATATCGGCTCCCTGCAAGCGGGTGAAGCCCTGTTGCGCCAGCCAGAGCAGATTCGCGCCGCTGCCGCATCCTGGTTCGAAGATGCGCGCGTCGCGGGGCAGGCTGTCGGCCAGCCAGCCGCAGGCGACGCAGACATGCCGCCGCCAGATACGTTTTTTAATGGCATAAATGTGCCATGCCTCCGCATGGCAACGCTCAACAAAATTTTCCAGCCCGGCAATGCGGACTGTGTGGGAAAACGGCCATCTGTCGCGAATATATCCGGAAAGCGCCGTAAGCATTGGAATCTCCTTTTCAAGCACAAACTGCACCGGGGGACGGCGCGGGCGCGCAACGAGGCTTCCGCCGGGTTCTGACGCGGACCGAGACAGGCCGCGAGCCCCGAAAGAAATCGACGCGTGAACCGCGCGGAGCGCGCGCAACGCCGCGCTCATACGGAGGACAGGAAACCGGTCGCCGATGGATGCCGCGAAAGAAGAAAGCTCGCGGCACGGCAATGGGGGCTATTCCGGAGGATGGTCCAGAGAAAAAACAGGATGGGCGGGAGGAACGGGAAAACCGGCTTCGCCGGCACGGAAGACGACGGTCCGCCTGAGAAGAACCGGCGCGGACGCGGAGGCCTCATCACCGGGCAGAGGAACGATATAGTGGTGTGAGCTCTCGTCGTGGCTCTGCATGACGTACTGCCGTCCTTCGCTGAACAGCGTGAAGGGCGTGCAAAACGTCAGCAGCAGGACAACAAGCACGACCCGCGCAACCATGCGCAGGCTGCCGTCATTCCATTTTGGCATATTACGAATAAACGTGATACTCCAATCTATGTCAACGATTTTTCAGTATAAATTATTTTACACAGCGTGAAGCAAACACGTCGCCACAGTGCAGATACTCAGCCCTTTCGCCGCAGCAAAGCCCCGCCCAGGCGACGCACGGCGGCGTCCGGTTCGGCATTCAGCGTGGCCCAGGCCGCAGCGGCATGGGCCAGCACCCGCCCGACCAGATCCAGGGCGTCCTCCGCGCCGTCCACCCAGACGCTGACCGCGCCGTGCAGCATGAGGCCCGGCCCTTCCAGCGGGCCCCGGATGCCCAGCACCGGCACCCCGGCTCCGGCGGCCAGACCCACTTCCACTCCGGCATCCTGGCCTGACGCGCCGTAGTAGATCACCAGATCCGCCGTAAGGCAGGCATTGCGGCAAAACGCATAGACCTGGCCGCCGTCCCGGTCCGTATCCATCCAGATGCGGCGCTCCGCCGGGGTCAGGCCCGGCGGGGGCACGGCCTTTTCAGTCCAGTCCAGCATACGGCAGCCCAGGGCGCGCAATTCACGGCCCAGCAGACGAACGCCGTGCTTGTGTTTGAAGGAACCGGCCACGTAGATGGTCAACGGGGCTTCGGAAGAGAATTCAGGCAAAGGCATGCAAACCTCAGAATTCAATGCCGGGCGCGGCTTTGACGCCCGCCCGCCAGGGATGTTTGATCTCGCCCATCTCCGTGACCAGATCCGCCTCCCGCACGAGCCAGTCCGGCGCGTTGCGGCCGGAGAGCACCAGATGGCGGCCCGCGGCGCGGGTTTCGGCCATGAGCGCCTCCACTTCCTGCCGGGTCAGGATGCCCGCGTCCAGGGCGTAGAGGCATTCGTCCAGGATGAGCATATCGGCCTCCGGCACGCGCGCGCGCGCCCAGGCCAGCACGCGCAGAGCGGCGGCCCGATGGGCCGGGCGATCCTTCTCACGACGCAGAAAGCCTTCGCCTCCGGCCAGAAAACGCGGGCCCAGCCATTGCGCCAGCATGCGCTGCTCCCCGGCCTGGCCGTCCCGCTTCATGAACTGGCCGAAGGCCACGGTCATGTTCTGCCCCAACGCGCGCACGGCCTGGCCCACGCAGGCGCTGGTCTTGCCCTTGCCGTTGCCGGTATAGACCAAAATCACCTCCAGACTCCGGGCAGAGCAGCCTTGCAGGAAGGGCATTGCCCCGGCGCGCCCAATTGCCGCGTCTGCCAGCCCCGGCGCTCAATGGCCGGCGCGCCGCAAGCCGGACAAAAGGTAGTGCCGCCCAACGCGCTGGCCACATTGCCGATGTACACGAAATGCAGGCCCGCTTCCCGGCCGATGCGCCAGGCGTCCTCCAGCCGGGCCGGCGGCGTGGAGGGATGCCCGGCCATGTGATAGGCCCCGTGAAAGGCCGAGAGATGCCAAGGCGTGTCCGGGCCCAGTTCGCCATGCACAAAGGCGGCCATATCCCGTAGTTCGGCTTCGCTGTCGTTACAACCCGGAATGACCAGGGTGGTCACTTCCAGCCACCAGCCCAGCGCCTTGATGGCCTTCAAATTGTCCAGGACGGGCTGAAGGCGGCCGCCGCAGTAGTCGCGGTAAAAATCGTCGCTGAAGGATTTCAGATCCACATTGACGGCATTGACCCGGCGGCGCAGGGGCAGCAGAAAGTCCTCGGCCATAAAGCCGTTGCTGACCAGAATGACCCGCATGCCCATGGCCTGGGCCAGTCCGGCGGTTTCATAGACCTGCTCGAAAAAGACCGTGGGCTCGTTGTAGGTAAAGGCCATGCTGCGCGCGCCGTGCTTTTCCGCCAGCCGCACCAGGGCGTCCGGCGTAACGCGCTTGCCGGGCACCATGCCGTTGGCCGGTATGCGCGCTATCTGGTAATTCTGGCAGAACCGGCAACGGAAGTTGCAGCCCGCGCTGCCCACGGAAAAGGTTTTGCTGCCCGGCAGAAAATGGTAGAGGGGCTTTTTTTCCACCGGGTCCATCTGGGCGCTGGTTACCACATCCCCCACCAGGGAAACCATTTCCCCGCCCAGGTTGACCCGCACGCCGCACAGCCCCTTGCCGCCTTTCTTCAGGCGGCAGGCATGCGCGCACAAGCGGCATCGCACTTCCCCGCCGGTCCCGCCGGACAAGGGCTCCCAGAGCATGGCGCGCATCTCAACGCCCTCCGGCGCCGCGTCCCGGCAGTCCGGCTCCGCCCAGGCCTCCGGTGCCACCCGTTCCCCCCAGTCCCGTGGACGGCGCGATATTGTTGCGCGGGGCCGGCAGATAGCCCGGCGCGTGCGGCCAGGGCCGCGTATTGGACGGCGGCCGCCAGCCCGGCGGCATATGCCCCTGGGGCGGTGTCGTGCCCTGCCAGCCCGGTTGCTGCCAGGGCGGAACAGGCGAGGGCCGGGGGGGCGCGGGATGAGGCCACGGCCCCGGATACGGGCCGAGATTGGGGTGCGGACGCGGCGGCGGGCCGGGAGGATACGGCGGATACGGCCCGGGTCCCGGCGGATAGGGCCGGTTCTCGCCGGGGTAGATCTGCGGGGCCACGATGACCGGCGTGTTCTGTTCCGGCTGGGGCTGGCGGGGCGCGATGACCGAGGTGATGATGTCCCCGGTTTCAGGATCCCGCCAGGTTCCGGCAAAACCATTGTACCCCGCGCTGTCGTTGGTGGAATTGTACACGTCGCCGTTGTACACGGTGGAATTGTTGTATTCGTTGTGTACGGACGGATTTTGCGGCGCGGGCGTCTGCGCTGAAGCGGAAGCGGTCGCTCCCGCTTCAGCATTGCGGGGTGCGCTGTCCGTCTTCTCGGCGTTGCCCGCATCGGGCGCCCCCATGGCATGGACCGGCACGCCCGGCCAGAGGCAAAGCGCAAGCCAGAGAAGCAGAACTATATGATGATTACGCATAAAACTTTCCCGTTTTTGCCAACTGGTACTTGTAACACTTGAAATGCCCGTTTGCGGCGAGCAAAGGCCGCCGACTCGCATTTCGCGGCAAGGAGTTGCGGACAAATCCTTCAGAGCAGTCGGCGCATAAAAGGCGTTAACTCCCCTATACCAGCGGCGGGCGGCCCGGTCCATGAAAAAAGAGACTTGGGCTTCGGAGAAAAATTTGCTATTCAATGGAGATTAAAGGAGGCGACAGCATGTCCAGCGAGCGCGCAAAAGCCTATACCCAGGCCGGCGTCAACATTGAGGCGGGCAATGCCCTGGTCGGACGCATCAAGCATTTGGTGGCGAGCACCCAGATCAGGGGCGTCATTTCCGACATCGGCGGTTTCGGCGGCCTGTTCCGTCCGGACCTCAGCGGCATGAGCGAACCGGTGCTGGTCTCCTCCACCGACGGCGTGGGCACCAAGCTCAAGCTGGCTTTCACCTTCAACAAGCATGACAGCGTGGGCATCGACCTGGTGGCCATGAGCGTCAACGACATTCTGGTTCAGGGCGCGACTCCCTTGTTTTTCCTGGATTATTTCGCCACCGGCAAGCTGGACGTGGACACGGCGGAAACCGTGGTCAGCGGCGTGGCCGAAGGTTGCCGCCAGGCCGGTTGCGCCCTGCTGGGCGGCGAAACCGCCGAAATGCCCGACATGTACGCGCCCGGTGAATACGATCTGGCCGGTTTCTGCGTGGGCCTGGTGGACAACGCCAAACTCATTGACGGTTCGGGCATTCAGGTGGGCGACGTCATTGTGGGCGTGGCTTCCTCCGGCCTGCACTCCAACGGTTTTTCCCTGGCGCGCAAGGTTCTGGCCCGGAGCGGCCTCAAGGCGGACGACGCCTTTCCCGGCGCGGACGGCGCCAGCGTGCGCGACGTGCTACTGACGCCCACCACCATTTATGTGGAGGCCGTGCGCTCCCTGTTGCGCGACATGAACGTCAAGGGCATGGCCCATATCACCGGCGGCGGTTTTTACGACAATATCCCGCGCGTGCTGCCCTCCCAGGTGGAAGCCCGGATCAATTTCGGCAGTTGGCAGCTGCCGCCCGTCTTCCACTGGCTCAAGAACGCGGGCGAACTCTCCTGGCCGGAGATCCTCCAGATATTCAACGGGGGCATCGGTTATGTCCTGATCTTGCCCGCCGAGCAGGCCGAGGAAGCCATCAACCGCATCCAGGCCTTCAATCTGCGGGCCTGGCGCATCGGCGAGATCGCTCGGCGCACCCAGGACGGCGAACAGGTTGTGGTCAATTTTTAGAGCAGGTTACCTTTCAAAGCTAACCTGCTCCGGCGTCTGCGGAAGCGGACGACCGCGACGAGCGCCTTTAAAACTTTGAAAATGTCGATTTCCGAAGTGAACCCGCTCTGAAAAACGGGTCAGGAGAACACGGCCATGAGTTGCCTGGGCAATGTGATCTGGTTTTTACTGGGCGGCATCTGGATGGGCCTGACCTGGTGGTTTTTCGGAGTGCTCTGCTTTATCTCCATTGTGGGCATCCCCTGGGGACGGGCCTGTTTTGTGATCGGCGAATTCGCCTTCTTTCCTTTCGGGAAGATGCCGGTATCGCGCGACGTGCTCACCGGCCAGCCGGACATCGGCACCGGGCCCTTCGGCACAGTGGGCAATATTATCTGGCTGTTGCTGGCGGGCATCTGGATCGCCATGCAGCACCTCATCTGGGCCCTTTTCTGCGCCGTCACCATTATCGGCATCCCCTTTGCATGGCAGCACGTCAAACTGGCGGCCCTGGCCCTCTGCCCCATCGGCAAGACCATTGTGCCAGTGGCGGTGGCCGAGGCGGCGGAACGGGCGGCTGCCGACGAGCGGGTACGCTCCTCCCGATCCTAGAGCAGATTACCCTTGAAAAGTCACTTTGCTCCGGCTGCAAAGCTGCCTTTTTTCGGACGGCGTTTTACTGAGGGCTGAGCCTGAACCTGTCGCACTTGGGATTTCCGCAAAACGTTCGGCCAGGCCAGGCCGCGTAAGTCTCGCGGGTATTGACCCACGCCGCGCCCGGCGCGGCTTCAGAGCGTTTCAACCTTGAAATGCTCTTGTTTCCGTTCTCCCAGCGGCCGGGTGTGTGACAACGGCCTCGGCAAAGGAACGTCATGATCGAACAGAACCGGCAGCCCTTTCCCGTTTTTTCCGAACCGCCGCAGTTCCGTCGCCCCGGTCCGCCCCTCTACGCCCAGTTGGCGGACGTGCTGCGCCAGCAGATCGAAAACGGCGTGCTGCCTCTGGGCGTAAAGCTGCCCAATCTGCTCCAAATGGCCGAGATTTTCGGCGTGGCACGGGTCACCGCGCGTCAGGCCGTGCAACTTCTGGTCATGGAGGGCCTGCTCACCGCCCGCCAGGGACGCGGCATCCATGTGGCGCGCCAATTGCCCGTCCGGCCCTATGAAAATATGCGTACTTCCTGGAAGGCCATGGTCAAGCGTATCGAAGGGGCCAGCGTGGAGCTGCTCGACGCGGCCGACGTGGACGACTGCCCTCTGCTGGCGGCCTGGGAGCTGCCGTCCGCGCCCGCCTATCATTATATGCGGCGCGTGCATATCAAGGACGGCGTGCGCTTCGCCTACATCGAACTTTATCTGGACAGGATCATTTACGACCAGGCCCCGGAACGCTTCAACGCCACCACAGTGATCCCGGTCATGGACGAGCTCAGGGTCAACGTGTCCAAGGCCCGGCAGGAGCTGACCATCGGCGGCGCCTCGCCGGAGGTTGCGCAGCATCTGGGCATTGCCTGCGGCGCGCCCGTGGCCCTGGTGCGGCGCTATGCCTGCGACGACTCGGGCAAAGCCATTTACGCCGCCCTGGTTGTGCATCCCGGCGACAGGGTGCGCTTCGACATTGATCTGGTGCGTTGAACGCGAAGAACGTCCACACACACGAAAGAAGCCCGCGGTATCCGCACCGGCGGGCTTCTTTCGTGTGGAGGACGGATTATAGGGCATACCGGCGCTACAGGAAATTCCGCTTTCCGACGCGAGGGAAAGCAAAAGGGCCGCAGCGCCGATATGCCTCAGGCCGTCCGCAGGGCGACGGAGGGCCGGCTCCTGACCTGCCGAAACCATTGCGCGGCCAGCAGGGCCACAACGCCCAGGGTGACCAGCACGCAGACCGGCGGAGCCAGTTGCGCGCCCCAGATGGTCAGCCAGAAGCTGGCCAGCATAACCACGGCAGAGAGGGTGTAATCGCGCGCGGTAAAGGGCCGGGCCATGGCTCCGTACAGCAGGGCGTCCAGGCTGGTCAGTCCGGTCAGGATGCAGACCAGGGAACACGCTGCCCAGGCGGCATTGCTGAAATCAAAGGAAAACAGCGGATTGTAGATGATCAGGAAGGGCAGGATGAAGCCGCTCAGCGAAAGGCGGAAGCCGTGTACGCTGGTGAGCGCGTAATTGCCGCCCGAAATGCCCGTGGCCGCCAGGGAGGCCAGGCCCACCGGCGGCGTCACCGCCGCGATGATGGAGAAATAAAAGCAGAACATATGGGCCCGCAGCAGGTCCACGCCCATGGGCGTCAATGTGGGAATGATAATGATGGCGCACAGGGCGTAGGCCGCGGCGGGCGGCACGGCACAGCCCAGAATCAGGGCCACGACCATGGTGACCAGCAGGGCGATGAACAACTGCCCTCCGGCAAGAATATGGATGAGGCTCGCCAGCTTGCTGCCCAGGCCCGTGGAAATGAGCGTCTGGGCCACCATGCCGATGAGCGCCAGGGAGATGCCGATCTTGGCGCCGGTCACGGCCCCGCTGACCAGCGAGCGTACCAGCTCCCGGCGGCCGGGGCGGGTGTCCTTGAGGGCGAAGCCCGTGATCAAGGTGACCACACTGGCCCAGAAGGCCGTATTGGACGGGCTGTAGCGCATGAGCAGCATGGCGAAGATCAGGCCGATGGGCAGCACGAAGACCGGCAGCCGCCGCCGGATCAGGGCCCAGTCCACGTCCATATGCACGATTTGCAGATCCTTGCGCACTGACAGGAACTGCACGCCCACGGCCACGGCGAAATAAAAGAGCACTGCGGGCAGAATGGCGGCCAGCATGACCACGGCGTAGGGCCGGCCGATGAAGGTCGCCATCATGAAAGCCGCGGCTCCCATGACCGGAGGCATGAGCTGGCTGCCCGTGGCCGAGCAGGCCAGGATGCCCCCGGCCTCGTCCACGGAATAGCCGGATTTGTTCATGTACGGCAACACAAAAGGCCCGGTGATCGCCACGTTGGCCACGGGCGCGCCGGAAACCATGCCGATGAGCGAGTTGGAAAACACCCCGGTGAGCCCCGCCCCGCCGCGCAGCCTGCGCCCGAGGATCTTGCCCAGCTCCATGAGCAGGCCTTCCACCTTGAAGATGCCCAGCAGCGCGCCGAACACCACGAACATGAAGACCTGGTCCGCGCTGATGGACATGAACAGCCCGTACAGGCCCGAAAGGCCCACGCTGAGCATGGAAACCACATAGTCAAAGCCGAAGGCCGGATGGTAGAGCGGTCCGCTGAGCAAATGGCCGAAGAAAAAATAGGCCACAAAAACCACGGCCACCAGCAGCAGGGGCAGCCCCCAGCACAGCCACGTGCCCAGGGCTGTCGCCAGGATCAGACAGAGCCCGGCCAGCAGCGCCGCCCGGGTGGGGAAGCCCTGGGACATTTCCAGCTCTTCGATATTGCCGTACACATAGACGCAGCAAGCCAGGGCCGCCGCCAGGCAAAGATACAGGCCCACGGCCGCGAGACGGCTTTTGGCCTTGATGGCGTAGCTCATGAAGACCATCAGGAAGAGAAAGGCGAAGTGGATGGTCTGGTGTTCCCACTGGCTGAAGTAGAGGTATTGCGAGGCCACGGCATGGTAGACCACCATGGCGAGCCCTCCGACGGTCAGAACGGCCTTGGGCAGGGAGACGTTTTTCATGGAGGAACCTCCGGGCGGACGGGTCGGGCGAGTCCGGGGCCGCCGTCACGGCGGCCCCGGGCAATACGGCGGGAGAATTACAGGATCCCGGCTTCCTGATAGGCGCGCAACGCGCCGGGGTGGATATTCTCCGGGCTGAAGCCCTTGACCAGTCCGGCGCGGCTCATGAGCCCGCCCAGGGCATGGTATTTGCCGAAGGCCTCAATGTTTTCGATCATGGCTTTCGCCAGGATGTAGGCGTATTCCTCGGGAAAATCGGGATGGGCGAAAAGGCCGTGCAGGTCCGCGCCGATCCAGAGGGGAGCTTCCAGGCCGTCCACGGCCTTGGCCGGAACCTGGATGGGGAAGAGCCGGATGTCCTTGGCGGCGGTTTTTTCCACCGCGTCTTTAGTCCAGTCCAGATGCGTGAGTTCCCGGCCGGAGGCCAGCACTTCCACGGTCTGGGGCGCGGGCGAGAACTTGCCGGACACCGGGTCCATGTAGCCGCCGATGGTGGCCGCGTCCACCTGGCCGTTGACCAGGGCCGTGGCCGCTTCGGAGGTGCCCACGAACTGGATCTTCAGGCTCTTGTAAAAATCATCGTCATAGCCGTTGCGCAGCAGGGCGTCGGGTTCATACCCCCAAATGACCTGGGGAATGCGGCCCATGGCGATGCGCTTGCCCCGGAGGTCGGCCACGCTCTTGATGTCCTTGTCGCCGGTCACCAGCCAGGTGGCCGTATAGGTATAGATGCCGATGAGTTTGAGGGGCGTGCGCTTGGCCGGGAAGGGCTTTTTGCCCTGCTCCGCCAGCCAGTTGATGCCTTGCGAGGCCGTCACCACGGTATTCTGGCGCGCGGCGGCGTCGGCATTGAGCTTGTTGACGTTGTAGGCCTGGCCCGGCGTTTCCGCGTGAGCGATGCTCAGGGGATAATTGCCCTGGTTGACGATGCTCTCCAGAGCCGTGCCCAGCACATAACTGCCGGTGCCGAAGGGCGTGCTGAGCAGATGGATGACCGTTTTTTCGGCCGCGCGGGCCGGAAGAGCGGCGCACAGCGCGCCGACCACAAGACACGTCAGGATAAGCGTCAGGCGTTTCATGGAATCTCCTTTCCAAACATGGAACAAATTAGAGAAGTTAACACTTGAGATGCTCTAGAGGGCGCCGTCATGAGATGGATTTTCGGTTATATCAAGGAGAACGAGCCTGTTATGAAAGGAGTGTACTCTTCTGGTACTCGGCTGAAATAAAAGGCGAAGTTCG
>OIXH01005026.1_pt1 | contig 10273 bp, 9 predicted proteins | sample 1587741 | NCBI WGS metagenome assembly OIXH01 (sample SAMEA3888916, study PRJEB22519) | human gut metagenome | biome: human gut; feature: human-associated habitat; material: faeces | place: Denmark | collected 2011 | reverse complement strand
AGCAACCGTCAGCTTTTAACCGTCAATTGTTTTCTCAGTTCCGCCAGCAGCCCGCTTTGGAACAGATCGTGCTTTTCCGTTACGGGAACGGTTTTCGGAGCATCGTTTGTGTATCCTATCATACCCGCCTCGAAAAATGCGTCCAGCGTTATCCGCAGCATGCAGTAATTCGGGGCGCCCTCCGACATTGCAAGCTCCATGGGGGTACACGCTCCGTTTGCTTTGCGCACGATATCGTATATCGCCATAAGCTCCTTGCGGCTTTGCGGAATAACTCGCGGCGCCAGTCTTTCGTCACAGCCTTCGCCGCGGGATATTTCCTCGTAAACGCGCTCGGCGGCGAGAAACCTGTCCTCTCGAAAGCCTGCGGGTCGATAGTCGACAAGCCGCAGCTGAACGCTTTCACTGTCGTTGTATTCGTTTATTTCAGCAACGGCAATGAGGTCTATTTTGTCGCCGACTTTCGGGAAAAATTTGGCGAACGGTATCTTGAACGTTATAACGCGCAGCGAATGGTTATCCTGCTCTATTTCGAACGAGGTGTATTTTCCGTCTTTAAGCGAACGTTTGGACTTTATTGAGCAGTTTCTCAGCAGAAAGAGCGGTATCGGGTTGCGTACTCCGCAAGGTTCCAGCAGCGAAAGTTTTTTTACATTATCGACAGTAAGTGTCGATACAGGTACTTCCATATCCGCGTTAAGTGAGACTGTCGGCATTTTGGGATAATGCTCTCGCGAGTATTCGTATATCTGTTTTGTAAATTCGTCGATCTTGTCCGCAGACAGCGAAAAGCCGCCCGCGCCCGGGTGTCCGCCGAATTTTGTAAGGCACGCCGAACACTCGGAAAGCATTTTGTGTGCTGAAAAGCCCTCGATGCTCCTCATAGAGCCGCGAGCCTCATCGCCCTCCGTGGAAATGATAACGACGGGTCTATCGTACTTTTCCAATATATTTGAGCAAACTATCCCTATAACTCCGCAGTGCCAGCCCTCACTGCTTAATACGATAACTCGCTGCTTTGCAATAAGCGGGTCGCGGGAAATTTGTTCGTTTATCTCGCGGATTATCTTGTCTTCCTCCGATTTGCGTTTTCCGTTCAGATCCGAGAGTTCTTCGGCGATGCGTTTGGCGGTTTCGGCGTCATCATCGCACAGCAAGAGCCGCAGGGCTTTTTCCGGGCTGTCCATTCTTCCGGCCGCGTTTATTCTCGGGCACACTGTGAACGCGATGTCCGTGGACGTAATATTATCCGCAGAACGCGACGCGGAGTGTATCAAAGCAGTAAGCCCCGCGTTCTGTTCGTTTTTGATGTTTTCAAGCCCGCGCTGTACTATGTATCGGTTCTCGCCCTTAAGCGGCATAACGTCGCCGATAGTTCCCACCGCCGCCAAGTGAGCGTATGTGTCGAGTACAAACTCCTCGTCCTCTTCAAGAGCGATAATGAGTTTCAGAGCAACTCCCGCGCCGCACAGATCCTTAAACGGCGAACGGTCATCGGCGCGGTTGGGGTCGATACAAGCGCCGCAGTCGGGAAGCTCCAAGCCGGGCTGGTGGTGATCGGTGACAACAAGCTCCACACCCTTTTCTTTCAAGAACCGAGCCTCTTCAAGTGCTGAAATGCCGTTATCTACCGTAATGACAAGCTGTGTACCTTTGCTTATTATCTTTTCCAGAGCGGGAATGTTCATACCATACCCTTCACTGCGTTCGGGTATGTAGTAATTAACGTTTGCGCCCTGCGCTTCAAGATAGCTGTACATTATGGCGGCGGCGGTAACTCCGTCGCAGTCATAATCTCCGTAAACGGTTATCATTTTGTCCTCGTCAAGCGCTGAACGTATTATTTCGACAGCTTTATCGACGTCGCGCATAAGAAGCGGGTCGGAAAGGTTTTTGCAGCCGAAGAAGCTTTGCGCCGCCTCAATGGTGTTTATTCCGCGGCGTACCAATATCCCTCCGAAAAAATCTCCGAATTCCCTGACAACATCATTGCCGCCGTTTACCGGGACGTTTGTAACTGTCCATTTTTTCATATAACTACCTCTTGTTTTAGAATTGCAGTCCGTTTTGACTGCGTTGTTATGTGTTGTCGCTTGTTTCGGGGACATTAGAGTTCATCGCGTTTCGCGCATATCAAACTCATACGCCGCCGGGCGTTCGAGAATGAACTCTCACGCCCGAACCTGCTCGGACGTGATTTTAAGATCAAACACTAAGCTCCGCAGTTTCTCCGAGGATATCTTTGTTGGCTTCGAGTATAGGGTCAATAAGCTCGTTGAGGAATTCCGTGACCTGTTCGGGGGCGCATCCAACGTACAATTCGGGAACGAGAAATTCGTCTATTTCCTCGCGGGAAACCCCGAAGATCGGGTCGGCGGCAATCCTGTCGGCAAGATCGTTCTCCTTTCCGTTGACGCGTATCTCGTAGGACGCGTCGTGAGAGTGAACTCTCAGGTGCTCGTGAAGCTCTTGGCGATTTCCGCCGCGCTCTACGGCTCTCATCATAATGTTTTCGGTAGCCATAAACGGCAGCTTTGCCATAAGGCGGCGGCGGATCATTTCGGGGTAGACTTCCAAGCCGTCGGTGACGTTCAGCATAATGTTCAGTATAGCGTCCGTGCCGAGGAACGCTTCCGCTACGGAAACGCGCTTGTTCGCGCTGTCGTCAAGCGTTCTCTCAAACCACTGCGTGCCCGCCGTGAACGCGGGGTTCAGCGAATCTATCATCACATATCTCGCAAGCGAGGTAATGCGCTCGCTGCGCATGGGGTTGCGCTTGTACGGCATAGCCGAAGAGCCTATCTGCTTTTTCTCGAACGGCTCCGCCATTTCCTCAAAATTCTGGAGAAGTCTGAGGTCATTGGAGAATTTCGAGCAGGTCTGCGCCACTCCCGAAAGAGCAGCCAGCACTTGACTGTCCACCTTGCGCGAGTATGTTTGACCACTTACGGGCACACACGCGTCAAAGCCCATTTCCTTGGCGATCATATTTTCAAGCTCTTTTATTTTGGAAATGTCGCCGTTGAACAGCTCCTTGAATGACGCCTGCGTTCCGGTAGTGCCTTTTTGCCCAAGCAGCTTGAGATTGCTTATGCGGTATTCGACCTCTTCAAGATCCATAAGCAACTCGTTCATCCACAGCGTGGCGCGTTTGCCGACCGTAGTGGGCTGCGCGGGCTGAAGATGAGTGTACGCCAAGCACGGCATATCCTTGTATTCATCGGCGAACTTCGCAAGATTTGCAAGCACGTTGATAATCTTCTTGCGGACTATTTTTAGAGCGTCGCGCATAATGATGATGTCGGTGTTATCGCCGACATAGCACGATGTAGCGCCGAGGTGGATTATTCCCGCCGCCTTAGGACACTGCACCCCATAGGCATAAACATGGCTCATCACATCGTGGCGAACCTCTTTTTCGCGGGCTTCGGCGACGTCGTAGTTGATATCGTTTATGTGAGCTTCAAGCTCGTCTACCTGTTCTTGAGTAACGGGCAAGCCGAGCTTCATCTCTCCGCGGGCCAAAGCCACCCACAGCTTTCTCCAGGTGGAGAACTTTTTGTCTGCGGAAAAAACGTATTGCATTTCTTTGCTCGCGTAGCGTGTGCAGAACGGACTTTCGTATGAGTTTCTGTTATCGGACATATTGAACACTCCTTAAATTACGATCGGAAAATCGCCGTTCGGATAGCTTTCGTAACGATAAGCGTTATTTTATGTGCTTTTCCCCGCCAAGGGCGGGGAAAACGAAAGTTAGATCGGTGTTTTCTTAACTTAACTTTTATTATAACATATTTGGCGGATTTAATCAAGGGGTTTGCGAAAAAAACTCCGCTCCCGTGGAGCGGAGAAACCGTTTAAAAGATCTCATACAGTTCATCGACGTTTGTTATGGTGTAGGTCTGTCCCTTGTAGGTGATCATAATGTTAGGGCAGTCGCGGAACGCGCCCGTTCCGATCTCTTTCAGGCTGTCCGGCAGGGACACCAGCGTAAGCTTGGGGCAGTCAGCGAACGCATAGTCTTCTAACGTTTTCACTCCGTCGCCGATGGTGAGCTGCTCCAGCTTATCGCAGCCCGAAAACGCGTGAGTTTCTATCGTTCGGATAGCTCCGGGAATGATGACGTTGGTTATCTCCGTGCCGCGAAACGCGTGTTCGTCTATTTTCAGAACCGATTTGCCTCCAATGACCGAGGGCACGTATATTTTGCCGCCCTCGCCGCGGTAGCGGAGGATATTCACCCCGCCAAGATCGTCCTCGACTTCATAATCCTCCTCCACCTCGGACGTGGATATATAGTTGAACCTCGAGGACTTGCTTGAAGGTGTGCTTGTTGGCTCGCCGATTATCGCCGCGCTTCCGCCCCCGCTTGTAACAGGCTCTTTGTAGGGCGTTCCTTTGGACGAACTTGTAACGGCGGGTATCACGGTCGTGTCGTTCTTCTTTTTGCACCCCGAAAGCGTCAGAACGGCGGTTCCGCACAGTAATATACACAGCAGCCTTTTCATTTTTATATCTCCTTATTTGTTACGTTCTTTCAGAGCGCGTTCGATGTCGCGTCCCGCGTCGCGCTTCGCCATATCGTCGCGCTTGTCATAGAGCTTCTTGCCCTTGCACAGCCCTACCTGTATTTTAACTTTGCTGTCTTTAAAGTACATAGAAACGGGTATCAGCGTGAAACCACCCTGCTTTACCTGCCCGAAGAGCTTCATTATCTCTTTTTTGTGCATAAGCAGGCGGCGAACTCTGTATGGGTCGCGGTTGAATATGTTGCCCTTTTCGTAAGGCGCTATGTGCATTCCGCGAATAAACATCTCGCCGTTGTCTATGGATATCCACGAATCTTTCAGGTTCACTCCGCCGTTTCGTATAGATTTTACTTCCGTGCCGAACAGCTCTATTCCCGCTTCATAACTCTCTATAATAAAATATTCGTGCCGAACCTGTCGGTTTTCGGAAATCGTTTTTGTGTTCATTGTTTTCTCCTTACTGTAATGCAGAAAACCCTGCTTTTAGTATTATATCATAATCTTTCGGAAATTACAAGCGGTTACTTGAAAAATCTCTGTTTCTTTTAGAGATGAGCGGGCGAAAGTCATCGTATGTGTGTCGAAAATCGTGCCGATACGATAATTTTTACAAAAGCCGTGCAATACGCTTGACAATTCCTTTAAAATGTGATAAAATGTATAAAGAGGTTAAAAAATCCCCGGCGCGGGGTGAAGAGCTTTTCGGAGGTTGCCATGAGCGAGAGAAACACGATACTTATCGTTGATGATTATGAATTTAACCGCCTGCTGTTAAGCGAGATGTTTCCCGAACGGGACATTTTGGAAGCTGCGGACGGCGCTGAGGGTATAACAACATACGAAAAAAACCGTGATAAAATATGCGCGGTGCTTACAGATATAATGATGCCGCGCGTAGACGGACTGGGTCTGCTGGATTTTTTCAGCAAGGCAAAGTATATTATGGAAGTGCCGGTGTTCGTTATCAGCGCGGACAGCTCCAACAAGGTCATCACCAAGGCGTTTCAGCTGGGGGTTGAGGACGTGATAACAAAACCTTTCAACGTAAATTTCGTCAAGAAGCACATTGATCATATCATCGAGCTTTACGAGCTTCGCAGAGTGGTTGAGGGAATGGACGGCGCAGATATAACGGACGACGACTTTGTGTAAACGTAAATAACGAGGCTCCCCCGTGCGCGGGGAGCGTTTTTTGTGGAAAATTCCAAAAAAACGCGCAATTTTGCAAGATTTCAAAAAAACACTTGCAAAATTTTTGAGAATGTGTTATAATTGTTTCTAGTGACGGTGGAATATATCCGCTTAATATTCTTGGAGGAAAATATTATGCTTTATACGGAAATGAACAAAGAACAGCTTGCAGCCGAAAAAGCCGCGCTTACCGCAAAATACGAAGAGTTCAAGGCAAAGGGGCTGAACCTTACTATGGCGCGCGGAGTTCCCGCACCCGAGCAGCTCGACCTTTCGATAAATATGCTGCTGCACTGTCTTGACGGAGACACCAAGTCGAAAAGCGGCGCGGACTGCCGTTCTTACGGTGTGCTGGACGGCATTCCCGAGGCGAAAGAGCTGTTTATGGAGATGCTCGGCGTGGGCGCGGACGAGGTCATAGTCGGCGGCAACTCAAGCTTGCAGATGATGTACGATACTATTATTAGAGCGCTTCAGCTCGGCGTTCTGGGCAGCGAAAAGCCATGGTGTAAATACGATAAGATAAAGTTCCTTTGCCCCGCTCCCGGATATGACCGCCATTTCGCGATGTGCGAGGCGTTCGGTATTGAGATGATAACGATTGAATACAAGGAAGACGGTCCCGATATGGACGAGGTGGAACGTCTTGTCGCGTCCGATGAAACGATAAAGGGTATCTGGTGCGTGCCGATGTACTCAAACCCGACGGGCATTACATACTCCGACGAGGTAGTCCGCCGCTTCGCCAATCTGAAGCCCGCCGCAAAGGACTTCCGCATTTTCTGGGACAACGCGTACTGCGTACACCACCTTGTCGATAAGGAACAAGATCATCTTCTCAATATAATTGACGAGTGTAAAAAAGCGGGCAACCCGAATATGGTGTTCGAGTTCAGCTCCACCTCTAAAATCAGCTTCCCCGGCGGCGGTCTGGCGGTCATCTGCGCTTCAAAGGACAATATAGATTTCATCAAAAAGCAAATGGCTATTCAGATAATCGGATATGACAAGCTCAATCAGCTGCGCCACGCGAAATACTTCAAGAATTTTGAGGGCATTACCGAGCATATGCGTCATCACGCTGCGATAATCCGCCCGAAGTTCGAGGTCGTGCTCTACAAGCTGGAGCAGGAGCTGAAGCCCCTTGGCATAGCCAACTGGACAAAGCCTCGCGGCGGCTACTTCATTTCGTTTGACGGACCGGAAGGCACGGCGAAGCGCATAGTGGCTCTTGCGAAAGAGGCGGGCGTTACGATGACCGACGCGGGTGCTACATACCCCTATGGCAAAGACCCGCGCGACAGCAATATCCGTATCGCGCCGACTTATCCGTCCGTGTCCGAACTGCTTCAGGCGATTGATCTGTTCTGTATCTGCGTTCGTTTGGCTAGCGTGGAAAAGCTGCTTGAAAAGTGAGCTTATCCCCGAATAAAATCACGGAGCGCGTTACAAGGGCAACGCGCTCCGAATTGTATAAAGAGAGTTGTTTTTCGTCCTCTCCTCCGCTTCGTGGAGGAGAGGACGCTGTTTTAAGGCGATTTTTTAGGCTCATGCGTTCCGGGACATAGATCATTTGCCGAGGTTTTGCCTTTTTCCGTAAAATTGGGAAAAAGCCTTTTTATCAACAAATACAACAAGTATCCTATGACCGCGCCCAAAGTATTGCAGATCAGATCGTCAATGCTACTGTCCCGATTATCGATAAAGCATTGCAGAAGTTCTATTAAAAAGCTGCTTGAAAAACCGATCACCGCTGCCTTTAACAAAGAGATTTTTTTGAATACAAACGGGAGAGCAAGTCCCAAAGGCACGAACAACGCAACATTTACAACAAGCCCGATAATTAAGTGCTTTGAATGAAACAGCCAATCCAAATGCCCTTGACCGATAAGGTCCACTGCAATTGGAATAAGCTGAGGTGGCTCGCAGGAAAACCGCCAAACGTCTTGAAAAATATTTTCTCCGTTGACCATATTCAGCCAGACACCTTGCCAGAAATATGTCGGAGTTAATGTCACACATACTGTTCCAATGATCCATCCGATAAACAGCAACCTTATTATTTCGTTGAGAAGCACACGGCGGCGGATATCCTTGTATTCCGCTCCGAGCTTGTGCTTTTGCAAAGCGCGCCGAACGAACCAATAAACGAGCATCACAACCAGAATAACGGGCAGCGAGAAGAAAATATTATCAAAAACCCCCGTTTTTCCGTATATCCAGTCGTATATTTTTCCCAAAAACTGTCTCATATTGATTCCTTTGTCATAAGTGTGGTATTTTGATTATTGTGATATAGAAAAATCTCCCGCAATCGCAAAATAATCTGGATCGTTTGATGTTGCCCATCCGGGTGAGGAATTGTAAAACCTAATACAATAATAGTAATCACTCGATAAATCCTCAAATGAAATTGTTTTCTCAAACTTTTTATATTGATTATGTATGTCCGGCGTAAAAGAGAACAGCTTGTTTATAACCATCGACCAACCGGATTTTCCTTTTTCTTGTTGGTATAAATTTACGGATAATCGCCGCTCATTGGTAAAGTTGACATCTGCATAAGCGGATAATTCCACATTGAGATTCCCCGTGTTAGTTTCAAATTTATAACCTGTATATGTATAGCACCCGCCATACAAGGGATAAAACATTCCGCCGGTCTCCTCGCTATGGTCTTCTCCATATACGCCATCAGACAAGTTCCATATTTTTGTTGGAAATTTTAGACCTCTTTCATTTGGATTGTCATCATTATTGTCGCCAGCGTTAATGACAAAATCGTCAGACGGAATTGTTTGAACGATTTCATTAGCTGAAGCAGAAACGCTTCCAAGTATTGTGCACGTTGCCATTACAGAAACGATGGCATGTAAGAAAAGTTTTTTGAATTTCATGAGAAATTCCCTCCTAAATAACATTATAACATATTTACAATGCCAATGTTATGTTCAATCTTATTTATAACATTTTAACTGTAAATTTGTGGTATTGAATTTATTATAACATATCGTCAAGCGAATGTCAAGCGTTTTTGTTACTGTTTGTATTCTTACCTTGGAGCGTGTTCACAAAAAACGAAATATTCGGATTGCGAAGCGAATTTTTTCGCAGATATACTATATGTATTTCAAGAAAAACTAACTGAGTTATGTAGAAAATTCGCCGCGATTTTATTAAATGGTTACGTTATGTATCAATAATTCTCCGCGTTGATCTCAAAATACGACTGCGGGTGATTGCAAACGGGGCATACGTCGGGGGCGTTCGTGCCGACAACTATATGTCCGCAGTTGCGGCATTCCCACACCTTGACCTCGCTCTTCGCGAAAACCTCCTGCATCTCCACGTTTTTCAGCAGAGCGCGGTAACGCTCCTCGTGGTGCTTTTCGATAGCGGCTACCGCACGGAATTTCTCGGCAAGCTCCGTGAAACCTTCCGCTTCGGCGGTCTTGGCGAACTCCTCATACATATCCGTCCACTCGTAGTTCTCGCCGTCGGCAGCAGCCTTGAGGTTCTCCGCTGTATCGCCGATGCCAGAAAGCTCCTTGAACCACATCTTTGCGTGTTCCTTTTCGTTGTCGGCGGTTTTGAGAAACAGAGCAGCTATCTGCTCGAAGCCCTCTTTTTTCGCCTTTGACGCGAAGTAGGTATACTTGTTGCGTGCCTGTGATTCTCCGGCAAAGGCTGCCTGTAAGTTCTTTTCGGTTTGAGTTCCCGAGTATTTGTTTGCCATTGTTTTGTCCTCCTAAAATAATGTTGTTTTATTGCCGTTTCCCCCGCTGACCGCGGGGGAAGATCAGCAGCGCAAAAAGCGTCTTGTCGATCGCTTATCTGCGAACTTTTCTTATCTTTACCTTAGCGGGCGTTTCAAGCTTTTCGGCGCTCGCCGCGGGAGCGTTCTCGGACGATTTTTCGGTGTTTTTCTCGGACGTTTCGGGAACCGCTGTTTCCGCCGCCTTATACGCCTCTTCATAGAAGAAGCTTTGAGAGTTCAACGGAGCTTTCCCCGCATTGGAAACGCGTCTGTACTGTCCATCAACGCACAACTCGCGAGCCTTTATGTTGTCGCACAGCATCGTGTCGAATATGCCGCACACGCGGTCGGCAATAGTCTTGTTTAAAATCGGCGCGGCAACTTCAACGCGTCTTTCGGTGTTTCGCGTCATAAAATCGGCGCTGGAGATGTACACGCGGCGGCGGTCGTTTTTGCCGAAGATATAAATGCGCGAGTGCTCCAGAAAACGTCCGACTATGGATATCACGCGGATATTTTCGGTCTCGCCCTTAACTCCGGGGATAAGGCAGCAGATACCGCGCACGATAAGCTCCACGCGAACTCCCGCGCGGGAGGCTTCGGCAAGCTTTTCTATAAGATCGCGGTCGGTCAGCGAGTTTATTTTTATTCCGATATAACCGTCCTTGCCATAGGTTATCTCGTTGTCTATGAACTCCACAAGGCGGCTCTTCAAGCCCTTGGGAGCTACAAGCAGACGATTTGTGCTTTCCACCGTGGAGCCTATCATAAGGGCGTTGAATACAACGGACGCGTC
>OIXH01005025.1_pt1 | contig 10274 bp, 12 predicted proteins | sample 1587741 | NCBI WGS metagenome assembly OIXH01 (sample SAMEA3888916, study PRJEB22519) | human gut metagenome | biome: human gut; feature: human-associated habitat; material: faeces | place: Denmark | collected 2011 | reverse complement strand
GAAACAGGAGAGACGGCGGCGCGCCGTCTCTCTTTTTCACAAAAAAGGAGCCGCCCTGCAAGCAGAGCGGCCCAAGCGGGTGGGATATTGGAAAGCTTCCTCTATCATCATACAGCACGCCTGTCCCCGTGTAAATAGGAGGTTTTGCCGGTTTTCCGCGACTTTTAGGGCAGCCTGTCGAATGTGTCTGAATGATAAACTCTTTATGAAGTTTTCACAAATTCTCCCAAAAGTGCTTTTCAAACGTATTGCGATTTGCTATAATGCACACAAGGATAAAGGGAACCCGCTCCCCGACCCTACCCTGTGTTTACCGCATTGACGAAAGGAGCAAGTATTATGAAGTTCACATTCGCCTGCAAGAAGATCTCCCTCAACGACTCCATCAAGGAATACGCGGAAAAGAAGATCAGTAAGCTGGACAAGTATTTTCCGGAGGAGGCAGACGCCTTTGTGACCTTTGCCGTGGAGAAGAAGAACCGCTGTGTGGTGGAGCTGACCATCCGCAGCACCAACGGCACGTTGTTCCGTGCGGAGACGGAGGATCCCGACGGCGATATGCGCGGCGCCATTGACGAGGCTGTCAGCTTCATCGACCGCCGTATCCGCAAGAACAAGACGCGGCTGGCCAAGAACCTGCGGCCCGACGCACTGGTCTCCTCCGTTCCTGCTGAGTTCGACGTAGTGGAGGACAACGACTTCGACATCATCCGCACCAAGCGCTTTGCCGTCAAGCCCATGAGCACCGACGAGGCTATTTTGCAGATGAACCTGCTGGGTCACTCGTTCTATGTGTTCCGCCGCATTGAGGACAGCACCATCTGCGTGGTGTACCACCGCAATAACGGCGGCTACGGCCTGATCGAGACGGCGGAGTAATCGATATACGATCCCAAGGGGGCGGTGCAGCCGCCCCCTTTTTCTTGTGGGAGCGCCGCTGCTCCGGGGCAAGGAGAGCGATAAAAGGAGGCTTTTTCGTGAATTTACGCCATGTTGGATACCGCGCCTATCAGTGCGTGTTCGGCCTGGGCGCACGGCTGCTGCCGTGGCGTCAGCCGGAGACGATCACCGGCCCCGGCAGTCTGGCGGACATCCCCGCCCGGCTGACCCGGTACGGCGCCCGCCGCCCGCTGGTGGGGCTGTCCGGCGACAGCGAGGCGGACAGGGCCAACGCCTTTATCGACGCGATCTTCGCCATGAACGCCCGGCTGGGCATCCCCACCGGCTTCACCTGCATCCAGGAGGCGGATCTGCCGCAGATGGCGGCGTGGGCGGCCAAGGAGGCCAATCCCACCTACCCCGTGCCGGTGATCTATGACCGGGCGCGGTTTATCCGCGTGATCCGGCAGGTCATGCAGTGAGAAAACAAAGCAGCAGGGGCGGACACCCAAGGTGTCCGCCCCTGCTGCTTTGTGAGAGAAGGATGTGCAGCGGTCTTAGAACAGCGTACACAGCAGATTCAGCTCCGCCGTGAACCATACCGGGAACAGCATGGCCAGCACGCGGGCTGCGGGGGTGATGTTCCCCGTCAGCAGGCACGTCATCGTATAGAGGATAATGGCGGTCACGACTACCGCGGCGATGGCCCGCAGGGTGAGGGAGGAGGATTTGGTTTTTGTCATAGGGAACAACTCCTTTCTTGTTTGTGACCCTATCATAGCACCGGAGTTTCCTCTTGTAAAATCGATTATTTATCCATATAATATAGGTGAAATCTATAATTGGAGGGTAACTCATGACCACTCTGGATATCGAGACCTTCTTCGCCGTGCTGGATCACGGCACCATGACGGCGGCAGCGGAGGCGCTGTTCATCACCCAGCCCACGCTGACCGCCCGGATACAGGCGTTGGAGGCGGAGGTGGGCGCGGAGCTGTTTCGCCGGGGGAAGGGACAGCGCCGCATCACCCTGACCGAGGCGGGGCAGCGTTTTCTGCCGCTGGCGCGCCGGTGGCAGCACCTGCTGACGGAGACCCGAACCTTCTCCTCGGCGGAGCGGCGGGAGTTCCTCCACGTCATCGCCGTCTACACCGCCAATCAGTATATCATGCCGCCGGTGTACCAGCGCTTTTTGGAGCGGGAGCTGCCGGTGTCCCTGTGGGTGGAGACCATGCGCCCCTACGAGACGGCGGCAGCAGTGGCGCGGGGCGACGCGGACATGGCCATCGTAGACGGCGACCTGCACTACGACCTGCCCATCGACGCCCGCCCGCTGTTCCGGGAGTCCTTTTTTCTGGTGGTACCCAAGGCGCTGCCGCTGCCGGAGGTGGTACACCCCTCCATGCTCCGGGTGGAGGACGAGATATTAGTCTCCGGCCAGCCGGAGATCCTGCAATGGCACAATAGCTGGTTCGGCATGGACGCTCGCCCGCTGCTGTACACCGATATCCCTCAGTTGGCGGAGACGCTGCCCGCCTGTGGGCGGCGCTGGGTCGCCTTTCCCGCTGCCGCCGCGGCCTACTCCGCCGGCCTGTACGACACCGTCCGCGCCCTGCGCCTCACCGACGCCCCCGCCGACCGCACCTTCTATCTGGTGACGCCCAAGGGTTGCCCCCTCTCCGCGGCGGCGGAGCTGCTGCTGGATGACCTGAAGGCACATCTGCGCTCGGTGGATGGCATCCACCTGCTTGCATAGGACAAGAAAGCGTCCGCGCACACCGTGCGCGGACGCTTTTCTGGTCTGTTGCCTGTTTCACTCGAACAGGCCCACCTGCTCCGGCAGGTCGCCCCGTCCGATCATCTGGAGCTGCTGGACATTTTCGGCGGCCAGCGCATCGCTGATGGCCATTTTGCGGATGATGTTCTTCACCGTGTTGTCCAGTCCGCCGCCCTCCCGGTAGTCGGCGGGGAAGATGAAGTCCACCCGTCCCTTGCTCAGCAGATCCTCCACACCGGCGCGGTTGCCGGACTGGTACACGGCAATGGCCTGCCCGCCGTAGGCCCGCATCATCTTCATGCACGGCACGTCGGAGAGTCCGTCGCCCACGTAGATCATATTGGTGAAGGGGATGCGCTTGCTGTCGTCGGGCATGGAGTCATTCAGCGTCTTGTCGTCGGACACGTCCAGCACGCCCTTGTTGATGCGGTAGACGAACTGGGTCTTGTTGGTGAAGTTGACATCCAGCTTGGGCCATGTGGCCAGCCCCTCCGCATTGTAGAAAAACTCGCAGGCGTATATCTCCCGGAACTCATGGGCGATGCCGCTGCCCTCGATGATCTCCCGCAGGCCGGAGGAGATCACATAGTGCTCGATGGACACGCCCTGCGTCTCGCCGAATTGGTTGATGCGGCGGAACCACTCCCGCACGCCGGGAAACAGCTCGATGTTGTGTCCGCAGCGCACCAGAAGCTCCCGATCCAGCCGTTTACCCTGTGCGCGGCACTCCTCGATCATGGTGTACATATAGGCCAGCAGGCCGTCCATCCGGTTGTCCCGGCCGAAGGTGTTGGCCTTGCTCCAGAACTCCGCCGGGGTGTAGCCCAGCGCCGGGATAAAGGCGTAATCCTCCATGTCGGTGGTACACAGCGTCTTGTCAAAATCGTACAGCAGCGCAATGATAGGCTTCTCCGTCATCTCTGCTCTCCTCCTTGTTCTTCCTGTCTGGGGCGGCGGGGCGCACACTTTGAAAAAAGGCGGCCGGAGGCCGCCTTTTCGATGGTTTCGGGTTATTCCTTGCCGCCGTAGTTCCGGCCGAACTTCAGCTCGCCCAGATCGAAGGCAAATTCGTTGGGGGCGGCGCTGCCGTCCACCGGCGGGAGCTTGGCGTCATGCTCCTCGTCCGCTGCCTCCTGCTGCGGCGCCTGCGCCTCGTACTGGGTCAGGATATCCTGCTCGATGCCGCTGACCACCGCGTCGGAGGGCGCGGCGGCCGCCGACGGCTGTGCCGGGACAAGCTCCAGCTCCGGCAGCGTCTGCAAAAAGGCGGACTGCGCCTGACACAGCTCGTCGCTGCGGCGGATGAAGTCTGCCAGCTTCTCCTGCGCCATGGCCAGCTTCTGCTCGGCGGCCTTTGTTTCATCGGCCAGCCGCGCTACCTCCTGCGCCGTCTCCGCCCTGGCCTCTGCCAGCATATTGTCCTTTTCGGTCTGCGCCTCCTGCACCAGCTTGGCGGCCATCTTCTGGGCGGTCAGCAGCGTCTGACGCATGGCATCCTCGGTGGAGCGATACTCCTCCACCTTCTCCGCCAGCACCTTCAGCTTGGCCTTCAGCGTGACGTTTTCCTTAAACAGTGTGGAATAATCCTCCGTCAGCGCGTCCAGAAACTCGTCCACAGCACTCATGCTGTAGCCGCCGCCGAACGACGCCTTGGGGAATACCTTCTCAGAAACTTCCTGCGGTGTAAACATGGATGAACCCTCCGCTCCCTTTCTTTATCCGCCGTACTTACAGGTACAGTCCGTTGTTTTCCAGCTCGTCAATGAGGTCGCCCATAATATCCACGGAGTACGGTGTGATGATGTAGGTGTTGGCGGCCACCTTCTTGATCTTCCCCTCGCCGGCATAGGCCACGCCGGACAGGAAGTCGATGAGCCGCCGCGCCACGTCCTTGTTGGTGGACTCCAGATTCAGTACCACCGTCCGCTTCTCCTTCAGGTGATCGGCGATCTCGGAGGCGTTCTCAAAGCGCTCCGGCTTTACCAGCACCACCTTCAGCTGGGTGGTGGCGTGGATGTTCACCACCTTGTTGTGGCGGTCGTCGGCGCGCCGCTCCTCGCTGCGGCGATCCTCCTTGCGGTCGTCGAAGGGGGAACGGGAGTCTCTGGAAGGCTCCTCAAAATCGTCCTCGTAATCGTAATCCTCGTCATCGTAGGGATGAATGATCTTTTTCAGTTCGTCCATGAAGCCCATCGAAAAATACCTCCCGCGTTATTTTGTATAGTCTCTGGCGCCAAAGATGGCAGTGCCCACGCGGACCATGTTGCTGCCCGCGCGGATGGCATCGGCGAAGTCGCCGCTCATGCCCATGGATAGATAATCTAATTCATTATCGTACATTTTTTGATTTATGTCAACATATAGCGCGTGTACTTTTTGGAAATATACCATATTTTCCGCCTGTGTGGCGCTGGCAGGGGGGATGGTCATCAGACCCCACACCCGTACATGGGACAGCTCCTTGGCGTGGGAGGCGGCCTCGGACACCGCCTCCGGTGCAAAGCCACTCTTGGCAGCCTCGCCGCCGATGTTCACCTCCAGCAGGATATCCTGCACGATCCCCAGCTTGTCCGCCTGCTTTTCGATCTCCTCCAGCAGCTCCAGAGAGCCGACGGACTGGATGAGGGCGGCCTTGCCCACCACCTGCTTGACCTTGTTGCGCTGCAAATGGCCAATAAAGTGCAGCGGCGCGCCGTCGTAGCCGTTCTCCGCCAGCTTGGCGGTCATCTCCTGTACACGGTTTTCGCCCAGCGCGTCGATGCCGGCGCGAATGGCCTCCTGACAGGCGGCGGCGTCGTTCATCTTGCTGGCGCCCACCAGCGTGATATCCCCGCCGGTGCGGCCGGTTTCCCGGGCTGCCTCGTCGATCTCGCGGCGTACCGCCGCAATGTTCTCCGCAATAGACATGAGAAGCTCCTCCTCTTTGTATTTCTGGCCGGATCGTCGTCCGTTATCGTATGACCTTTCCGTCGCTGAGCGCACCGGCCGTGGCGATGACCTCATCGCCGACCCGCAGCGTCTGGGTGTCGGACGCCCCGTCGGCGGCGTGCACCAGCGCGTACCCCTGTCCCTGATACAGCACGGTCACGGGGCGGAAGGCGGCGGTGCTGCCGTCCACGCAGTAGACGCCGGTGACGCCCTCCTCGCTGACCCGCAGGGCATTGGACGGCACCCGCAGCCCCTCGTAGGTGCGCAGGATCACGTCCGCCGCCTGATGCCGCAGCAGCGTGGTCTGCGCCAGATACTTCCGGCAGGACAGCGTCACCGCCGCCTGACCGTCCTCCGGCGCGGACACGGATACCACCTGCATCCGAATATTTTGGTCAAAGCCCTTGGCAAACCGCAGCGTTACGGCGCCTTGGGACTTGAGATAGCTCGCCTGCTCCTCCGGCAGCGTCACCACATAGTACCATGTGTCGCCATAGATGAGCTTGCCCATGTTGCTCTGCTCGTCAACGGGGCGGAGCCGCGCCAGCTTTCCCGGCGTCACGTCCTCCAGAAACGCCTTGGTCAGCACCGTCTCGTACCCGTCGCAGACGGCGGAATATGTTCCCGACGCACGGGCGGTGACGGTGGTGCCGGAGAGGGAGTCTTCCAGCGACTTGATCTGCCCCTCCACCGACTTGATCTCCGTCTGGATCTCCTCCTGCGAGGCGTAGGGGTGGTCCCGCTTGAGCACGGCGGCCTTCAGTGGGGCGATATCGCCCTCCGCGGCGGTGTAGTCGCCGCCGGTCAGCGACTGCCGCAGCGTCAGGATATCACCGGTGATGGAGGTATCCAGCTTCAGCGCCGCGTCCGGGTTCAGATAGGAGGTCAGAGCGAACTGAAGCTGCTGGAGCTGCAGCTCCAGCGTCTCGATCTGGCTGACGGTCTGCAAAGCGCCGTCGTTGGCGTAGACTCGGGCCAGCACCTGCCCTACGCCGACCCGCTCGCCCTCCTGCCGCACCCGGCTGAGGGTGCCGCTCTGGGCGGGCAGCACCTCCTCGTCCCGCAGCAGCCAGCCGTTGAGGGCAATGGTGTCCTCCGCCTGTCCCGCTATTACCAGCGTGGTATTCACCGGGTCAGACAGGTAGTTGTACAGCTGCACGGCAAAGTAGACCAGCACCGCCGCCAGCACGGCGATGGGCAGTGTTTTCATGAGAGGGGATGTCTTTTTCATGGTGTGTTCCTTTGTGTTCTATGTCCGTCCCGCGCGTCCGGACGCTTACGCCTCCGGCGTTTCGTCCTCCCGCAGCTCCACCGGCCGCAGCGGCGCGATGGTGGAGATGGCGTGCTTGTAGATGACCTGCTGCTTTCCCTCGGAGTCCAGAATGACCACAAAGCAGTCAAAGCCGGCGATGACGCCCCGCAGCTGAAAGCCGTTGACCAGAAAGATGGTCACGGGAATGCTCTGCTTCCGGGCGCGGGTGAGGAAGATCTCCTGAAGATTGTTTGTCTTTTGCATATCGTCTGCTCCTTTATGTCTGTGTGCGGACGATAGGCCTGTCCTCCGTCCGCCGCTCTCAGCATACGCCGGCGGCGGTGAGGAATTCTGTCGCATTTTGGAGAGCCTGCGGAAAATCAGGCTCTTTTTCCCATAGGATCCAGTGGATATCCGGGTTGCGCCGCAGCCATGTCAGCTGCCGCTTGGCGTACTGCCGGGAGCGGAGCTTGACCTCCTCCACGGCGTCGGCCACGGCGGCCGTCCCGTCGGCTACCGCCAGAAACTGCTTGAAGCCGATGGCTTGCAGGGCCGTGGCGTCCCGGGGCAGCCCGCTGCTCAGCAGCGCCTGCACCTCGTCCAGAAGCCCCTGCTCCACCATGACATCCACCCGCCGGTCGATACGGTCGCGCAGATCCTGCCGGTCACGGAAGCTCAGTCCGATGTACAGGGCGTCGTAGCGGTCGGGCGTCTCCCGGCTTTTCCGGTCATGCGCGCTGATGGTCTCACCTGTCTCCCGGTAGACCTCCAGCGCCCGGAGGATGCGCTTTTCGTCCCGGAGGTGCAGCCGCGCCGCCGTCTCCGGGTCGACCGCCGTCAGCTCCGCCAGCAGCGCCGCCGCACCCTCCTGCGCCAGCCGCGCCTGCAATTCCCGGCGCACCGCACCGCCCTGCTGTCCGGCGGCAAAGGTATTGCCCCGTATCAGCGCGTCCAGATACAGACCGGTACCGCCCACCAGAACAGGCAGTTTTCCCCGGCGGAGGATATCCTGTATGCACCGGTCGGCCTCCTGGGTGAACCGGGACACCGACCAGCTCTCCGCCGGGTCGGCTACGCCGATCATGTGGTGGGGAACACCCTCCATCTCCTCCGGCGTGGGGGCGGCGGTGCCGATGGCCATGCCCCGGTAGATCTGCATGGAGTCCACGGACACCACCTCGCCGTTGAAGCGCTTGGCCAGCGCCACGCCCATTTTCGTCTTGCCCGACGCGGTAGGGCCTACCACGCAGACCACCCGCTGTGCCATCGCTTCACCTCCTGTGTGTCAAGGGGTCACGCCCGCTTGAACATCTTCTCCACCTCGTATTTCCGCAGCTGCACCGCCACCGGCCTGCCGTGGGGACAGTAGCGGACAGCGCCGGATTGCACCTGCCGTACCAGCGCCGCCAGCTCGGCGGCGTCGGTGGTCATGCCCGCCTTGATGGCGGATTTGCACGCCATGGTGTGCAGCAGCTCGTCCCGCGCACCAGCGGGGTCGGCCCGCTGCAAAAGCAGCTTTCGCGCCAGCTCCTCCAGCGTGGCGGCGGCGTCCTCCGCCCGTATGTAGTCGGGGATCTCCCGCACCAGCACGGTGCCGTCCCCGAAATCCTCGCACAAAAAGCCGTAGCCGGCCAGCACGTCCAGCGACTCCAGCACCGCGCCGTACTCCTCAGCGGTCAGCGTCACGGCGGCGGGGGTCAGCAGCTGCTGGGCCATGGGCGGCACGGGATCCGCCTTCAGCGCGTCGAAGCGGATGCGCTCGTGGGCGGCGTGCTTGTCGATGAGCCACACGTTCTGCTCCCCGTCCTCGCAAATGATGTAGGTTTTCAGCACCTCGCCGGCGATGCGCCATGGCGTATCGCCGCTGTCCGCCGTCTCCGGCATCTCCAGCTCCTGCTGGACGGGAGCGGCCTCCGGCGCGGAAAGGGCCGTATCGTTCAGGCCTGCCGCCTCCGGCATCACGGCGGCGGGTACCGTCTCCGTTTCGGCAGCAGCCTGCTCACGGGCGGGGCTATCCTCCGGTGCGTCCGGCGGCGTGATGCGGTAGACCACGCCCTCCCGCCCGCTGGGAACGGTGAAGGCTTTCCCGGCCTTCGGTGCGGCGTCCCGCACCTGCCATACGTCACCCTGCGGCGCAGCGGCGGGCTGTACCGTTTCGCGTGGCGTCTGCACCGTCGGCGCGGCGGGCGCAAAACGGTTGACGGTGGGACGGTCGGCTCCGGCGGAGCCGACGGGTCTGCCGCTGACAAAGGGCAGCTTCACGCCCTGCGGAGCGGGAGCCGTCTCCCGGAACTCCTGGGCCGTCATGGTCTGGTAGAAGGGCTTCTTCTCCGCGGGCGCGGGCTGTCCCTCTCGATCCAGTGCGTCCTTGACGGTATAGTGTACCGCGTCAAATACAGTCTTGTCGGACAGGAATTTCACCACGGTCTTGGCGGGGTGGACGTTGACATCCACCTCGTTCACCGGCAGCGTAATGTGGAGGACGCAGCCGGGGAACCGGCCCTTCAGCAGCCGGTTGCGGTAGGCCTCCTCCACGGCGGCGGCCAGGAGCTGGCTCTTGACGAACCGGCCGTTGACGAAGAATAGCTGGCGGCCGCGGGTGCCGTGACCGGCCAGCGGCTTGGTGATAAAGCCCTCCACCCGCACCGCGCCGCCGCTGCCGCCGAGCGTAAACAGCGCCGGAAGCGGCGCGTCAATGCTCTCGACCTCGGCCAAAATCACCGTCCCGTATTCGCTTCCCTCATCGGGATCCTGCCAGTCGCCGCGCAGCGTCACGAAAGCGGGAATTTTTATGCCCGATGTGACGCGGTATTGCCCCGCCGGCAGCCAGACCGTCCCGCCGCCTGCGGCGGTGACCGGCCTTGTCTACAACGGTGAGACGCAGACCGGCGTCGTGCTTCCCGAAAACGCGCTGTTTACCCTCACCGGAAACACCGCGAAGAACGCCGGAGAATACACCGTGACGGCCTCGCTGCTCAGCAAGCAGAACTACGTCTGGGCAGACGGCACGAGCGACGACAAGCAGATCGCATGGTCGATCGCCAAGGCTGTGCTCAGCGACATCACCGTCCTTATGGAGAGCTTTGCGCAGTGCAAGACGCCGTCTACGCCCGCTCTCAGCGCCAACCCGGACCATGCGGCCGTGCGCTTCTACTACTCGACGAGGAACCTCAATTCCGAAGGCACGCTCTGGTCTGCCGAGAAGGGGAAGACGCTTTCCGTGGGTGTGCATTACATCTACGCGGAGTTGGACGAAAGTGAAAACTACCTTGCCTATACCACCGCGCCGACATCCTTCGTCGTCTATACGCTTGCGACCGGTGAACGCATCCGCATCTCGGAGACAAAGCACGGATATGTTCAGGCACCTCCGAGCGCAATGCCCGGCACCGCCGTTCCGGTCACCGCAGAGCCGGATAAGGGCTACGTTCTCGGCTC
>OIXH01005024.1_pt1 | contig 10277 bp, 8 predicted proteins | sample 1587741 | NCBI WGS metagenome assembly OIXH01 (sample SAMEA3888916, study PRJEB22519) | human gut metagenome | biome: human gut; feature: human-associated habitat; material: faeces | place: Denmark | collected 2011 | reverse complement strand
CTTTCAGACCTTTTACTTCACGTAATCGGATTTGGCTGAATATTTTAGCCGCCCCGGTCATTTATGACCGGGGCGTTTTTTATTGCGCGAAAGAAAAGTGGCAAAAAGAAGGACACGCTTGTGCTTGACTCTGGAGAGGCACCCGGACAAGGCGCGGCACGCTCTTATCCGGCTGTTGGTGACGATTACTCGTCTACGGTGCTCTCTGCTTCCTGCGGCGGGATTTCGTTAAACCAGCTATCCAGCTTCTGTCGCAGCTTATCCACGCCAGATTTTTTCAGCGAAGAGAAGGGTTCAACCTGAACATCGCCATTGAAGGCCAGGACTGCTTCACGCACCATATTCACTTGCGCTTTACGCGCGCCGCTGGCGAGCTTATCGGCTTTGGTCAGCAGCACCAGCACCTGAATATCGCTTTCTACCGCCCATTGGATCATCTGCTGATCGAGATCCTTAAGCGGGTGGCGAATGTCCATCAGGACCACCAGGCCCTTCAGGCACAGGCGTTTTTCCAGGTATTCTCCCAGCGCGCGCTGCCACTTGATCTTCATCTCTTCCGGGACTTGCGCATAACCGTAGCCGGGAAGGTCGACCAGGCGTTTGCCTTCGGCGACTTCGAACAGGTTAATCAGCTGTGTACGTCCGGGAGTTTTGGAGGTCCGCGCCAGGCTTTTCTGGTTGGTCAGCGTATTCAGCGCGCTGGATTTTCCCGCATTGGAGCGGCCGGCGAATGCCACTTCAATACCGGTATCGGCAGGAAGATGGCGGATATCTGGCGCGCTAGTGACAAAGTGCGTCAGTTGATAATTCCAGTTGGTCAAGACGGTCGTCTCCGTTAAAACAGGCTATGGCAGGGATTATACCTGAACAGCAGAAAAAGGCTGTTTTTACCGCACGCCGGTTCTGTAAGTAAAAACCATGCACTTTGTGAGACATTGGCTATTCTTCGTATAGGACATGCCTGAGAAAAATAAGACTAATAAATTATAACCCACTGAAAATAAATAGATTAAAAGAGTAGAGAAATCTGAAAAGTGGAATTTTAACGGCCAGACTGGTTGTCGATTTTTGTCAACAGGGTAAAGTAATACACAACGGCGGGGATGCTGAAAAGGATGAGGACTCAGGACGAGGGGTCAGGAAGCGCCAGGAGGCGAAGACCACAGGATTGTCAGGATGACGCGCGTTTTGGAAACGTTTCAAAGGGAAAAGGAAGAGACAGGGACCGTTGGACGCTAAGGGAAAGACAGGGTAAGTCGTTAGCGAACAGGGAAAGAAGAGCCCGTTAAGGGTGGTCAGTGAGGAAAAAGGCGACAGAGTAATCTGTCGCCTTTTTTCTTTGCTTGCTTTCTGCTAGATTCCGCCTCAATTCTATACTGAATAATACTGTCTGAAGATTACACACCATGAAAAAACCGACATCCGCCACCCGTGGCAAATCCGGCCGCAAGTCGCGTGAAGAGTTAAATCAGGAAGCTCGCGATCGCAAACGGCAGAAGAAACATCGTGGCCACGCGGCAGGTAGTCGCGCGAACGGCGGCGATGCGGCTTCAGCAGGTAAAAAACAGCGCCAGGCGCAAGATCCACGCGTGGGCAGCAAAAAACCCATCCCGCTGGGCGTGAGCGAAAGCAGCGCTCCAGCTCCCAAGCAGCATAAACCAAAGAGCGAGAAACCTATGCTTTCACCGCAGGCTGAGCTGGAGTTGCTGGAGAATGATGAGCGCCTGGACGCGCTGCTGGAACGTCTGGAAGAGGGCGGTACCCTGAATGCTGAAGAGCAGAGCTGGGTGGATGCCAAACTGGATCGCATTGATGAGCTGATGCAGCAGCTCGGCCTCTCTTACGATGACGAAGATGAAGAAGAGGAAGAGCGTCAGGAAGATATGATGCGTCTGCTGAAGGGTGGAAACTAACATTTGCATCCCATCGGATTCCCGGTACTGCTTATAACCCTTCTGGTTATATGTTATCTGCTGTGGTTATTCGTTAAACTACGACGGTTGTCGCGGCGTCTGAAATGGCTGCGCAACCGGCTCATGACCCGCGGTGCGGTGGGGCCGGGACGGCGTACCCGTCGGCGGCACCATCGGAAGGAGTGAGCATGTCTGAGCAGATAATCGACTGGGATCTGGCCCTGATCCAGAAATATAACTATTCCGGGCCGCGCTATACCTCGTATCCCACCGCGCTCGAGTTTTCACCACAATTCGGCACGGCGGAATTCGATGCCGCTGTGGCCCGTTACCCACAGCGTCCCCTGTCGCTGTACGTGCATATCCCGTTTTGCCATAAGCTGTGTTATTTCTGCGGCTGCAATAAGATCGTCACCCGCCAGCAGCATAAGGCCGATCAGTATCTCGATCTCCTTGAACAGGAGATCATCCACCGTGCGCCGCTGTTTGCCAACCGTCAGGTTAAGCAACTGCATTGGGGAGGCGGCACGCCGACCTATCTCAACAAGGCGCAAATCAGTCGCCTGATGGATCTGTTGCGTACCCATTTTCATTTTAACGCCGAAGCCGAGATCTCCATCGAGGTCGATCCGCGTGAAATCGAGCTGGATGTCCTCGATCATTTACGCGCTGAGGGATTCAACCGCCTGAGTATGGGCGTGCAGGACTTTAATAAAGAGGTTCAGCGTCTGGTTAACCGCGAACAGGACGAAGCGTTCATCTTTGATTTGCTCCGTCATGCGCGGGAGATTGGATTTACCTCGACCAATATCGACCTCATCTACGGCCTGCCGAAACAAACGCCGGAGAGCTTTGCCTTTACCCTGCAAAAGGTCGCCGAGCTCAATCCTGACCGCCTGAGCGTGTTTAACTACGCGCATCTGCCCACGCTCTTTGCCGCACAGCGCAAAATTAAAGATGCCGATCTGCCCTCCGCTGAACAGAAGCTGGAGATCCTCCAGGAGACCATCGGCTCGCTGACGGCGGCAGGCTATCAGTTCATCGGCATGGACCACTTCGCGCGTCCTGATGATGAATTAGCGGTCGCGCAACGTCACGGCGTACTGCATCGCAATTTCCAGGGCTACACCACTCAGGGGGATACCGATTTGCTGGGGATGGGCGTGTCCGCGATCAGCATGATTGGCGACAGCTACGCCCAGAACCAAAAAGAGCTAAAGCAGTACTACCAGCAGGTGGCAGAGCAAGGGAACGCCCTGTGGCGCGGGATCGCGTTAACCCGGGACGACTGTCTGCGTCGCGACGTAATTAAGGCGTTGATCTGTAACTTCCGTCTGGATATTGATGCAGTCGAAGCGCAGTGGGCCGTGGATTTTCAGTCTTATTTTGCTGAGGACCTGAAACTGCTGGCGCCGCTGGCGCATGACGGGCTGGTGGTGGTGGAGAGTAAGGCTATCCAGGTAACGGCGAAAGGCCGCCTGCTGATCCGCAACATCTGTATGTGCTTTGATGCCTATCTGCGGCAAAAGGCTCGGATGCAGCAGTTCTCAAGGGTGATTTAATGTTTTCCCCCTCTCCCGCAGGAGAGGGGGAACAATTAGCTGAACAGCCCGACCAGCGCAGCGCACAGAACGGCAGCGACTGCCGTTTGTGGTGTGTGACTCGCAGCGGCGCCGCTCGATATCATACTCACCAGTGATTCAAACATGATGCTCTCCCCTAATGCCGGGCACGATCATACTCAACTCATCGGAACAGTAAAGTACAAAATAGCAGCACTTTGCGCTGATCGGCTATTTTTCATCACGCCGTTTAACCCTACTCCATACCCAACTCTTTTAGCTTACGCGTCAGGGTATTACGACCCCATCCCAGCAGGCGCGCAGCCTCCTGTTTATGTCCCTGAGTATGACGCAGGGCGGTCGTCAGCAGCGTGCGTTCCATTTCGGGTTGCGCTTCTGAAAGCAAGTTTTGATGACCGGAACGCAGCGCCCGATCGGCCCACTGACCCAACAGCGTCGCCCAGCTGTCTGGCTGCATCTGCGTCGGGCTATCAGGAATGGTGGTCTCAAACAGTTCGCTCGGCAGATCCTGCGTCAGCACCTCCTGGCCGGCGGCCATGACGGTGAGCCAGCGACAGGTGTTTTCCAGCTGGCGAACGTTGCCCGGCCACGCCAGGCGGGTCAGCGCTGTCTCCGTTTCCGGATGCAGCTGTTTGGCTTCAACACCTAGCTCGCGGGCGGCAATCTGCAGAAAATGGCGGGCCAGACGTGGAATATCTTCCCGACGCTCGCGCAGCGGCGGCAAATGCACCCGGATCACGTTCAGGCGGTGGAATAAATCTTCACGGAATTTCCCCTCCTGCACCCGCTGCTCCAGATTCTGATGGGTGGCGGCGATGATCCGCACATCGACCTTCACCGGCGCGTAGCCGCCCACGCGATAAAACTGGCCATCCGCCAGAACGCGCAGCAGACGAGTCTGGACATCCAGCGGCATATCGCCAATTTCATCCAGGAACAGCGTGCCGCCGTCAGCCTGTTCAAAGCGACCCTGACGGACGGTATTGGCGCCGGTAAAGGCCCCTTTTTCATGCCCAAACAATTCCGATTCGATCAGGTCCTTGGGGATCGCCGCCATATTCAGCGCGATAAACGGCGCTTTTGAGCGCGGGCTATGGCGATGCAGGGCATGAGCGACAAGCTCTTTACCGGTACCGGATTCGCCATTGATCAGCACGCTGATGGATGAGCGCGACAGACGGCCAATAATGCGAAAGACATCCTGCATGGCCGGCGCCTCGCCAATGATATCGGCGGTGGGGCTGCTTATCGGCGCATTTCGCGGCTGCTGCTGCTCCTGATAGTGGCTAATCGCCCGGTCGACGAGGGCGACAGCTTCATCGATATCAAAAGGTTTGGGCAGATAATCAAACGCGCCCTGCTGATAAGCGCTGACCGCGGCGTCCAGATCGGAATGCGCGGTCATTATGATGACCGGAAGCATCGGATGACGCTGCTTAATCTGTTTGAGCAGCGCCAGACCATCCATTCCCGGCATACGGATATCTGACAGCAGTACATCCGGGGTTTTGGTGGTGAGGGCATCTAGCACCTCATTGCCGCTTTCGAACGTTGTGCAGCTCAAGCCGGCTCCGGTGAGCGCGCGTTCAAGCACCCAGCGGATGGAGCTATCGTCATCAACGATCCAGGCTATCCCTCGTTGCATAAACACCTCTACTTCCGAATAGGCAGGTATACCGAAAATTCGGTATGACCCGGCCAGCTGGTGAATTCAATTTTGCCGGAGTGCTGATCGATAAGGCTGCGGGCGATAGATAAGCCCAGGCCAGTACCGCCTTCGCGGCCGCTGACCATCGGATAAAACAACGTATCCTGGAGCTGGGGCGGAATACCCGGGCCATTATCTTCGACGTCAATACGGGCGGCGAGGCGATAACGCACCCCGTGCAGCGTCAGCTGGAAAGCGGTCCGGGTGCGGAGAACAATTTCGCCCCCTTCCGGCCCCAGCGCCTGCAGCGCATTACGGACGATGTTCAGCAACACCTGTTCAATTTGATCCGGGTCGTGGGGGAGCTCCGGCAGGCTGGGGTCGTAATCACGGATCAACTTCACGTTGTCCGGCAACTCCATCGAGACCAGTTTCACTACCCGTTCGGCGACCTTGTGGATGCTTTCGGTAACGTGCATGCCCGGATGCTGTGGGCCGAGCAGGCGATCGACCAGATTTCTCAGCCGGTCGGCCTGCTCGATGATCACTTTGGTATATTCCGTTAGCGCCGGGTCGGGCAGGGCTTTGCTGAGCAGCTGTGCCGCGCCGCGCAGGCCGCCTAACGGGTTTTTAATCTCGTGCGCCAGGCCGCGGACCAGATCGCGGGCGGCGACCTGCTGCGCGTGCTGCAGTTGCTCCTGGCTCAGGCGGCGCTGGTTATCCATCGGCGCCATTTCCAGCAGAATAAAGCCTTCCGGCAGCCGCTGGGCGGTCAGCGACAGGATATGCGAGCGGCCATCGATAACCAGCGTCACTTCGTTATCGGTAAAACCCTGGCCCGCCTGCAGACTCTCCTGCATCAGCCCAATATTTAATGAGAAATAGCTCAACAGCTCAGGTAACGGGGTGCCAAACAGCTTGCGCGAACTCTGCGCCAGCAACTGCTGCGCCGCAGGGTTGGCAAAGTGCACCGCCAGGTCATCATCGACCAGTAAGATACTGTTGATAAGAGAGTTGAGGATCTGCCCAGCATCGGGCAGTGTGCCTGTTGCCATTCGACAGTCTCCTGAAAAAGAGTGCACCAATTTAGTGCAGTATAGCTTTTTATCGGTAAAAAGCTCGCGAGATCAGCGTGTTGGTGGAGAAAAAAGCCCATCCTGAGATGGGCTGAAAGTTTCCACGGCAACAAAATATCCCGGGCATCCCGCGCCACAACACGACATACCCTGGATTTACAGCAAAATTAGACGCTGTAGTACAGTTCGAACTCAACCGGATGCGGAGTCATGCGTACGCGGTCGTTCTCTTCCAGACGCAGGGCGATGTAAGCATCGATAGCGTCATTGGTGAATACGCCGCCAGCCGTCAGGAACTCGCGGTCAGCATCCAGGGCCTGCAGGGCTTCTTCCAGAGAACCGGCAACCTGCGGGATCTCTTTCGCTTCTTCTGGCGGCAGGTCGTACAGGTTTTTGTCCATTGCTTCGCCCGGATGGATTTTGTTCTTGATACCATCGAGGCCAGCCATCAGCAGCGCCGCAAAGCACAGGTACGGGTTAGCAGCCGGGTCCGGGAAGCGCACTTCGATACGACGCGCTTTCGGAGAGGTCACCACCGGAATACGGATGGAGGCAGAGCGGTTACGGGCAGAGTAAGCCAGCATAACCGGCGCTTCGTAACCCGGGACCAGACGCTTGTAGGAGTTGGTGGTCGGGTTCGCCAGGGCGTTGATGGCTTTAGCGTGTTTGATTACGCCGCCGATGTAGAACAGCGCCTGCTCAGACAGACCTGCGTATTTGTCGCCGGAGAACAGGTTAGTCCCGTTTTTCGCCAGAGACATATGGCAGTGCATGCCGGAGCCGTTGTCGCCGAACATTGGTTTCGGCATAAAGGTCGCGGTTTTACCAAAGCGGTGAGCGACGTTGTGAACAACGTATTTGTAAATCTGAATTTCGTCCGCTTTTTTGGTCATGGTGTTGAAGCGGGTTGCCACTTCGTTCTGACCTGCGGTAGCCACTTCGTGGTGGTGAGCTTCAACAACCAGGCCCATCTCTTCCATGATCATACACATGGTGGAGCGGATATCCTGAGAAGAGTCTACTGGCGGAACCGGGAAGTAACCCCCTTTCACGCCCGGACGGTGACCTTTGTTACCGCCTTCGTATTTGGTGGAGGAGTTCCACGCACCTTCGATATCATCGATCGCGACATGGGAGCCGGAGATAGAGGCGCCGAAACGGATGTCGTCGAACAGGAAGAATTCTGGTTCTGGCCCGAACAGGACGGTGTCAGCGATGCCGGTAGCGCGCAGGTACTCTTCAGCGCGTTTCGCGATGGAGCGCGGGTCACGGTCATAGCCCTGCAGGGTGCCTGGCTCGAGGATATCGCAGCGGATGATCAGGGTCGGTTCTTCGTAGAACGGGTCAATGACCGCGGTGGAAGCGTCCGGCATCAGGACCATGTCAGATTCGTTGATACCTTTCCAGCCACCAATCGAGGAGCCATCAAACATTTTGCCTTCTTCGAAGAATTCGGCATTTACCTGATGAGACGGAATCGTGACGTGCTGTTCTTTACCTTTGGTATCGGTGAAGCGCAGATCGACAAACTTCACTTCGTGCTCGTTCAGCATCGTCAAAACGTGTTCAGCGGACATACTTAAACTCTCCCGGATTGGTCATTGTCGTCGTGGTAACGAAAACTTCATACTGCTTAAAAGTGGCGTTGTTGCCTTAAAAAATATAAAGCGAAATCTGTGCCAACTTTTAAATGCCCCATAAAACGCTGTATCATGCGCACCATAGTGCAAAAGGACTGCACCATGATGGAGATAATGCACCAAAATAGTGCCTCAGTGTGAACATTGAGCACCATTTTGGTGCAATTTTTGTTACGGTGCCCTTTTATCGCTCCGTGAAAGCGGTCACAAAGAAACTCTGCAATACTTGTTTGCGGAGGATGTTTGTGATCCTGTTCAGTCCTTCGCTTAATACGTGTACAATAACGCGCTATTTCTAATGCCTGAGGCAAAGTTGTGATCGAAAATCTGCGTAATATCGCCATCATCGCGCACGTTGACCATGGTAAAACTACCCTGGTTGACAAGCTGCTACAGCAATCCGGTACGTTCGACGCACGTACTGAAGCACAAGAACGTGTGATGGACTCCAACGATTTGGAGAAAGAGCGTGGGATTACCATCCTCGCGAAAAACACCGCAATCAAATGGAATGATTACCGTATCAACATCGTTGATACCCCTGGGCACGCCGACTTCGGAGGTGAAGTTGAGCGTGTTATGTCCATGGTTGACTCTGTGCTGCTGGTGGTAGATGCCTTTGATGGCCCGATGCCGCAAACGCGCTTCGTGACCAAAAAAGCCTTTGCTCATGGCCTGAAGCCAATTGTTGTTATCAACAAAGTTGACCGTCCTGGCGCTCGTCCTGACTGGGTTATCAACCAAACCTTTGATTTGTTCGACAAACTGGGCGCTACAGAAGAACAGCTGGACTTCCCTGTGATCTACGCTTCTGCTCTGAACGGGTTTGCCGGTTTCACGGATGATGCTGAAGAACTGAAGAAGATCGGAAACATGAAGGCGATTTTCGACACGATTCTGGAAAAAGTTCCGGTTCGTGACGACGATCCTGACGGTCCTCTGCAGATGCAGATTTCCTCTCTGGACTACTCCAGCTACGTCGGTAAGATCGGTATCGGCCGTATTAAGCGCGGCCGCATTAAACCGCTTCAGGAAGTTCTGATCATGAACGGCCCGGATTCCGAACCGAAGCGCGCCAAGGTCAATCAGGTTCTGAAGTTCCAGGGCTTGGAAAGAAAACTGGTTGACGAGGCTGAAGCCGGCGACATCGTTCTGATCAACGGTATCGAAGAAATCGGCATCGGTACTACCTTAACCGATGTGAACCATCCGGATGCGCTGCCGCTCCTGCACGTTGACGAACCGACTCTGACGATGAACTTCCATGTCAACACCAGCCCTCTGGCTGGTAAGGAAGGCAAATTCGTCACCAGTCGTCAGATTCGCGAACGTCTTGAACGCGAATTAAAGAGCAATGTTGCTATGCGCATGAAACCGACCGACAACGAAGGCGTTTTCGAAGTGGCCGGCCGCGGTGAACTGCACCTGACGATTTTGATTGAAAACATGCGTCGTGAAGGATTTGAATTAGAAGTTTCAAAGCCAAGTGTTATCATTAAAGAAGTTGATGGTATCAAAATGGAACCATATGAAGATTTACAAATAGAAGTTCCAGAAGAATCAGTTGGAAGTGTTATTGAAAAATTAGGACTTCGTGGTGCTAAAATGGAAAATATGGAGAATTTTGAAAATCAAACAAGATTAAATTACACTATACCATCACGTGGATTAATTGGTTTCTCAACAGAATTCATGACTTTAACTAAAGGTTACGGAATTATGAACCATACATTTAAAGAGTACGCACCATATGAAGCAGTAGATATCGGAGAAAGAAAACTAGGTGTTTTAGTATCCATTGATTCAGGAAGTGCAACGGCATATTCTATAGGTAACTTAGAAGACAGAGGAATTATGTTCATTGAACCAGGTACAGAAGTATATGAAGGAATGGTTATAGGTGAATGTAATCGTGATAATGACTTAGCTGTTAATGTTACAAAAGGTAAAAACCTTACAAATGTACGTGCCGCAGGTAGTGATCATACAGTTGTTTTAAAAAGACCAAGACCAATTTCACTTGAATATGCTCTAGATTACATTAATTCAGATGAATTAGTTGAAGTTACTCCAAACTTTATCCGTATTAGAAAGAGAATTCTAGATACAGAATCTCGTAAAAAGTTTGACGCTAAGAAGAAAAATAGCTAATCTGCTAATTTTTCTTTTTTTTATTGTATTTTTTGGTATAATAAAGGTAAGAATAGGGGAATGCTTATGAAAAATACTAATAACGATTACAGTCAAATACTAAATTTAGGTAGTCTTCATGAGGAAATTGCAAAAGAACAAGAAAGAAAAAAAGGAAGAACACTTCCAATAATTATGATGATAATAAGTCTAATTTTAATAGGATCAGGAGTTTTTTATCCACAAATATCCAAATTAATAGAAACAAATAAAAATGATAAAAATAA
>OIXH01005023.1_pt1 | contig 10278 bp, 3 predicted proteins | sample 1587741 | NCBI WGS metagenome assembly OIXH01 (sample SAMEA3888916, study PRJEB22519) | human gut metagenome | biome: human gut; feature: human-associated habitat; material: faeces | place: Denmark | collected 2011 | reverse complement strand
AATCATCTCTACGATTATTACCATTTGCCATGATGGCAGCTGCGAGCGCGTTGTCATTGTCGCCTCTGTCACAACAATAGATTTTTTCTGTAACTTCTCCCATAATTTTGAAGAATTTAGAAAGTTAATAAAATGTGTTAATTATATATATTCCTATAAGAGGAAATATATTCCTTTATACGTATACTCCAGTACTATCAACCCAAGCAGTACCATCGTACCATATTGGTTTCTTTAAAGTAGTATCAAAATACATTTGTCCAACTGTCAATGATAGTGTTGGCCTTTGAGATGATATTCCTGATTTTCTATAATCTGTGCCTCTAATTCTGTTACCATTGAAGTCATATACTGCACAATTATACACATAAGCTTTTATATTTAAGTCAGTGAAGAATACCACTGTACCATTCTTATTATATACAGAGTTTATATATTCACCATCAGAGAAGCTAGTCCTAGCCTCTAGAATTACATTAGTAATCATAAATTCTCCAGATCTATCTAGCTCTGAGAACAATGATAATCTATGGCTGTCTCTATTAAACACTAACAGATTATTAGAATCTATATTATCAGTGCCTCCATAACTTTTTAGAGTAGCAGATAAATCACTTACTGAATTTGTTTGAATAAACCCATGAAGTTGTGTTTTATTATCTTCCTCTATATTTATAGTCTGCAATAGAGCAGATGGATTACTATCTGTCTTTGGAATACTTACTACTTTAGGATTAAATTTTTCAAAATTCTTAAAAGTAGTTGTATAGTTACCAGTATTGAATATATTCTCTTTAAGGCATCTATTGATAACATAATCTATCTCATAAGAATTCAAGTGGTCTTTGAATGTTATTATTTTTTCAAATCCTGTTTCTTTAGCAGAGGAATATGCCCCAACAATGCTTAAATTGTTTATATATATTTGCTCATCCTGTGGTATATCCATTGAGTGATAATTGGAAACTATATATGAGGTGCCATCTGCATTTATTATCATAGTCTCATAAGTATTCAAATCAAATGATATACCTATGATAAGGTCAAAGTACCCTCCCTTCATAGATGCCATACTATTCTTGGTAAAGAATCTACAGGGTTTTGAATTTTGGAGGAACTTATTATCATAATAAATTTGTAATATTGCCTCTATACATGGAGCTACTGGCACATCTGGATTGTTCTCTATAGATGGTGGATTATAACTATTCTCAATAAATGATGTAAGTCCTATTTGTAATGTTTTTCCTGAAGAGGTAGTAAATCTTATAGGGACAGATGCTGCTCCTATTCTCTGCTTTATAAAGCATGTAATCTTTCTAGTACCTATATGTGAATTCAGAATATAGTTATTTACTGAAGATATAAAAGTCTTATTACCTATATTTACAGTATATGCTGTACATTCAGCAGGCTCTTCCACCTCTGGGAAATTTTTTATATTTAACAACTTATAAGTTGTTGGATTATAATTAGGCCCCGGAGTACTATCTCTAGATTTTAAGAAATTCGAGTCCAAGAATAGTCCACACTTGTCTTTTAATATTCTCCATAAATCACCAGTTTCCAATGAGACTGTCTGACTATTTGAGCCTACTATATTTATATTAGCATTATCCTCCTTCATAAAATTACTAAGTGCCCAAGTTTCCCCATATACATTTACTATCGAATTATCTTTAGCATATATTGTATAATATAGATTCTCAAGCCATAAGCAACCTATAACATTAACAACAGCATTTCCTGTTACATAGATACCATAATTATGTGATATATAGCTAGGAAGATTAGTATTATTCCCTTCAGCACCTCCAATCTCAGCAGAGCCTCCTCTAATAGTAGTAACTGCACCTTTATCTATTCTGATATTTATATCATTTTTTGATATATTCCAAGGTACTATTTCAATACCATTCTTCCATGCAGCATCTCCACCATAATTAATCCATACACCATACAAACTTTTTTTGCATGATATTTTATTTAAAAGTGCTAAGTTTATGCCATTTTCAGTTCCTGAGAAATAAAATCCTATTTTTGCATTTGCAACTTCACAATTATCAAGATATAAATGTTCAGCTTGTATAAAATCAAAAGCAACAAAAGTCCTCAGTACTCCTGTTTCATCTGACTCTGGGCACTGTATTAACATGTTCTTAAAGGAACAATCACAATATCCTGTTACCTGAAAACAGGTAAGGTTGGGAACATTTGGAATAATATAGGGACTTAATCCATTTTTCCTCTCATGGCGGCCATCTATTATAACTCCATAAGAATCTATCTCTACAGTGGAAGATAAATAGATGGTAGTTGCTGGAAGATATATGGTCGGGTAATAACTAAATGGAAATCTTGAACCACCTACAGCAGCTATAGCTCTTCTTATAGCTATAGCAGAGTCTGCCGTCTCTGACATATCTCCAAACCATTTGGCATATACTTCCTTATTTATTATGCAAGTTCTATTAGTATTTACATCAAATGTAAGTGAATTACCAAAAATTTGATATTCTTCCGCCTTTACTATAAATCCCCTACTATCTGCGCTTGATAGTACACCATTATCAATGCTGCCACCTGTGAATTTTAATATACAGTTAGCTGGGATGGAGGCCGTTTCTCCTCCCAAGTCAAAATCATATCCTATTTCGTAAATAGTATTGCTATATATTACTTGTTCTATAAAAGACTTATTTCTTCTTAAAATAACATAACCAAGACCTGTCTTTTGAGACGGTACATATTGTTTTATAGTCTTTCTTCTAATGACAGATTTATCTCCACTATTAACAAATACTTCTAAATCCTCATCATCAGCATTATTTACAATAGAGCCACCACCAGCAGATTCTATCTGTTGTCTTGCAGATTCTGATAAATCTTCATAGTTTATATTTCCACTTATTTTTTGGCTTATTCCAGATATAGATTCTGTATTTTCTGACACCTTTTGAATTGCCTCATTTGACTTTTCTAATGACTGCTCTGAATTAGTCTTGGCTACAATTACATCCTCCTTTACAGTAGATAGTTCACTGGATACATTATCTACTTCAGTCATAGCACTATTAGCTATTGATGCAGCCCCTTCTATTCCAGACTCTACATTAGTAACTCTCTCAGAAAGAGAGTTACTTAACTCATTGGCAGATGAAGTAGCTTCCTCTGCTGCTAATGTAGCCTTAGCTGCTTCAGTAGCAGCATTATTAGCTGCTTCTGCTGCATTATTAGCCTTTGCAGTAGCTTCTACAGCAGATGAAGCTGCAACATCAGCAGAGGCTTTAGCATTATTAGCTACTGTAGTTGCTGCATTTATAGATGATAGAGCATTGCTAGTAGCATTAGCAGCCTCTAATGCCGCCTGTGCTGCTGCATTAGCAGCTTCTGTAGATTCTTTTACTCCAGATATTGAATATTCTATAGCAGGAGACATGGCTAAATTCCACATAAGTGTATTTACAACTACGTTATATATCGTAGCACTGTCTGTTTCTATAGCATCCCAATTTATTACAGAATAAACATCTTTACTATATAAATTAGCGTGATTAACTCCAACATTTATTGCAGCTTCTGCTTCTTCTTTAGTTTCATATGAACCACTAACTAAAACTAAATTACTATCAGGACCAATAGCTTCTCCATTAATTCTAAATCTAAAAAAATTATAATACCTACCATCAGACTGATGTAGCAATGCTTTCTGTATATCTATAGCACATGTTTTTCCTTGTAAATGAGAAAACTCTTTATTTGGCACATATAATTCTTTTATAAATCTATTTACTTCACTATTATTTGTAAATACATGCCTATTAAACGACATCATAGAATAAATAGGCATAAGATTTATTGCCTTTTTTTGCCATGTTTTACTGTTAATGTTATTTTTAAAAATAACAACTTCATCTTTGTTTACAGTTAGCCCGCCAAAATTTGAATATGTACCAGGTTCTGTTGCTAAATAAAAAACATTATAATCGGGAAACCCTGGATTAGTTTCAGGGGTAGCTGTATCTACAAATTGAGCGTTATCACCTAAAGAATTTACAATGCTTAGTAATACACTTTGTAAATTAGAGCCATTAATTTCTTGATTATTATTACTCTTTATAATGCTTTTTATAGAATTTGATAATGTAGTCCAACCAGCCATAATTATTCTATATTGTAATCGTTATTATAATCGTTATTGTAATCACCGCCAAGTAATTCAGGCTCATACCCGCCTATATTAGCTATAACAGTATCAGTTTCAAATTCACATTCAACTGCAGCTAAATCTCCTTGGTCTTCCCATTCCGGCTCCATGCTAAATGTAGTCAAATCATAGGTTTGCAATTTACTTGTAATTTGTTTGCTTTCGCATAGTCTTACAATCCTAAGAGCATCGCATAGATATTCTGGGGCTAAGAATGTAAACTTATATATTTTTTTACTTACCTGGCTTTCAATAAAAGTATAACCCATTCGCTCTGTGGCTTCTTCTTCAAAGTCGTATTCTGGTTTACCAACCTGAGTATTTAGGTAACACTTAAACTTAAAGTTGTCAGAAAAATCGACAATACCGTTTTTAAGTTCGAAGTTATAAGAATTACTATACTCTATAAGCAGATAATCATCTACCTTATTACATACCGTAAATACATCAGAGTATATAGTTCCCAAACCAGATATAGATATTGCTAAGTAATATTGGCCTTCATGCTTAATAGCTACAATAGGAAGAGTGCCTGGATATTTAAGAAGCTTGAAACCAGTATATGACTTGATAGTCAGGCCATTTTCTTTCATGCTTGTTGTTATAGTGGTATATATCCCTGTATTGAAATTATATAATCTCACCCAGTTTATAGCTGTTCCACTGGCAAGAACTACTTGAAAAGGCAATAACATATTCTTATAGGTTATTAGCGGATAAACCTGGCCAAAAGCATAATCTTTACGATGATTTTGCAGTGCAAGATTATCGTAAAAAGGCAATGGCGATATGTTATTATTCACTAACTTCATATTGCTAATTTAGGCTATTACTTTTATATATAAAAATAATTTAACATTCTTAACACACAGCTTTATTGAGGCTTATAAGTTAAATTTACTTTTGCAAGTCTAGTATTCATGTTTACAGAAAATTCATCTATCTTGCCGTTTCCAATACTGGTTTTAATTAGTTCAAGCTCATCTAAATCTTCTTCTACTGGAAATTCTATTGTATGCTTCATACACTTTTTTATATCGCTTGCATATAAATTGTTTAAAACATTGCACTCTAAATTATATGCAGGCATATCATACAGATAAAATCGAATTAAATAGGCCCAAGCCGCATACCAGTTTTGTACTATAGCATTATAGCTATCTCCGTTTTCATCTATAAGAGTTGTTTCTATTATCGGTATATTATATGTTGAACCACTTTTAGTTGCACATATTAGAGCAAAACCATCTTCTGAGAAATTAGATGGATTAAATAGCATATAGTCTATATCTGATGAAAACTGGCTGATAGCTATTTCTTCATTTTTATCTTTTTGTATGTAATTAGATTTTACGTCTATGGTAACTCCGCCAAATAGGTCAGTAACATCATCCATCCAACTAAACTCGTATCTTTGATTCAGCTCATCTTTTTCATATTCTATTGCTGATTGGAAATAAGATGATAGTTTTTTATTAAATTGGTCTTTTAATTTAGTAAAATCTAATTGATAACTAGTTTGCGTAGAATAACTTCCACCATTCATAAAGAATCTTATGTGTTCTATTTTAAATTTGCCATCTTCTATGTACCAATAACATCTAAAGCAATCACGAAGCATTTCCATTAAATCTTTCAATGATACTTCTGCTTTTTGTGCTGGTTGGTCATAATCTCCTTTGAGTATATTCGTTTTTTGTGTAATAAATACATAAAATCTGCTCATAGAAATAGGAACAGAAGTATCGTATAAAAAGCGGCTATATTCAGCAGTTGCTTCATGCTTAAGAGACGGGTCTATTTCTTTAAGCAAAGCTTTTATTACTGCTGCTATAGAATAACTATCTCTAAGTGCATACTGCTTTCTTAATCTTTCTTCAAATAAAGAATAATAGCTATCATATACATACCACAATGAAGCATTAACCCAAGAATTTCTACTAATAGGTAAAGGCCTACCTATACCAGTACTACTAGGAATAAACTCATTCGTAAAATACTGATTATAATCATTTAAGCCATATCTTGTAGGCTCATCTACTGCTCTAGAAGTGCAGAAGAACATTCCGCCTCTTAGTCCAATACACTTCTTATAATTTCTATTGTCAGTAACAAAATCATCAGATGGTAAGTTATATGTATTTTTTACGCCCTCTGAGTCTTCTACAGTATCTACATCGCAAAGTAAACGTCTATAGATATGATATACGAAAGGACTCTCTATAATAAACGTATCGTCTGGATTATTTACATTTACCATTTTAACATCATCGCGCAATATGTATTTATTGTCAGGGTCACTAACAGCCCATTGCTTTTCTGATTGATACAGCAGCAAGTTATCTGAATTTCTATATAACCGTACTCTATATGGTGTAGAGCTTTCATCTACTAATTCCATTTTGCACGTGTAGCCTGGATTCCATTTACTCCAATATCCGTTTGTTCCAGCATATACTCCATTAATACCAGAAATGCTAGCATTTCTTATATAAAACTCATTTCCTGCTTTTATATAAGAAAAATAATATTTGTTTATCAAGTCGTTGTGATTGTCAATTGCTTCATTTACATCACTTTCCCAGTATGTGCCGCCAAAGAAATTAGATATTGAGTTGGCACCTCTTACATAAACCTGCATTAAAGAGCGTTTATGCAGGTTTATTCTTGATATGGCTGGAGCAAGTTTTATAAGGTCATAAGTATTTTCATATTTATTAACCACATCATTATATTTATCAAGAGCAGTTGTTTTAAGCTCACATGACTTTTTTTCATAATCAAACTTACAGTCTGTTTTATTAAATTCACCTTTATAATATTCTATCCATGTTTTAGTAGACTCATTATATTTATCAATCGTAAATACGAGATTATCTTCTAAGCTTGAATTTTTTACTACTTCATAACCGCGGCCGTATAAAGTCATCTTGCCATCAAGCGATATTCTAAAAAATTCTTGATTGCTTTCTTTAGTGTATTTTTTACTAAGTTTTTTATAATGAGGATTAACTTCTATTCTATTCTCATTATTTATTTGTATATAATACTTATATTTAGGAGGTATCATAGTATTAACTTTTTATAATTCGTTTAACATTTCTACGCTGTATAACAACTGTGCCATCTTTTAAAGCATAATACTTGACTTCATTTTGCTTTCTAATATGTTGAACGTCATTCTCAATCTTCGATAAATCAATGTTTGTGCTATTTGAATTAAGTTCAACGTTAAGATTATCAGAACTAGCAAACGCGTTAAGATATTTATCTTCAAATGTTCCTTTGTTAAAGCTTTCAATAACATCCGGAAGCACTTTTTTATATCTCTTTGTATTACGCTTATTTATTATAGCAAGCGCCTCACCACCTTCTGCTCTCATATTTTTACCTTTCTTATTTTTGGTTTTAAGGTCTATATCATTTCCTGATGCATGAGAGCCTCCTTCCAAGAACTCAAGACCTCCTTCACCGTATTCCTCAGATGCTGCACCTGCAGTTACTTGATTTGCTTTTATTTTAGCAGCGGCAAATGAAGTCCACATCGTGGCAATAGCGGCTAATGCAAGAGCGGGTCCTACAATTGGTATTGAAGAAAATGCGCTCCACAGATTAGCTGATGCAGTAGTCAATGAAACGCTCTGCATAACTGTTTGTAATGCAGCTTGACGCTTCTGAGCAGCTTCTAATTGCTTTTGTTTCGCAAGTTGATTTTTCTTTTCTTGTTCAAGTTCTTTTTTGGCTGTTGCTACATTATTGGCATAGCCATTATTACGAGCTTCAACTTCAGCATCATAAGCTTTTTGTGCAGCTTCTACTCGAGCGTCAGCTGCTTCTACAGCCTGTTCAGCCAATTCGACTTCAGCATCCATGATGGACTGAAGCTGCTCTATTACTATATTTACAGCATCTTTTAGAGCATCAATCTGGTTATCACTGAAGCCCATAGCTTCAAGCAGTGTAACGCCAGTGCCTTTTTTACCTATATTTTTAATTATGTCATCCAAATCTGTTAATTGACGTTCTATACCAACAACTGTAGCCTTAGCAGCATCTATCTGAGCTTGGCTCCAATCAAGTCCTCCTGATTCAGCAAGTGCTATTTGCTTTTCCCACCTATCTCGTTCTTGCTCAAGTTTAAATCTTGTTATTTCACGCTCATTTCGCTCAATCTCATTAAATATAGCTTCATCTAATGCCTGTTGTTGCTCAAATCCTGTCATTTCAAATTGACCTTGTATTTGAGCACCGGACTTATCAAATTGAGCGTTTATTACAGACGTGCTTTGCTGCTGAGCAGCAGGAGCTGCAGCATTTTTAGCTAATGCAAGTTGTCTAGCTATTTCATTTTGCTGTAATAACAACTTAAGCTCATCTTCACTGCCTTTTTGTACTAATTTCAGCTGGGCCTCAATGTCAGTCTGTCTTGCTTCAAGTATTTGCTGGTCATATTCACTCCATAATTCAAGCTTTTTCTTATTAAGCTCTATAAGAATTTCTTCTTCAGAACGAGCTTGGTCATCTCCAGCAGCAAGTAATTTTTTATTAGTATCAAGAATAAGAGCATATTCAATATCAAGATTCTCTTCCATAAGCCTACGTTCTTCTACTAATGAAGCTTCCATCTGAGATGCATCACGAGTAACTACTACATTCGTAGTAACCGTAGATTCTTGATTTTGAACTGCCTGAGTAGCAGCACTAGTATTTGCAGGATTAATAGTATTACGCTGAGTTTGTAAAGAAGCAACTTTTTGTTCATTCTGTATCTGCTGTAACTGTAAATCTAAAGCACGTAAGTTATTAGCAATAGTTTCAGTTATAAGTTTTTGCTGATTATCTATTTGCTTCTTTTGGCTTTCAGTAAGCTCTTTGTATTTTCCATCTACATTAGCGACATATTCTTCATTAAGACGATACATTTCACGCAGCTTATTATTCTCGTTTTGAACTTGGTCTGCTGCTTCTTTACGTCTTTTAGCGTATTCATCTTTCAGTAATTCAGTTACACTTTCCTCGTATTTCTTTTGAACTGTAATATCATTCCTGTTTATAGTATTTGTAAGGTCACGAGGCTCTCTACCATCACCAGCTGTTCTTGCTTTACCAAACAGGCCTAAAGCTTTAACTAATTCATCTGCGGCTGTATTATATCCATCCGCCAAATCAAAAAATGCGTCGCATTCTTTTTCTAGAGCATCACGTTCTCTTCTTAAAGAAGCTACGTTTTCATCTCTCTGTTTATTACGCCGTTTTGCTAATCTAGTTTCAAGCGACAAATCAGAATCTGGGCCATATATGCCTGCTCCAACAGCACTAAAATAATCAGAAGTTGTTTCAAGAAATGTAGAAGGTTGTTGCTCTTTTAATAAAGCTTCTTCATTTTTCTGTAAAGCTTCTTCATATTTTTGTGATGCCAATGACATAGCAGCAGTTGCTTTTGCTCTAAGTTTTAGTGCCTCAAGAATTTGAGGTGTTCCACTATTAAATGCAACTTCTGCATCATTTGCATCATCTACTGCTATACCAAGCTTATTAAACTCAGATACATTATCTTTTATCCACTGTAATCGTTGTTTATCATCAGTTAATTTTTTCCACTGGGATGTTAATTTCCTAAACGCTGCAACATTATCACCATATCCTCCTGTATTCTTCTTGAGTTCTTCTGTAAGAGCCCCTAATTGCTCTCTGAAAGACATAACTTGCTTTTCAGCCTTGAAAAGATTAGCAACCCAGTTTATTATATCTCGGCCAAACATTGAAAATGCAGTAAGCAATACTACTAATATAGTATTCCAGCTAAATAAAGACTTAACTATACGTCCTGTTATGTTGATAGTTTCTTTACCTTGAGCTTTGAGCAATTCATTTTCTCTTCTTAGCCTAGCAATTTCATCAACTACTATAGGTATATTATTTGATATACCTAAGAAGAATGTGTTAAGAGATACAGCTGCAGCAGGTAATTCTCGTACAACTTGAGAAATAGAAATACCTAAACCATCCCACGCTCTTTGGTAATGGCCTACAGACAATCTATAATTACCTGTTGCTTCTTGCAATTTTAT
>OIXH01005022.1_pt1 | contig 10279 bp, 10 predicted proteins | sample 1587741 | NCBI WGS metagenome assembly OIXH01 (sample SAMEA3888916, study PRJEB22519) | human gut metagenome | biome: human gut; feature: human-associated habitat; material: faeces | place: Denmark | collected 2011 | reverse complement strand
GATGACTCCGATTTGTATGTATGCTCCTGCTCCTCGTCGATTATTACCAAGCCGAGATTGTCAAACGGAGCAAATACAGCCGATCGTGTACCGATCGCAACGACCGCTTCTCCCCTCTTTACCCGTTTCCACTCGTCCATCCGCTGCCCCATCGACATTGCTGAATGGAAAACGGCGACCTTACCGCCATAGCGGTTGTGAAAAAGCGAAAGAGTCTGCGGCGTAAGAGATATCTCAGGCACCATCACGATCGCCTGCTTTCCGGAGGTGGTAACCTCGTCAACAAGGCGGAGGAATACCTGTGTTTTTCCGCTGCCTGTAACGCCGTACAGCAGTGCCGCACCGCCCTTTTGCGAGCGGTATATTTCCATAAGCCGTTCAAACGCCGTCTGCTGCTCGTCGGTAAGAACTATCTCGCGTCTGTCCTCAGGGCGGTCGGTGTCCAGCACCGAGCGATATACCTCCTCATCGAACAGCTCAACCACGCCTTTTTTATGCAACGCCGTAACTACGGCAGTCGTGATTCCCGTAAAATAGCACAGTTCCTTGACCGAAGCAGCGCCGGACATTTTAAGTAATTCGACAACGTCGGACTGTTTCTTAGTCAGCTTTTCACTATCGTCATAGCCGTCACTCAGCCGAGCCATTTTAAGTGTGGCATCGCCCATTCTGCGGACGGCATCATCAAAGCGGCTGATAAGCCCCTTTGCCGCCATTTTGTCAAGTAAATCACTGTCATGCGACAGTCCCAAAATATCGAGCAGGCGCTCACGTTCAACCTGCGCGCCCGACTGACGAAGGCACTTTATCACCTGTTGCTCGTCGTCGCTTAAAGACTGCTCGCACTGCTCGTCCACCTTACCGAGCCGATAGCCGCTGACAAGCTGCATACCGATCCCGGCGGGAATCATTAGATGTATGATGTCAAAGTAGGTGGAAAATGTGCGCTCCTTTAACCATTGGGCAAGGCGCAGCATCTCTTCGGAAAGCAACGGCGATGAATCAATAACCGAGTTGATCGGCTTCAGCTTTTCAAACTCGGTAGTCTCGCCGACCGACATTATCATTCCCTGGCGCTTGCGGTTGCCGTGTCCGAAAGGAACAAGAACACGGCAACCGGGCTGAGCCGACTCGACCATATCATATGGTACAAGATAGTCGTACGGCTTGTCAAAATGATATGCCGTATGGTCGATAACGATATGTGCGACCACAGCACTCCTCATGACAAGCCACCTCCGTCTGCGTTATATATCTGTTTAATTTACCTTTTCTTGGATTTCCCTGCCGATAAAAATCAGTCGTTGAGTCCCTTTTCTTCAGCGAGTTCATCAATAGCAAGGCTTACCGGCTTTTCAACCAGTATGTCATGCTCCTGCTCCGCCTTTTCGGAAATATGACGAGCCTTGTCGGCTACGTCGTGAACGAGCTGATAGCGATTTTCGTAATTGTTGATAAGTTTACCGATTGCGGGATTTAACATTTGTAATACACCTCATGAATTTTTGATTTGGTTACTGATAATATTATACAACTCGTCGACTGCCGTTTCAAGAACATCGTTGACGACGATATAATCGTACTCATCGCGGCGTGCAATCTCTGCCTTAGCCTGATCGAGACGCTTTTTGACCGTATCCGCGGCTTCGGTTCCTCTGCCTGACAGACGATCCTCCAGCACCTCCATAGACGGCGGCATGATAAACACGCTTTTAATCTGCGGCATATTCTTTCTGACATTTGCGGCACCGTTCACATCGATCTCCAATATAATAACATCGCCGTTTTTGATAGCGTCATCGATGGGCTTTTTCGGAGTGCCGTAATAATTCTCCAAATATTCGTTATACTCAAGCAGTTCGCCGTTTTCTATCATTTTCTCAAACCGGTCGCGCGAAACGAAAGTGTATTTTTCATCCTCCTTCGGATCGCCGCGTCTCGGACGCGTGACCGTGGAAATGGAAAACCTGATCTCCGGATGCTGCTCAAACAACGTCCTCAGTATAGTATCCTTTCCGCTGCCGGACGGACCGGAAACGATAAGTGCAAAGCCTTTACTCATCCTCATCTACCCCTTCATCATAGGTGACATCTTCCGCTTCGCTGATACGGTTTGTCACAGTCTCGCACTGCAAATAGGTCAGGATGATATGATCACTATCGGTCACTATGACCGCTCGTGTGCGACGCCCGTGCGTCGCGTCGATAAGAACGCCGCGTTCCTTTGCCTCCTGCACTATTCGCTTTATGGGAGCAGACTCCGGCGACACGATAGCCACGATGCGATTCTCAGCGACCATATTGCCGAATCCGATGTTGACCAGCTTCAAAATGTCTCACCTTTGCTTAATATAGTATACTCATTACTCAATATTCTGTATCTGTTCGCGTATTTTTTCTATTTCCGCCTTGATATCCACGACAGTGTGCGCTATCTCGATGTCCTGCGCCTTTGAACCGATCGTGTTAGCCTCCCTGTTCATTTCCTGAACGATAAAGTCAAGCTTTCTGCCGACCGCATCGTTTGAATTCATCAGATCGGTCAACTGCTTAATATGACTGCGAAGTCGCACCGTTTCCTCGGCGACGGCAATCTTGTCCGCAAATATCGCCGTCTCGGTCAGCAGACGCGCCTCGTCAACGGATGCGTCGCCGAGCAGTTCCTTTATGCGATTTTCAAGCTTTTCGCGATAGGCGGCGACCGTCTGCGGCGAGCGCTGCTCAACAAAAGCGACCTTTTCAAGTATAAATTCGACGCGACCGGCAACGTCATCATACAGTTTTTTGCCTTCGACAGCGCGCATTTTAGCGAAGCCGTCAACTGCCGCCGCGACAGTTTCCTCCACCACCGACCAGACATAGTCCTCGTCAAGCGCTTTTTTCTTCACAGTGAACAGTTCCGGAAAGCGCGAAAGAGTCACTGCGCTCAAGTCGTTTTTCAAGCCGTATCTTTCCGAAAGTTCGCCGACGGCGTTAACATAACCTGACGCGAGTGCATGATTTATCTCAATCTCAACATCGTCACCTTCCGTCATATTGACCGTCAGGAAGAGATCGACTTTACCTCTTGAAATGCGCTGCTGGCAAAAGCTTTTCAGCTTGTCCTCTAAAAAGTTGAAGCCGCGCGGAACGCGAGATGAAAACTCAAAGTATCTGTGATTTACCGAACGAAGCTCGACTGTAACGGAAATATCATCGCGGACGGTTTCCGCTCTGCCGTAGCCGGTCATGCTGCTAACCATATTCAACACCGCTCACTTTCTAACATACTGTGCACAAAACTGCTGCTCATGATTTTGACGTATTTCAGATTACCGTAATCATTTAATTTTATCAAATTATACCGCCGTTTGTCAATATCAACGGCACATTTATACAGACTGATGCTCCGAAAAATTGTAAAACGGTGGAAATCAATTGATTTCCACCGTTTTTGGAGCTGGTAATGTGACTCGAACACACGACCTGCTGATTACGAATCAGCTGCTCTACCGACTGAGCTATACCAGCATATTTTGTTACGCCCGACTATTATAACAGCACGCAACGAAAAATGCAAGACCGCGAAGCAAATTTCGCGGCCTTTTTTCATAACATATTTCAAATGCAGATTAAAACCGGGATTTTAAACAAGCGGCAAATTATCCGATTATCAGGTCCTGCAAAGTCCTGAACTCATAGTTTCCGTTATCAAGCAAATCAAAATGTCCGAGAACATTGCCGATACCGCGCGCGACGCAAGTTTGATAATTTTCGGCGACGGTGACCTTTATCCCGATGTAATTGGAAAGGCAGTCTGCCATACCTATAAGCTGCGACGTGCCGCCGCAAAGATATATGCCGTCCTCCGCTATGTCTCCCACAAGCTCAGGCGGCGTTTTGTCAAGAACATTGCGTACAGCCTCGCAAATGCTGTAAACCACGTCCGATATAGCCTCGCTCACCTCGTTCGCGGTTATCTCCACCGTTCGCGGCATACCGGTGGACGCATTAACACCCTTTGCACAAATGGCGATCTCGACCGGTCGCGGCAGAGCCGAACCGACCTGACACTTTATCGACTCGGCGGTATGTGTGCCGATAAGCAAATTGTATTCGCGTTTCATATAATCAATAATGGCGTTGTCAATATCAATTCCGGCGACGCGCACCGACTCACACTTTGACAGTCCGCCCATTGAAATAACGGCAACATCGGTAGTGCCTGCGCCGACATCAACAACAATGGTTCCGTGCGGGCGCTTAAAGTCGATGCCCATGCCGAGAGCCGCGGCGACAGGAGATTCGATCGGGCAAACACTGCGCGCTCCTGCGCTTTGTACCGCGTCCACTATCGAGCGCTGCTGTACCCACGTTATATTTGCCGGCATGGAAACAATAACGCGCGGCTTGGTCATCTTTTTACCGCAGACTCGCTGAATATAACAGTGAAGCATATGCTCGGCAACGGTATAATCGGCAATAACGCCGCGCTCAATCGGGCAAACGGGGCGATATCTGCCGGGCGCTCTGCCGATAGCTTCAAACGCTTCCTTGCCGAATTTATAGGGGCTGTTGTCATACTCCTCCATCAGAACGACCGACGGCTGACTGAGCACGATCTTTTTCGACCGCACGATAGTCGTAGTTTGCGTTCCGAGGTCTACTCCCAAATCAGTAAACATGATTTCTCCAATCAATACGTTTTATGTAAACAAAAATCAATTTTAATCTTTCATTTTGATTATATAACAAAGACATTTTCATGTCAATTTGAATATTTTGCGGCACAAAAAGCAATGCATGTAACCTTCATCGCTCCCGCTGACAACAAGCACTCGGCACATTCGCACAGAGTCGCGCCGGTGGTAGTTACATCGTCGATCAGCAGAACGTGCTTTCCGGAAACGCTTTTGTCCGCCGCATAAACTCCGCGCACATTTTCCCTGCGCTCCAGTCCGGTCAGCGTATGCTGTCGCTTGTTTTCGCGTATCTTTTTCAAAGCGTGTGCGTAAAGCGGAACGCCGAGCGCTGCGGCGGCGCTTTTTGCTATCAGCAGCGATTGATTGTATCCGCGCTCACGCACTGCACACGGAGTCATAGGCACTGCGGCAACAATGTCAAAATCGGTATCTCGCAGTTTCGACGCCTTTTGCGCGCACATCTCGCCCATTGGTTTCGCGTTGTCGGGAGCAAAGGCAAATTTCAGCCGTTTGACCGCGGACGATGCCGCCGATGTATAGTAAAACGGAGCGTGAATGGCATACTTAGTGCCGTAATAGGAAACGATTTTTGTCCGTTTTGTACGGCAATCGGACAGACGTTTTCTGCATTCATCACAGAGGTAAACGCACATGTCGGTAACTTTGCCGCAGCAAATGCATTTGGTCGGAAAGAGCAGCGCCGCCATTCGATCGGGCAGCGTTGCTCCGCGACTCTCAAGCTTTCTCATTTCGGTCCTCCGCCAGCATGGCTTTCAGTCCCGTATAGCGGCGCGTGCGCTTATTGTTATGCACCATTTCATTGACAACATCCGCCGAACCGACAAGCACCAGCAGCTTTTTGGCGCGCGTAACAGCGGTATACAGCAAATTACGGTACTTTAACTGCGGCGGTGTATCAAGCACCGGCAGTATTACGCAGTCAAACTCACTGCCCTGACTTTTATGCACCGTTACGGCGTACGCAAGCTCAAGCTGTTCAGCGTCGTCAAATGTGTAAAAAGCGTTGCGGTCGTCGAATCGAACGACAATCCTATCGGACTTTATGTCAACTGAAATCAATATGCCGACGTCGCCGTTGAAAACGCCTGTGCCGTCGCTTCCGTCATCGCGCTCCCACATCAGATCGTAATTATTTTTGATTTGCATGACCTTATCGCCCTCACGCAGAATAAAGCCGCGCTGTTTCATTTCTCGTTTACCCAAAGCGGGCGGATTAAGGCGCTGCTGTATGAGGTTATTTACATTTACAGTGCCCATTTCGCGCTTTCGCGACGGGCAAAGCACCTGAATATCTCCGCCGGCAAGGAAATCGTACGCCTCCGGCAAGCGGCGGCAATAAAGATCGCATACCGTTTCGGCTCCGTCAGCGGCGTTCATGCGCGGCAGATAGAAAAAGTCGGTATCCTTTCGGCTGAGGTCGGGTTCTTCACCGCTGACGATACGATGTGCGTTAGTTATTATCGTACTTTGGAGCGCCTGACGGAAGATCTCGGTAAGCTCAACCACCGGTACACGTCCGCTCTCGATAATATCGCCGAGCACATTTCCCGCTCCTACCGACGGAAGCTGATCGGAATCGCCGACAAGTATCAGACGGCAGCCGAACGGCATTGCACGCAGCAGATTTTCAAACAGCATTATGTCAACCATCGACAGCTCGTCCGCAATTATTACATTGCAGTCGAGAGGATTCCGCTCATTACGCATAAAAACAGGGCGGTCGCCTTGTCCCCACTCGACTTCGAGCAGACGGTGGATCGTCTTTGCCTCGTAGCCGGTGACCTCCGACATTCGTTTTGCGGCGCGTCCTGTAGGTGCGGTAAGGCAAATTTTAAGCCCCTGCTTTTCAAACAGGTGTATTATTCCGTTAAGCGTGGTCGTTTTGCCAGTACCGGGGCCGCCGGTCAGCACCATAACGCCCGAGACCAGCGCGTTGCTCACCGCCTTGCGCTGAAGAGCCTGATACTCAATATCAAGCTCATTTTCAATAGCGCTGATTTGAGCGTCAATATCGTCGCTCTGCTCAAACTTGCTGTGTGCAAGGTCGATCAGACGGCGTGCAGAATAAAACTCGGCGCGGTACATATTCGGCAGATAGGCAAACTGCCTGCCGTCCATTTCGGTAAGAAAAAGTCGGTTTGAACCGCACATATATTCAATGGTCGAAGCAATCTTTTCCGGATCTATACCAAGTAAAGACGCCGACAGCGAGCTTAGCTTGTCGAGGGGTATGCAGGTATGGCCGTTTTGCAGGTTGTGGCGCAAAACATACTCGATACCCGCATATACGCGAAAGGCGAAATCCTGCTCAAAGCCAAGCTCCGACGCCATCATATCCACGCGTTCAAAATCGAGCCAAAGTTCGTCACAGCAAAGATAAAAAGGGTTCGCTTTTATACGGTCGAGCGCACCCGCTCCGAACAACTTATACACGGCAAGCGATTCATCCGAAGTAAAACCGTACTGCGCCAAAAAGAGCATTACCTCTCGCATACCGAACTGCTTCATAAATTCATTATATATCTGATTGGCACGATGCTCTGTGATGCCCTTTAGCTGCGTAAGACGCTGCGGATCCTTTTCGATTACTTCGAGTGAATTTTCGCCGAATTTATCGACTATTCTCTTGGCAGTAGCCGGTCCGACGCCTTTTATACCGCCCTCTGACAAATATCTGAGTATCGCCGCGGCGGTAGACGGCATTTTGCGCTCGCACATCTGCGCCTTAAACTGGCGGCCGAACGTAGGATGCGTGTCAAATGAGCCGACCAGCTCCAATGTTTCTCCGACCGATATCATCGGAAATGTGCCGACAACGGTTATCAGCTCGCTGTCGGTCGAAAGTTCAAGAACGGTGAAGCCGTTTTGTTCATTATGAAAGGTTATGTACTCGACCGTACCCTCTAACTTTTGCTCGTCTGCCACCGTTCTCACTCCCCCATTCTTTTTCACATCTGATTATTTTATTTCAGCACTTCATCTATTACGTCGCTTCGGTCGTATATCGAAACCATAGGCTCACCGTTAGCATACATTTTTGCAAGCAGCAGCGTCTCCTCATCCAGTCCGAGGTCAACGGCGGCGACCCTGTCGATACCGCTGCATTTGGCAAGCTCGACACTGTGTCGAAGTGCAAACTCAGCCGTGTTATTATCAAGAGCGGTAAGGATCACCGTTTTTTCGTCATGATCGCATCTGACGATCAGCGACCATATCAGACGAACGAAACACGAAAGTCCGTAAACCGCAAGGCCGACAGTTACTACATATATCAGCATTTCAACCATGATAAACGCCCCTGACAGCAGTATATGCCGCAAAGCGTATTCGTGTGCAGATAAAGGCAGGCCGCTGAAAAACGGCGGCCTGCAAAACATATAAGCTCTGAATTTGTAGCTATGACTGCTTAATATCGGCAGTATAGACTCCTGCCGCCCACAGCGTTGGATGATTACGAACCTTAACAGTCACAGGTACGCCGCTGTGCTCGCCCTTACTATATGTCGACATATCGGCAATAACTGAAATATCGTCGACACTCAGCGATCGCAAAGCGGAGGTCGGTCCGATAATAGTAACAGAAAAACTGTTCATAGTCGCAGAAAGGCCTTTTGTAACGTTCTTCGGCGAAAAACAAGAGTTGTCCACAATCACAGTACGCGACGAAAAGCCTCCGAGATCAAGTGTTACCGTAACCTCTACAATGCCGTCGCTGCTTTCAACCGATTCCGGCATGACGATGCTCTGCGTAAACACGGTTGATGTGGGCGTAATATCGGCAAAATCAATCGGTTCCAAATCAACCGACTTGAGTTTTTCGATCACGCTCGGAGCTCCCTTAACCGTTACGGTGGAAACATCGGTAGTCGCCTTTATCGGATTCTTATCGGGAGCATTTGCAAATGTAACGACAACCGGCACTTCCTTTTTCATAGAGATCGGTACGGTCACGGTCGCCTTGTCAAACTCGGTGAAGATATAATCGCTCTTGATTTCGTTTCCGTTCGAGTCAAACAAGTGAATACTGCCGTCAAAATCGGCAGTTTCCTTGATAAGCTGATTCACATCGGCAAGTGCAACAACACTTGCAACACTGTCGATTACCGACTGGGCGCCGGTAATACGAATCTGCGCCTCGTCAGAATTGGTGATCTTTGCGGCGTCGGCTATAAGCCCCTCCGGCGCGGAAACATTGGAAGCTTTAGCGGTAACATCAAAAATTTCGCCTTCACGATTAAATACATCAGTCATAACGGTGACCTGCGTCAAGCTCATATCCTTAACGCTGAAATTTTTGTTATTGCTGCCGTCAAGAGTCCATGTATTTACTCCCTGTCCCGTTACATTAGCTGTAATATTGACGTCGTTCGGCGAAAGAGCGCTGATAACGTCATATTTTCCCGAAACCGTAACATCAAGCGTTATTTCTGAATTTTGTATGACCTCGTAGCCGTCGGCGGCAAGTGCCGGACTGACCTTGAATATAACGGGGACGTTGCCGATGACCCGCGTGGTAACCGGATTGTTGACCTGAAAGAGATTGAACCAAATAATAAACGAGGCAACAAGAGAAAGAATTGCCAGAACGCGGTTGCTTCTGAGCAGTTTTGACAACGAATTACTTATCCGAGTCATTCTTATTACCTCCGATCGATTTCAGCCTTGAAAGCAGCGAGCGGTCGTCGGAATTGGAATCGTCGATGATAAGCTCACGCTCAAGCAATTCGCGCAGCGTGACCATATTATATCCGCGGCGCAAAACGCCGTTCATCGCGACCGAGATATTTCCCGTTTCCTCAGACACGACTACTACGATCGCATCCGAGTTTTCGCTCATGCCGATAGACGCGCGATGGCGCGTGCCAAGCTCACTGTCAATGTTATGGTTTTGAGTAAGCGGTAATATGCATCCGGCGGCATAAACTCTGCCGTTTCGGATGATGGTAGCGCCGTCATGCAACGGCGCATTGTGGAAGAATATGTTGCCGATAAGCTCGACCGTGGCATCGGCATCAACAACAGTACCCGTCTTTATAATATCACCGAGGCGCGTGCTGCGCTCAAACACAATGAGTGCTCCGGTCTTGCTATTCTGAAAATTCTGACAGGCACGGCTGACGGCGTCAATGCACGACTCGACAGCGGCGGTATCGCCCGATTTCGGCTTTCGTCCGAGAATGCCCAAATTGGTACGGCTGACAAGCTCAAGTGCACTGCGTATCTCCGGCTGAAAAATAACGGCAATAGCGATGACGCCCTGTCCAATCACGGCGTTAAGTATCGTTTTGAGCGTGATCATATCCAACCACGCCGAGATCGCCCATGCCGCAATTATTATCAAAACGCCGTAAATCAGCTGTTTCGCCCTTGTTTGGCGAACAATCTGCACCAGCTTATAGATAACAAAAGCAACGATCAAAATATCAATAAGGTCAACGATGCTGAAAGCACTCATGACCAGCGCAAAATGCGTAAACCACGACTGTATGACCTTAAAAAACGCACCCATGCCCGGCAGCCTCCTTTTTTCATATAATAAAAACAACCATACACTTTTATTTTAACATAAATTGCAA
>OIXH01005016.1_pt1 | contig 10288 bp, 7 predicted proteins | sample 1587741 | NCBI WGS metagenome assembly OIXH01 (sample SAMEA3888916, study PRJEB22519) | human gut metagenome | biome: human gut; feature: human-associated habitat; material: faeces | place: Denmark | collected 2011 | reverse complement strand
AAATGGGTTAGAACCATGAGAATTCAAAGAGACATTCCATCAACATTAATTGAAGCCGGAGTTCAAAAATCCAACCTTGGAGAACTGGTTTACAACAAATTAGAAGAACATGACATTAACTGCCAATGTATCCGCTGCCGCGAAATAGGCCATAAAAAAACAAGTCAGGAATATAGTTTAGATGATTTTAAATTATTTAAAGAATCATACAATGCATGCGGCGGTGAAGAAACCTTTTTATCAATTGAAGATAAAAACGAAGAAAGTATCGCAGGATTTTTAAGATTCAGAATTCCTTCACCAAATCACTACAGACCTGAAATCAGCGATGAAACTGCACTTATACGTGAATTGCACGTCTATGGAAATATGATTAAAATAGGTGGTAAAAATCCAAAAATAGGTCAACACACAGGATTTGGAGAAAAACTATTAAAAGAAGCTGAAAAATTAGCTATCAAGAAAGGAAAAGATGAAATAGCTATAATTAGCGGAATCGGAACCAGAAATTATTATCGTAAATTTGGATATGAAAGAAAAGGTCCATATATGGCTAAAAAATTAATCTGAAAAAATCAAGACAAAAGTATTATATAGATTATTCGTAATAGTACTAATTAAATTACTTATATAGGAGTGTTATATAATGTATAAAATAAAAAACTCAAAAGAGTTAGCAAGCCTTATCAATTGTATAAACTTAAATAACATGATAAGTGAAGAAGAAATGGAAGAATATTTTCTTCATTCCCCGTAAAATGAAAAAAAAGATAAAAAGGAGGCATTCTCTTATGGAACGACAGAATCGTACACTGGGACAATTATTTGTGCCAATCTGTTTTGAAACACTATTTTATATGCTTGCCGGGGTTGTAGACACACTTATGTTATCTTCTGTCAGTGACCAGGCAGTAGGGGCAGTGGGAACTGCCAATACCTATATTGGAATGTTTATTATTATGTTTTCTGTCATTACCTCTGGTATGCTGGCAGTTATGACTCAAAATATTGGTGCAGGCAAATCTGGTATTGCTTATCAAGCATTGCAAATCGGTGTGGCTTTTAACACGGTGCTTGGTATTGTGCTTGGCATTGTTCTATTTGCTGGTTCTGGTAGTATCCTTCATATCGTAGGTATTGCTGATCTGCTATTAAAACCTGCAGATACCTATTTAAAAATTGTGGGTGGCTTTTGTATTTTTAATGCACTCATCCCCATTTTTTCCGGATATTTGCGTGCCTTTGGTTATACAAAGCAACCACTGATTGCCGCAGTTGTGGGAAATGTATTAAACTTCGGGCTAAACTCTCTGTTTTTATTTGTATTCCACTGGGGTGTGGCAGGCGTTGCCATTGCTACTATTATTTCCAAAGTTGTCAACCTTACCATTGTAGTGATTCAGGCAAAACTTTTAATCCACGCAAAAGCGGACAAACATCGTGCTTCAGGAAAACATATTTTAAAGCAAATCATCCGCATCGGGCTTCCTTCTGCTATGGAAACTGCATTATACAATGTTGCCATGACACTGGTAATCCGTTTCTTAAATCAGATGGATCCAGACGGACTAAACGTTACCGCCCGTTCCTATACCACGCAAATTACCAACTTTTCTTATAGTGTAGGTTCTGCACTGGCACAGGCAAATGCTATTATGACGGGATGGCGAATTGGTTCGGGAGATTATGAAGCCTGTGATAAAGGAACCAAAAAAGCCGCTTTGGTCGGTATTATCGTAGCCACTGTCTTAGAAGGTATCTTTACCCTCTCTGGTGGTATTATTATGAAGCTGTTTTCTGATGACCCAGTAATGGTACATTTAGTCATTAAACTACTTGCCATTGATATTGTTCTTGAAATGGGGCGTGTATCCAATCTGGTCTTTGGAAATGCACTAAAAGCTGCTGGGGATGTTATCTTTCCAATGGTGATTGCCGCAATTTTCATGTATTTATTTGCGGTAGGTGGAACTTACGTCTTTGGCATAAGGCTGGGACTTATGGCTGTAGGCTCTTATATAGGATTAGCTATGGATGAATGTGTCCGCGCCATCGGAATGTTTCTTCGCTGGCGAGGCGGCAAATGGAAGTCTATGAGTTTGGTTTCTAACCAAAATTAATAAATTAATTTTACTTCTTTCTTAATTTAAGTTCTGGTTTTCCAAGGGAAACCAGAACTTAGTTTTTCTATCAATGAAATAATTTTTTATTTTTTGTCCCAAAAGTCCCTCCAAATGTATTATTATAAATAGGAGGGTCCGCCCATCATGATACGAGGGAGAGAATAACGTTGACTTTATTCCAATCAAAAAACGCAAATAAGAAGATAAATATAGATGAAACTTTATTCCCAGAAATTGCCTCCGGCAACAAGGAAGCCTTTACAAAACTTTATCATTTAACAGACAAGGTAATCTATGGATACATTTTCTCAATTTTAAAAAATCCAGATGATGCAAAAGATATTATGCAGGAAACTTACCTTAAAATTTTATCTGCTGCACATCTATACCAACCACAGGGGAAGCCCTTGGCGTGGATGTTTACCATAGCCAAAAACTTATCTTTGATGCATATTCGGCAAAAGCAAAATCATGGAGAATTGCAACTGGAGGAATTAGAAAACAGACACGAATTTTCGTACTTAGACCACACAGAAGATCGTCTAATTCTAAAAGCTGCCTTAACCATCCTAAATGAGCGAGAACATCAAATTATACTTCTTCATGCCATGGCAGGATGGAAACACAGAGAAATTGCAGAATATATGAACTTGTCTTTAGCGAATACCATAAAGACTTATAATCGTGCCATCAAAAAGATGAATCAATATGTAACAGAACAGGAGGCCATCAAATGTCAAAAAAAATAGAAGATATGTATGTACATGCTATGGAACAGATTACGCCGGATGTTCTGGATACCGTTTTACAACAAAAGGAACGTCAGACAGATTATTCCTATGTACCCCAACAACCTATGACAAAAAAAAGAAGGATTGCCCCCCTGACCTCTTTAGCAGGGATTGCAATTGCTGCTGTATTTTTCTTGTTCTTCTATAACAAGCTGGCGATAGAAACCATCGTCACCATTGATGTCAATCCAAGTTTTGAAGTACAATTAAACAGGCAAGGTGAAGTACGAAAAATTACAGGTGTAAATAAGGATGGGAAAGAAATCGTAGACCAGCTAACGCACAAAAGCAAAAACCTGAATACTACGATTGATAGTCTACTGACACAGTTAGATAAAAAAGGCTATTTTTCAGAAAAAACAGCCATTCTTGTTTCCGTTCAAAATAAACAGGAAAAGACGGCAACCGCAGTAGAAAAAACAGTAAAAAAACACATGAAACAAGTTTGCAAACAACAGAATCAAAATGCGGTTATTTATACACAACTTGTAAGTACCAAAAAAGAGATTACAGAAGTTGCTAAAAAGTACAACATCTCTACGGGAAGAGCCACTTTTATTTATAATATGACGAAAACAAATGCAGACTGGAATGTGGATGATCTGGCATCCATGACAATTGAGGAACTTGTTTCCTCTGTAAAGAAAAAAGGCGTAACCGTATCGGATATTTTGGAACAACCAAAAAGTGTAGATAAGAAAAACAATGTTTCCAACACACCAACTGCTACACCATCGCAGAAAAAACAACAAACAAAGGAAACAGACAAGCCAAAGGAAAAGAATACACAAAAACCTACCAATAAACCAAATTCCGATTCTTCTGGTGAAACCAAAAAGGATACGAAAAAAGAGGATACCAAACCAGAAAAAGATGAGCGTGAGAAACAGACCGACAAAGATACCGACAAAAAAACTGAGAAAAAGACAAAACGGGATACGCACAATAGAAAGGATTCTGACAAAGAACCAAAAGCTACAACAAAACCGGATGATAACTCCCAGTCTCACGACGAACCAGATAACCGACCAGACTATGAATTTCCAAAAGATATGCCAAATTCACGCTGGGATTATCCGACAGAACCATATCCTCGCAATGACGACAGACATCAACATGAAAACAATTGGTGATAGTAATTTTTACTAATTTAGTAAATTTATTCAAAAGCAGAAAATACTCTTGACTTCTTTCTAAAAAAAGAGTACGCTTATTATACAATTAAACAAGTACATTTTCTCTTATTCAGAGAGGTGGAGAGTGAAGGCTCTATGAAACCCGGCAACCCCATCAGTTTTTTATTGGAAGGTGCCAATCTTAGCGAGTAATCGAACAATAAGAGGATTTGAATGCATGAATTTCAAGTCCATCTTATGATGGACTTTTTTCATTATACTTGCTGTTTATCAAATTACCAAAGGAGGATATTTATGGAAAAATTATTATTTACTTCAGAATCCGTTACAGAAGGACATCCAGATAAAATCTGTGACCAGATTTCCGATGCTGTATTAGATGCCTTATTAGCACAGGACCCAATGAGCCGTGTTGCCTGCGAAACTGCAGTTACTACAGGTTTGGTTCTTGTCATGGGTGAAGTTACTACAAAGGGCTATGTAGATATTCAAAAGATCGTTCGTGACACAATTCGAGAAATCGGGTATGACAACTCTGCCTATGGATTTGACGCAAATACCTGTGGTGTAATCGTTGCATTAGATGAGCAGTCATCAGACATTGCTATGGGTGTAGACAAGGCATTAGAAGCACGAGAAAATAACATGTCAGACGCAGAAATCGAAGCAATCGGTGCTGGTGACCAGGGTATGATGTTTGGTTTTGCTTCCAACGAAACGGAAGAATATATGCCTTACCCAATCAGCCTTGCTCACAAGCTTACAAGAAGATTATCCGAAGTTCGTAAAAACGGTACACTTCCTTACCTTCGTCCAGACGGTAAATCACAGGTTACAGTAGAATACAACGAAGCTGGCAAACCAGTACACTTAAACGCAGTTGTATTATCTACCCAACATGCAGAAGAAATTACACAGGAACAGATTCATGCAGACATTAAAAAGCATGTATTTGATGCCGTTCTTCCTGCTGACTTAGTAGATGAAAGAACAAAGTTCTTTATTAACCCAACTGGCCGTTTTGTTATTGGTGGACCAAACGGTGATAGTGGTTTAACTGGCCGTAAGATTATCGTAGATACTTACGGTGGATATGCTCGTCACGGCGGCGGTGCATTCTCTGGAAAGGATTGTACAAAAGTGGACCGTTCTGCTGCTTATGCTGCTCGTTATGTTGCCAAAAACTTGGTTGCTGCCGGAATTGCAGACAAATGCGAAATTCAGCTTTCTTATGCAATTGGTGTTGCACAGCCAACTTCCATCATGGTCGACACCTTTGGAACAGGAAAATTAGACGATGACACTATCATTGATTTGATCCGTAACAACTTTGATTTAAGACCTGCCGGTATTATCAAAATGCTTGACCTAAGAAGACCTATTTACAAGCAGACTGCTGCTTATGGTCATTTTGGAAGAAATGATTTAGATTTACCATGGGAAAAATTAGATAAAGTAGATGCATTGAAGAAATATTTATAAAAGTTACCTGCAACAAAAAGAAGCTATGCACAATATTTGATGCATAGCTTCTTTTTTGCGGGCATTTCCTTTCACGCAACTACAAGATCTATTTTGCTCCTTCCAATAATCCAGAGGAATTTGCTTCTTTCGATTCCTTTGCATTTTTTGCCTTATCCGGCAATTTGAAATCCTTAGCCTTATTGTAGTTATCCAATGTAACTTTAATAGATACCTTATCGAATTTTGCAGATAAGTCTGTTGACTTATCTAAATAGCTACCATACATTGTCTTTACAGTTTCCATTACCTTATCTACAATGCATTGTGTAAACTCTGTACAATCCATTTCAACGGATTTCCAACGAACCGTATCATTATCTACAACTAATGTTGCTTTTAAATCCTTTAAGTCTGTGAACATATCCTTTGATATACCCATAGCAGATGCCTGTTTTAAGGCACCACTTTCTTCTATAATCTTCTCAATGCTGTCACCTGTCATTTTATATTCTAAAACCGTTGTTCCATCTTTTTCTTTCGACTTTTCAACCTTTCCCTTGTAGACACTTTCCATATCTTTGTTATTATCTTCCTTCTTTTGCTTATCCAACATCTCGATTAACTTTTTCTGACTTTCATCTTTTTCATCCAAGGTTACTTTTTCCCATTCATCATTCATGCCAGTATATACTACATAATTATTATCTTCCTGCATAAAATAAACAGATACTTTTACCTCTTCGTCATCCTTTGCTTTGCAATTGATATCCGCTTTTATCTTCATCGGCTCTTTGAAGTAAGTCAACGTCATATCTGCATCCACTGCAATATCCTGTCCCATTACTTTTCCTGCAACGGTCATCGTTCCTTTTCCTTCAAAACTATCTGCCTTTGTAGTTTCCTTATCTGCTACCGCTGCAATCTTTGCTGGTTCTTTTGGTAATGTCACCTTGTTTCCACATGCTGTCAACGAGGAACACGCCAAGATTCCTGCAACACCCAAAGCTGCAATTTTTTTCATTTTCATATGTAATATCTCCTTTTCCTATCATACTTGGTAAGCGTCCAGCCAAGCTAAACAATTACCATTCTTTTTATTTTTCGTTTTCGCTGCATTATGCCCACGATTGCCATTATATCGACTTTGATACATTGTTGCAATACCTCTTGGCATTTTCTAATTATATTTTAAGATATGGAAATTATCCTTCTTTCAAACCACCACTATCAGCAGCTAACAAATCTCTTATCCTATTGCAACAAACAGACATATCAAATACCTACGTACCTGATATGTCTGCTATTACAAACTACTTATCTTTTTCATCAAAGTAATTCCACACCAAATATGCAATTCCAAGCAGCAATGAAACCAAGGCTAACATATCCCACTAGCAGATTTCTGCTCCTGCAGGCATATCCTTCTCTGGTGTCATAAGTGCCAATTCGCCTTTTTCATTTTCTGCGCAAAGAAGCATACCTTCTGACAATACTCCTGCCAGTTTAGCTGGTTTAAGATTTACCAATACCATAACTTTCTTTCCAACCATTTCTTCCGCAGAATAATAAGCTTTAATACCCGATACAATCTGCTTTACTTCGATTCCTATCTGTACTTTAGAGCAAAGTAATTTCTTAGACTTTGGAACTTCTTCACAGGAGATAATCTTTCCAACCTGGAACTGCATTTTCATAAAGTCATCATAGGTAATTTCCACCTTTGGCTCAATATCAATACCCTTTTCTTCCTCTGCTTCTCCATTTGCCTTTGCAGCAGCAGCCTTTTGTTCTGCCTGAATAACAGCTACCTGCTCCATAATCTCTTTTGGATCTAATCTGGCAAATAAGATTTCAGGTTTTTCTGTTACTTTTGTTCCAGATACATAGTTTCCATAGTTTTCCATCTCATCTAAACTTGGTGCCTTAGCGTTTAACTGCTCTAAAATCTTCTTGGAAGTATCTGGCATAAATGCTTCTAACAAAGTAGATCCAACTGTAATACTCTCTACCAAGTTGTATAAAACAGTCTGTAAACGTTCCTGTTTAGCTTCATCCTTTGCTAATGCCCATGGCATTGTCTCATCAATATATTTATTACAACGTTTGAATAGCGTAAAGATTTCCGTAATCGCATCTGCCACACGAAGCTTATCCATCTTCTCTGCCACTTTCTTTGGTGTCTCTAATGTAAGAGCAATCAATTCTTCATCTACTGCTTCTTTTACATTTTTATTTGTAACAACACCGTCAAAATATTTATTAGACATAGAAATGGTACGGTTTACCAGATTTCCTAATGTATTGGCAAGGTCAGAATTCATACGCTCAATCATCAATTCCCATGAAATCACACCATCATTTTCAAATGGCATCTCATGCAATACAAAGTAACGAACGGCATCTACGCCAAACATATCTACTAACTGGTCTGCGTAAATAACATTTCCCTTTGATTTACTCATCTTTCCGTCACCCTGTAATAACCAAGGATGTCCAAATACCTGTTTTGGCAATGGTAAATCAAGTGCCATAAGCATAATTGGCCAATAAATCGTATGGAAACGCAAGATATCCTTTCCAATCAAGTGTAAATCAGCAGGCCAATATTTTTCAAACATAGCATCTGAATTTCCATCCAAATCAAATCCTAAACCAGTAATGTAGTTCGTAAGGGCATCTAACCATACATAAACAACATGTTTATCATCAAAGTCTACTGGGATTCCCCACTTAAATGATGTTCTGGATACACATAAATCCTGAAGCCCTGGAAGTAAGAAGTTATTCATCATTTCTTTTTTACGAGATTCTGGCTGAATAAAGTTAGGATGTGTATTGATATGGTTGATGAGTTTATCTGCATACTTGCTCATTTTAAAGAAGTATGCTTCCTCTTTTGCTGGCTGGCACTCTCTTCCACAATCTGGACACTTTCCGTCTACTAACTGTGATTCTGTGAAAAATGACTCACAAGGTGTACAGTAAAGACCTTCATAATGTCCTTTATAAATATCACCCTTATCGTACAATTTCTTAAAAATCTTCTGCACCTGTTTTTCATGATCTGCATCTGTTGTACGGATAAACTTATCATAAGAAGTGTTCATCAAATCCCAGATTCTCTTAATTTCGCCTGAAACATTATCTACAAATTCCTTTGGTGTAATTCCTGCTTCCTGTGCCTTTAATTCAATCTTCTGTCCATGTTCATCGGTTCCTGTCTGGAAACGAACATCATAACCCTGCTGCCTCTTAAAACGTGCAATGCTATCTGCTAATACAATTTCATAGGTATTTCCAATATGTGGTTTTCCTGATGTATACGCAATTGCTGTTGTAATATAGTACGGTTTCTTTGCCATAAATCATTCCTCCTAATAAAAATAGGGACTCTCATCTTAAAGACGAGAATCCCGTGGTACCACTTTAATTCATCTGCATATGCAGACCTTATACACGATAACGGTGTGACCGTTCTGCCCTAACAAACGCTCAGACAGACAACTCCAAGACCATCTTCAATAAGTTCTAATTTTCCCTTTCGCAGCACCCGGGTTCTCTGTAAAATCGTTCCTTATCTACTCTTCTCTTCCACGTATTTTTATATTAAACTTTTGTAACTATAGCATAGTTACGAACTTTTTTAAGTGTATCACATTTGTGCTAAAATCGTCAAGCTATTCCCCTTTTATATTCTTATAAGAATGAAAAAAGTATTGTTTTTTATTCTATTTTAGAAACAACAGCTTCTTAGTATCTATACATATAGCTTCCGTCTGTCTTCATGCTTGCATTTCTTAAATCTGCTGTTTTCTTCTTTACCTTGCTCTTAGGAATTGTAATTGTAATGTCCTTTGTTGTACGAGCAGGCATTGCAATATTCTTAGCTACACTGTAGTTTGCAATTGTTGCACCTGTGGCTGTCTTTGCAACAATCTTAATCTTTTTAAATTTTGTAATATAGTAGCTTGTATTATTGTATAATCTTAACTTAACTACTAACTTACCTTTGCTGTAGTATGCTTTATAGATACCAGCAGTTACTCCATAAGATGCACTGCTTAAAGAAGCTTTTGCTCTTGTATATACATTACTCTTTACTGTAACTACGCATTTTGCTGTTTTGCTTCCAGATTTTGCTGTAATTGTTGTCTTACCTGCTTTTTTTGCAGTAACTTTACCATTCTTTACAGTAGCAACTGACTTCTTGCTTGAAGTCCAGCTTACAGAACCGCTAGCACCAGTTACACTTAATTTGTGAGACTGACCTGCTGTGATAGTAAGTTTGCTCTGGCTCATTGTAAGTGGTGTCTCTGTTGGTGTAACAGTGCTATCGCCAAGAGAAACTACAGTAGTAATCTTAGCCTGTGCAGATGGAGAAACCTGTATATAATAGCTTCCTGCACTTACATTTGTATACAATCCAGAAACATAGTATCCACTATATTCGTCACTACCAAGAGCAGTAGCTGCATCTTCCCATTCTGATTCCTTAATTACTGCACTATTTGAAAATGTTGTACCTGATGTCTTCTTATATGTAATAGTAAGATCCATTTTTGTGTCAGTTAAAAAGTCCATATATAATGTTCCATCTTTTGTTACGTTGAAAGAATATCCTTTGCTTCCTCCAGCGAAAATAGTAACTGTGTCACTTACCAAAGTCTCATTGTCTGCTGCTTTTGCCTTGTTCACTGCACCTGGGCATACTACGATTAAAGTTAGTACTAAAAGTGCGGCCACCAATTTTTTGAATGTTTTTTTCATTGCTTCC
>OIXH01005015.1_pt1 | contig 10291 bp, 11 predicted proteins | sample 1587741 | NCBI WGS metagenome assembly OIXH01 (sample SAMEA3888916, study PRJEB22519) | human gut metagenome | biome: human gut; feature: human-associated habitat; material: faeces | place: Denmark | collected 2011 | reverse complement strand
CGTCGCTTCCGCGAAGTGAATTTAGGCCGCTGGGAGGATATCCCGTTCGGATGGCTCGAGCGCTTCGAGCCGGAGCGTATGACGCAGTTCAACAAGGAGCCGCAGCTCTGGTCGGTGAAGGACAGCGAGACCTTCCCAGAATATACGCAGCGCTTTCTGACGGCGCTGCGGGAGGCTGCGGAGGAAAACGACGGAAAAACGATCGCCGTATTCACGCACGGCTGCGTACTGCGCGGTGTGCAGTATCTGCTGGGCGGAAACGAATGGCCGCCCTACTGCGACAACACGGCGGTCTCGCTGCTCGACTATGAAAATGGCGCGTTTCAAATCGAATACCTCAACGACATCTCGCATCTGAGCGACGAGATCTCCACCTTCGCGCGGCAGAAATGGTGGCGCGCGGGCGGCGACCGCCGAGACTTCAACATGTGGTTCGAGACGGAAGGGGAGACCTCCTACGCCGTCCTGCGCGACCGGCGCGTCGGACATATCCGCGTGAGCGGAAGAGGCTGCGAAAAGGGCGAGCTTCGCATCGAGGATATTTTCCTGGAGGAAAGCCATCGCGGGCGTGCGCTTGGTGCGCAGCTGCTCGGACAGGCGGTCAGCCTTGCGCGGAAAATGGACTGCGGAACGCTTGCGGCCGCCGTGCCGGACGAAATGCGCCGTGCGCTGCATTTCTTCGAGCGGCAGGGCTTTCTTTCACAGCGCGAGACGGACTGCTCTGCTGTGCTGAAAATGGATATCTCCGTCCCGCAGAAATAACTGCGCCGGTCTGCAAAAATGCGGCGGCAGGGGAATCACCCTGCCGCCTTGAGAATTATCGGACGGTAGCCGCACGGCCTGTTGTAGTCGTCGTGCTCATGCCGGTCGTGCTGTTTGCACTGTTCTGGAAACGTTCCAACAGGAACGGCGCACTTGCGGGCATGATCGCAGGCGGAGTCATGGTATTTGTATGGAAATACTGCGTTCGTCCGTTAGGCGGTGCATGGAATGTGTATGAGCTGCTTCCGGCGTTTATCGTTGCTATGGTCGTTCTGATCGCGGTCAGCCTTGCGACTGGGGAGCCGTCGAAGGAAATTCAGGATGAATTCGATGAGATAGTTACTTTTCGGGGGTAGGAATTTTCTGAACTGAAAATTCCGTACAGTACAGTAGTGGCTGCGGATTTTGCCGATTCGGAATGCGAAGCATCGGCAAAATCCAGTTACAGTGCACGGGCATGAAGTGCCTGTGTACTGTGACTGGCGGTGAGAGAAGGAAAGTAATCCTGTTCGGCTGATATTGAAAAACTGCAAAAAAAGAACTATAATGCTCATTAAGAGACCTGACAAGTAGGTTTTTGTCGGGTCTTTTTCTTAAAGAAAAACGATGTGGTTATTTGTGAACAACTTAGAAGATAAATGAAAAGGAGATTGTGGACAATGGATGAATTACAGAAAAAAATTGTGGATTATGTAGAGGCAAACGGCAAGACATATCAACAGATCGCTTTGGAGATCCATGAGAAGCCGGAGGTCAGCAATTATGAGTTTTTCGCTTCCAAACGGCTTGCAGATCAGATTAAGAGTGTCGGGTTCGAGGTGGAGATGCCGGCGGCCGGTCACAGAACGGGATTTGCGGCGAGCTATAAGTCCGGAAAGCCGGGCCCGGTCATGGTGTTCCTCGCAGAGTATGACGCTCTTGTGGGACTTGGACATGGATGCGGACACAACCTGTTCGGTGCGACGTCCTCTCTTGCGGCGGCTGCGTTAAAAAGCGTGATCGATGAGGTCGGCGGAGAGGTCCGCCTCTACGGAACACCTGGAGAGGAAGGCGGAGAAAACGGAAGTGCGAAGGGCAGCTTTGTCCGCGAGGGATATTTCAAGGACGTTGACGCGGCTCTTTCCGCCCATCCGGGAGTTGGACATCGCCTTACAGAAAAAACACTTGGATGTGTTCCGATCGATATCGAATTCTGGGGCAGGGCGTCTCATGCGGCTGCGGCACCGGAACAGGGCATCAATGCCTTGGACGCGCTGATCCAGACCTATAACTCCATCAATGCTCTTCGCCAGCATCTGAGTGATGATGTGCGGATCCACGGGATCATCGTAAACGGCGGACAGGCACCGAACACGGTACCGGATTACGCAGCGGCAAAGTTTTACTTAAGAGCAGCCGCATCCAGCACTTTAAAAGATGTTTACGCAAAGGTAGAGCGGATCGTGGAAGCCTCTGCGATGGCAATGGGTGCAAAGGGCAGCATGAAGCCGTATCAGAACTGGGTAGAGAACATGGTTCCGACACCATCCTTTGATGCGGTTTATGAGAAGAATCTGAAGTTGTTTGGGGAGACAGCAGATCCGGCAGGAGAGCGCCTTATGGGGTCGACAGATATCGGAAATGTATCCCAGGTCGTTCCGGCGATCCAGCCGACCATCAATATCAGCGACGAGCCGATCAAGGGCCACAGCAAAGAGATGGTTGCGGCAGCATGCTCACAGAAAGGACTCGATTCGATCCTTCTTGGCGCAAAGGTTCTTGCGTTCACAGCCCTCGATCTGATCCGCGAGCCGGAGACATTAAAAAAGATCAAGGAAGAACATGCCTATGAGGTAGAGCATCAGGCAGACTGACCGGGGGGAGGATAGCCGCTCCCGGTCCCCATGCGGCGTATATGAAGACGGACTCTTTGGGAACGTCAAAGCGGACCCGGATCCCGTAAGTCGCGGCGGTTGCCGCGCATCTTCGTTTCCGGCGGTGGCGGGGCACCGGCCGGAAGATAGGAAAGCGGAAGAGATCTGCTGAACCGTTATAGAAATTTCTTCATACAGTCCCGGAGATTTTCTTCCATCCCGGTGAGCTCATCGGCGATCTCCATGACAGCCTTTGACGCACCGGAATACTGATTTTTATAACCGCATATGGTCTTGATCCCCATATTACAGCCGTCAGTGACAATACTGGCGGCTTCTTTGTCACCGCCTTTTGCCATCATGCGCATTTCTGTGGACATCCAGGACCAGGCGGAGGCCATTTTCCCCGGCTCTTTTCCCTCCTCCTCCATGGCGCTTAAGGTCTTTTTGATCTTTGCATCCAGCTCCTGATGCTTTTCATAGCTTTCCGTGATATCTTTCCAGAGCTCCTGATCCGACACCATATCCCGGATCTGTTCCAGGCTTTCCGCCGCCATTTTGCAGCCGGAGTCACATTCGCGGAGAAGATTGACTGAGTGCTCTTCCATCATTGATCCATCCTTTCCATAATAATTGCCATGCAGTTTCTTCAGACAGCTGATAAAAACAACAGCCATGGATCTGTCTGATATTCATCTGCAAAAAAAGTATGAGAGATACAGGGGAAAATTATGCATGGCACTTCTGGAATGTCACTGACATGCCATAAGAATTCAAGGGCGGTGGAACGTATTCTGCCGCAGACAGAAAAACTTAAGAAAATGAAAAGCAAAGGAAAAGAGGGATCAGTTGAATCCAGCCCCTATTTATGTTATGATGTTAACGTTCGAAAACGAATTATGCTGAATACTGGAGGAAAAGCTTGGAAAAGACAGAAGCAGAAAAAATTCTGAAGGAAAAACTGGAAACCGCAGAGAAGATCCTTGTGGGGATCGGATCGGAGTGGAAGAAAAAAGAAGGCACGGAGGAGGAAGAGGTCCTTCATGCCGCCGAAAAGTTAAAAAATTTTCTGGATGGAAAAGATTATTATATCATAACTTCACTGTCCGGTGAGGATGCGGACCGGCTGGGCTTTTCTGCCGGTCATATGGCAGTTCCCCATAGCGTATCCTTTACGGAAGAAGCGTGGAAGCATTATACCTTATGGCTTTCCTGCACCCTGAACCGGAACACGGTGCTCCTGGAGCTTGGTGAGAACTATAAAGATCCGTCCCTGATCCGCTGGCCCTTTGAGAAGACAGCAATGTTAAACAATAAGGCGTATCTGTTCCGGGTTCATAAGATCTTTTCTCAGGTGCCGGAAGAGCTTTCTGGGAAATCATGTCCGGTGGCGGAGGTATCGTTTAAATTAGTGGATGATTTCTTAGAAAGAGTATAACTGTTCAGGAGGCTTGTGCACTTGCTGTGTTGACGGTAAGAAAACATAAAATTATGAAGGTACTGAAGCGTTACGAATAAATACAACAAGGAGGAAATATGGCTGCGATCGCAAATGACTGGTTGGTCCCTATGAGCGGGGAATTCAAAAAGCCGTATTACAGGAAATTATACGAGACCGTAAAGAATGAGTATGAGACGAAGGAAGTCTACCCGGAACCGGATGATATCTTCAACGCTTTTGCGTTTACACCGCTCTCAAAAGTAAAAGTGGTGATCCTTGGACAGGACCCGTACCACGAGCCGGGGCAGGCGCATGGACTGAGCTTTTCCGTAAAGCCGTCGGTGGAGATCCCGCCGTCCCTGGTCAATATCTATAAGGAACTTCATGAGGACTGCGGCTGCTATATCCCAAACAATGGATATTTAAAGAAGTGGGCAGATCAGGGTGTGATGCTCTTAAACACAGTCCTGACAGTCCGTGCCCATGCGGCAAACTCCCACAAGAATATCGGATGGGAGGAATTCACGGATGCCGCGATCCGCGTCTTAAACGAGCAGGACCGCCCGATGGTATTCATCCTCTGGGGACGCCCGGCGCAGATGAAAAAGCCAATGCTGACGAACCCGAAGCATCTGATCCTCGAGTCACCGCACCCGAGCCCGTTGTCCGCCTACCGTGGATTTTTCGGCAGCAGACCGTTCAGTAAGACAAATAAGTATTTAAAAGAGAACGGGATCGAGCCGATCGACTGGCAGATCGAAAATATCAACCAGCACGACTAAATAATAAAGAATTAGGAGTGAATATGAACAATTTTATTGAATTTCTAAAGATCGTTGTATTTGGTGTTGTAGAAGGATTCACCGAATGGCTTCCAATCAGCAGCACCGGACACCTGATCCTGGTGGAGAATATCGTCCACCTGAATGTATCAGAAGAATTCATGAACGTGTTCCGCGTCGTGATCCAGTTAGGCGCAATTCTCGCGGTTCTCGTCCTGTATTTCAGGCGGCTGAATCCATTTGACCCGGGAAAGAAACCGGCACAGAAGCGCGCGACCTGGCACTTATGGTTTAAGATCGTGATCGCCTGCATACCGGCAGCAGTGCTTGGGATCCTGCTTGATACAGTCCTTGATAAGTATCTCTACAATCCATATGTTGTAGCAGCGATGCTCATCATCTACGGTGTTATTTTTATTGCCTTCGAGAACCGCAACCAGCACGCGGAATTCCGCATAAAGAAAGTATCCCAGATTAGTTACCAGACCGCATTTTACATCGGTCTCTTCCAGCTTTTGGCTCTGATCCCCGGTACATCAAGATCCGGCGCGACGATCCTCGGCGCGATGATGCTCGGCTGTTCCAGAACCGCAGCATCGGAGTTCACCTTCTTCCTTGGAATTCCGGTCATGTTCGGTGCCAGCCTCTTAAAGATCCTTCACTACGGTCTGGCATTCTCCGCGATGGAGCTCTTCTTCATGGCAGCCGCCATGGTGATCGCGTTCGTTGTTTCCATGTATTCGATCCAGTTCTTACTCGGATATGTCAAGAAACATGACTTTAAGTTCTTCGGATATTATCGCATCGTCCTCGGTGTGATCGTTCTGATCTACTTTGGATTAACTTCGATTCTTGCAAAATAAGAGGAAACGTCAATGAAAGTATTTCTGTGTGAAACGATCCATGATGCAGCTTATCAAAAAATGAAGGGGCGGGCAGAGATCATCAATGACTGGGACAGGATCGGGGAGGCGGATGCCCTGATCAACGGTGCACTTCATCCAGAATACCTGGTTGTTTAAAATATTGCAATTAAAAAGAATTCCAGAAAAATCTGATCAAATGTACAGATATTTCTGGAATTTTTATTTCACAGAACCATACATGTTTCATCACATTTTCATCACAATTCACTGGTACACTATGTCATGTAGTTAAGGAGAAGAAAAAAGAGAAAATAAGAGAACGTCCTTAAGTACATAAAGAAACATCGAAAATTTCAACACAGAAAGGAGATACCTATTATGTATGATGAAAATAAATGGAATGAAGGAAATCATGAAAATGAGATGAAACATACGGAACAGCCGGTAAACGCGCAGGACAGCCAGAGCAGCCAGAACACCCAGAATGGAGCACAGCAGCCTCAGGGAGAGCATACGGGAAGACAGGTCTACGGAAGACTTGGTTCCGGTACACAGAACGGTCAGCCGTATAACGGAAATCCGAATGGACAGAACCAGAACGGTTACTATGGCGGGCAGCATCAGCAGTATTACGGAAACCAGAACCAGTACACGAACCCGTATCAGCAGTACGATTACTACCAGGGACATGGACAGAATCCGAACGGAAACGGAAACAGCCACCATACTCCGAAGAAGTATTCCTACGCGAAGACGACAGCTCTTGTCACAGCGGCAGCCCTTCTTTTCGGTGTCGTATCCGGCGGAACGATGTACGGAGTGAACCGCGCGGCAAACACCCTGTTCCCGTATCAGAGCACACAGGCAGGTGCTTCCTCCGAGACGATCGGACAGACTGCGCAGGTTCCGGCAGCCAATACTTCAACAACCTCCGGCAACGGCATTGTCATTGAGGACGTATCCGCAATCGTGGACGCAACTCTTCCGTCAGTTGTATCCATCACGAATACCCAGGTCTACCAGAGCAACAGCTGGTTTGGCCAGTCCCAGACTTACGAGGTTCCGAGCAGCGGTTCCGGCATCATCGTCGGACAGAATGACTCTGAGCTCCTGATCGTCACAAACAACCACGTAGTCAGCGATTCCGAGGGACTTACGGTTACATTCGCGGATGAGAGCACTGCGGACGCAGCCATCAAGGGTACCGATTCCGAGGCAGATCTGGCGGTGATCGCCGTACCACTTGACAAGATCTCCGCTGACACAAAGGGCAAGATCAAAGCAGCGACTCTTGGAGATTCGGACGCATTGAAGATGGGTCAGGGCGTTATCGCCATCGGCAACGCACTCGGACTTGGCCAGAGCGTAACAGTCGGACATGTAAGCGCATTGAACAGAGAGATTCAAGTCGATGATATGACAAAGACCGTGATCCAGACTGATGCAGCCATCAACCCGGGCAACAGCGGCGGAGCACTTTTAAACTCCAAAGGTGAGGTCATCGGAATCAACGAAGCAAAATACGCGGATACAAGCGTTGAGGGTGTCGGCTATGCGATCCCGATCTCAAAAGCAAAAGACATCATTGATGATCTTATGACAAGAACTACAAAGATCGCAGTTTCTGAATCCGAACAGGGTTATCTCGGAATCCAGTTACAGAATATTGACGAGTCCATGGCAAAGATGTACGGAATGCCGCAGGGTGTCTATGTTTATAAGATCATGGAGGACTCCGCAGCCGCAGGCTCCGACCTTCATGAGAAAGACATCATCACAAAGCTGGACGGCGAGAAGATCTCCAACTACGCGGATCTCGCAAAACTCCTGACTTACTATAAATCCGGTGATACGGTAACACTGACCGTCCAGTCCCTCGTAGACGGCAGCTATCAGGAGAGAGAGGTTCAGGTAACCTTAAAGGAACGTCCGGCTGAGGCAGATAACGGAAACAGCCAGAGTCAGGAACAGGATCAGAAACCGGCGCAGAGCCAGTCAAGGATCGGCAAATAAATCAAAATCGACAGTAAGACCCGTAAGATAGAGAAAAGCAAGACCGCCTCCCCGGAGTGACCCGGAAGAGGCGGTCTTGTTTTGTAAGGTATAAAGGTTTTATCGAAGGATTACAGGAAATTCATAAATGTGGTCAGTACCATGGAGTTAAAGAAGTCAACAAATAAGCTTCCGACTAACGGTACGATGAAGAACGCTCTCGGAGCAGCACCGTAGCGTTCAACGAGTGCTCTCATGTTTGCCATAGCGTTCGGGGTAGCGCCCATACCGAAACCGCAGAATGCAGTTGTCATGGCAGCTGCCTCGTAGTCACGTCCCATAACGTTGAATACAACGAAGTTCGCGAACAGGAACATAACAACGGTCTGCACAAGCAGGATGACGATCATCGGAAGAGCAAGGGCTGCTAACTGCCAGAGCTTTAAGCTCATCATCGCCATGGAAAGGAACAGATTTAAGGAAAGTCCGCCGAGGGCATCGATCTCAACCATCGGAAGCTCTTTATGCTGAACATCCCAGATGTTACGGATCGCTGCTGCTGCCAGCATAGCGCCGATGTAGGTCGGGAATGTTAAGTGGCATACGTCTTTAAAGAATGTAAAAATAAGAGTACCGAGACCGATGGCAACTGCTAAAAACATAGCGGATGTTGTGAATTTCTGACCATCAACGGCCGGCATAACCTCTGCTGTTTCATTTCCCTCAGCAGCAGCTGTGGATTTTAAGTGAAGCTTTTCAACACGGGCACGTGCGATCGGTCCGCCCATCATGCTTCCGGATACGAGTCCGTAGGTAGCTGCCGCAAGAGCAACTGTTGTAGCGCCTACAACGGCATAATCTGTCTCAAGAAGCGGTCCGAAGGAACCGGATGTTCCGTGTCCGCCTACTAACGGCATGGAACCCATACATAAGCCAAGGAGCGGATCCAATCCAAATGCTGCTGCAAGACCGCTGCCGACTGCGTCCTGAACGATACAGATGGCGATTGCCAGACCCAGGAACATAAATACCTGTATGCCGCCTTTTTTCAACAGACGGAAGCAGGCTGTGAATCCGACGCTGCAGAAGAAGATTGTCATGAAGACACTCTGTAATGTGGTGTCAAAGGAGAGTTCCAGAATTCCTGCTGCGTATAACGCCAGATGAGCAAAGGCGAATACGATACCGCCGGCAACCGGTGCCGGGATGCAGTACTTGCTTAAAAATGAAAGTTTGTTGACCATAAGCCGTCCGAGACAATAGACGAGAGCGCCGAGGGCGCAGGCCTGGTACATGTCGAGCTGTAAAGTGATCATAAGATTTACCCCCTCTTATATAGTTGTTCACCAGGTAACGGTTCAGTGAATTCACAGCCGCGGTCAAGCCTGTGTTACTTACGGTCGGTGCAGGGAATGCGCTGACCTGCCAAACAGTTACTTAGTTGCTACAATTCCATGTTAAATTCAAACTACAAAAAACATCAAAAAAATACAGGGGGAAGAGTTCAGATACTGTTAAGAGGAAAAATGATTCTGTCAGAAAATTTACACATGGTTTTTCGGTTGCGGGAAGACTCAATTTGCATTATAATAGGTTATAATTCTGTAAAAACAGGCAGAAAACGCGTGGACAGGCCGCGGCCTGTATCCATGAGAAACGATAGAAGGTTCAGGGAGAAAAAATTTGGAAGACAACAAAAATAACGGATATGAGAAGATCTGCTGCATATGCAGACGGACGGAGAGTCAGGCAGGAAAAATGATCACGCTGCCGGGCGGATTGCAGGTGTGCCGGGACTGTATGCAGAGATCGTTTGATATGATGATGGGAAGCGGTATGGACTGGACAAAGATGTCCGGGATCACGCCGGAGCTGTTGAAAAATATGTATCTGAATCCGATGGGAAGCGGAGATGGAGCGCAGAAACCGGAGAATACCGGAACTGCTGCGGGTAAGAAAGATGACGTGAGCGAAGCGGAAAAACAGAATTCTGTGGATAATCCGACTGAAGCAGACACGGATGAGGATGCAGAGCAGACCGTTGTGGATGCTGATGAGGCTGAGGACGGCGACGATTTCGAGGAGGACGGTGACGGATCAGAGGGAATTCCATTGGGAAATATTTTCGGAATCCCGGTGGGGCAGATCGACCTCGGCGCCCTCATGGGCCAGGGCCATAAGCGCAGGAAAAAGAAGAAAAAAGTAAAAAAGGAGCTGTTTAAGCTCAGCGAGATCCCGGCCCCCCATGCGATCAAGGCACAGCTCGACGAGTATGTGATCGGACAGGAGCAGGCGAAGAAGGTGATCGCTGTCGCAGTCTACAACCACTATAAACGTGTATTTTCCAAGACATCCCCGGATGCCGGGAAGTACGGAACCGATATTGACATCGAAAAGTCAAATATCCTGATGATCGGACCTACCGGAAGCGGTAAGACGTATCTCGTAAAGACTTTGGCGAAGCTCCTCGATGTGCCGCTTGCGATCGCGGATGCCACATCCTTAACAGAAGCAGGTTATATCGGTGACGATATCGAGAGTGTTCTCACAAAGCTCCTCGCAGCGGCGGGCGGTGATGTGCAGGCTGCCGCCGCT
>OIXH01005013.1_pt1 | contig 10295 bp, 6 predicted proteins | sample 1587741 | NCBI WGS metagenome assembly OIXH01 (sample SAMEA3888916, study PRJEB22519) | human gut metagenome | biome: human gut; feature: human-associated habitat; material: faeces | place: Denmark | collected 2011 | reverse complement strand
CGAATCGGATATGGAATTATTCTTCACTTTTTGCAGCCCTAACGTGTTATGTATGACTCTGGCGGTTTTTCTGGCTTTGCAAAAAGTAGTCGTCTCTACGCCCGCCCTCATCCGTTCGCTCGCCAATATCACGAAATGTGGTTTCGGCATTTACATGGTACATTACTTTCCAGTCGGCCCGGCCTTTTTACTGATCGGTAATTTCAATCTGCCGATTCCGCTACAGGTGCCGGTAATGGCAATTCTTATTTTCCTGTGTGCGTGGGGATTCACAGCCCTGATGTACCGGTTATTGGGTAGAAAGGCTCGTTGGATTATGGGATAAAATTTATGTGCTGATGTGCTCATTATGGAGTAACTCCCGGGAGCACATCAGCACATGGTTATTATATTAATCGAACATCCGTCCCGGACAATTAGCAATCACTTTCCTCATACGCAAAACCTGTTCATAGGTCAGGGAAGTCGATGCCGAACTTTCATCCATGATATTACAGGAATTATAATAAATCACCGGAGCCTGTTTATCATCCGAATAAGTATTCTTTTCCAAAGCAATAGGCCCTAATTCATAAGTATAAGTATCCGAACAAAAATCTACATCTCCGTTAACAAAGGGAATTCCCGAATAAGTACTGAACACCGTAGGCATTAATCCGAAATGTGTACCCAGATAATATTCATAGCCCCCTTTATTGATCGAGAATATCGAACTCACAGTAAGAGTAATGCCTACTTCCCTATACGAAGTAAAACTTACTTCATCAGCTGTAGCAACCGAATTCATTTTCAAACCGGGTACAGCGGTTCCGTTATCCAAAATATAAGCCGGAGCATAAGCATTGGTCCCATAAATTTCATCGTTTACCCAGATATTCAATATCCGGTTCGGGTCCCATAGTAAATTCTTGTTAATATAACCGGCAACTTCGCCATAAGCAGGAGTTCCCATTTCCACTCTGTTTATTCCCGGGGTAGCGAGTTTATTCCCTCGTACATCCACCGTAGCCAATTCAAAGCGAATTTTACTGTCGACGGCTACCGGATCGTCGGCATAAGTTCCCGCAAACACCTTGTTGGCCCGATCGATAAATCCCTGTAACAACCCGGTCGTTATGCCATCATACCTATTGATATTTTTATCTGTAACCAACAGATGGAAAACAACCGGAACAGTAATAGTCGGAAAATCCATTACCGGATCGGCGATCAAATGCACTTTACAAGGTTCACTTTCTATCCCATGAATAGTACATACAAATTCAACATCCGTTCCAGCCCCTTCGGTGGCCGAGAATTTCTGTCCCTCGATCAACTTGCCATCCCTGGTCTTAATCTGTATTTCAGATGCTTCGAAACGATCCATTTTCATTGCAGAAATCTTCGTAAACACAGAGTCTTTGACAATATGTTCCCCATCGATCACCTGTTCGATCGTCCGTTTATCTTTCACAAACGAATAAGCTTTTACAAGAAAACTCAATTGAGCTTTACCATTCGCGATCAAAACGGGACTATTGGGATAAATAGCCACCGAATCGACGGCTTCGATTCCGGGTTCGTACAACCAGGTTTCATATTCACTCTTTTCGCACGAAAAAAGCAAAACAATCAGCAAAATATAACCTATTATTTTCATCTTATTCATCATTTTAGGATTACAACATATTCCATCCGGGATTTTGTTCGATCTGATTATTTTCCTGCATTTCTTCCAGCAAAGGGATAGGGAAACAGAAACGGAAATCATTATCTTCCAGCATATAGACGGCTTCTTCCGGATTTTGGTAAGAATTTCTGGACCATCCCTTCTGAATCCGGATCAGATCACACCACCGCATATCGTATTCGAGGCAAAACTCTCTCCGCCGTTCATTCATAATCTCTTGTAACAAATCCGCTCCTTTGTATCCCTGATAATTTCTGATCCGATGGCGTTGGAACTCTTCCAAGGCTTGCCGGGCTTCTCCTTCCTGTCCGTTACGGGCATAACTTTCAGCCTCGATCAGATACATTTCGGAAACCGGGAAAAAGTGTAACACCCCATAGGAATTCGGCAGATCCTTGAATTTACGGATAGCCTTGTTTTCGGGATTAAAGTAAAGGGAACGGCGAACATCGTTTTCATCGAACAATTCGAACAGTTCATCCCGGACAAATTCGAGTAAACCATAAGCCTCCATCGTCCCGTACATGCCCGCATCTCCGGTATACCACAAAAAGGACAATAAGGCCTGATCTTTATTTTTATATACTCCCCCCTCACTTGTCTTATAGGTTTCAAAAGGTTTGAATTCATCTATCCCCTGCAACGGATAATTTTTCATAACCGCCTGTGCATGCGTAATTGCCTGAACATAATCCTCTTTCTCGCCAGCTCCCGAACCGCCTTTAAAAAGGTAGATCTCAGCCAGCAAAGCATGGGCCAGATTCTTATCGTAAAAAATATTATAAGTCGCCCGGGGTTCTGTCTTACAATCAATGACCGTAGTCAACTCATCGATCAAAAACCGATATACCTGAGCCTGCGTTTTCCGCTGTTTATTATAACTTCCGACTGCTTGCGAATCGGTATTAAACGGTATCCCCAGTTCATTGCTGTGATAGGGAGAAAAATATTGCAACACTTTAAACAAATACCAGGCTCTCAGAAAACGGGCTTCCTGTTCGACGATATCTTTTTCTTCCTGTGAAGCACTGACATTCGCCAGTTCGTCGATAATCGTATTATAAAAACCGATATTACTGAAATAGTTTCCCCAGATCGTCCCGGGCATTGTGGTATTTTGCCAGTTCAAACTGTTTGTATACAACGCTCTTTTATTATTAGCCATCCAATTTCCGTTCAGCCAGGTATCGGTATTCAAATCGTCACTATAAAAACCGAAAAACAAATACAAATCGTCCGTTCTCCAGGGAACGTTCGTTCCTGCCAATTCATGGGAGCTGAAAAAAGTCACGGTGTATAATTTCAAATGCGACCCCAATAAAGATTTCACATCGTCATAAGTTTTCAAGGCCAGAATATTCGAAGGTTTCACTTCCAGATATTTCTCGCACGAAGTAAAACTCAGAATCAGGGTGACATATAAGAATAATTTCTTCATCTCTTTCAATTTTAGAATCCAACATTTAAAGTAATCGTATATTTCCGGGAATTCGGATAACCGAACGAACCCATCAGTGCCGGATCGATCCCGCTATAACTGGAAATCGTAAACAGATTTTTCGCTGTAAAACTGAGCCGGGCAGTGCTGAAACCTATTTTATGCAGCCATTCGGGTTTCAGGTTATATCCCAGCGTCATATAGCTACAGCGGAGGTAGTTTCCTTTCTCCAATAAGATATCGTACATATAGGAAGAATAGGTGGTAAAGGCTTCCGACATAGCAGGTACATTGGTGATATCTCCCGGTTCACGCCAGCGATTCGCTTCGGAGGTGTGACGATTACGGGCATCCAGGCTTCGGAAGGTATTGAACGATTTGATTTTATGTCCGGTCTTAAACTCAAAATTAGCAGAAAAAATCAATTGTTTCCAATTGGCAGAAGTTGAAAATCCGCCCACGACCGGAGGAGTAAGATTTCCTAAATAAAACACCGAAGGGGTAGGCCATGTAGCTCCGCTAACCGACATATCCAAGGTCGCCTCCCCATTGCCGGTATAAGTCATTACCGCTCCGTTGATGGGATTGATTCCTGCAAACTTATACCCATACCAACCGTTCACCGGCTGATTCTCTACAAATTGATGTGCATTACTCAAGGTTGCTCTCGGTAGATCTTCCGTGTCCTTATAATACGTATTTTTCACTTTATTATCGTTGATCGCAATGTTCGCTTTGGCATACCATTGAAAAGATTTATTTTTCAACAGCGTTACTCCCAGATCGATTTCCCATCCGCTATTATAAATATCGGCTACATTCTCCGTCACCTCACTCCGTCCGGAAGAATAGGGTAAAGCTTTCCGGTCGAGCACATCCCGGGTGATATTGTGGTAGTAATTCACCCCCAATTCCAACCGATAGTCGAATAGCGAAAGGTCCAGGCCGACATTCATATCCTGTTTGGTCTGCCATTTTACATTCGGGTTGGGGTAACTGAAAGAAGTCGGTACAGTTTGCCCGTCATAAATCACACTTTGTCCGAGGGTCATCACCACAAAAGGCAGTGCATTCTTGTCGATACTCCCGGTATATCCGAAACCACCCCGGACAGCGAACTGGTCTACCCACATCCACCGCTTCATAAATTCCTCCCGATGCAGATTCCAGCGTAAACCGACATTCCATAGCGGAGTAAACTGGTTGTCGTTTCCGATGATATCCGAACCGTCATAGCGCAATGCTCCGGTCAAAATGTATTTATCCAGGTAGGAATATGAGGCATTGGCAAAAAAGGAAGACATTTTGCTGACCGACTTTCCTGTCCCTCCCAAGGCGTTATAATTGATTTCCGATCCGTCGATACCGTCCATTTCAGGGAATCCGACGATCCGGTGTTCTTCGTCGAATACCGGAGAATAATTGAAGGAATTATAAGCGGTCCGCTCCTGTATTTCCTGCCCGGCAAACAAAGAGATATAATGTTTTCCGGCATATTCCCCCGTATATTGAAGTGTATTCCGAAATGTATAGGCATTGGTATATCCTGTAGCCTCCCGCAAAGAGCCCTTCACCATGTCATGCGGAATTTCTCCCTTGTAGGAATACCAGTTATTGATAAAATTGGTATAGGTATCCGCTCCTTCGATAATCCGGTTATGGTTGGAATTGGCATTATAAACCCCATGGGTCGTAAACATCAGGCCTTTGACGATTTCCCATTCCACCTTCAATGAAAGCTCGGCATCCAGATAACGGTTGGTATTGGTATTTCGGTTCAGATCGTCGAGAATATTGAAGGTATCCCAATCCAGCCCGTCCCGGATACTACTTTCCTTTGCATTGTAGCTGATATCGTAAGCCTTTGTACCATCCTCATTTTTCAATCGTTCATAAGGGTTGGCATACATTGCATATTCCAGGGAATTTACGCTACTGGCCGTCACTCTGTCGTTTTTCATAGTGGCTCCCAACCCGCCGGTAATCCGGATTTTTTCGGAAGGATTATGGGTTAATTTAATGTTCATCCCCAACCGATCGTACTTATTATTGGGTTCGGTACCGACCTCTTTCAGGTAGTTCAAGGAAACGTAATGTTGTGTTTTCTCGTTACCTCCCGACATGCTGAAATTGTATTGCTGACTGATCGCCGTGCGATAAATTTCTTTAAACCAATCGGTATTGATTTTAGCTAATTCGCCGATTCGCCGTTCGGCCTCATCAGAAGAAATTTCTCCATAGGCTGCTTGCTGCAATAATTTAGTCACCCGCCCGGGGGTATAGATATATCCTTGCTGATCGTAAAAGATCTCGCGTTCGAACTGGATTTTCTCCGCAGTATTCATCATGTCGATGTTATTCCGGGGTCGTTCGGTAATCCCCACATTCACCGAAGCATTAAACCGGGTTTTCCCGGAAAGTCCGCTTTTCGTTTCGACGACGATCACCCCGTTCGCAGCCCTGGCACCGTAAATCGCTGTAGCGGCAGCATCTTTCAATACGGTGATCGATTTGATATCGTCCGGTGCAATATTACCGATTCCGGTCGTAAAAATAGTCGCCTGCAAATCGGTAGAACCGCTTTGGATGTTGGGAATCTCTCCTTGTAACGGCATACCGTCGACAATCCACATCGGCTCGGTACTCCCCGTCAACGAATTTACCCCACGAATCTGGATCTGTGCGTCCTGTCCGGGCCGGCCACTACTGATCATATTCAACCCCGAGATCGTACTATTCAGAATTTCGTCGATCGACTGTAATCCCCGGCCTGCAATCTGATTGGCGGTAATCGTCGCCGTCGTACCGGTCATTCGTTCCTTCCGGATCGTCTGATAACCGGTAACCACCACTTCTTCCATTTCAGCCTGATCGGGCTGCAGCCTGACTTCAATTTCCTTTTTCCCCTGTACGTTTACTTCAACTGTCCGATAACCGATAAAAGATACTTCCAGCACCTGTGCATCTCCGGCTAAAGCCAATTGAAAGCGGCCTTCGAAATCGGTCGCAGTACCCATCCGGGTACCCTTGATTTTAATCGTAGCCCCCGGCAACGGATTTCCCTGCTCGTCCCTCACTATACCCTGAATCACCCGGGAAACAGGAGGTGTGGTTTGCCGCGCAGGACCGATGACAATAATCCCGTTGCGGTCGGTTGCCACCAAACCGGTTCCCCGGATACAGGCCTCTACGGCTTGCAAAAGAGTTACCTTTTTTACATCGACAGAGACCGGTTCCTTCACCTGCTCCACTTCCTCCCGCTTAAACATCAGCTGTCGGTCGTATTGCCGGTTTAATTCCCGCAGCGCATCCAATACCGTCACCTGTTTTAATTTTAAAGACACATTGGCTTGGGTTGTGGCTTGTGAAAAAGCCGGCCGGTCTGTTAGTAGTAGTCCTCCGATCAGCATCAGACAGCAACACCATAGTTGCCGCCAGGACAAAAGCTTTCCAAACGATTTTTTAGTTTCGTTTTTTTTCATAAATTTGTACATAAAATAGTTAGACAATACCTTGTTTTGGGACAAGGTCTTTATTCCGGAGTTGCTGGCCAAAACAACTCCGGTTTATTTTTCAATCAGATGTATGATATTTCCTTCCCGGCGGAATTCCGGTCCTCCCGCTAATTCAATGGTCTCGAGCACGGTATCCAGGGATTCGTCTTTACTCATCCGTCCACTGAAAGTATGCTTTTCTTTCCTTCCTCCGTCGAATACAAATTCCACTTCATACCAGCGGGACAACATCCGCATAACCACTTCGATATCTTCTTCCTCAAAAATAAAATTCCCATATCTCCAGGCAATCGCATCCTCGGCATTGACAGCTTCCACCTGAATAGCCCCGCTTCCCTTTTCCCAAATCGCTTCCCGTCCCGGAGTCAGCACCACCGCATCACCGCCGTCTGCTACCGCCACCCGGATACTTCCAGTCAGCAAGGTCGTATATACCGATTTCTCATTACGATAAGCCTGTATATTGAATGAAGTTCCCAATACCCGGGTCTGTATCCCTCCGGCTTCCACGATAAAAGGCTGTTCAGGATTCGGAGCCACCTCAAAATAAGCCTCCCCGCTCAATTTCACGATACGTTCTTTTTTAACAAATTCCACGGGATATTCCAACTCGCTGTCCGCATTCAGCCATACCCGGGTCCCGTCGCTCAAAATCAAGGCATACTCTCCCCCGATAGCGGTTACCACTTTATTGAACAGCTCTTCGGTCGCCAGATTATTTTTACTTTCATATATCAGTTGTCCGTGTTCATTTTTAATCACTGCATCCCCTGCTTCGATTCTCTGTTCTTTCTTCTGCTCCAAAGCAATCTGTTCACCGGAGTGCAGGATCAGTTTTACCTTAGCAGTCTCTGTTTGTTGTCCGGCCAGCGGCATAGCCTCCGGTACCGCCCGCACACCGGACAATTCCCACAAAACAGTCACCGCCACAGCACAGATACAAGCCGCAGCAGCCACACTCCTCCATAAGCGCACACGCCGGCTCCGTCTGCGTCCCACCAAACTCCGGACGACCGAAATTCGTATTTTCTCATAATCGGTCTCTTTTCCGATCCGTTCTTCTCCTGCTATCCGTTCGCGAATCGCCTCTCCGCGAATAATCCTTTTGTATGTCCGGCGATTCTCCTCGCTCTCGTCGAGCCAGTCCAGCAATTCCGAACGCTCCTCTTCCGTCACATTCCCCAGTTTTACCCGAATGATAATTGTAGCTAAACGATATGCCTTTTGTAAATCCATTTCATGTCCTTTTATACTAAGACACCGCAGAAGCAGGTAAAGGATGAATGAAACTTAAAAAAAAAATAAATTTTAACAACACCTCGAGCAGTCTGCCTCGAAGGGCTGAGATGGTATCAGATTACCGCATACTCGCTCGGGGAGAAACAGTCCGGATTTATGTTGCCGAAGAACAGGTACAGAGGTGCCCCGTCCGATTGGGCCTCCCTGGAGGGGATGCCGCCTATAGAACATTTTCCGAAACTTCTATCAACCACTTCTCGATATTTCGTGTCTTCGCGCTAAAGTTGACGCCTATTTTGAACACCTTGCGCCTGTCTGCCTCGAAAGGAAGGGCATAACGTTTGTCATTGATTTGTTGTAGGGCTTCCTCTGCCGTTCCATTCAGTTTAAATTCCATTACATAGATATAGTCTGAAGTCTTCACCACGAGATCCACCCGCCCCTCAGCAGTACGGTACTCCGTCTCCGTGTAGAATCCTACCAGTTTGAAGACAATGAATAATACATTCTGGTAGTGACGTTCCAAGTCGGTTGCCACCTCGTAGGGCGTGTCGGCAAAGAAACTTCGCAAACGCCTGAAAAAGGCATCCGGTTGCCCCATTTCGATTTCACGGGTGAATTGTTGTATTTCGAAAGGAACTTCTATTTTGTTGAAACGGGTATAGAAAGGCATTAAAAATTTGATAAAACCTTCTTCTACCTCTTTATTCGGGAAACCAAGACGATATAGATCGAATCGTTTGTCATACCCTTTTATCGTAAGATACCCGCTTTGGAAAATAACGGGTATCGGCTGCTCGTCGCCGTAAATGCTATTCAACACATCGGAGTTGGTTTCCTCGTTTGCCATGCGTTCCAAGTCGTAGTGGTAGCGCCTGAGCAATTCCACCAAGTAAGTCGGTGTCCCCGTTTCAAACCAGTAACTGCCGAACTTCATTTTGAAGAAAGTATTGAGCAGGCTGAAAGGATTGTATATGCCTTCGGAATCTTCCACAAAATGATAACCGTCATAACAGGCTTTCAATTCGGCTTTGGCTTCCTCGTAAGTCATTTTCTGCGCCTCGGCTAACTCGTGTAAATCTTCCTCGAAATTGTCCTGAATTTCTTTTCCGGTAATTCCGCATAAGGCAACATAGCGTGCGTCCATGGAAATATCTATCAAGTTGTTCAAGTCGCTGAACACGCTCACTTTGCCGAATTTCGTTACTCCCGTCAGCATGGCGAATTGTATGTAGCCGTCCATCGTTTTGAGCACACCGTAGAAAGGTTTCAGCGTGTTGCGATACGCGGATTGCAACTCTTTGTTGCCGATGGCTTGCAAAAGCGGTTTGTCGTATTCATCGACAAGGATGGCTACCCGCTGACCGGATTGCTGGCTGGCACGTTCCACGATACCCTTGAAGCGTAGGGCGAGGGTCGTCTCCCCGACACCGGTGCCGTACGTAATCTCCCATTTGGACAGGGCTTCCTCAAGGATTTTGTCCAAACTGTCCGGAGCATCATATTTCCCGATATTCAGATCAAGATGTAACACAGGGCGGCGTATCCAATTCTTTTCCAGCTGCGCCATTGCTAGCCCCTCGAACAACTCCTTTTTCCCGAGGAAATAGGCTTCCAGCGTGGAAATCAGCAGGCTTTTCCCGAAACGGCGCGGACGGCTGAGGAAATAATAACTGCCCGTTTTCACCAATCGGTAAATTAAAGCCGTTTTATCGACATAGTAATAACCCTCGTTGCGGATTTTCTCGAAATTCTGAATGCCTATCGGATATATCTTGTCGCCCATGCTTGCGGATTTTTAATTGTTTTCCAAAACAAAGTTACCGATTATTTCCTGATTCCACAAATCGGGATGATTTTAATCACTATATTTGTCTTGCCAAATGAAGGTCACAGCCCATGAAAGAATATGCAGAATTGGAAAATTTTATCCGCAAGCATTATGCGGCTTTATATACTTCTGCCCTAAAGTTCGTCAAATCGGAAGCTGTCGCCTAGGATATTGTTCAGGAAATCATCATCCGCTACTGGGAAAACCAGGAAAAATACAACACAATCGAATCGATAGAGAATTTTCTCTTTGTCTCGGTTAAAAATGAAGCCCTGAATTATCTCCGGGGCATCGAAAGGGAAAACAACCGTTATGCCCGCCTCGAAAACCCGGAATCCGAGGAACCCCAGATTTTCAATTTATTCATCGAAGAAGAAACCAACCAGATGTTGCTGACCGCTATCGGCCAGCTACCGGAACAAAGTGCCCGAATCATCCGTCTGGCCTTATCCGGTTTGGAAAATAAGGAAATCTCACGTTTGCTGGATGTTTCAGTCAACACGGTAAAAACCCTCAAATACAGTGCCATCCGGAAACTGAGGGAACATTTTCAAAAAAAAGCTATTTAGGAATATTCAGTAAATGTCCCTATAAAATACAATG
>OIXH01005010.1_pt1 | contig 10299 bp, 9 predicted proteins | sample 1587741 | NCBI WGS metagenome assembly OIXH01 (sample SAMEA3888916, study PRJEB22519) | human gut metagenome | biome: human gut; feature: human-associated habitat; material: faeces | place: Denmark | collected 2011 | reverse complement strand
ATTGCATCTAAAGTCAATAACATACCTAAGTTGTACTGTGTGTGCGCAGGCGAACCGCAATTAAACTATAATTTGTATTACAAAACAAAGGCTGTTGCAATCATCGTGCAACAGCCTTTATATTTCAGCTTAAAATATTATTAATTATTGAGTGCCGCCTGTGCCGCTGCAAGTCTTGCGATCGGAACACGGAACGGTGAACATGATACATAGTCAAGACCAATCTTGTGGCAGAACTCAACAGATGTCGGGTCTCCGCCGTGCTCGCCGCAGATACCTACATGGAGCGATTCTCTTACCGGCTTGCCAAGCTTGATCGCCATTTCCATCAGCTTGCCTACGCCTGACTGGTCGAGTTTTGCAAACGGATCGTTTTCAAATATCTTAGCGTCATAGTATGCGTCCAGGAACTTACCGGCATCATCTCTTGAGAAGCCATAGGTCATCTGAGTGAGGTCGTTTGTACCGAAGCAGAAGAATTCAGCCTCTGTCGCAATCTGGTCAGCGAGAAGCGCTGCTCTCGGAATTTCTATCATTGTACCAACCTGATACTCAAGCTCTGCGCCTGCCGCTGCGATTTCAGCGTCAGCAGTTTCTACAACTATGTTCTTAACGTATTTGAGTTCCTTTACATCGCCTACCAGCGGAATCATGATTTCCGGCACGATATTCCAGTCAGGATGCGCCTTCTTCACATTGATAGCCGCACGGATTACCGCGCTTGTCTGCATCTTTGCGATTTCCGGATAGGTAACCGCAAGACGGCAGCCTCTGTGTCCCATCATCGGGTTGAACTCGTGGAGAGATGCAATGATTGTCTTGATCTGCTCAACAGTCTTGCCCTGAGTCTTTGCGAGTGCTTCAATATCAGCTTCCTCTGTCGGAACGAACTCGTGAAGCGGCGGGTCTAAGAAACGAATTGTAACAGGATTACCCTCCAAAGCTTCATACAAGGCCTCAAAGTCGCTCTGCTGCATCGGAAGAATCTTAGCAAGCGCTGCTTCTCTTTCCTCAACAGTATCAGAGCAAATCATCTCTCTGAATGCGTCAATTCTGTTGCCGCCGAAGAACATATGCTCTGTACGGCAAAGACCGATACCTTCAGCGCCGAGCTCTCTTGCCTTCTTTGCGTCCTCAGGTGTGTCTGCGTTTGTTCTTACCTTAAGAACTCTGTACTTGTCGGCCCAGCCCATTATTCTGCCGAAGTTGCCGCTGATTGATGCGTCAACTGTCGGAATAATTCCGTCATAGATGTTACCGGTTGAACCGTCGATTGAAATGTAATCGCCCTCTGAATATGTCTTTCCGGCAAGAACGAACTTCTTGTTGTCCTCGTCCATAGCGATTTCAGAACAGCCGGATACACAGCAGATACCCATACCGCGCGCAACAACAGCCGCATGGCTTGTCATACCGCCGCGCACCGTCAGGATACCCTGAGCGGCTTTCATACCTTCGATATCCTCAGGTGAGGTTTCAAGTCTTACAAGAACAACCTTTTCGCCTCTTGCGTTCCACTCCTTAGCGTCCTCGGCCGTGAATACAACCTTACCGCATGCAGCGCCCGGCGAAGCAGCCAAAGCTCTTGCAACAGGCTGAGATTCCTTCAAAGCCTTCTGGTCAAACTGCGGATGCAGAAGTGTGTCAAGGTTTCTCGGGTCAATCATAAGAACGGCTTCCTTTTCGGAAATCATGCCCTCGTCAACGAGATCGCACGCAATCTGAAGCGCTGCCTGAGCTGTTCTCTTACCGTTTCTTGTCTGGAGCATATAGAGCTTCTTATCCTCAATAGTAAACTCCATATCCTGCATATCTCTGTAGTGGTTTTCAAGCTTGTTGCAAATCTCAACAAACTGGTTATATACATCAGGCATAACCTCTTTGAGCTGGTCGATCTTCTGAGGTGTACGAACGCCGGCAACAACGTCCTCGCCCTGAGCGTTCATCAAAAACTCGCCCATAAGGTGCTTCTCACCGGTAGCAGGGTCTCTTGTGAAAGCAACGCCTGTACCTGATGTCTCGCCCATGTTACCGAATGCCATCATCTGTACGTTTACTGCGGTACCCCATGAATAAGGAATATCATTGTCACGGCGATATACGTTTGCTCTCGGGTTATCCCATGAACGGAATACTGCCTTAATAGCGCCGAAGAGCTGTTCCTTCGGGTCTGTCGGGAAAGGCTCGCCGACCTTGTCCTGATACTCAGCCTTAAACTGGTCTGCGAGGTTCTTAAGGTCATCAGCTGTCAGCTCAACGTCCTGTGTAACGCCCTTTTCTTCTTTCATCTTGTCGATAAGAACCTCAAAGTATTTCTTGCCGACCTCCATAACTACGTCAGAATACATCTGAATAAATCTTCTGTAGCAGTCCCATGCCCATCTCGGATTGCCCGACTTCTTAGACATAACCTCAACAACTTCTTCATTAAGTCCGAGGTTCAGGATTGTATCCATCATACCGGGCATTGACGCTCTCGCACCGGAACGAACCGATACAAGCAGCGGATTTTCGAGGTCGCCGAACTTCTTGCCGGTGATTTCCTCCATCTTTGTGATGTTTTCAAGTATCTCTGCCTGAATATCATCATTAATCTTTCTGCCGTCCTCATAATACTGAGTACATGCCTCTGTTGAAATTGTGAATCCCTGCGGAACAGGTAAGCCAAGATTGGTCATTTCAGCCAGGTTCGCACCCTTACCGCCGAGAAGCTCTCTCATTGACGCGTCGCCTTCGCTGAAAAGGTATACATACTTCTTTGCCATTGGTCTAATCTCCTTAAATAATCTATATTTGTTCGTTTTTATTATATTTCTTATTTTCGTATTTGACGGAAAAACTTGTCGATTAACGACTTGCACTCGTCCTCCATAATGCCGCAATAGTATTCAAACTTTATATGCGGCTTTAGGGCTTCGTTTGACGCAACAAAGCCGAGCTCAGAATCGTATGCGCCAAAATAAACCCGCCTTATACGTGACTGTATAATCGCACCGGTACACATCAGACAAGGCTCAAGCGTGACATAAATATCACAGTCGCTGAGTCGCCATCGGCCGAGCTTTTTGCACGCAGCCGAAATTGCAGAAATCTCCGCGTGTTCAAGTGCATTCTTATTACACTCACGAGTGTTGTGGGTTCTTGCCACAATATTGTTATTGCATACGATAACCGCACCGACGGGAATATCTCCATGCTGAAACGCAAGCTGTGCCTCGTCGAGTGCCAAGCGCATAAATCGATTTTCGAAATGCGTCATACATACCCCAATACGTGATAATAGCCCTACTTTAATAAAAAATAGGGCAATTATATTTAACCTACAATGTAATTCTTAATCTCGTCAATGAACGTATCGCAGTCATCGCTGTGAACCTGCACATCGATAGGCTTTGAAAGGTCAAGACTGAAGATACCCATAATCGATTTTGCATCAACAACGTACTTGCCTGAAATCAAATCAACATCAAAATCATACTTTGTAACAATGTTTACAAAATTCTTTACGTCATTAATAGCCGCCAGTGAAATTGTAACCTTTTTCATTTCTATCAACCTCCAAAATTTTATTTGAAAATAATACTATTTTCTCCTACAATTATATAATTTTATCACCCAATAGTCAATCAAAAATACCATAATTATTATATAATTTTATCCGAAGTTTTTTATGCAAAATTCCTAAAAATTCCAGAACTCATAATATTAAATCTGTAAAATGTATCATTTTACCCCAAAATCTAACACAATTACAGAAATTTTGCCGATTTTTCTTTTGGTGTATAGTTTTTACGCTTAAAATACGGTGCATCTCGGACATGAGGACAGGGATTTAAAGCAGCAGGAGGTTGCGGAGGTTTTGAATATATCCCAAAGAACATATTCGGGTTATGAAACCGGCACACGCATGATTCCGTACACTTGCCTGATTAAGCTCGCAAAGTATTACAACACCTCGACGGATTATATTTTAGGCTTAACAGATAATCCAAGTCCATATCAGCAGAATTAGCGCCCGCAGTATTTAAACTGACTGGTGATAGGCACATTAAGCCTATTATTATCGACAGACAGAGTATAAAGAAAAACAAGCATATCGCCGTTTTATGGCGGTATGCTTGTTTTAGTTTTTGTGAGGTAAATAGAGGAACAATAAAAACTCTAAAATATCTATTTTATGCGGATTTTAATGGCTGAAACATATAAGGCTATTCATACACAATAGCTGAATTCACTAAATCCAGTAACGTTTTTCTCATTAGCTATACTTACTATAATACTATATTGCAAATCCGTTATATGAGCCAAAACCTAACATATAAACAGCCATTGCAATAGCCGTATCGTTGGGTTCCATGTGTTGCTCATTTGCAATTGCTTGTAATTCTTCCATTACGGTATCATGAGGGACAAGAGCCGAACCTAAATTATCGACCGCTTTCTGTATAACTTCAGGCAAAACCATACACATTTGATAAAAAGCATCTTCTTGTCCGGTTACTAAAGAATAGAATTTATCAATGCTTACTCTGCGAATAAGTTTATGTCCGACTTTGACCTTATCAACAGTTGTTTCCCATTTAATATTTTGTGAACGTTGAGCAATTGCTTCAACCAAAAAGCACGCGCAATCATCATCTTTTAATAATTGATTTTGCATTTTTATAAATGTCTTTCCGGCAGAAGCAGAATTCATAGTGTTGTGTTTATTTTTCATTTCCACATAAACAGTTTTTACTATATTTCCGTCAGGCAGCATTATTCCGTTATCGTCCTGATAGATAACATCCCAACCGCCTTGTTCGCCGTTTGGCGGAACATGACAGTTTTTTATATACTGAAATATTCTCTGATGAAAATACCCTATATCATTATTATTGGATTTATCTCGTTGTCTGAAAATTTCATTGCTTACTATTTCGTCCCAAGTAGACTGATACACGGTTTTATCAAAAATAAGCTTTATAGGGTCAATCAAATTTTTGTTAAATCTTTTTAAATCAAAAGATTCTAGTTTTTCACCGTATTTCTTTATAGTATCTTGAACATGAGTCTGAAAATCTTCTTCGCTGATAAATGATAAGTTCCACATCACAAGCACTCCAATCCCTCTTTTATTTTTACACCGATTTCATATGCTAAATTAACCGGCACTGCGTTTCCTACTTGCTTATATTGCTGCCCTACACTGCCGCAAAATTTCCAATCATCAGGGAAGCTCTGGCAGCGGGCGTTTTCTCTGACAGTAAAAGGTCTTGCTTCTAACGGATGACAGCGATCGGTTTGCTTTTGGCTCGGTGAGGTTAAGACTGCGAGTGAAGGCTCGTCCAAGCTTAGGCGTCTTAAGATCCCCGTTCTGCCGCCCTCCATATACCAACAGCTTTTCATATACTCCTTTGCAATATCTTCAGGGATATCACGCCAATATCCCCCCGGAGGTACTAATTCGAATATTTTTCTTTTATATTCAGAGTATTGCGTTCCCTCACTTTTCGGGCAATCCAACAAAATATCTCTTAGAACAGGTTTATATTTGTGCGGTGCAGGGAAATCAAACTTGATTTTATCTGCCAAATCGTTTCTGATTCCAATTGTTATAAGCCGTTCTCTTTTCTGGGCAACACCATAGTCCCAAGCATTTAATACTTTTATTTGGGTTTTTTTTATCGTATATCCCGCTTGCTCAAATATATCAAGTATCGTTTGATATGTTCTGCCTCTGTTATGAGTAAGCAGCCCTTTAACATTTTCAAATAAAAACATTTTAGGCTGTAACTTTTTCAAGAACAGCGCATAATGGTAAAATAATGTTCCTCGGGCGTCCTCCAATCCTAATCTCTTTCCCGCATAAGAAAATGATTGGCAGGGAGCTCCGCCGGATAATAAGTCAAGCTCGCCTTTTTTTATATCAAAATACTCCTCTAAATCCAAGCAAGAAATGTTTGCAATATCATCACAAATAACATTCCAGTCGGGACGATTACACTTTAAAGTGTCGGCAGCATACTTATCTATTTCAACTAAGGATATAGTGTCAAAACCTGCTTTTTCTATCCCAAGCGCCAAACCTCCAGCACCTGCGAATAATTCAATGGTAGTCGGCGTGTGATTAACTTTAGGTGATTCATTTACAATCTCCATTACATCGCCTATATTACAATCTAATGCAATACAAATTTTCTCAATACTTTCCATAGAGACTGTTTCGTCTTTCCCCATTTTTGCCAACACATTAAAACTAATGCCTGCACATTCTTTTAAATCTGTTCTTTTTAAATTTTTATCAATCAATATTTTCCACAATTTATTATAGCTTACGGGCATTTTTTGTACCTCTCTAAAAATTACACAAGAATGGTTATCTAAATTATAGCACATATTTGCAGAAAAGTCAATAAATCTCACGATATCATTAGAAAATCTCTATATTACACAAACATTGCAATTCACTTTTGTTTTTATACGACTATTTAATACTTATTGATATAATATAATAAAAAGTAAAATAAATTTTTTCCAATCGCTTGTAATTTTTGTATTTATATGTTAAAATGGCTGTTGACAAGAAACAATGATGGAGGGAAGCAAAATGATTAAGTTTACGAAAATGCATGGCATAGGTAATTGCTATATTTACATCAACTGTTTTGAAGAAGAAGTATTTAACCCGGGCAAGATGGCAGAGTTTGTATCTGATATGCACTTTGGCATCGGCAGTGACGGATTGGTATTGATTTTGCCGTCAGAGGTTGCGGATTTTAAGATGCGCATATTCAACGCCGACGGCTCTGAAGCCGAGATGTGCGGAAACGCCACAAGATGCGTGGGTAAGTATGTTTATGAAAACGGCCTCACGAAAGAGAGAAAGATTACGCTTGAGACCCTTGCCGGAATCAAGAAGCTCGACCTTGATGTTGTGAACCACGAGGTTCAGACCGTGACGGTTGATATGGGCAAGGCGGTTCTTGAGCCTGAAAATATTCCTATAAATATTCCCGGCGATAAGGTTGTTAACTCGCCGATAACGGTAGACGGTACCGAATATAATATTACTGGAGTTTCAATGGGCAATCCTCATGCGGTTGTATTTGTTGACGATGTTGACAGCTTAAATCTTGAGGAACTCGGCCCGAAATTTGAGAACCACGAGCTGTTTCCGGAACGTATCAATACCGAATTTATTCAGGTAATTGACGAATCGACTTTAAAGATGCGTGTTTGGGAAAGAGGCAGCGGCGAGACATGGGCATGCGGCACAGGCGCCTGTGCGTCCGTGGTTGCGGCAGTGCTTAACGGCTTCTGCTCACAGGACAGAGAGATTAAGGTTAAGCTCAGAGGCGGCAATCTCTATATCACATATAAGAATGACGGAACTGTTATCAAGAAAGGCCCTGCGGCATTTATCTGCGAGGGCGAGGTTGAAGTTCCGCCGGTTGCCAGATAAGCAGAGAATTATTAACTTTTTATATACTATCCTGCCGGCTTGATATTTAAGGCGGCAGTGCGGTAAAAGACTATTTTAAGGAGTGTTGGTTTTGAAGTTAAACGAGAACTATTTGAATTTGAAAGAAAGCTATCTCTTTTCCGAGATTGCCAGAAAGGTCAATGACTATTCTGCCGCAAATCCGGATAAGAAGATTATCCGGCTCGGTATCGGCGATGTAACGCTTCCGCTCGTACCGGCTGTTATTGACGCTCTCCATAAGGCTGTTGACGAGATGGGCAGCCAGGCGACTTTCAGAGGCTACGGTCCTGAACAGGGCTATGACTTCCTGAGAGAAAAGATTGTTGATTATTACAAGAAGAACACTATCAGAATTGATATGGACGAGGTTTTCATCAGTGACGGAGCAAAGAGTGACGTCGGCAATATCACCGATTTGTTCGATAAGGATAACACTGTTCTTATACCCGACCCGGTGTACCCTGTTTATGTTGATACAAACATCATGAACGGTCGTAAGATTGTGTTCCTGAACGCGAATGCGGAAAACGGCTTCTGCCCGCTGCCTGAGGGCAATGAAAAGGCGGATATAATCTACCTGTGTTCTCCGAACAACCCGACAGGAGCGGTTTATACCAAGGAACAGCTCAAGGTTTGGGTTGACTATGCGCTTAAGAACAAAGCGATTATCCTGTTTGACGCGGCATATGAGGTGTTTATCCAGGACGATGACCTTCCGAAGAGTATTTACGAGATTGACGGCGCAAAGAGATGTGCTATTGAGTTCTGCTCACTCTCAAAGACCGCAGGATTTACCGGTACAAGATGCGGATATACAATCGTTCCGAAGGACCTCAAGTTCAAGGTTGCAAAGCTCAAGGTAAAGGGTCTTAAGGTTGAGAACACCGAGGTTCAGCTCAACAAGCTGTGGCTCAGACGTCAGACGACAAAATTCAACGGCGTACCGTATATTGTCCAAAGAGGCGCAGAGGCTGTCTTTACCGAAGAAGGCAGAAAGCAAATCATGGAGAATATAAACTACTACCGTGAGAATGCTAAGGTTATCGCTGATACAATGGACGAGATAGGCATTAAGTATATCGGCGGTATCAATTCGCCGTATATCTGGCTGCGCTGTCCGAACGGTATGGGTTCATGGGAGTTCTTTGATTACCTGCTTGAAAATATTAATGTTGTCGGCACGCCGGGCGCAGGCTTCGGAGAGAACGGCGAAGGCTACTTCCGCCTGACCGCATTCGGCGATAAGGACAATACAGTTGAGGCAATGAACAGATTTAAGAAGCTGTTCGGCGCTGATTCAGCGCCTGCTGCCGAGCCTAAAGCCGATGCTGAGCCGGTTGATGAGACTGCTGCGGACGCTGAGTAATAAATTTAAACATACAAACCAAAATCACTTCATATATTCTATGGAGTGATTTTTTTATTTTTAGGCGGTGATTTCAGTGAAGTTCAGCGATATGCGTTCCAAAGAAGTAATCTGCGCCCGTGACGGACAGCGGCTCGGCTTTGTGTCGGACATGGAGTTTGATGAGAATACAGGCCGTATAAGCTCAATTATTGTGCCGGGCGCTTATCGGTATATGGGAGTTTTCGGCAGGGAAGACGATGTTGTCATAGATTGGGAGCGTATAACAACTATCGGCGAGGATTTGATAATTATAGAACCCAAATATAGCTTGGATAAAGGTGAATAGGTGTCGAATTTTTTGTTATTGTTCTTTTTGCAATATACAATATGTTGAGCTATAATTTTTTAAGTAAACAATATAGCTGAATACAAAAGAGAAACAGAAAGGATGACAAAAAATGATATTTGATTATTTAAAGAGGGGCTATGAACCCGAAAACACAGTTACGGTTGACCCGGAGGTGCATGAGCTTGACAGGTCGGAAATGCAAATAGACCTGTCAGGACTTGCTCCGTCGCCGAGAATAGTCAATCACGGCAACTCGCAGTCAATTCCGATAAACAGCATAAAGCCGAACCCCAACCAGCCGAGACTTGAGATTGACGAGGAAGCGCTCAATGAGCTTGCCGCGTCAATCGAAAACTACGGATTGATGCAGCCGATAACCGTCCGCCAGGTAATACCGTTCGAATATGAGCTGGTAGCGGGTCAAAGGCGGCTTGCTGCGTGCAAGATGCTTGGCATGGATTACATACCGGCAATTATAATGAAGGTAAGCGAATCCGACAGCGCGGTTCTTGCCCTTGTCGAAAATATCCAGCGTGAAAATTTGAATTACATAGAGGAAGCCGAAGCGTTTGTGACGGTGATTAACGAGTTCGGATTGACGCAGGACGAGCTTGCCGAGAAGCTCGGAAAAACCCAGTCAACAGTGGCGAATAAGATAAGAATACTAAAGCTGCCGCTCAAAATCCGTGCAATGCTGTGCGAGTACGGACTGACTGAACGCCACGCAAGAGCATTGCTTAAGCTGCCTAATGAGAAAATGCAGCTTGAGGTGTTAAACGAGGTGATAAAGCGCGGACTGAACGTGTCCAAAACCGAAGCGTTGATTGAAAAACGCCTCAAGAAAGAAAAAGAAAGTATCGAAGCAGAGAATTTCGAGAAAAAGCCGGGACACCTTCCGCATACATTTAAAGATATAAGAATATTCTCGAATACGATAAGAAAAGCGGTAGAACTGATGAACAAAAGCGGCGTAAAAGCCACAACCAAACGCCGCGAAAGCGATGAGTATATAGAATATACAATAAAAATCCCGAAGTAAAAAGCAAATCGGCCGGTGCGATAAATTATAGTTTAAATTAATAAAGCCCTCTCCGTCAGCTCCGCTGACACCTCTCCCGGAGGGAGAGGCTTTTGGGG
>OIXH01005005.1_pt1 | contig 10311 bp, 7 predicted proteins | sample 1587741 | NCBI WGS metagenome assembly OIXH01 (sample SAMEA3888916, study PRJEB22519) | human gut metagenome | biome: human gut; feature: human-associated habitat; material: faeces | place: Denmark | collected 2011 | reverse complement strand
CTCCAGAATCTGCTGAAACACCGTCAAAGAAGCGCTGCCGGACACCGGCCGCAGCAGGGCCAGAGGAATCACCTCCCGGGGAATCCCCAGAACGTCAGCCGCAGGACCCAGGGCCCAGGAGAGCACGTCCAACGCCCCCGACGCCCGGAACATCCCGATGACCGTCATAAACAGCACCAGGGGCGGCACCATGGATACCGCCGTTTTCAGCCCCCGCCTGGCCCCCTGGGCGAAGGCCCCCGGCAGATCCACCCCCCGGACCAGCCCTGCCGCCAGGAACCCCGCCGTCACCACCGGGACGACCCACACCCCGGCGCTCACGGCCGCCTCCGGGAGGACAGCCGGGAAACGACCAGCGAAAGCCCCACCGCCACTAACAGCGACGCCCCCGACGCCGCCAGGGTGGGCAGCAGAATCTCCATGGCGTTCCCGCTCCCCGCCGCCAGCCGCAGCGCTGCCGTGGTGGAGGGAATCAGCTGCAGGGAGCAGGTGTTCAGCACCATCAGCGTGATCATCTCCCCGGAAGCCGCCCCCGGCTCCGGAGCCCTCCGGGCCAGCCGCTCCATGGCGTCCAGCCCCAGAGGCGTGGCCGCGTTGCCCAGCCCCAGAAGGTTGGCGGTCATGTTGAGGCTGATGACCCCCAATGTGTCCGGGTCCTCCGCCGCAGCCGGGAACAGCCGCCGGGTCACGGGCCCCAGCAGCCTTGCAATCCACCGGGTGATCCCGGCCTGCTTCGCCACCTCCATGAGCCCGCTCCAGAAGCAGAGGGAACCGGTCAGGGCAATGACCAGGGACACCGCCTTGCCCCCGTCCTCCAGAGCCGCGGCGTTCACCGCCTCCATCCGCCCGCTGCCGGCCCCGAACACCACGGCCAGCAGCGCCATTCCCGCAATCAGCACCTTCATCCCATCCCGTCCTTTCTGGTACATTCTATCCCCGGGGACGGCCCCTTAGAACGCCCGCTCCCGGCGCAAAATTTCCCCGGGACCGAAAGAATCTTAAAACGTGGTTCACATTCTTTTCGTATAATAGAGAAATCTTATTCAAAGGAAGGTAAAACGGCTTATGCGAAAGCTCCTCCAGTACCTGAAGCCCTTTGCAGGCGCCATCGCCGCCGCCGTGGCCCTGGTGTTCCTCCAGGCCATGTGCGACCTGAAGCTGCCCGACTACATGTCGGACATGGTCAACGTGGGCATCCAGCAGGGCGGCATCACCGACCCGGTCCCGGAGCAAACCAGTTCGGAAACCATGGACAAGCTCCTCCTCTTTTTCACCGAAGAGGAAGAAGCCCTTCTGAACCAGGATTACCGCCGGGAAGACTCCCTCTGGACCCGGACTGGCAAGCTCTCCGCCCCGGACCGGGAGACCCTCTCCGCCGCCTTCACCCGGGCCTTCGCCGCCGTGGGCAGCATTGAGACGCTTTCCAAGGACCCGGACTCCCTGAAAGCCCTCCTGGCCCAGCTCCCCGCCGCCCCGGAAAACGCCGCCGGAGCCGAAGCCGCCCTGTCCGGGGACCTCTTTTCCCTCCTGGGGGCCATGCCCCGGGAGCAGCGGCTGGAGATCGCCGCCAAAGTGGCGGAGCAGTACGACTCCGCCGGGGAGAACATGAGCGGCCAGGCCGCCGTCGCCTTCCTGAAAGCGGAATATGAGTCCCTGGGTGTGGACACCGCCGCCATCCAGCGGAGCTACATCCTCAAAACGGGCCTCAAAATGCTGGCCGTGGCCCTCCTGGCCGCCGCCTGCACCGTGACGGTCTGCTTCCTCAGCGCCCGGGTGGGCGCGGGACTGGGCCGGGACCTGCGCTCCGCCGTCTACGGCCGGGTCACGGACTTTTCCAACGCGGAGTTCGACAAGTTCTCCACCTCCTCCCTGATCACCCGGACCACCAACGACATCTCCCAGGTCCAGATGCTGGTGGTCATGGCCATCCGGATGATGGCCTACGCCCCGGTCATGGGCATCGGCGGCATCATCTACGCGCTGCGGAAAAGCGTCTCCATGTCCTGGATCATCGCCCTGGGCGTGGTGGTGCTCCTGAGCCTGGTGGGCTCCATCAACGCCGTGGTTATGCCCCGGTTCAAGAAAATGCAGTCCCTCATCGACCGCCTGAACCAGGTGGCCCGGGAAAACCTCTCCGGCATGATGGTCATCCGCGCCTACAACACCCAGGATTTCGAGGAACAGCGCTTCGATAAGGCAAACCGGGACCTGGCCGGGAACACCCTGTTCGTCAACCGGGTCATGTCCGCCATGATGCCGGTGATGATGCTGCTGATGAACCTCATGACCCTCCTCATCATCTGGGTGGGGGCCCACCAGGTGGAGCAGGCCGCCATGCAGGTGGGGGATATGATGGCCTACATGCAGTACGCCATGCAGATCGTCATGAGCTTCATCATGGTGACGATGATGTTCATCATGGTCCCCCGGGCGGCAGTCTCCGGGGACCGGATCGCCGAGGTCCTGGAGACGAAACCCGGCATCCTGGACCCGGAATCCCCCAAGTCCCCTTCCTCCGGCCCCGCTCCCCGCGGGACCGTGGAGTTCCGGGACGTCTCCTTCCGCTACCCCGGCGCTGAGGAGGACGCCCTGGAGCACATCACCTTTACCGCCCGCCCCGGGGAGACCACGGCCTTCATCGGCTCCACCGGCGCGGGAAAATCCACCCTGGTGAACCTGATCCCTCGGTTCTACGACGTGACCTCCGGCCAGGTCCTGGTCAACGGCATCGACGTCCGGGAGATGACCCAGCACGACCTCCGCCAGGAGATCGGCTACGTCCCCCAGAAGAGCACCCTGTTCAGCGGCACCATTGAAAGCAACCTGACCTACGGCAGCCCCTCCTCCACAGAAGAACAGGTCCGCAGGTCGGCGGAGATCGCCCAGGCCGCGGACTTCATCGCCGAAAAGCCCGAGCAGTACGACGCCCCCATCTCCCAGGGCGGCACCAACGTCTCCGGCGGCCAGAAACAGCGGCTGTCCATCGCCCGGGCCCTGGTGAAAAACGCCCCCATCTATATCTTTGACGACAGCTTCTCCGCCCTGGACTTCAAAACCGACGCGAAACTCCGTAAGGCCCTCCAGGAGAACACCGCCGACGCCGCCATCCTTCTGGTGGCCCAGCGGGTGGGCACCATCCGCCACGCCGCCCAGATCATCGTCCTGGAAGAGGGCCGGATTGCAGGCAAAGGCACCCACGAGGAGCTCATGGAAAGCTGCGAGGTCTACCGTGAGATCGCCTATTCTCAGCTGAGCAAGGAGGAATTGGAATGAGCGAAAAACAAACCCGCCGTCCTCCCCGCCGGGGACCCATGGGCGGTCCCGGCGGCGGTATGCCCGGAGAAAAAGCCAAGGACTTCAAAGGCTCCATGGGCAAGCTCCTGCGCTACCTGGGGAAATACAAGGCCGCCATGCTCTGCATGCTCCTGTTCGCCGCCGCCAGCGCGGTGTTCAATATCATCGGCCCCAAGGTCTTAGGTAAGGCCACCACGGAGATTTTCCAGGGCATCCTTCTGAAAATCCAGGGCCAGGGCGGCGTGGACTTCACCCGCATCGCCCACATTCTGATCATCCTGATCTGCCTCTACCTGATCAGCGCCCTGTTCAGCTACATCCAGGGCTTCATCAGCACCGGCGTCTCCACGAAGATCACCTACCGCTTCCGCCGGGACATCTCCGAAAAGATCAACCGGATGCCCCTGAAGTACTTTGAATCCGTCAGCCAGGGCGAGGTCCTCTCCCGGATCACCAACGACGTGGACACGGTGAGCCAGTCCCTGAACCAGAGCCTGACCCAGGTGGTCTCCTCGGCCACCACCATCATCGGCGTGCTGGTAATGATGTTCTCCATCAGCGTTTCCATGACCCTGGTGACGCTGCTCATTGTCCCGGCCTCCCTGGCCCTGGTGATGCTGGTGGTCAAGCACTCCCAGAAGTACTTCGCCCAGCAGCAGACCTACCTGGGCCACGTCAACGGCCAGGTGGAGGAGACCTACGGCGGCCACACCGTCTTAAAAGCCTTCAACAACGAAGCCGCCAGCGTCGCGGACTTTGAAAAGTACAACAAGACCCTCTACCGCGCCGGCTGGAAGTCCCAGTTCCTTTCCGGCCTGATCCAGCCGGCCATCGGCTTCATCGGCAACGTGGGATACGTGGTGGTCTGCATCATGGGCGCGGCCATCGCCTCCGGCGGCGGCATCAGCGTCGGCGACATCCAGGCTTTTGTCCAGTACGTCCGGTCCTTCACCTCCCCCATCGCCCAGGTGGCCAACATCGCCAGCATCCTCCAGCAGACCGCCGCCGCGGCGGAGCGGGTCTTTGAGTTCCTGGACGAAAGCGAGGAGGTCCCGGAATCCGACCGCCCCGTCCGGGTGATCCGCCGAGACGACGGCAGCTACTCCCTCCGCTTCCGCGCCCCCGACGGCCAGGAGCAGGAGGAGCCCTTTGTGGGAGCCGTGGACTTTGACCACGTCCGCTTCGGCTACGACCCGGAAAAGACCATCATCGGCGACTTCTCCGCCCAGGTCCGCCCCGGCCAGAAGGTGGCCATCGTCGGCCCCACCGGCGCGGGCAAGACCACCATGGTGAAGCTGCTCATGCGGTTTTACGACGTGAACGACGGCTCCATCACCATCGACGGCCACGACATCCGGGACTTCGGCCGCCGGGACCTCCGGGCCCTGTTCGGCATGGTCCTCCAGGATACCTGGCTCTATAACGCCACCATCCGGGAGAACATCCGCTACGGCCGCCTGGACGCCTCCGATGAGGAGGTAGTGGCCGCCGCCAAGGCCGCCCGGGTCCACCACTTTGTCCAGACGCTGCCCAGCGGCTACGACGTGGTGATGAACGAGGAATCCACCAATATCTCCCAGGGTCAGAAGCAGCTTCTGACCATCGCCCGGGCCCTGCTGGCCGACCCCAAAATCCTCATCCTGGACGAAGCCACCAGCTCCGTGGACACCAAAACCGAGGTGGACATCCAGCACGCCATGGACCGGGTGATGAAGGGCCGCACCAGCTTCATCATCGCCCACCGCCTTTCCACCATCCGGGACGCGGACCTGATTCTGGTCATGCGGGACGGCGACATCGTGGAGCAGGGCACCCACCAGGCCCTCCTGGCGGCCAACGGCTTCTACGCCAGCCTCTATAACGCCCAGTTCGAAACCGCCGAGTAATTCCGGTATTCCTGGACCCCCAAACCCCTTCCGGCTCTTTCCGGAAGGGGTTTTCATCGAAAAAAGGTGCTTTTTCGGGAAAACTGTGGTACAATGAAAGAAACACTTGCGTCAAAGGTGGCTCTGTCATGCGCTTTAAACGAGTATATATCGAGATCAGCAACATCTGCAACCTCCACTGTTCCTTCTGCACCCCCTGCACCCGGCCCCGGCGGTCTATGGACGAGGTCCAGTTCCGCCATGTCATCCGGGAGGTGGCCCCGTACACCCAGTTCGTCTACTTCCACATCAAGGGGGAGCCCCTGATGCACCCGCTGCTGGGGCTTTTCCTGGACATCTGCGAGGAAAACGGCCTCCAGGTCCACCTGACCACCAACGGCACCCTTCTCTACAAGCAGGAGGAGATGCTTTTGAGCAAGACCGCCCTCCGGCAGATGAACTTTTCCCTCCACAGCATTCCCTTCCACAACGGAAAGGACGAGCCGGAGTTCTATAACGACCTGGACCTCACCGGCGCGGAGACCTATGTCCGCTCCATCGCCCGGTTCGCCAAGCGGGCCGCCCGGGAGAAGAAAAAGTTCTCCGTCCTGCGGCTGTGGAACCTCACCGGCACCCGGGAGGCCGACCCCCAGTCCCTGGCCGTGATGAAGATTCTGGAGGAGGAGTTCCCCGGGGCCTCCGGCCTGGCCGAAAAGATGAAGGACCACCGCAGCCTCCTGCTGGAGCGGGGCATCTTCCTCAGCTGGGAGGACCGGGAGGAGCTGGTGGAGCGGGGCGACGACGACTTCTGGCGGCTCCGGAATGAGCGGTATATCCGGGATGGCTTCTCCCGGGAGGAGATGGACGTGCTGTGGGGCAGCAATCCCGCCAAGGAGATGGCCCCCCAGATCGCGGACCACTACGACTGTCTGGCGGACGGGGAAGTCCTGGAATACGGCGGCTGGCGGCTGCGGTGCATCTTCACCCCCGGCCACTCTCCGGGCCATATGTGCCTGTACGACAAGGATCGGAAGACGCTGTTCGCCGGAGACCACGTGCTGTTCCACATCACCCCCAACATCTGCCGCTGGGAGAGTATGCCCGACGCCCTGGGCAGCTATCTCGACAGTCTGGCGCGGGTGCGGGACCTGCCGGTGGAGCTGCTGCTGCCCGCCCACCGGTCGGAGACCGGCGATCTGCGGGCCCGGGTGGATGAGCTGACCGCCCATCATCACCGGCGTCTGGAGGACACCTTCTCCGTGGTGCAGGGCCATCCCGGCCTGACGGCCTACCAGATCGCGGGCGTCATGCGCTGGCAGATCCGGTGTCGGAGCTGGGAGGACTTCCCCCTGACCCAGAAATTCTTCGCCGTGGGCGAGGCCATGTCCCATCTGGACTACCTGCGCTGCCGGGGCCGCATCGAGATGACGGAACAGAACGGCAAGCTGGTGTGGCACGCCCTTCCCGCTCCCCAGGAGCCGTCCGGCTCCCAGGCATAACCATGCTTTTCAGGACATCTGTCTATTGATTATAAGGAGTGAGCTGAAATGGACCTGAAGGACATTCTCTCCAAAGTGGATCATACCCTGCTGGCACAGACCGCCACCTGGGAGGAGATCCGTGCCGTCTGCGACGACGGCATCCGCTACGGCTGCGCCAGCGTGTGCATTCCGCCCGCCTATGTGAAGCAGGCGGCGGAGTACGCGGCGGGCCGCATCCCCATCTGCACGGTCATCGGCTTCCCCAACGGCTATTCCACCACGAAGGTCAAGTGTCTGGAGGCCGCCGACGCGGTGGAAAACGGCGCGGCGGAGATCGACATGGTCATCAACGTGGGCTGGGTGAAGGACCGCCGGTGGGACGATCTGCTGGAGGAGATCCGGGCCGTGAAGGACGCCTGCGGCGGGAAGCTGCTGAAGGTCATCGTGGAGACCTGCTTCCTGACGGAGGAGGAGAAGGTGCGGATGTGTGAGATCGTCACCGATTCCGGCGCGGATTATATCAAGACCTCCACCGGCTTCGGCGGGGGCGGCGCCACCCGGGAGGACGTGGCCCTGTTTGCGAAGCACATCGGCCCCGGCGTGAAGATCAAGGCCGCCGGCGGCATCGCCGGTCTTCAGGACGCCCAGGACTTCCTGGCGCTGGGCGCCTCCCGTCTGGGCACCAGCCGGGTGGTGAAGGCCGTCAAGGCCCAGGAAGCCGGCAAGTAATTCCCCGGAGCGCATCTGGCTCCGATACGATCTTATTTTGAAACATGAAGGAGGAATCCCATATGTCCACTCCCCACAACACCGCCGCCCAGGGCGATTTCGCCAAGACGGTCCTGATGCCCGGCGATCCTCTGCGGGCCAAATTCATCGCCGAGACCTTCCTGAAGGACGCCAGGCTGGTGAACAATGTCCGGGGCATCCAGGGCTACACCGGCACCTACCAGGATACGCCGGTGTCCGTCATGGCCTCCGGCATGGGCATGCCCAGCATGGGCATCTACTCCTATGAGCTGTTCAAGTTCTTCGACGTGGACAACATCATCCGCATCGGCTCCGCCGGGGCGCTTCAGGACGAGCTGAAGCTCATGGACATCGTCGCCGGTCAGGGCGCGTGCACCAACTCCGGCTATATCGACAATTTCCAGCTCGACGGGACCTTCGCCCCCATCGCGGATTACACGCTGCTTTCCAAGGCCGTTGAAAGCGCGAAGGAGCACGGCGTGGACATGAAGGTCGGCAACATCCTCTCCTCGGACAACTTCTACTCCCCCGCCGGCTGCGACAGGAACGGCAAATGGCGCGACATGGGCGTGCTCGCGGTCGAGATGGAGGCCGCCTCGCTCTACGCCAACGCCGCCTATTTCAAAAAGCGCGCCCTGTGCATCTGCACCATATCCGACCACCTCTACCGCAGCGATTACCTCACCGCGGAGGAGAGGCAAACCTCCTTCCGCCAGATGATGGAGATAGCGCTGGACACGGCCGTGAAAATGGCGGCGCTTTAAGGCGGATCATGTGAAAAAGTTTTTAATTTTTCCGCGTTTTGCTTGAATTGTCCTTGATTTGGAAGCATGTATCTGCTATAATTGTCGTGCTATGGGGTCAAGCCCCCTTGCATAAGCACATGTCAAAAATTTTTTTGGAGGAAAAATCATGAAAAAGATTCTCGCACTTGTTCTCGCACTGTGCATGGTCTTTGCTCTGTGCGCCTGCGGCCAGTCCGCTGCCCCCGCAGCGACCGAGGCCCCCGCAGCCGCGGAAGAGCCCGCCGCCGAAGCTCCCGCTGAGGAGACCCCGGCAGAGGAGACCGAAGCTCCCGCAGCCCTCTCCGCTGACGATATCGACGACACCATGACTTCCGATGACGGCAAGTATGAAGTCGCTTTCGTCACCGACGTCGGCCAGCTGAAGGACAAGTCCTTCAACCAGGGCACTTTCGACGGCGTTAAGCTCTACGCTGCCGAGAACGGCCTGAGCTACAAGTACTACCAGCCCGCAAACGGCGATCAGGCGACTGATGACGACCGTTACGACGCAATGAAGGCCGCTGTTGACGGCGGCGCAAAGGTCGTTGTCTGCGCAGGCTTCCTGCAGGAGACCGCACTTAAGAAGGCTGCTGCTGAGTTCTCCGATGTCAGCTTCATCTTCATCGACGGCTACCCCGTTTCTGACGACGACGGCAACGCTCTCGCAAATGTTGCAGGCATCTCCTTCAAGGAAGAGCAGTGCGGCTACTTCGCCGGTTACGCTGTTGTTAAGGAAGGCTACACCAAGCTCGGCTTCACCGGCGGCGGCGGCGGCACCAACCCGGCATGCTGCCGTTACGGCTACGGCTTCGTTGAGGGCGCAAATGCAGCAGCTGCTGAGATGGGCGTCAATGTCGAGGTCAACTACTCTTGGGAGTACGGCGCATCCTTCTCCCCCTCTCAGGAACTCCAGACCATGGCATCCGGCTGGTACGAGACCGGCACTGAGGTCATCTTCTGCTGCGGCGGCAACATGTTCCAGTCTGTCTCCGCTGCTGCTTCCGCTAACGACGCATACGTTGTCGGCGTTGACGTTGACCAGTCCTTCAGCTCTGACACTGTTGTCACCTCCGCTATGAAGGGTCTTGCGGACGCCACCAAGTGGGCGATCGCAAAGGTCTATGACGGCACCTGGTCCGACATCGGCGGCAAGGCCACCTCTCTGGGTGTTGAGGACAACGCTGTTGGCCTGCCCACCGCTACCTGGAGCATGACCAACTACACCGTTGAAGAGTACGAAGACCTGTTCCAGAAGGTCGTTTCCGGTGAGCTCACCATCGATGCTGACTACGAGGCAAACCTCGAGCAGGATTGGAGCAACCTCACTCTCAACATCATCTGATCATAATCTACGCACTAAAGAAGAGGGCTTTAGCCCTCTTCTTTTTTTGCGCTTTTCTGGGTATTTTCTTGCAATTTGCTCTTTTTGACGTTATAATATGAAATAGCTGTTTTTTATACGGACACGATGATAATAGGAAAGCAGGTGGCAGAATGGAAAAATCCCCGGAATATGTAATAGAAATGTTGCATATTACCAAGGAATTCCCCGGTATCAAGGCCAATGACGACATTACTCTACAGCTCAAAAAAGGTGAGATCCACGCGCTGCTCGGTGAAAACGGCGCGGGCAAGTCTACTCTCATGAGTGTTCTCTTCGGCCTGTATCAACCGGAAGCGGGTGAGATACGCAAGAACGGCGTGAAGGTCGAGATCAACGACCCCAACGACGCGACCGCACTAAAGATCGGTATGGTGCACCAGCACTTTAAGCTGGTCGAGGTATTCACGGTTCTGGATAACATTATCCTCGGCGCGGAAACGACAAAGCTCGGCTTCATCCAGAAGAAGGAGGCGCGCGCCAAGGTTCAGGCGCTGAGCGAGAAGTACGGCCTGCACGTCGATCTCGACGCGAAGGTAGAGGACATCACCGTCGGCATGCAGCAGCGTGTTGAGATCCTCAAGATGCTCTACCGCGATAATGAGATCCTTATATTTGACGAGCCTACCGCCGTCCTCACCCCGCAGGAGATAGACGAGCTTATGTCCACCATGCGCGAGTTTGCCAAGGAGGGCAAGAGCATTCTTTTCATCTCCCACAAGCTCAATGAGATCATGGAGGTCTCCGACCGCGTC
>OIXH01005004.1_pt1 | contig 10311 bp, 12 predicted proteins | sample 1587741 | NCBI WGS metagenome assembly OIXH01 (sample SAMEA3888916, study PRJEB22519) | human gut metagenome | biome: human gut; feature: human-associated habitat; material: faeces | place: Denmark | collected 2011 | reverse complement strand
TAACGGATTTCGGGCGGCTCGTTTATTATGAAATCGCTGTCTTTTTGTTACTGTTGTCTGTATCTTCGCTCTTGGAACGCTTGGGCAAAAGCATAATATCAAGCTTGTTTACGGCTTCAACATCTGCCTCCTCAATCAAGTGCAGATACTTATTCGTAGTTTCAATATCGCCGTGACCGAGCCGTCCCTGCACCTGTTTGATGTTTACTCCCGCGTAAAGCAAGAGCGTAGCCGATGTATGGCGCAGAGAATGGAATTTACGATGCTTCAAGCCGTACTTTTCAAGGAATTTTGAGAACTGCTTTGTGGGCGTTTGCGGATTCATCATCTCGCCGTTCCATTGAGTAAATACCCCATTTCCCTCAGGATATCGATACCGAAACGATTGTTGAACCGAACGTGTTTGCGTTCTACATTCTCGTTTAATTTAGCAATATAACCGTATGCCATTTTTGCTCCTCCTGTAAAGTCAATCAAAGGCTGTATGAACGTTCCCGCTCCCAAGAGCCGCCGCCAGTCCGTCGGGATTATCTATTTTTCCGATCGGGGTATAGCTGTACGAGGTCGAAAAGCTCTCATAGAAAATCACAATACAATTGTCACCGTACAGCATAATATCTCCCGCGTTTATTGCCGATGGTCTGCTTGAATTTCTCGACAGACTGTCGGGAAGATAATAGTACTTTTCGTTGCCGTTAAGCTCGCTCATTTCCAGTGTGAGCGGCAGACGCTCTCTAAAGGCTCTCGCCGTTTCGTTATCGTAAAGCGTTGCTGAAAATGCGCGTCCGTTTACCGTAATCGTAATGCTCAAATCGTTTTTCTCCCTGTCGGTCGTTTGCTCCGAAATTTGGCTGTTATCCAAAGCCATGCTTGATTGCTCCAATGAGCTTTGTATAATTGTCGGCATATCCGCAGATGTGCTGTCGGAATTTGTCGGTTCATTTATTGATTTTGATTCGAGTTCTGCTGAAACTTGTGACTCGGAAATCGGCTCTCCACCGCTATTTTCTCCGCTAAATCGGGAATTGCCGCAACCGGTTATTAAAGCCGTTGCCGCCGCCAAGATAATCAAAATAATTTTTCTCATACACACACCCTCTTACAAAAATATTTTCACGAATATCACTGCCGCAAACAATATCAAAATAACGCCGAATATCTTATTTATATAAGGCAGCCCACGTTTTCCCGTTTTGCTCTTAATAAAGCATACCGTACCGGAAAGCGCGCTCCACCAGATATAAGTACCGATAAACACACCTAAGACAAGCAAAATTCCGTTCAACGCTCCCGAGATCTCGGCAATGCCGAAATAGGTAAACGCGAAGAGAAATGTCAAAATCGCCGCGGGATTTGTTATTCCGACTGCGAATGATGACAGAAACATTTTCGCGCCCTCCGCCGACTCCTGCTGAGCGCCCTCGGCGGACTTTTTGAAAAGCCCACTTATACCCATTATCAGCACGAAAACACCGCCTATAATGTTGATAATCGTCTGATATTTCAGCAGAAAATCGGAAATAAAGGTCAACCCGAAAACTCCCACACAGGCATACAGGCAGTCGGCGACAGACGAGCCAAGCCCCGTAAGCAGCCCGGCACCGAAACCGCGGTCAAGCGTCCGCTGAACAGTCATCGCGCCGACCGCGCCTATCGGAACGCCGAACATAAGCCCTATCAGAATTCCCTTGAGCAGGTTCTCCATACTAAGCACAGCAGCACTCGCCGCAAATAATTACCTTGCCGTGCGAATTTTCATCGTCGCGGATAATTTCGCCAACGCTCGGCGCGCAGATATGTCCCGAAAGCGGATTTTTCACGCTTACTATCGGCGTTGTAACGCATGCCTCGACCTCGGACTTTTCAAAGCTAAGATCGGTTTCAATCATCTCGCAGTCGATAAGCTTCAATCCCTTGCAGTAGCAAAGCGGCTGAGTGCCGATTATCTTGCAATTCTCAAAAGTGACGTTCTCGCAGTACCACGCGAGATATTCGCCCTTGACCGTGCTGTTTTTCACGGTAACATTCTTCGCGTGCCAGAATGCATCCTTAGTATCGAAAACGCAGTTCTCGAACGTGGAATTTTCGATGTACTGGAACGAATATTTCCCCTTGAACTTCACACTTTTGAACCGCAGACCGGTCGACCTCATCATAAAATATTCGCTCTCGGCGGTGCAGTCGGTCATTTCAAGACCGTTCACCGACCAGCCAAATTCGGGAGAAATTATGTCGCAGCTCCGCATTACAACGTTTTCGCACTCGCGGAGCGCCTTAATGCCGTGCAGTTTGGTATCGGTAATCTGAATATCGCGCGAATACCACAGCGCCGCCCTGCAAAGCTCCGTCATTTCCGAGCCGGAGATTTTCAGCTTGTTATCGTGCCAGAACGGGTAACGCAGATTGAAAAAGCATTTCTCCGCCGTAACGTTCGCGCACTCCTTGAACGCGCTCTCGCCGTCTGCTGGACCGTCGAACTTGCAGTCTTGGACAATAATATCCCGCTCTCCGTACAGCGCTCTTTCCTCGTCGAATGTTAAGTTTGTGATTGTTCTCATATCGAATTCTCCTTTGTCATTTTATAAACCAGATAGTCTAAACAGTCTATACGCTTTTGCTCCTTGTGAAGATTATCCAACAGTATACGCCTGTGCGCCTCTAGCAGCTTTAAGTCCTTGGAAATGTTATCCTTTCGGAGGTCGTCCATAAATTCAGCGATAAGCTCTTGTCCGCAGCCTGCGTCTATCAAGTTTTGCACAATTGCGTTTTCATCATTGGCGTTCATAAAAACCATCTCTTTTCATATAATTTGCTAGAGCGTGTTCGCATTAACACTCAACGCTCATCTTTCGGTTTATGTGAACACACTCTAATCAATCACCCGGCTGAATAAACACCAGCTTGTTGCCCCAGCCCTCAACAACGGGGTTGTTTTCAACGGCGGATTTGAATTCCTCCGTAAAGTCGAAATAACCGACCTTGGTATATTCGCCGCTGACCTGTGCGTCGCCGTAAAACAGCACTATGCGGTTGGGCTCGGAGTAGTAGACCTCGCCCGCCTTTTCGGAGGAAACGCTTTCGGCGGCGGAGGGAATGTCATATCTCGACGGGACATCGTAATACTGCATGACCTCCCAATTTTCGTAATCGTCATAGTGATAGATCGGAAGCTGCCAATCCGCCGTGCCAACGTGCCGTGCTATGGCGGCAGCGGTATCGTTATCGTATAGGTGAAGCGTAAACGGATTACTTCTGTCACCGAAGCTGACCTTTAGCGTTCCCGCCTCAGACTGTCCGACCGAAGAATTTCCGGAGCTTATATCGCTTTCGGGCGTACTTTCCGAACTTTGGCTTTCGGAACGGTTATCGCTTGAACTTTCCGCACTGCTGTCCGTGTTATCGGAATTTACGTTTAAATTGCTGATAACGGGGGTGTAAGCGCTTGTCGAACTGCTGCCGTTGCCGTCGGTTTTAGCGCACCCTGTTGCCGCCAATGCAGCGGCGAGTATTATAGGTATTACCTTAATAAAGTTGTTTCTCATTTCGTGTTCCTTTCTGTAGAGCTTTTTTCCTTGATTACATTATATCACACTTTGACTTTTATAGCAAATACTTATAAGTCATATCAAAGCATAGTGCCTAAGCATATCACTCGGAGATCAGCACCGTAATATCGGTATGCCGTATTTTCTTCGAGGTAAGATACGCGAATACCGCGAACAGCACCGTCACCGCGCCGATAGGCACCGGAACGCTCCCGACCGACGGAGCGGAGGAAAAATTACTTATCCCCGCAAGCATCATCACAGCCGATACAAGCGGATCGGCAAGAACGGCGGCGAGTATCACCCCGACCGCCGAGCCGACAAGCGCGGTTATCCCGAAGCGCAGCGCAAACGCCGCGCGAAGCTGATCTGTGCGAAATCCCATTGCCTTGTAAATACCCAGATCTCTCTGCTCGGCGGAAATAATTCTGCCGCTCGTCATGACCGTCACTATCAGGATAAACGCTGCGCTCATCACATACATAACAACAATCAGTATCCGCATTGCGGAAATGATACCGAACAGCCCCGGCCATGTGTTTTCGTGTACATGAACGTCGCCGCTGTACTTTTCCTCAAGGGAATTTGCTATCGCGGTCTTTTGTGAAGGATCGGCAAGAAAATAATGCTTGCACCAAAGCTGTGGGATTATTTCGCCAATTTTCTCGTAACCCTCGCGGCTCATTCCGATGTTATCGCCCATATCGTTGGCACAGGAGTAAATTCCCGAAACGGTGTATTCGCCGCTGCCTTTATTTCCGCTCACAATGACCGTATCGCCTATTGAAACGCCGAAATCGGCGGCTACAAATTCCGTCAGCACGACCTCGTTTTCATAATTGCAGGTTCTGCCTTCAAGAATATGAAAACGCTCGGTCTGATCAATAACGTTTATCGTGAAGTCAACGCCGTTCACCGCCGCGCTCGGCATTGCGAGCCAATAACTGTCGGTAATTTCCGAAAATTCAAGCACCGTTTTCTCCGCCTCCTCGGCGGTAAGGCTACCGAATATCTGCACTCCCAAATCATGGTCGGCGGGATTAAACGCCTCCATCATGCCCTTTCCGTCCTTGCCGAGCCAACCGTCCATTCGCCCGATAAGCGAAGCGAAAAACGCGAGCAGCATTGCCGTTGCAAACGCTCCGATATACCGCCGCTTTACCGAGATAAGCTGCCGCAGAGCAAGTCGGAAATGCATTGCTTTTCCGAACGCGCAGAGCGTTTTTTTCGGAGAGAACCGCGCCGTTTCCGTTTCTCCGCGAATTGCGGACATAGGAGAAATTTTGATTATTTTTCGCGTCCGCAATACGATAAACAAACCGAGCAGAACTATAATTGCCGCGAAAAACAGAGCTGTCAGACCGCCGGGCAAAGCTGTCGGAATTTTTATCCCCGTTGTGGTTATCGTGGCATTTGCCGTAAATATGCCGAGTGGCACGGAAAGAATTATTCCCGCCGCAGACCCGATAATGATCGGGAAAAGATACATTAGAAGCTGAACCGTCCGCAGTCTGCGCGAATCAAATCTGACCGTTTTCAGAATTCCCATATTGACCGAATCGGCGCTTATCGTGCCGCCGATGCTGTGCCCGATCACCGCCGCCGCGACTATCAGCAAAACTGCCGCGAACGCCGTCAGTAAGCCGCAGAACGCGTTTTGTAAAATCACCATAAATCCCAAAATCGCGTCCTTGCCGTGAACAAATTCCGCATATTGCGATAGGGCGGTTTTTTCGTTGATAACGCCGTTCAGCTCCGATACGGTAAGCCCGCTGTTTGAGAAAATGTGCAGCATTGCGCCGTCGCGGGCAAGCGCGTCTATCCCCGCGTTTTTCAAAATGTCAAGCGCCGCCGCGCGATCCGCTTCGCCTATCAGAAAGCCTTTCATTCCGATCATCGAGCTGCCCATAAAAGGATCCTCGTAAAATCCCTTTACGGTAAACGTAAGATTTCTTCCCGAACGCGCTATCGGAAACGTTATCTCGTCGCCGAGCTTCACGTCAAGCATTGTCGCCATTGACGGTGAAACGTAAACCTCGCCGCTCGGAATTTCACTTGGTGGCTCACGATAACCCGACAGCTCGTCCGCGAAAAACTTATAGCGATTTTCGCCGGGAGAGTAGGTGATAAGCTGCCCCTCGCTGTCCGATTCGCCGCCGTTCACCTTGTAATTTGAGAATATAAGCGGCTGTGTTTCAACGCGCTCCACCTCGGGAATGTTCTCGATTTCCGCCGACAATTCCGAAATATCGGGAACTCCCGATACCCAAACGGTAAGCTCCCCAAATCCCGCGCGCTCCATTTCGCGCCGAACATAAGCGCCCGAGTTTGTCCACACCGAAAGCACCGTTCCAAAAGCCGCCGCGGCTATCAGCACAAGCAGAAATATCCCAATAAGGCTGCCCTTATGCCGCCGCAGATTTGCCGATAATAATGTAAGTATCTCCATATTACCACCTCAACGCGGAAAGCCATTCGTTGACCTGCTGCTCGCGCGATTTTTCCTCGCCGTCGGAGTATGGCGGCAAATTCAGCTCGTCGAGAATATTTCCGTCCTCCATATACAAAACGCGGTTTCCGCAGAGTGCCGCGCGGACGTCGTGCGTTACCATTAAAATGCTCTGCCCGTTTCGGTTAAGCTCCGACAGCAGACACATTACCTCGGCGCTGTTCGATTTGTTGAGCGCGCCCGTAGGCTCGTCCGCAAAGATCAGCCGCGGAGAATTTATCATAGCGCGGGCGATTGCCGCTCTCTGCGCCTCGCCGCCAGAAACCTGCGATGGAAGCCTGTCCTTTGCGTTGTCAACATTCATCTGCCGTAGTAATTCAAGAGCTTTTTCACGCACCGAATTTACCGTGCGGTTTTTTCCGACATACCCCGTGACCGCTACGTTTTCAAACAACGTCAGATTACTTACCAAATGCGTCTGCTGAAACACAAATCCGAAATGCTCCGAGCGCAGCTTCGCCTGTTTTTTCTCGGAAAGACCGCTTATTTTTTCGCCGTCAAACAAGACTTCGCCGCCCGTTATGCCGTTCATTCCGCTGAGCGAGTAGAGTAGAGTGGATTTTCCCGCGCCGGACGCGCCCATTATCACGGTGAAGTCGCCCTCATAAATGTCCGCGCTTACGGATTTTAATATTTGCGTGTCCGTGCCGCCCTGCGAAAATGTCTTGCATACGTTTCGGGCGCTTAATATAACGTTTTTCATACAGCCCTCCTTGTTTCATATTCCGAAGTGCTGATAATAAGCCGCTTCTTGCTGGTTGTCCGGTCTGGTGTGATCTCATCAACGAACTTAACGTGAAATTGAACAAACCCCAGATTTTTCTCGTCCAAAACCTTCTTCATCTGTTCAATGATTTTGCTGCGGATATCGAACTGCGAAGCATCTGCCGCGATTTGCGCGCGCATTTCAAAAGCGTCATTTCCGAACTGTACGAACTGATAATCCATCAATCCCTCGATACAAAACCCCTCGACCGCCAGCGGATGCAGAAACTCGCGTCTGCCCATGCCGTCCTCAAACCACAGAATATCTTCGTTTCTGCCGAGAAGTCCGACCGCTCTTGTGAAAGGACAGCTCTCGTCCGCGCTTTGCAGTGTGAGGCTATCGGTCAGACGGTAACGGATAAGCGGCTGCGCGAAATTGTACAGCGACGTGAGATACATACCGTCCTCGCACACCTCGATAACGTTCATATCATCGAACAAAATCATTCCTTGTTCGGGATCACTCTCAACTCCGAGAGCAAGCGATTCGCTTGCGCCGTAAAAGTTGACGACATCCGTATTAAAAACGGTTTCGAGATAACGCCGCAGATTAGCCCCAAGCGGTTCGCCGCAGGTAACTATCCGCGCTATATTCAGCTCTACATCGCCGTTTTCGGCAAGCTCTCCGAGTATTTTCACCGCCGAGGGATAACCGATTATCATATTCGGCTTGAACTCGCGTATACGCTCCACCCATTCCGACAACGGAGTTTTTACGTCAAGATATATCTGCGAAGCGCCCACGCCGTCTATACCGTCGCCGACCGCCATCGCTCCGCCGTAGCGTCCGTCTGTTGCGGCGATATAAGCTATCCTCGGCTTATCGGCAAGGAATTTCAGAATTTGCGGCATTGACATTCCCCAGAGCGCCGCACGGATTATTCCTATAAGCATACTGCTCCACGCTTTGTTGTCGTAAACGAAATACCCGGGTTTTCCCGTGCTGCCGCTTGAATGTACAACATGATATTTTCTTTTGAACGCGCGGCGGTCTTTTTCCGCGCTCTTGTCAAACCACCGCAGCTCGTTCTGCGTTATATCCGAAACGGTGATTATTTCATCGAAATGCGAAAACAGCGTTTTCTTGTCGATAGTCGGAAATTCTTCAAGCGGAACAGTGCCGATATTCCTTGCCGTAATGCCGGATACATTAAACATTCGACGATAATACGCGGAATATTCATACGCGTATTTCAGCATTTTACGCAGCCTTTTCTGCTGCAAATTCTTTATTTGTGCGGCTGATTTTTTGAGGTTTCTTTTTGCATTGTATAAATCGAACAGCACCTTTAAGTAATTCATAAATATCTCACTTTACCGAAAACGTATATTTTTTATTGTAATTTTCACGGTGATAATAGTGAACCTCTCCGCCGCTCTGATCGAAAACTATGCTCCATTCGGTGGACTCAAACTCGCCGAAATTTCCCTTGCTGACGCTGCTCAATGCGTCGCGGACGTCCTCCATATTCATCACAGATTTCTCTCTCAGCGCGTTTATCAATATGCCGTAACGCTCGTGCGACTGCGCCGTACCGATACCGTACTTTTCGCCCTCGGCAAGGTAAAAATTGGTGACAACGGGCGTTTCGATTACCCGCATTTCATTGTTGATATACTCGACAACTACGCTGTTTCCGTCGTTGTCGGCAATGGCGAGATGTGTCATAAATCCCATTGAAGCGTGCATATCGTATTGTTTAAGCAGATCGAGAGCCTCGTCAACGTTCGCGGCTTTGTTCAGCAAAAGGCGGATCGCCGTTGTGGTGGTTATATCCGGCTTGTCCGTATTTTGAGATATCGTCGCGGAATCCTGTATCATATTCACCGAAACCGCCAGCCCCTTTTCGTTCATACCGTCAAGCGGCGCGTACATTGCAATGACGGCTTGGGCTTTATCGGGAAGAGAACTAAGTTTCATTCCGCTCATATTTATAAAATCGGTGTTGAGCGTTGATATTGAAGAATAGCCGTTTTGCGGCACGGAATGAACTATCAGTGCGTTACAACTGTTCCAATCAAAGTTACGCCCGAACAGATAACCGCCGTTCTCGCTTCTAACCGAGATAGTGCTGCACCCGAACGGCATATTCCCGAATGAAAGCTCGTTCGCACTTGACAAAACACCCGATATATATTTAACTACGTCCTCGTCGGAGGAAGCGCCCCCGTTTTCAAGAAATTCCTCAAAGCCATAATCGCCCTCATATTTTACAGTGGACAAGCCGTTTTCAAGCTGCTTTATTTCCGCTGTAGGCGTAAGCGGAGGATTTGTTTCGTTTGAGTTTATGTCCGTGCCTTCACTCGAATTTTCGCTGCTCGTACTTTCTTGAAACGGCGCACTTTGTTCACTTGATAATGAACCGTCCGTACAGCCCGTTATCAGAAATATAAGCATTGTTAAAATAATCATGTGTTTTTTCATGTTCTGCCTCCCTGTTGCAGTTGGTTTACATTTATATTATAGCAAACGCTTCAAAAAATAGCAAATACTTATATTAAATACTAAAATATGCTTGACAGCTATAGCTTCTTGTAGTATAATAGAAAATAGGAGGAGATAGCTATGGAATTGAGAGTATTACAGTATTTTCTCGCGGTAACGCGCGAGCAGAGCATTTCGGGCGCGGCGGAGTCGCTGTATCTTTCGCAGCCTACGCTTTCACGTCAACTGAAAGAACTTGAAGAAGAACTCGGCAAGCAGCTTTTTATCCGCGGCAGCAGACGCGTCACCCTGACCGAAGAAGGTATGATCCTGCGTAAGCGCGCCCAAGAAATAATGGAGCTTGTGAAAAAAGCCGAGGACGAGATTTCGCAATCCGACGAGCTTGTAGCAGGGGATATTACGGTAGGCACAGGCGAAACTGACGGAGTGCGATTTCTGGCAAGAGCCGCGCAAAATCTTCAAAAGGACTGCCCGCTTATTCATCTGCATATAGTAAGCGGCGACAAGGCGACCGTTATTGAAGATCTTGACAGAGGGCTTATTGATTTCGGGATAATATTCGGCGATGTTGACGTCTCAAAATACGAGCATATCAGCCTGCCGTATAAGGATATCTGGGGAGTGATGATGCGCCGTGATTCCCCACTTGCCGAAAAAGATGAGATAACCGCTGCCGACCTTATGGACAAGCCGCTTATCATCTCGCGGCAGGCATTTCGTAACTCCGATTTTCGGGATTTTTTCCCGGGCGGTCAGGAAAATCTGAATATTGTAGCGACCTATAATCTGCTGTTCAACGGTTCGGTAATGGCGAGTGAGGGAATGGGTTATGTGATATGCTTCGATAAAATAATCAATGTGTCCGGCGACAGTGAGCTTTGTTTTCGTCCCTTATCGCCTAAATTGGAGGCGAGCATGAGCATAGTGTGGAAAAAATATCAAGTACATTCAAAGGTTACGGAACGGTTCTTAAACAAGCTTCGGGAATATGTATAAAAACCACGGCAATGCTTTGACATTGCCGTGATTTGTTCATATTCCACCTA
>OIXH01005003.1_pt1 | contig 10312 bp, 12 predicted proteins | sample 1587741 | NCBI WGS metagenome assembly OIXH01 (sample SAMEA3888916, study PRJEB22519) | human gut metagenome | biome: human gut; feature: human-associated habitat; material: faeces | place: Denmark | collected 2011 | reverse complement strand
CGCCCATTGCATGGTCGGTGTCCGGCTGCAAGCTTAGCTTGCAATAACTGTTTGTTAAACTATAATTCATATTACTTAATCATTGAACTCTATCTTAATTTCAGTTCCTTTGCCCGGCTCGCTGTTTAGCGTGATCTTTCCGCCGTGTATAATCGCAGCATGCTTCACAATCGAAAGTCCGAGTCCTGTTCCGCCTGTTTCTTTTGAATGGCTCTTGTCAACACGATAGAACCGTTCAAATACTCTGTCCTGTTCCTCTTTGGCAATGCCTATTCCGTTGTCCTTAACCGATATAAACGCCTTACCCTGCTCTGTTTCGACCGCAGTGAGTTTAACGCTTCCGCCGGGTTTATTATAGCGTATTGAATTATCGACAAGGTTATATATCATCTCGTGCAGAAGCCTTGCGTTTCCGTTTATCTTTACCGGCTTTAAGTCGGTCTCAAGCGTGATTTCCTGTTCGTCAGCTTTGCTCTTGAGCTCTGCGCACACTTCTTCACCGACGCTTGAAACATCAACCTCAGACATTTCAATATTTACCGAATTCTCATCGAGGCTGGACAGACGTATAATATCGTCAATCAGCGCCAGAAGCCTTTTTGCCTCTGAGTTAATCTGGTTTAAAAATCTCGGCGCGTCCTCCGGCTTGGCTATACCGGCCTTCATTATCTCGCTGCAGCCCATGATTGAAGTGAGCGGAGTCTTAAGCTCATGAGATACATTGGCTGAGAACTCGCGGCGCATCTTTTCCGCCTCTTCGCGTTCGGTTACGTCATGCACAAACATAACCACTGCATACACGTCCTTGCCGGACTTATCCTTCTTGAAGTTCTTATTGACCGACGAGACTGATATTCTGTATATTCTGCCGTCACGCTCAATCGTTGTGTCCGCAGATTTACCTAACAGCGCATTTTGAATTGCTGTTCTGTAAAGCGGCTCACGGCAGATTTCAAGATAGCTCTGCGGCTCGTTGTCTCTCTTAAAACCGAACACATTTTCCGCCGCTTTGTTGGCTGAAATAACATTTCCGTCAGTATTGATAATCACAAGACCATCGTGCATATTTTCGGTTATGTATTCGTTTTCGCGCCTGTTCTCATAGATAGTGGTTATCTGCTTGGTCATCTCTTTATTTTGTCTGTCGATTTTAACAAGAAGCGGTGACAGCTCGTCATATGTCTTTGTATTGAGCGGGTCATCAATATCCAGCTTGTTTACCGGGCCTATAATGTTGTTGGTAAGAAATCCTGCAACCGCCATGGCAATAGCCAGAAGAATCAAAATCGAAAACAAAATACCCGGCAAAGCCTTTGTCACAATACCGAACATACTCGAAGTTTCGGAAGCAACACGAACTACATCGCCGTTCTTCAGCTTCACGGCATAATAATAGGTTTCCTTGCCGAAGGTGGTCGATGTTCTGGTACTCTCGCCGCTGCCGTTTTGAAGCGCCTGCTTTACCTCAGGGCGGTCGCTGTGGTTTTCCATGTCAGCATAATCACTTAAGTTATCGTATTTGACCGTACCATTGCCTGAGATAACAGTTATACGGTTCTCGCCGATATTTCCGATTTCCTTTAAGTCAATTTCGTTTTCAGACAAGTCCTGCAAACTGCTGATATATTGGGCTTCGATTCTGACCTGCTGACGGATTTCTTTTGACATGATATTATACATCAGCGTTATAATAAGAACAGAAGTCAGCAATACTGTAATCAGCGTTGTAAATGTGATTCCCGCAAATATTCTCTTACTTAATTTCATAGAATGTCCTCCGTGTCTGTGTCTTAAGGTAGCAATAAAGCCCGGCAAGCAATATATTTTGTTGCTTCCGAGCCGGATTTATTGTTCCGATTATTGTTCCGCGGCACGGTAACCCACGCCTCTTACGGTTTTTACTATTTCGCCGCTCTGACCGAGCTTTTGACGCAAGGTACGAATATGTACGTCTATCGTCCTTGTCTCGCCGTCAAAATCATAACCCCAAACTTGCTCAAGCAAAATATCACGGGTTATGACATTGCCCTCGTTTTTCATAAGCAGCTTGAGTAATTCAAATTCCTTTAAGGTAAGCTCAACCGGGTTTCCTCCGGCAGTAACGGTATGCCTTTTGCTGTCAAGCACAACGTCCTTAATAACATATATATCGCTTTTGGTCGGATTTGAAGAATTACCGCTGCGCCTTAACACAGCCTTTATTCTGGATATAAGCTCCATTATTCCGAACGGCTTGGTAACATAATCATCTGCTCCGCTGTCAAGCCCAACCACTTTGTCATATTCGGTATCTTTTGCTGTGAGAAGTATAACCGGAATTTTTTCGGTCTCAGGATTTCTGCGGAGTTTTTTGAGAATACTCACACCGTCCTCGCCGGGCAGCATAATATCCAGAAGTATCAAATCGGGCAGGTTTTCACCGGACAGCACATCAAAAAGTTCCTTGCCGCTTTCAAATCCTCTCGCATCAGTGCCGGTGTTTTCAAGGCTATAAATCACAAGCTCACGAATTCCTGCATCGTCTTCAACACAATATATCATTTTTTAATCCCCTTACTCGTTAATATTTCACAGCCGAATCCAGTTTTGTCGTATGATTTAATCACATGCGGCAGCATATTCATCTTGGAAATCGGCGTTGTGACCCCAATAAAAACAGGGGTTTGAGGGGATAGTGTCCCCTCATCAGCTATGTTCTCCTGTGATTGAAAACTCTACCCATTCCGCAATATTAACCGCGTGATCGCCGATACGCTCAAGGTACTTCGCAATCATAAGCAAATCAGTTACCATAGAGCCTTCGTCTACGTTTTCGACAATATAATTAATAAGGTCTTGTCTGACTTCTTTGAAAAGCGTATCTACCTTATCGTCACGTTCAATAACGTCGCGCGCAAGCTCAAGGTTTCTGCCGACAAACGCATCAACGCTCTCTGTCACCATTTTTGATACCGCTTTAGTCATTTTTTTAATATGTTCGCTGTTGCATCCGGTGCCAAACTCAGTTCTTGACACAATATAAGCTATGTCAGCCGCCTGGTCACCGATACGCTCCATATCAGTAATCATCTTAAGCGCTGCGGAAACAAGCCGCAAATCCCTTGCAACAGGCTGCTGCTGAAGTAAAAGCTTGAGACAGAGGTTTTCAATTTCACGCTCCATCTCATTGATCTCAACTTCGATTGAAATTGCCTCATCAGCCTTTATCAGATCATGCGATAAAAGTGCGTCAACGGCACAGGCAATAGCGTTTTCACACATTGCGCCCATTTCGATTAAATTCTTATTTAACAATTCCAGCTGTTTATCAAAATTATTTCTCATAGTATCATCCAAACCTTCCTGTAATATAATCCTCTGTCCTCTTATCCTTAGGCATCGAGAACAGTTTTTCCGTATCACCGAACTCGATAACCTCTCCCAAAAGGAAGAAGGCTGTCTTGTCGGATATACGCGTGGCTTGCTGCATGCTATGAGTAACTATAACTATAGTATACTTCTTTTTCAGTTCAAGCGCAAGGTCTTCTATCTTAGAAGTTGAAATTGGGTCAAGAGCTGAAGTCGGTTCGTCCATAAGCAGTACTTCGGGTTCAACAGCAAGAGCACGTGCAATACAGAGCCGCTGTTGTTGTCCGCCCGACATGCCGAGGGCGCTTTTTTTCAATCTGTCTTTAACTTCATCCCAGATTGCCGCGTCAGTCAGAGACTTTTCAACAATTTCATCAAGTTTTGCCTTCGATCTTATACCGTGGGTTCTCGGACCGTAGGCGATGTTGTCATAAATACTCATCGGGAACGGATTTGGCTTTTGAAAAACCATTCCCACACGTTTACGCAATTCGTTTGTATCGATATCCTTATAGATATCCACGCCGTCCAGTCTGACCTCTCCGTCAATCTTACAGCCTTCGACCAAATCATTCATACGATTGAGGGTCTTAAGCAGTGTCGACTTACCGCAGCCGGACGATCCTATGTATGCGGTAATTTCATTCTTCGGGATTTCCATATTCACATTTTTCAAAGCGTGAAAATCGCCGTAATGAAGATTCAAGTTTTTAATACTTAATATTGTATCCATAAGATATTTCCTTTGCAATATATTTTTTAGCTCTTGGCTATCCTTTTAGCTAAAGCCGAGGAAGCCGCGTTAAGCAGCACTACAATTATAAGGAGTACAACCGCAGTGGCATATGATTGGTTTGTGTTCAGACCCTCGCTCCACAGCGCATACATGTGAACTGCCATAGTACGTCCCGAACCAAGGAGGTTGGACGGCACCTGAGCTACTGTACCGGCTGTGTAAATAAGAGCAGCTGTCTCACCAACTATTCTTCCTATTGAAAGCACTACGCCCGACAGGATACCGGGTATTGCCGAGGGCAGAACAATTTTGAATACTGTTCTGAGCTTGCCTGCGCCCAAGCCGAAGCTGCCTTCACGGTATGAGTCCGGTACGGCTTTAAGCGCTTCCTCTGTGGTTCTCATTATAACCGGAAGTATCATTATTACCAGAGTGAATGCGCCGGCAAGCAATGAATATCCCCACGAAAACGTTGTAACAAAGAGAAGAAATCCGAACAAGCCGTAAACTATAGACGGAATACCCTGCAAGGTTTCAGTAGTAATTCTGACAATGCCGACAACTTTGTTTCCGCGCTTTGCGTATTCAACCAGGTATATAGCCGAAAACACGCCGAGCGGTACCGCAATAACCAGTGAAAGAGCCGTCATGGTAATTGTGTTTATGAGCGCCGGGAAAAGCGACACATTCTCGGAATTATATACCGGATTGAACAGGTCTAAGGACAGATTTGGTATACCCTTAATCAAGATGTATAAAATAAGGCATATGAGTACACCGAATGTCAGCAGTGCCGCAAGATATACCAAAAACTTTAGTGCGGCAGACTGGACCTTTGCACCGGTAATTTTAGGTTTTGTCTCCCTTATCGGCACCGCAAGCGCCGATTCACCTGAATTTGAATTAATTAACTTACTCATTTACTCTCTGACCTCCTTTTTAAAACAGAAAAGCTGAGGTTTATAATCAATATAAAAACAAAGAGTATTACGGCAGTGGCAATAAGCGCTTCTCTGTGAAGATCAGCGGCATATCCCATTTCAAGCACGATATTAGCCGTCATTGTTCTGAGCCCCTTCAAAATACCTCTCGGCATTGCCGCCTGATTTCCGGCAACCATAATAACCGCCATCGTCTCGCCTATTGCACGGCCTATACCAAGAATAACGGCCGCCAGAACGCCGGATTTTGCCGCAGGCAGAACCGTCATAAACACGCTGCGTTCATGGCTTGCGCCGAGCGCTCTCGCTCCCTCATAATAGCTTTCGGGAACTGCTCTGAGTGACGATTCGCTGACCGAAATAATAGTCGGGAGTATCATTATGCCAAGCACTATCGATGCCGCCAGCATACTTGTACCGCTGCCGCCGAAAATATTTCTGATGAGCGGCACTATTACCATAAGTCCGAAGAAGCCATATACAACCGATGGTATACCTGCCAGAAGCTCAACTGCCGGCTTCAGAGCCTTATACAGATTTTTGGGGCAAAAATGTGTCATAAACACTGCAACCAATATTCCGATAGGAACACCGATAATAATTGCTCCGCCCGTAACGTATACACTGCCCAGAATCATAGGCAGTATACCGTAAATGTTGTTGCCCGGCTTCCACTGCTTGCCGATTAAAAAGTCAAACAGTCCGATTTCTTTCATTGCCGGAATTCCGTTTGCAAACAGGAATACGCAAATCAGCGCAACTGCAAGTATTGATACGCATGCACAGAACAGAAACACTCCGTGCATGAAGTTTTCTTTAAATTTCATCATAATATCAGCCCCTGGAAATTAAAGCTCTCCCCACTCGGTAATTTCGCCTGTGTAAATCTTCTTAACCTGCTCAGATGTGATGCTGTCGACTGAACTGTTGTTATTTACGATTACGGCTATACCGTCAAGAGCTATTACTGTTGATTTAACACCCTTTTCGGATTCGCTTGATTTAAGCTCACGGCTTGCCATACCTATATCACAAACGCCGTCTATTGCATTGTTTACGCCTGTGGTAGAGTCACTCTGCTGTACTTCGATTGTTGCGTCCGGGTTTACTGCTATGTAGGCTTCCTTAAGCTTCTCCATAACCGGTGTTACTGATGATGAGCCTGAAACAACTATCTTGCCAGCCGGCTTTGTTCCGGCATAAGCTCCGGTATTGCCTTCTGAAATGTAGCTGTTATCCTCAACAACCTTCTGTCCGTCCGCACTCAGAATAAATGCGATAAAGTCCTGTGCAACTTCTGATAGACCGTCCTTTGTTACTATGTTAAACGGACGTGATACCTTATATGTACCGCTCTTAATATTATCTGCTGTAGCCTCTGCGCCGTCAACCTTAAGAGCCTTAACGCTGTCGTTGAGTGAACCCATCGAAATATAACCGATTGCGTTCACATTGCCTGCTACGCTTGTCATCATAACTGATGTACTGTTTGTAATGTCTGCTGCATCTGTTGTCATGTCAACCTTTTCGCCGTTCACTTCTTCTTCAATTTTGAAAAGCTCAACAAAAGCTCCTCGTGTGCCTGAACCATCCTCACGTGAGATTACCGTTATATCTCCGCCGGCAGAGCTTGATGTACTGCCTGTACTGCCTGAATTTCCGCACGATACCATGAACACGCTGCAAAGCATAGCCGCCATTGAAACCGATAAAACCTTTAATAAATTTTTCTTGATTTTCATGTTTAACTCTCCTTTTTAACATATTTATTTTACATTTCCTAACGAATACATATTATTATCATTTTGTAAAGTCTGAAAGCATATATACGTTAAATCTATGTAAAATCCTATCTAAATATTTAATTATGTATTTATAAAAGCAAATTTAACGTACTGCGCCAAGCTTCTGCACGCTGAACTCTGATTACTGTGTTGACTTTTCGGAATATCGGGGGTATAATATTATAGCTTGGTGGCAAAAATTTCTGATATACTATATAACGAGGTGAGAGCATGGCGGAAAAGAAAAACGACAGGGTCATTGCCCAGAACAAAAAGGCATTTCACGACTATTTTGTCGATGAGGAATTTGAAGCGGGAATTGAGCTTTTCGGCACCGAGGTCAAATCAGTGCGCGCAGGGAAAGTCAACCTGAAGGACAGCTATGTATCACTAAAGACAGGCGAGGCTATTCTCATAGGTATGCACATAAGCCCGTATGAACAGGGCAACATCTTCAACCGTGAGCCGCTCAGGTCACGCAGGCTTCTGCTGCACAGGCGTGAAATCAACCGCCTTATCGGACTGACTCAGCAGGAGGGATATACTCTGATACCACTGAGAGTGTACCTCAAAAATCAGCTTGTCAAGGTCTCGGTCGGTTTGTGCCGGGGCAAGAAGAACTATGACAAGCGTCAGGACATTGCGCGGCGTGACGCAAAGCGCGACATGGAACGCGCGCTCAAGAATAAAATAAGATAAAATTTTTACAGGAGTTGATATATATGACAATCAAAGAATTACAGACCGCTATGATTGCGGCAATGAAGGCAAAGGAAAAGGCAAGAAAGGACACCATATCAAGTCTTATCGCGGCAGTAAAGAAATCTGCCATTGACGCAGGCTGCCGTGACGATATTCCGGAAGAAATGGTAGACAGCGTTATATTAAAGGAGCTTAAAACCGCAAAGGAGCAGGTTGACACCTGCCCGGCTGACAGAACCGAGCTTCTGGAAGAGTACAACGCCAAGGTTGAGGTCATAAAGGAATTTGCGCCCAAGCAGATGGACGCCGATGAGATAAAAGCTGTCATAACCGAAAAGTTCGCCGATGTGATTGCCACAGGCAACAAGGGCTTGATAATGAAGTCGGTCATGGGCGAGCTTAAGGGCAAGGCTGACGGTAAGCTCATCAATCAGATAGTATCGGAATTGTGTAAGTAATTAAGATATGACTCCGCCTTGTAAAAGCGGAAAGGTCTGACAATATTGTCACATCTGAAAGGAAACAGCAATGATTACTAAAGTATTTGATATGAGCGTGGATTATAAAGCTCTCGGTTCAAACGAGCCGAATGAAAAGGCGCGCCTGACCTCTTACATACTTGAGCCGTCGCTTGTCGGTTCAACTGTCTGGAACAAGCGGCCGGCTGTAATCGTATGCCCGGGCGGAGGCTACCGCACGCGCTCAAAGCGCGAAGCTGAACCGATAGTTATGAAATACTGCGCTGCGGGATTCCACTGCTTTTTACTCGACTATTCGGTCGCGCCTACCGGCTGGCCCGCTCCGCTGTGCGAGCTGTCAAAGGCGGTACGCACTGTCAGGGGCTTAGCTGACGAGTATTTCATAGATCCCGACAAGATTTTTGTCTGCGGATTTTCGGCAGCCGGTCATCTTGCGGCAAGTCTCGGTGTTTATTATGACGAGCCGGTAATCAAAGACGGCAGCGGCTGCACAAACAGCGGCGATAACATGCCGAACGGTCTTATCCTGTGTTATCCTGTTATCACCGGCGAGGACGGCAAGACCCACGCAGGGACAAAAGAAAACTTTTCGGAGGGCTTAAAGCCCGAGAAGCTGGAGTATTTCAGCCTCGAAAAAAGAGTAACGCCCAAAACCCCGAAGTGTTTTATCTGGCATACGTTTGAGGACAGCTCAGTGCCGGTTTACAGTTCAATGAGGTTTGCCGAGGCACTGCTTGAAAACGGCGTCGAATACGAGCTTCATATCTATCCGAGCGGCAAGCACGGCTTATCTCTCGGCAACAGGCTCACAATGGCCGAGGATAAGCACTATATGCCCTATGTTTCGGGCTGGATTGACCTTTCGATAAACTGGATAAATAAATTTTGATTTAAGACGCTTAGCGCAAGGAGTATCAGGAAAAGTTCCCGATACTCCTTTTTAGTGCAAAATTCAGACATATACATATATTGCCGCAGCGCCCTTTACGGCAGCGGGATGCTTATTTTTTTGATTTCAGAATATTATTAAGTTCTTCTCTTGTCTGCGTATAAGTACGTGCCGGAACAGTTTTAACCTCTGAAATCAACTATAAAATAGGTTGTATTTATCCTAAGTTTGTGATATAATAATTTCAGAGGTGATAATTATGACAGTTGATACAAAATTATTAGTACCAATGACAGATGCAAATCAAAATTTTTCTAAGGTTGTCAGAATTGTTGATGAAAACGGTATGGCTGTTATTTTGAAAAATAATAAACCCAGATACCTTATTTTGGATTTTGATGAATACGATGAAATTCAGACAGCAAGACAAAAAATTCTTGATAAAACCGCTAATGATTTAATAGATGAAAATCTTGAAGCATTTACGGAGTTGGCGAAATGATTATTCTTACCAAGGAAGAAGTTTTGCGATTACACGAAAAATTGCTTGAAAAAACAGGCGGATTACCCGGTGTGCGTGATATGGGTATGCTTGTATCGGCAGTATTAAACTGTATGCAAACTTTTAATGAAACAGAGCTTTATCCTACTGTGCTTGAAAAATCAGCCAGAACAGCCTTTTCGATTTGCAAAAACCACCCGTTTAATGACGGAAATAAAAGAACCGCAATTCTTACAATGCTGGTAATTTTAAAGCTGAATAGTATCAATTTGACATACTCACAAAAAGAATTGATTGATTTAGGATTGGGAATTGCTGACGGAAGTGTTAATTATGAAAATATTGTTGAATGGATAAAACAACACAGCAAATGAAATTTAAAATACTTGCTGATAAAAAAACTGCCGACAAAAGTCGACAGTTTTTTCTATGATGGTCGGAGTGACTGGATTCGAACCAGCGGCCACCTGAACCCCATTTTGCGACTCAGCTCATTAAGATAAATTATATTTGTTTATCTTTCTTTATGCTGTGTCCTTTAAAACACCGTAATAACGTTAATTATAATAGTTATATCTTCAAAAGCCCTTTGTATATAAATTTTTTGATTAAAACAATTGTAACGTAATTATATTGGAAAAATATTGGAATTTATCTAAGTATACCATTTAAACTATTTCCCAATTCTCTCTTATGTTCTACAGTAAGATGCGTATATAAGTTTATTGTTGTTCCAATATCCTCATGACCAAGCCACTCTGAAATCTCCTTCATCTTCCAGTTTTTGAGCAATAGCATCGAGGCACAAGAATGTCTTAAATCATGCCATCTTATATGTGGTAAATTATATCGTTTAAGTATTTTTTGTAAAGTTTTTGAAGGATAACTCGGAAAATATATATTTCCGTCCTCTTTGGTAAAAACATAACCC